>ERZ1673738.72-NODE-72-length-183944-cov-6.911082_pt1 | contig 183944 bp, 178 predicted proteins | sample MGYA00580198_ERZ1673738 | MGnify/ENA primary metagenome ERZ1673738 (study PRJEB41218, sample SAMN15661784) | gut metagenome | host: Homo sapiens | place: Canada: London | collected 2015-08-20/2019-03-30 | study: EMG produced TPA metagenomics assembly of... | reverse complement strand
AGAATATGAAAATAATACTAATAATTATATTAAGAATATATTAACAGAAAAAATAATAAAATTTTATTTGAGTGAGTAGTTAGGAGGGATAAGATTGAATAAAGATTTTTTTGACGAATTTTCAGACATAAGAGATAGAATGTTAAAAAATATTCAATTAGATAAAAATAGTTGGAATAAGTTTTTAATATATTGGTCTAAAATATTAGATAAATATAGTGTTGATAATGTTCTAAACCTATATACTTATAATCCAACTGGTAAAATATTTATGACTTTTGATGAATGGAATAGTAGTAAAATAGATAGAAGAATTAAGCCTAAAAGTAAAGGAATACCAATATTTGATAATAACTTTAAAATATATGTATTTGATATAAAGCAAACTTATGGTAAAGAATATAATATTAGTGATTATAATCATTATGTAGATGAGTCTATATTAATGTATTACCAAGATAAGATAAAAAATAATAATGATCCTAGCAAAACATTATATGAAAATTTTTATGATACATTTTATAAAATATCACTTAAACAAATAGAAGATAATTATATTGAAATATCAGATAATGAAGTGAAGTTTATTGCAAAAGCAATGACTTCACTTTTTTTATCAAAAACAAACTTTAATATATATAATTTACCTAGTTCTTATGACTTATTAAAAAAAATAGATAAAGATGAAATTTTAAAATGTATGCAAATTATTAGTAAAGAAACATCTATATTATATGATGATTTTATGAAGAAAGTAAGTACATTTGAAGAAATTCAAAATTATATACAAGTTACTGTACTTTTTCAACTTAAAGGTGATAGTTTATTAGAAAAAGAAGAAAAACAAAAATTTTTATCAAACATAGAAAGTAATACATCTATTGATAGTTATGTATTAGAAAAAATATATGATAATTGTGTTAAAAGATATAATCCTTTTTTTAAGAGAGAAATAATTTCTAAAAATTTTGATGAGTCTTTTATTGAAAATGAAGATAAACACTATGATAACATTAATGGCTTAAATAAAAATACAGATTTAAATGAACAAATGTCGTTATTTGATTCGAGAGAGGAAGAAGTAGATAAAGAAATAAATTCTGTTAATAAAGAAACAGAAATAATATCTACCAAAAAAGAAATTGAATCTGATGTAAATATTAATAATATTCAAAAATCAAATCAAAATAAAGAAGATAAATATCCTAAAATTGATTATCATATAAGTGATGAAAAAATTGATAATAGTTTTGGAGCAAAATCAAGATTCGAAGATAACTTGTCTGCAATAAAACTATTAAAAAAAATAGAACATGAAAATAGAAATGCAACAAAGGATGAACAACAAATATTAGCAAAATATGTTGGGTGGGGTGGAATTTCTGATGCTTTTGATGAAAGCAAAGAGAATTGGTCTAAAGAGTATGCTAAATTAAAAGAAATATTAACTGAAGAAGAATATAATGAAGCAAGAAAATCAACATTAACATCTTTCTATACTCCAAATGTTGTAATAGATGGTATTTATAAATCATTAAAAAAATTTGGATTTGAAAAAGGAAATATTTTAGAACCATCATGCGGTGTTGGTAACTTCTTTGGAAGAATACCAAATGATTTATCAAGTTCAAAACTATATGGTGTAGAAATAGATAGTATTAGCGGTAGAATTGCTAAAAAATTATATCCAACTGCAAAGATAGAAATAAAAGGTTATGAAGATTCTAGTGTACAAGATAATTTATTTGATATTGCGATAGGTAATGTTCCATTTGGTAGTTATAAAATATTAGACAAAAGATATAAAGAAAACTTTATGATACATGACTATTTTTTTCAAAAAACTTTAGACAAAGTTAGAAATGGAGGAATAATTGCTTTTATCACAACTGATGGAACTCTTGATAAAAAAGATACAAGAGTAAGAGAATATATAGCAAAAAGGGCAGAACTAATTGGTGCAATAAGATTACCAAATAATACATTTATTGGCAATGCTAATACGAAAGTAACATCAGATATAATTTTTTTAAAGAAAAGAGATGAGATTAAACTTGATTTAAGTGATGAGGATTGGATTCATACAAGTGAGTATGACGATGGAATAACAATAAATAATTATTATATTACTCATCCTGAAATGTTATTAGGAAAAATGGAATTGCAATCAACTGCATATGGTATGGATAATACATTAAGTCCTAGCGATAAACCATTAGAAGAATTAATTAATAATGCTATTAATAATTTATCATCTAATATATTTGAAAATATTACTTATGAAATAAATGAACAAAATAGTGAATATGATATATTAGAAGCAGAAGATACCATCAAAAATAATGCTTTTGTAATAAAAAATATTAATGGTAAAGATGTTATATATCAAAGACAGGATTCTAATTTGATACCATATTCTATTCAAGATGGTATGACATCAAAAAGAATAATTGGTTTATGTAATGTCAAAAATGCTTTAAGAGAATTATTTAATGTTCAACTTTGTGATGGAACTGATGAAGAACTTAAAGTAGCACAAAATAAATTAAGTAATGTTTATGATGAATTTACTAAAAAATATGGATATATTAATGATAATGCAAATGCTAGGGCATTTGATGATGATCCAGATTATTATTTGTTGACTTCAATTGAAAATAAAATAAGTAAAGATGAAGAAAATGATAAACCTATCTATGTAAAAGGTGATGTATTTACAAAAAGAACTATTAGAAAAATTAAAGAGGTTAAGAGTGCAGAAAATGCAGAAGATGCTTTAAAATATTCACTTAATAATCGAGGATGTGTTGATATAGAATATATGAGAACATTATATCCAAAAGAAAAAGATGAAATTATTGAAGAACTTGATGGTCTTATTTATCAAGATCCATCAAAAATAAATGATTTTAATAATGGATATGTTCCAGCAACTGAATATTTAAGTGGAAATGTAAAACAAAAACTTAATTATGCAAAATCAATGAACATTGATAATAAATACGATAAAAATATTAAAGCGTTGGAAAGCGTTCAACCTGTTCCACTTGAATATGATGAAATAAGTGTTAAACTTGGTTCAACATGGATTCCTGATGATATTTATCATCAATTTTGTTGTGAATTATTAGATATAGAAGATTGGAATGCAGGAAGATTAAAAATAAAATATGTCAAAGAAGGTAACACATGGTTATTTCAAGCAAGTGGATTGTACGGCTTTGGAGTAAAGAATACAAATACATGGGGAACAAAAAGAGCAGATGCTTTATCAATAATAAAGAATACTCTTAATCTTCAAAGTATTACAATATATGATAAATTAGAAGACGATAGAAGGGTAGTTAATCCTATAGAAACAGCAAATGCTAGAGAAAAACAAGAATTAATAAAACAAGAATTTAAGGAGTGGATTTGGAAAGATGAAGATAGGAGAAATAGATTAGTTAAAATTTATAATGAAAATTTTAACTGTATGAGAGAAAGAAAATATGATGGTAGTCATTTAACTTTTGATGGAATGAATCCAAGTATAGAACTTCGTGAACATCAAAAAAATGCTGTCGCAAGAGCTTTGTATGGTGGTAATACTTTACTTGCACATGCAGTAGGTGCAGGTAAAACTTATGAGTGTATTGCTAGTGCAATGGAACTTAAAAGACTTGGAATAGTTAGTAAACCAATGTTTATTGTACCAAATCATTTGCTAGGTCAATGGGCCAATGAATTTTTACAATTATATCCAACTGCTAATATTTTAGTTGCTACGCAAAAGGATTTTGAGAAAAAAAGAAGAAAAAAATTAATAGCGAAAATTGCAACAGGAGAATGGGATGCAGTTTTGATTGCTCACTCTAGTTTTGGGCTTATTCCTATGAGTAAAGAATATGAAAGAAAGCATATTGAAAATGAAATACAAGAAATAACAGATGCTATTGAAAGAATTAAAGAAGAGTCAAATGAAGGATTAAGTGTAAAAAAACTTGAACAAATGAAAATGAGTATGAATGCTAAATTAAAAAATTTATTAGATGATACAAAAAAAGATGATGTTGTAACCTTTGAAGAGTTAGGTGTAGATCAATTAATAGTAGATGAAGCACATATGTTTAAAAATTTACCAATGTTTTCAAAAATAAGAAATGTGGCAGGTATAAATAATACTGAAAGTAAAAAAGCAACAGATCTTTATATGAAGATAAGTTATATACTGGAAAACAATAATGGAAGAGGTATAATTTTTGCAACAGGAACTCCTATATCAAATTCAATGGGAGAATTATTTGCAATGCAAAAATATCTTCAAAAGGATAGATTAAGACAAATGGGATTAGAACATTTTGATGAATGGGCCTCCACTTTTGGAGAAATAGTAAATAGCTTTGAAATAGCACCATCAGGTGGTGGCTTTAGAACAAAAGCACGATTTGCACAATTTTTTAATATTCCCGAACTTATGACTTTATTTAAAGAAGTTGCGGATATTAAAACTACAAAAATGTTAGATTTACCAGTACCTAAATTAAAAGATGGTGAATATAAAACTATTGTCGCACCTAAAAGTAATGAATTAGGAAATTATGTAGAAAAACTTGCAGAACGAAGTGAAGTAATAAGAAATGGATGTGATCCTAGAATAGATAATATGCTTTTGGTTACTAATGATGGAAGAAAAGCAGCATTAGATTTAAGAATGATAGATCCAAATATGCCAGATTTACCAAACTCAAAAATAAATATGGCTGTAGAAAATATATATAGAATATGGTTAGAAAATAAAGAAGACAAGTTAACACAACTTGTCTTTTGTGATTTGTCAACGCCTAAAAACGATGGAACATTTAATGTCTATGATGACATTAAAAAGAAATTAATTGAAAAAGGTATTCCTGAAGAAGAAATTGAATTTATTCATAATGCTAAAACTAATCCTCAAAAACTAAAATTATTTGAAGATATGAGAAGTGGTGATAAAAGAATACTTATTGGTTCAACTTCAAAAATGGGTGCAGGTATGAATGTTCAAGATAAGTTAATTGCACTTCATCACATAGATTGCCCTTGGAGGCCCTCTGACCTCGATCAACGCGATGGAAGAATACTTAGACAAGGAAATCAAAATAAAGAAGTAGAAATATATAGATATGTTACTGAAGGTAGTTTTGATGCATACTCATATCAATTAATTCAAACAAAGGCTACTTTTATTAATCAAATAATGGCTAATTCAAATGGATGTGGTAGAACTGTGGAAGATTTAGATAGAGATACACTTACTTATGCAGAAGTTAAAGCCATAGCAAGTGGTAATCCATTAATACTTGATAAATTTAGGGTTGAAAATGAATTAAACCAATTGTATTTATCAAAAAGTAGGTATGATAAATCGCATATAGAACTTGAGTCAAAATATAATAGAGAATTACCTATACAATTAAAAAATCAAGAGCAATATTTAAATGGATTAGAGGAAGATGTAAAGAATGTAAAAGATTTATCTGCAGATAATTTTGAGATGACAATTCAAAATCAAATTTATAATTCAAGAAAAGATGCTAGTACAAAATTTTATCAATCTTTATCTTTATTAAAGACTGATGAAGAAGTTAAAATAGGGGAAATTAGTAATTTTGACATTATTGGTATAAGAGAACCATTAAGGTTTACTCCTATTATTTATTTAAAAGGTATTGGTAAATATAGAGTTGAAATAAATAAAATAGATGAAATTGGTAATATATTAAAATTAGAAAATATGCTTAAAAGTTTTGAAAATAAAATAAATGTTGTTAAAGAACAAATAAAATATACTAAAAAACAAATTAAAGATGTTAAAGAAGAATTAGATAAACCATTTACTGTGCAAGATAAGATTAGAGAACTTCAAAGAGAAAAAGCGATAATTGATAGTGAACTTGATTTAGATAAACAAGAAAATATTAAAAGTATTGAAGAAAACTCGGAGGAAATGGAGAGATAATATGAAATTAAAAGATAAAATATTAAACAGGCTTGCAGATAGTTTAAAAAAATATAGTAGTAAAGATTTTGATTATATTACTTCTTGTGAAATAAGTGGTAAAGTTAAAGGTATATTTTTTACTACTGATTGTACAACTGTTAAAGAATTAAAAGATAAAACATATGATGGTTTAATAAATGTAAATGACATTTTGGAAGAAGAATTTAAAAATAGTGAGTATAATCATAAAGAAATAGTATTTTGCGATAATGATAAAGTAGTTTGTATCTATAATAGCAAAAATAATTCTTATTATGAAGATGTTCATGAATGTTTTACAAAAGCAGAAAAAAGGTTATATATAAAATGCACAGATAAAAGTTATAATGCATTTAAGGAATATATAAATCAGAGTAGTAAATATCATAATTACATTTTATATAAAAAGAAAATCCCATATAAAAAGGCATTTTCTAAAGTTTTTAAGGAGGAAGAACAAATGAAAGAACAAAATAATAATACTACATCAGGTAGGAAAGAGATTAAAATGTATGATAATTATGTTCAGATAACTGGAAAATTATCAAATATAGGTAAAGAATTTATAAAAAAGGATGGTGAAAAAGCACGATTTATTGATATAAAGCAAGAATATGAGTATAATGGAAAAATTAAATATAATAAAATATCTGTAATGCTTTCTAATGAATTAATAAATGATATATTAAATATGTCAAAAAATGATACTATATCAATTAAAGGAAAATTGCATTCATATGTTGATAAAGATAATAATCCAAAAACAGTAATAAATTGTACTGATATTGATATTTTAGAAATATCTAAAAATCAAAATGAAAAAACAAAATAAAAAATTTAAAAAAAACACTTGCAAAATTTCTTTTTTTAAGTGATTAATATTATGAGGAAAAAAGACTATATAGCATAAAAATTACCGCTAATATTGATTTTAAATAAAACGCTTGAATAGTTATAAGAGTAAAAATAAAATCACTATTAAAATAGTCTAAATCCATTGTGGAAGGAGAAGTTTTAGATGGCAAAAGCGTATTCAAGTGATGACTTGATAAATTATGCAACAAGAAATTTTTCAAATTTTGTTAAAGACTTATATGAAGATGATCCGCATTCGTTTCCATATCTTGATTGTACAAATGCGTTCTTCAAGAAACTTTATGACGATTACGGTATTAAATTTAATCCGAATATTATAGACCCAAGTTTAGACGAGTATATAGATTATGAAATTTATACAAATACTTTTCCTGAAATAAAACCTGAAAATTATGAATCAAAAAAATAATGGATGATATAACAAATCGATGCTGTATATATTATTATGGATACTTAAATTATGATACTTATGACATTAAAATCACTTTAAGAAAGGAGAAAAGATGAAGCAAGAATTATTGAATGATGAACTTGTTAAATATTTAACAAGTAGTTTCCCAGATTTAGTTAATGACTCATATGAAGATAATCAAAGGTCATATCCATATTTAGATTGTGTAAATTCTTTTTATGAGAAATTATACAATGAGTATGGAATAAAATTTAATCCTGAATTAATGGGCGATGATTTGAGATTAAAATTAGATGAAGAAATTGTGAATTGTATAACAAAATAAAGGAGAGTGAAAAATATGTATATAACTGATACTAGTGATAAAGTAAGAGTAATAATTGAAAATTTAGAAAGTAAAAAAGATATTAGTAAATTAAAATTTCTTATTTATGTTTTTGGTGTATTAAATAATGGTCAAATAAATGAAAACAATAATTCTAATCCAAGTTTAAATGTTGAAGAAGATTATAACATTTTAAATCCTGATATTATAGGTCTCTCAAATAATGCTTGCACGATATTGTTGCAATATTTTTCAACGGTATATAATAATTTAACAGAACCTAATGCTACTTACGAAGAAAATGGAAATATAATAGGAGTAGAATATGATAATGATGAAGTAAAAATATTGTCTGAATTTGAAAAAATAACATTTATTGAAAAGTTAGATATACTTAGTGAAATTATTATTCGATATGATAATGGGACTTACTTTGACGAAGAAATTAAAATTGCACCTTTGGATTCAAGAATGAGTGGATATGATATAGCAAAGATAATCCAAAATTATAAAAATAACATTATATAATATAAAAAATAATCATAGGCAATGCAAAACGCATTGTTTTTTTTGCATAAATTTATACAAAAGTTAATATGCTTTATTGGAGGAAAAACATATGGAGATTAATAATGAAAAAGTTTTGTTACATTATAATATCAATTTAAATTATGACAAAAATGGGTGTGATTTATATCAAATAATAAAAGACCATTTTTTATTATATATAAAACAATTAAAAAAAACTGAAAATGTTAATCAGAAATGTCAAAATATACATTGAAATATGCTATAATTAAGATAGCATTTTAGAGTTCCGATTAACATATTTTATAGGAGGAAAATAAAGTTATGAGGAAGTATAAATGTGGGGATTATTTAAGACTATCAAAAGAAGATTTATTAAAAAAAGATGAAAGTACATCAATAGAAAGTCAAAGAATGATTATCGAATCTTTTTGCAAATATCACAATCTTGAACTTGTATCAGAATATGTGGATGATGGTTTTTCTGGTGGTAATTTTGAGAGACCAGGATTTAAAAAAATGATTGAAGACATAGAGTCTGGCAAAATTGATTGTATTTTAACAAAGGATTTTTCAAGGTTAGGTCGTGAATTATATCAAACAGGTTCTTTTATTGAAGAATATTTTAATGAAAAAGGTATACGATACATTTCAATAAACGATGGTTATGATTCTTTAAATGGTGATAGTACTATATCGATGAAGTTAACTTTTAATGATTTTACTTTAAGAGATACTTCAAAAAAAGTTAAATCTGCATTTACTGTTAGACAAAAAAAAGGAGAATATATTGGCTCAATTCCAAAGTATGGATTTTTAAAAGATCCAACCAATCATCATAATTTGATAATAGATCCGATTGCTTCATTGATTGTTAAAAGAATTTTTAATATGGCTTATGCTGGTAATAGTTGTTACAAAATTGCTGCTATTTTAACTAGTGAAAAAGTACCTATCCCTATTGTATATAAAAATGAAACAAGAGGAGCATTAGTTACTGAAAATGATGGATATGGAATATGGAGACCACAAACTATTAAAAGTATTTTAACGAGCGAAATGTACATTGGTAATATGGTACAAAATACATACAATAAAATAAGATATAATTCAAAAAAAATAAGGGCTGTAAAGAAAGAAGATTATATTATTGTAGAAAATACACATGAGGCAATTATTGATAAAGAAATTTTTTATAAAGTCAATCAAATGTTAAAAGCAAATTCAAAGACAATAGAAAAAAATAAGGAAAGGTATTTGTTTAGTGGTTTGTTGAAATGTAAAGAATGCGGACACAACATTAGTATTTTGGAAAGAAAAAATAAAGGTAATAAATCACATTACACTCAATGTAATCAATATAGTAAAAAGGGTAAATATGGAATATGTAATATCCATAGATTAAATTATAATTTGCTTGAGGAAGATTTAGTGAGTGTTATAACAAGTATTAGTAAATCATTTTTGAATGAATATGATAATAAATCATTAACTAACGAAGCAAATGAAATTTTGCATGAAGAAACCAACGAATTACAAAAACAAATTGATGTATTCATTAAAGAAATGGCAAAATATAATAATGCTATTGAACAATTATATATGGATAAAGTGCAAGGAAAAATTCCAGAAAACATTTTCACCAATTTGCTTGAAAAATATAATGAAGATTTAAATAATGCAACCACACGAAAAAATGAATTAGAACAAGATAAAATAAAAATGTTAGCAAAAATAGAAAGTTTAGATTATGATGCTTGTGCTGAAAAAATAAAAAAATTTTTGTCTTCTAAACATCCTACTCGTGCAATGATTGTAGAATTAGTTGACCGTGTAGAAATAGATAATAATAAAAATATAAATGTTTTTTTCAGATTTCAAGAACTATCTAGTTATGTCAGATAATTTTTTTTAAGAAAACATTGTTTCCCATACAAATGTAACCTTTATAATTTTCTCCCATGAAACTTGTAACGGGTGTAACGCTTCCATTTCTTTCTTATGGTGGATCTAGTTTAATATTATCTTTGGTAAGTATAGGAATAATATTAAATGTAAGTAGACATAATGAAAAAAGTTAAATTAGGAGATTTTTATCTTCTTTTTTTCTATCTTTAGTGGAATTTACTTTAAAAAGGGAGAATATAATTATAGGAGGATATAAATGTACGAACTAAAAGAAGATTTAATCATAGAAGATATGATATATGAAATAAGAGGTAAACAGGTAATGCTAGATTCTGATTTAGCAAAATTATATAATGTTGAAACTAAAAGAATAAATGAGGCGGTAAAAAATAATCCATATAAATTTCCAGAAAGATTTTCATTTTTTTTAAATGATTTTGAATTTACAAACTTGAGGTCGAAATTTTCGACCTCAAGTTTAGAAAGTAAATATGGTGGTAGAAGATATAATCCAAGAGTATTCACAGAACAAGGGATTGCAATGCTATCTACAATATTAAAATCTAAAGTAGCAGTAGAAACAAGTATAAGAATAATGGATGCATTTGTAAAAATGAGAAAATATATTTCAGCAAATTTAATAGAACAAGACAATATGAAAAATATGCTTATTAAACATGATAACGAAATAAAATTACTTCAAGAATCATTTTCAAAATTAGAGGAAAAAGAAAAAATAAATCATATATTTTATGAGGGACAAATATATGATGCATATTCACTATTAATTGATATATTTAAGGAAGCAAAGAAAGAAATAATTATAATAGATAATTATGCAGATAAAAGTATTTTAGATATGATTACGAACCTAAATGTAAAAGTAATTATTGTTACCAGAAAATTTAACTTATTAAAAGATATAGATATAAAAAAATATAATAAGCAATATCAAAATTTAAAAGTAATATATAGTGATAAGTTTCATGATAGATTTATAATAATTGATAAAAAAGTACTGTATCATTCAGGAGCAAGTTATAAAGATTTAGGTAATAAATGCTTTGCAATTACTAAAATGGAAGATAAAGAGTACTTAAAAACAATAATCAAAAATATAGGAGAAGATAAATGTACGAACTAAAAGAAGAATTAAATATAGAAAATATGATATATGAAATAAGAGGTAAACAGGTAATGCTAGATTCTGATTTAGCAAAATTATACGAGTGTAAAAATGGTACTAAAGAAATAAATCAGGCAGTAAAGAATAATCCAGACAAATTTCCAAATGATTTTTATTTTAGATTATCAGAAGTAGAACTTAAATATTTGCGGTCAAAAAATTTGACCGCAAATAGAAAAAGTAGATCATTACCATATGTATTTACTGAACAAGGTATTGCAATGCTTGCAACTGTTTTACATACACCTGTCGCAGCAGAAGTAAGTGTTAATATAATGAGAGCATTTGTAAAAATGAGAAAATATATTTCAGCAAATTTAATAGAACAAGACAATATGAAAAATATGCTTATTAAACATGATAACGAAATAAAATTACTTCAAGAATCATTTTCAAAATTAGAGGAAAAAGAAAAAATAAATCATATATTTTATGAGGGACAAATATATGATGCATATTCACTATTAATTGATATATTTAAGGAAGCAAAGAAAGAAATAATTATAATAGATAATTATGCAGATAAAAGTATTTTAGATATGATTACGAATTTAAATTTAAAAGTAATTATTGTAACTAAAAAATTTAATTTATTAAAAGATATAGACATAAAAAAATATAATAAGCAATATCATAATTTAAAAGTAATATATAGTAATAAGTTTCATGATAGATTTATAATAATTGATAAAAAAGTATTGTATCATTCAGGTGCAAGTTATAAAGATTTAGGTAATAAATGCTTTGCAATTAACAAGATAAAAGATGATGAATATCTAGAAAATATATTAATAAAAATAGGTTTATAAAATATTTGCATTATAATCTGAATTATATTATAATATATGTGCTTCAAAAAAGAGGTGAATAAAATGAATTATAGTAAAAATAAAGAAACATTAAATAGTTTAATGTTAAAATATGGTTTATCTAAAGATGAAAGAAAAGAATTTTTTAAAATTATATATAAAATATTTAGACATAAAGAGTTCCAAAGAAGAATGACAAGTGAATTTAATCACCATAATGATATAACACTTGGTTATCATGTGCTTGAAGTAGCTCTTTGTACATACAAAACATGTAAAAAGAAAATAAAAAAGGGTATAAAAGTTAATACGGATGTAGCAGTTAAAATAGCAATGCTTCATGATTTTTATGAATTACCTTGGCAAAATAATAAAGAATCATCATCTAAGAATTTAATTCATAAGCATGGATTTCGTCATCCAATAGAAGCCGCTATTAACGCTATATATTATTATCCATTTTTATTTAAAGATAGAAAAGAAAGTATGATGATAATAGATGGTATTGTTCATCATATGTATCCACTTGCAGTACCAGTACTTACAGGATTTGATACAAATGAAATAGAACTTAAAAATTATGATAAGGTTAAAAAAATAGATAATGAATTATTGGAACAAATAATTTATTCTACAAATAGAGGAAGAATAATTAAATTGTCACTATGTAAAAGTAGATATAAAGAAGGAAGAATAGTATCAAATTCAGATACATTAGTATCAATTAATAACTATGAAAGTCTAAAAGGTGTACCAGCTCTTATTACTGGTGTAAATAAAAATATAGAAGTGTAAATATTATACTTTTTGCTAAAAAAGGAAAAATATTGTATAATATTGAATCACAGGAGGGGTTTTATGGAAAAAGTAAATGATGCAAAATTAAAATCATTTTTAAAAAAGGAATCAGAAAGATTGGGAATAAGTATAAATAATGTTTATAATACATATTTTTCTAGAATTTTACTTAATAATATTAGTAATCATAACGAACATAATGAGGTAATTGTAAAAGGAAGTTTTGCTCAGTTAGTTCAACTAGGAAAAATAGTAAGACCAATAACAGATATTGATTTGGCTAGTAAGGAACCACATCATGATCCGCTATTAATATTAATAAATGCAATGTGTGATGAAACAAATGATGTTGATTATATTTTAAGAGGTAAACCATTTACAACAAATACTGGAATAATAAAAATACCTATATCAGCAAAGTATGGTAAAATTAGTCATCCAATTGGTATTGATTATAGAGAAAATTATCCTTTTATATTTAAAAAAGAATCAAGAACAGTTCCTAAAATATTTGAAGGTGATGAAGAGTATAAAGTAATTGTGCCATCAATTGAAGAGATTCTTGCAGAAAAGTTATATATAATAATAAAGAAAAATAAACTTTATGATTTAAATACTAGAGTTAAAGACTTATATGATGTATATCAACTTCATGGTGGAAATTATGATTTAGATTTATTTTCATATTTTTTTGAAAAGATAATAGAGATGAGTTCGCACGTAAATAAAGATGATTTAACTACAGAATTTTTATCAAAAGATTTTGTGAATAAATATCAGGAGGAATGGGAACATAGTAAGAAAAAATATGAGTTTATGGATGGTGATATAGATTTAGAAGGTTCTGTATACTATGCAAGAGGTGTTCTTAGTGAACAAATTCAAAAGATTAAACAAGGAAAAAATAAAATATATTCATATAAAATAGATAATTAACGGTAAAGAATTCTTTATCGTTTCTTTATATTTTTACTAAAATATGGTATATTGTAGTTAAGTAAAAAAGGAGTAAATTTATGAGTAATGTTGGAATAATAGGTGGAGGAGTATCAGGTGTAATAAGCGCAATATATGCAAGTAAGAATGGTAATAAAGTAACTATTTTAGAAAAAAATAATGATATACTTAAGAAACTTTTAATAACAGGTAGTGGTAGATGTAATTACTTTAATAGTGATCAAAACATAAAACATTATCATTCTAAAAACGAAGAATATTTAAATGAAATTATTACAAAAGAAAATATAGATGAATTATGTTGCTTTTATGACAGTATTGGTATTATTCCTAAAATAAAAGATGGTTATTATTATCCATATTCAAATATGGCAATAAGTGTTAAAAATGCACTTGTGACTGAAGTTTTAAAATCAAATATAAAATTAATATGTAATTATGATGTAAAAAGTGTAGAATATAAAAATAATGAGTTCGTCATTAATAATGATAAGCATTTTGATAAACTTATAATAAGTACAGGTTCTAAAGCATATCCAAAAACAGGATCAGATGGATTTGGATATAGTCTTGTTAAAAAATTAGGACATACTATAAATGAAGTAAAACCAGCACTTGTAAGTTTATGTTCAGATGATAAAATATTAAATATAATTTCAGGAGTAAGATCAAATGCTAAAATATCCTTATATCACTTTGATGAATTATTAAAAGAAGAAATAGGAGAAGTACAATTTGTTAAAAATGAAGTATCTGGAATTTGTACATTTAATTTAAGTTATTTAGTTACTAAAAATAATAATGTAAGAATTAATTTTATGCCATTTATAAAAGTAGAAGAATATGATGATTTTATGCTTAAAAATAATAATAAAAGAGTAAAAGAAATATTAAATGGAATATTAAATCCAAAACTAATACTAGCTATAATTAAAAGATGTAATATAAATGAAGAAAAGTATTTTTATGAACTATCTAAAAAAGAAAAAGAGTTATTAAAAGAAAATTTAATTAGTTTTAGAATTGATATAAAAGGAAAAGGACCATTTGATAAAGCACAAATATGTATGGGTGGTGTACCATTAAATGAAATTGATATAAAAAGTATGAAATCAAAAATAAATGAAAATTTATATATAACAGGTGAAATGCTTGATGTAAATGGTGATTGTGGTGGATATAATTTAACATTTGCATTTATTTCTGGATATCTTTCAGGAAAGGATATAAAATGATTAGAGTAAGACAAGTAAAAGTAAATATAGATGATAATTCTTTAGAAAATATAAAAAAGTGTACAAGTAAAAAATTAAATATAAAAGATGAAGATATACATAATTTAAAAATAATTAAAGAGAGTATTGATGCTAGAGGAGAAGTAAGTTATATTTATGAAGTAGAAATAGAAACTAATTTAGAAAATAAACTACTTAAAAATAAAGATGTATATGTTCCAAAAGATGAAAGTTATAAATTTGAAATAACAGGGACTAAACAAATGAAAGAAAGACCTATAATTGTAGGAAGTGGCCCAGCGGGATTATTTTCAGCATATATGCTTTCTAAAAGCGGTTATAAGCCTATAATTATAGAAAGAGGAGAAAAAGTAGAAGATAGAGTAAAAACTATAGAAGACTTTTGGAAAACTGGTAAATTAAATAAAAATTCTAATGTACAATTTGGAGAAGGTGGCGCAGGCACTTTTTCTGATGGTAAATTAAATACACTTGTTAAAGATAAAAATTATAGAATGAAAAAAGTATTTGAGATATTTGTAGAGTGTGGGGCACCAAGTGATATACTATATAAAAATAAACCGCATATTGGTACTGATTTACTTAGAAATGTAATAATAAATATGAGAAATAAAATTATAGATATGGGTGGAACATTTTATTACAATTCTTGTCTTACAGATATAGTTTTAAATAATAATAAAGTAACAGAAATAGTTATAAATGGTAAAGAAAAAATGAAATGTGAAACACTTATTTTAGCATTAGGTCATAGTGCTAGAGATACTTTTAAAATGCTTTATGAAAAAGGAATTAATATGATTCAAAAACCATTTGCGGTAGGAGTTAGAATAGAACATAAACAGGATATAATTAATAAATCACAGTATGGAAAATATAGTAAGTTTTTACCTAATGCAGATTATAAATTAACTCATACTTGTACTGATGGAAGAGGAGTATATTCATTTTGTATGTGCCCTGGTGGATTTGTAGTAAATGCATCAAGTGAAGAAAATCATTTAGTAATTAATGGAATGAGTAATCACAAGAGAAATGAGGAAAACGCAAATAGTGCGATAGTTGTTCAAGTATCAAATAAAGATTTTGGTAATAATATATTTGATGGTATGAATTTTCAAAGACATTTAGAAGAAAAAGCATATAATATTGGTAATGGTTTAATTCCAGTTCAATTATTTTCAGATTATGAAAATAATACTATTTCAAAAGAATTTAAAAGCGTAAAACCAATATTTAAGGGTAATTATAAATTTGCTAATATAAATGATATATTCCCAGAATTTATAAATAATGATTTAAAAGAAGCAATTAATTATTTTAATAATAAAATAGATGGATTTAATAGTAGTGACGCTATTATCGCAGGTGTTGAAACAAGAACATCATCACCAATTAGAATAATAAGAGATGAAAATGGAATGAGTAATATAGATGGAATTTATCCTATAGGAGAAGGTGCGGGTTATTCTGGTGGAATAACAACTAGCGCAATGGATGGAATAAAAATTTCAGAATTAATTGCTAAAGTATATAAGAATTAATATTAATAAAATATTGATTCTTTTTTTATAAAAGTTAGTAAATTCATTGACAAACAAGTGTAAAAAATATATATTATTGATAAGTGTTAATCAGAGGGGTAAGTATATGACAATAGGTGTAAATTTAAAAGCAATAGTAAAAAATTATTCTTTATGTGAAAAGTTATTTAGGGAAGATTATAAAGACAATAATTATACAAAAGGAATATTGGATTTCTTTTCTAATATTGAAATAAATAGTGATATTATACATGATTTAAAAAGATTAAAAAAAGAGGGAAATAAAATAGATTTATATGTACCTAATTATTTAGTTTATGATAATGAAAAAATAATGGAAAAAGTTAAAAGATTATTAGAATTTGATGAGTTTTCTTTTGACGCTATGAAAAAATATAATTCATTAGATGAATTAAAAAATGATAATATAGATTGTTTTGTTTCTGATTTTAATATTGGTGGACAAGGAATAATTTTACCATATCAAGTAATTAAATTAGATAGTTGTGATTATGAAAAGTTTGAATTAGTAAAAAAGGTTTATAATGCTAAGTATGATATTAATTTAAGAAAAATTAATGAACTTGAATATAATACTCAAAAAGCAAGGACTGGCATTCCATCTATAGATAAACCATGGAGAAAGTTTTATTCAGAAAAAGAAAAAAGTGTAGTAATGCCAAGAAAAACTATGTATGAATATTTAAAATGTGGCGCTGAAAAAATGTCTAATAAGACTGCTCTTGTTTATTATGGAAGAAAATTTACATATGAAGAATTAATGGAAAAAATTGACAAGTACGCATCATCATTTATAAGTTATGGAATAAAAGAAGGAGATGTTGTATCAATATGTATGCCGAATGCACCAGAAGCGATTTTTATGGTATATGCATTAAATAAAATTGGTGCGATTGCAAATATGATACATCCTTTAAAAAGCCCTAATGAAATAAAAGAATATGTAAATAAAGTTGATTCTAAAATGTTACTTGTTTTAGACACAACACTTCAAAATATAGAAGGTATAACAAATGAGTTATGTACTAATAAAATAGTTTCAGTTTCAGTTGGTAATTCAATGCCTTTATATATGAAACTTATATTTGAAAAATCAAAAAAATTAAATTTAACAAAAGAATATATTTCTCTTAAAAATTTTGAAAATAATGGAAAAAAAGTAAAAAATTCATTACAAGTAGATTATAAAGAAAATGCTGGCGCAGCAATAATGCATACTGGTGGTACAAGCGGTAAATCAAAGGCTGTTTTACTTACAAATGATAATCTTAATTCAATGGTTCATGCTCAAAGAGTAACAGCTAAAAACTTTGCTGAAGGTGATGTAATGCTTACAATAATGCCTGTATTCCATGGATTTGGATTATGTAGTTCTGTTCATATGCCTTTATCATATGGTGTATCAGTTGTTTTATGGCCAAAGTTTGAATCTAAAAAGTTAAAATCAATGTATGAAAAAAATAACGTTAATCACATGTTTGGAATACCAAAGTTATTTGAATGTTTAATAAAAGAAAACGTTGATTTAACTAATGCTGGATATCTTGTTTCAGGTGGGGAAAAAATTGAACAAAAAAGAGAACAAAAAATTAATAATGGGTTCTTGGAGAATGGTTCTAAATTTAACTTAAAAAAAGGTTATGGTTTAACAGAAGCAACAGCAGGTACAACTTTATCTGATGATTATAGTAATAGACTCGGAAGTATTGGAATACCACTTGTATGTAATGATTTTAAAGTAGTAAAACCAGGAACAGAAGAAGAACTAGGATATTATGAAAAAGGTGAATTTTGTATTTCAGGCCCAACTGTTATGAAGTGTTACTATAATGATGAAGAAGAAACTAAAAAAACATTAAGAAAACATTCTGATGGAAAAATATGGCTTCATACAGGTGATATGGGATATATGGATGAATCTGGACTTTTATATTATACAGATAGATTAACAAGAATGTATACATCTGGAGGGTTTAATGTATATCCACCACACATAGAAGAAGTTATTTTAAAATTAGATGAAATAGAATCATGTGCAGTAGTACCAATGAAACATCCAAGTAAAAATATTAAAGTGCCAAAAGTATATATAATTATGAAAAAAGGTTATGAATTTAATGAAGATTTATTAAACAAAATAAAAAATATTTGTTCTTTAAACCTTGATTTATATCATCAACCATTTAGTATTGAAAGTATAGATTCATTTCCAATAACAAATTTAGGGGAAAACATTGGTAAAGTAGATTATAAAAAATTAGAGGAAAATGCAAATGAAACAGTGAAGGTAAAAAAATTAGTAAAGTAATGGAGGTTTTTTATGGCAAATATAGCATTTGATGTTGATGGAGTAATGACAAATTTAGCAAAATTTCAATTAGATACTGGGAGAAAATATTTTGGTGAAGATTCAGTTAAGGATCCTACAAAATATGATGTAAAAGATATTTTTGACGTTAGTAAAGAAGAAAGAGAAAAATATTGGTTAAAATATATATGGCCATATTGTATAACTGAAGAAATGAGAAAAAACTTAAGTGAATTATCTAAAAAGTTAAAAGAAGATGGGCATAAAATTTATATAATAACTGGTAGAGTTCACACAACAGAAGATGGAATTAGAGGTAAATTGTTTAGAAAAATGCTTTTATCTTGGCTTAAAAAAAATGGTTTTGAATATGATGAAATCATTTATGTTAATGAAAACAATAGTGCAGAAGAAAAACTTAATGCATGTAAAGAAAATAATATTGATTTAATGATAGAAGATAAAAAAGAAAATATTGAGGTAATCAAAGATGTATCAAGTGTAATATGTGTTAATGCAGAATATAATGAAAATGCAGATTTTGGTGACATTGTTAGAATAGATAATTTTGATAATGGTTATGAAGTAATTAATTCTGTTTTAGAAAAAGATAATAAAAGTTTTAAATTGTTATCTAATGAAGAGATGGATGAATTATCACAAGATGAATTAAAAAAATATTATGAAAAAATGAGAGAATATTATAAAAATAAACCATTAGATCCAAATTTAAAAAAACAAGAAAAAACATATCGAGTAACTAGTAAAGTTGGAATACCTTTATTTAAACTTGTTTTTAAACCTCATATGTTCGGCAAAGAAAATATACCAAAAGAAAAAACAAGTAATATTTATGTTAGTAATCATTTAGGTTCACTTGATCAATTTCCAATTATAAGTATGCTTGGACCTGATTCACCAATGCATTTTTTAGCGGCATCAACACTTTTAGGTTTAAAAAGAGCACTTCTTTATACAAAAACAGGTGCAATATTTGTAGATAGAAATGATCCACAAAGTAGAAAAGAATCAAAAGAAAAAATGATGCAGATATTATTAAACGGTGGTAATGTATTCTTATTTCCAGAAGGAACAAGAAATTATTTAAGAGAAGGACAAGCAAAAGAAATACTTGAAAAATATATAAACGATGATATTCAGTTTGAAGATTTTTATAAAAAAGTAAAAACGAATAAAACATCACAAGTAAATTATTTAGAAGAATTATTAAAAAATAATACAATAACAATAGAAGAATTTAATAAAAATATTTATGATGTTGATAATTTCTTAAAAGACCTTGTAACAAATAAAAGAATAAATGAATCAGATTATTATGAAAATGTTTTCTTACCATTTAAATATGGTGCTGTCGCAATGGCAAAAGAAACAGGTGCAACAATTGTTCCATTTGCAGTAAATAATAATTACTTTACTTCTGATCCTCTTATAGTACGTGCTGGAAAACCAATGAAAGTAAATGTAGAAGATGATTTAGACGAAAAAACTTCTGAACTTAGAGATGAAATAAAAACTATGGTTTGGGAAAATGCGGAATATGAGAAAACATTAAAATTAAGAAAATAAAATAAATAAGACAAAATTTAATAAAAAATTTGTCTTTTTTTATATAAAATATGTTATCATTATAATGGATGGAGGTAGATAAAATATGTATAGTTCATTATATTTTCAAATATGTAGTTTATTTTATATTGTATTACTTATGGTAATATTTTTCTCAAAAGACAAAATAAAAAGTAAAGAAAATAAAATATTTTCAATATTGATAGTTACAAATTTTATTGGATTATTACTTGATTTAGCAAGTACATATATAGCATTAACAGATTTGAACAATCCATTATTAAACTTTATATCAAAATTGTATTTGATTTATTTGTTAACTTGGATTTCGTTATTTACATTTTATACATTTGTTATATCATATAGTAAAAATAATAGTACGGAGTTTTCTAAAACTACAAAGTATAAAAATGTGAAACAGGTGTCACTTATTTTATATTTTGCAATGGCACTTTTATTATTAGTATTACCATTATATAACTTTAGCGAAAATGGAGTCATATATACATATGGACCAGGAGCTAACATTTCATATATAATTGGTGGTTTATTAGATGTTGTATCAGTAATTATGATTATTTCTAATATAAGAAGAGTAAAGAAAATAAAATATTTACCACTTATATTTTATATCGCAGCATCAGCATCAGTAATATTAATACAAAAACTTCAACCTGAAATACTTTTAGTAACTGCAGTTGAATCATTTGTTACATTCTTACTTTACTTTACAATTGAAAACCCTGATGTTAAATTAATTGAACAACTTAATTTAGCTAAAGAACAAGCAGAAAGAGCAAACAGAGCAAAAACAGAGTTTTTAAGTAGTATGTCACATGAAATAAGAACACCACTTAATGCTATTGTTGGATTTAGTAATTCATTAAGTGATAACAAAAATATACCAGATGAAGCAAAATCAGATGTAAAAGATATATTAGTTGCGTCAGATAGTTTACTAGAAATAGTAAATGGTGTACTTGATATTTCAAAAATTGAAGCAAATAAAATAGAAATAGTAAAAAAAGAATATGATACTAAAAAGATGCTTGATGAACTTGCAAAATTAACAAAAGTTAGAATAGTTGATAAACCAATTGATTTTATAACTAAGTTTGATGAAACTTTACCTAGAGTATTATATGGAGATCAAACAAGAACAAAACAAGTAATATTAAATATTTTAACGAATGCTGCTAAATATACAGATAAGGGTAAAATTATATTTAGTGTTCAGTCAGTAGTTAAAGATAATGTATGTAGAATGATTATATCTGTAGAAGATACTGGACGTGGAATAAAGAAAGATAGTATAAATAAATTATTTACTAAGTTTGAAAGATTAGATGAAGAAAATAATACAACAATAGAAGGAACAGGTCTTGGACTTGCAATTACAAAAAAATTATTAGAGATGATGCATGGTAAAATTGTTGTACAAAGTGAATATGGAAAAGGGTCTAAATTTACTATATCTTTAGATCAAAGAATTGTAAAAAATCCAACTATTAAATTAGATGATGAAAAGATTGATGATATAGAAATTATTGATTTATCTTCTAAAAAAGTATTAGTTGTAGATGATAATAAATTAAACATAAAAGTTGCAACTAGATTATTATCACCATACAATGTAGAAGTAGTATCGGCTGAATCAGGTATGGATTCAATTGAAATACTTAAAAAAGATAAAAAGATTGACCTTGTTCTTATGGATGATATGATGCCAAAAATGAGTGGTACAGAAACATTAAAAGAAATAAAGAAAAACAATCTATATGATGGACCTATAATTGCTCTTACTGCAAATGCACTTACTGGTATGAGAGAGAAATATATTGAACATGGGTTTACAGATTATTTATCAAAACCAATAGAAAAATCAGAATTAAATAGAATTTTAAAAACTTATTTGACAAAATAATATAGAAGTATGCTATAATCATAATAGGAAAGGATTGTAGATATGGACAGAAGTTATTTAGAAGGAAATGGCGTAGATGTAAATGCTGGGCTTGAATTGCTTGGTGATATGGATATGTATAACGAAACAATGGGTGATTTTTTAGAAGAAATAAATGAAAAATTACCAAAACTTGTTGAATGCAAAAATAACAATGATATGCCAAATTATGCTATCATTGTTCATTCAATAAAAAGTGATTCAAAATATTTAGGATTTACTAAACTTGCAGAACTTGCGTATAATCATGAGATGAAAAGTAAAGCAAATGATACATCTTATGTTAATGCAAACTATGATGAATTACAAAAAGAAATTGATCGTATAATTAAAATTATTAAAGAATATTTGGGATAATTGGAGGTATTTAAATTTATGGGCGAAAATTTAGTTTTAATGCCGGATGTTAGAGAACAAACTATTCTTGTGGTAGATGATTCAAACATTACAAGAAGTTTGATTGAAAGAGTTTATAAAGATCAATATAAAATTCTTATGGCATCAAATGGAAGAGAGGCTATTGATATAGTGGATACTATGCCAGAAGGTGTTATAGTAGCAATTTTACTTGATTTAAACATGCCGGATCTTGATGGCTTTGCAGTGCTTGATCACTTCAAAGAAAAAGATTTATTTAATAAGATACCAGTATCGATAATTACTGGTGATAGTACGAAGGAAACTATAAATAGATGTTTATCATATAATATAGTTGACATATTAATTAAACCATTTAGCGGATTTGATATTGAAAGAGTAGTCGCAAAAATGGTAAAATAGATTTAAAGGAGGAAAGAAGTATGAAAAAAACAACAGTAACAGGTTTAGAAGAAAAATGGGAGGTATTCCTAGTTTATATTATAGGAATTTTAGGATTTATATTTTCATTCATGAAATATGATTATCTATCAAAAAATATTAAGTTTCAATATAGACAAGCAGGTACAATATGGCTTGTAAATATGGTATTTTCAATTGCTAAGATAATTTTAGCATATACAATAAATATTGCATTTATTGGTTATATATTCAATATGCTTTCACTTGTACTTTGGGTATTCTCAATTATAACAATTGTAAAAGCATTTAGTAATGAAACATATGAAATTCCTGTAATCGCAGATTTATCTAAAAAGATATTTGGAGAAGAGTAGAATTATCTACTTTTTTTATTTTGTAAAGTGACTATATATTGATTGACAGCCTTATTTACTAAGTTGTATACTTAAAGTATAGTAATAGGAGTGTAACATGAAAAATAGTAAAGGATTTACATTAATAGAATTATTGGCAGTATTAATATTAATTTCTATTATTGTGGTAATTTCAATGCCAAAGATTCTTAATGTAATAGAGCAAAGTAAGATAAAAGCATATGAACAAAGTTCTAATAGCATTTCTGATGCAGCGAAGTTTAAACAAAATTCAGAATTTTACGAAAATGGCGAGTTTACAAGCGATTATTCATTTGCTGGTGGAAATTACGCTGATAAAAGTGAAAAATTACCATTTAAGGGAGATACACCATACTCAGGAATGTTACATTTAAATAAAAGCGGTGAAACAGCTTTAGCTTTTTTATTTAAGGATAATAAAAACTATTATTGCGTTACAAAGAATTATAATGATAAAAAATCTAGTGGTACAAAAATAAAAACTGGTAATGATTGTTCTATAACTTTACCAGAAGGGCTTGTGCTTTCTGCAGAAATGGATGAAATAGAGGAATTTGTTCAAGTAGATGATCCTAATCCAGGAGTTATTTGTGGTGATGAAAAAGAAGAAAATTATAGTGGTGTAAATGAATGTCATATAAAAAGCGTTGAAGATTTTGTTGAATTGTCAGTACTTGTTAATTCTGGTAAAGATTTTAATGGTAAGAATGTTGTGTTAGATAATGATATAGATTTTAATAATGATTTATCTTATATTAATCCAAATAGTACAAACTTTGGTGATTTTAATGAAGATGGTGTTACTGAAAGTATAAAAAAAGAAGTATCTGAAAGTTATGGATTTCAACCTATTGGAAATAACACTAAAAACTTTAAAGGTGTTTTTTTAGGAAACAATAATAAAATTAAGGGTATTTATATAAATAGAACTGAACAAGATTATGTAGGACTATTTGGTTTTGTTTCAGGCAATATAAAAAATGTTTCTATTGAATCTGCTAATGTAAAAGGAAAAAATTATGTTGGAACACTTGCTGGTAAGTTATCTGGCATAAATAGTAATGGTTTTACAGTAAATAATTTAAATGTTTCTGGTAGTGGTAGTATTGGTTCTATTTTTGGTGATGCACCTAAAGTTCTTTCAATTTATGCTGAGAATGTAAATGTAAAAGGTGATACATCAGTAGGTGGAATAATTGGAAATGGAGGATATTCAAAATATTCAGATAGTGTAATTATAAAAAATTCTACAGTAACAGGGACAACTAATACAAAAATGATAAGTGGTGGACAATATGGTTCAGTAAAAAACTATTTGGCTGTAAATGTAAAGTTAAATGATGAAGATGTATCTAATTCGACGTTAGAAATGATTGAGGATATAAATGGACTTGAAGCTGCAGGAATAGATACATATGTTGGTGGAGATAATGATAGTGATGGATTTTATTTTGATTATAATAAAAAAAATAAAATAATAATAACAAATACTGAAGATAATCCAATTATCGGTCTTACAATTGGAACAGGAACAAAAATAGATCCTTATATAATATCAAGTGAGGAAGATTGGAAAAAAGCAACAGCAATGATAAATAATACAACATATTATTTTAAACTTACAAAAGATTTAGATTTTTCAAATAAGAAGTTCTATATGTTAGGGAGTAAAACAATCCAATTTAAAGGAATATTAGACGGAAATAATAAAAAAATATCATCAGTAATATTAGATTTAGAAAAAAGTAGTTATATTGGTTTATCTGGATCTATAAATGGTGGAATTATAAAGAATATAAATATAGATAAATTTAATATTAAAGCGGATACATATGTAGGTGCACTAGCAGGAGAACAAAGAACAGATGCAAATGCACCAGTAAATGTAACGAATTCAAATGTAAGTGGTAACTCACATGTTGGAGGAGTATATGGAGCCGCAAGATTAGTATCATATGTAGTAACAGATAATATAAATGTAGAAGGTACAACATCTGTTGGTGGAATAGTTGGTGAAGGTGGATACTCAAAGTATACAAGTAATACAATAATGAAGAATTCTAAAGTAACAGGAACGTCAGCTGCAAAGGCAATAAGTGGTGGGCAATATGGTTCATCTAAAAATTATTTATTACTAAATGTAAAGTTAAACGATGAAGATGTATCTAATTCAACTTTAGAAATGCTTGAAGATATAAATGGACTTGAAGCCGCAGGAATAGATACATATATAGGTGGAGATAACGATGGCTCAGGTTATTATTTTGATTACAATGATCAAAATAAAATAGTAATAAAAAATACAGAAGATAATCCAATTGTTCAGCTTGAAAATGGAACAGGAACGAAAATAGATCCTTACTTAATATCGAGTGAAGAAGATTGGAAAAAAGCAACATCAATGTTAAATAATACAACATATTATTTTAAACTAACGAAGGATTTGGATTTTTCAAATAAGAAGTTTTATATGTTTGGAAGTAAAACAATTCCATTCAATGGAATACTAGATGGGAATAATAAAAAAATATCATCAGTAACATTAAATTTAGAAAAAAGTAGTTATATAGGTTTATCTGGATATGCAAGTAATGGAGTTATAAAAAATATAAATATAGATAAGTTTATTGTTAAAGGAGACTCATACGTAGGAACATTAACAGGAGAACAAAGAGTAGATATAAATGCATCTGCAAATGTAACTAATTCAAATGTAAGCGGTAATTCACATGTTGGAGGAGTATATGGAGCCGCAAGATTAGTATCATATGTAGTAACAGATAATGTAAATGTAAAAGGTGACACATCAGTTGGTGGAATAGTTGGTGAAGGTGGATACTCGAAATATACAAGTAGTACAATAATGAAGAATTCTACGGTAACAGGTACAACTAATACAAAAATAATAAGCGGTGGACAATATGGTTCATCTAAGAACTATTTATTATTAAATGTAAAGTTAAACGATAAAGATGTATCTAATTCAACGTCAGAAATGCTTGAAGATATAAATGGACTTGAAGCTGCAGGTATGGATACATTTATAGGTGGAGATAACGATGGCTCAGGTTATTATTTTGATTACAATGATCAAAATAAAATAGTAATAAAAAATACAGAAGATAATCCAATTGTTCAGCTTGAAAATGGAACAGGAACGAAAATAGATCCTTACTTAATATCGAGTGAAGAAGATTGGAAAAAAGCAACATCAATGTTAAATAATACAACATATTATTTTAAACTAACGAAGGATTTGGATTTTTCAAATAAGAAGTTTTATATGTTTGGAAGTAAAACAATTCCATTCAATGGAATACTAGATGGGAATAATAAAAAAATATCATCAGTAACATTAAATTTAGAAAAAAGTAGTTATATAGGTTTATCTGGATATGCAAGTAATGGAGTTATAAAAAATATAAATATAGATAAGTTTATTGTTAAAGGAGACTCATACGTAGGAACATTAACAGGAGAACAAAGAGTAGATATAAATGCATCTGCAAATGTAACTAATTCAAATGTAAGCGGTAATTCGTATGTTGGAGGAGTATATGGAGCTGCAAGAACGCTATCATATGTGACAATAGATAATGTAAATGTAAAAGGTGATACGTCGGTTGGTGGAATAGTTGGCAATGTTGGATCTTCAAAATATACAAGTAATACAGTAATGAAGAATTCTATGGTAACAGGAACGACGTACACAAAAGCAATAAATGGTGGACAATATGGTTCCTCTAGAAACTATTTATTATTAAATATAAAATTAAATAATGAGGATGTATCTAATTCAACAAGCAATACAATTAATGACATAAATTCTTATGAAGTTGCAGGAATAGATACATATATAGGTGGAGATAATGATAATACTGGATATTATTTTGATTATAATGATCAAAATAAAATAGTAATAACAACGGTAGAAGATAATCCAATTGTTCAGCTTGAAAATGGAACAGGAACAAAAGAAGATCCATATTTAATATCAAGTGAAGAAGACTGGAAAAAGGCATCCGCAACATCTACAACAAGTGATACATATTTTAAACTTACGAAAGATTTAGATTTTTCAAATAAAAAATTCTATATGCTAGGAAGTAAAAATAATGAGTTTAAAGGTACATTAGATGGAAATGGTAAAAAAATATCAAACTTATCAATTAATGTTCCAAAAGTTTCTAGTTTTGATTATGTTGGAATTATTGGAAAAGGTGGTTCAGCATATGGAATTAATTTAAATAATATAAAAGTTACTGGATGTAATTATGTAGGCGCTTTATTTGGTAATACAAGAGGAACAGTTAGGGATATATACGGAAGCAATTTAAATATTTCTGGAAATAATTATATTGGTGGAATAGGCGGAGATATAAATACAAATTCACCTAGACCTTCAAGTATAATTGTATCCGCAAAAGTAGAAGGAAATAGCTATGTAGGAATTACAACAGGTTCATCATACTATGGAATAGAGCAAATCGCAATTATTGGTGGATCTGCTACAGGAAATAGCTATGTAGGAAGATTAAGTGGTAGTACAGTAAGTTGGCATGATACATATGCACTTGAATCAATACCAAGTGGAAATGGTGGAAAAGATGGCTGGAAAACAATACCGAGTGATGCTAATTTATCCGATTTATCTATATATAAAGATATGAATATTGATACAAGTTTAACAGGTGATACAGATGGACTTGGATACTATTTTGATGCTGATAAAAATGGTAACATTTTTGTTACAAAATAATAAAATTTAAAAAGTAATAGGAGAGTAATATGAAGAAAAAAGGATTTACATTAATAGAATTATTAGCGGTAATAGTAATACTAGGAATAATAACTGTAATAGCAGTACCAAAAGTATTAGATATTATAAATAAATCAAGAGAAAGTGCGTCAAATAGTAGCATTAAACTTATAAAAGACGCAATTAAAACACAAGTAGCGTCAAGTGATTTAACAGGACCAGTATTTACAAAAGAATCAGATGGATGTTATTTATTTGATTTTGATGATCAAACAAGTGGTAACGCAAAATCACTTGAAATAAAAAATAAAGATAAAGTATCAGGAAAAATAAGTTATTGTAATGGTGAGTTTCAAGGAAATATATATTTTAATAAAGTGATTCCAAAACCAAAATCATTTTCATCTGATAGCTGGAATACAATAGTAGAGAATGTTAAAGTTGGGAATTTATCAAAATATAATGTTGGTGATACAAAAGAAGTAGATATGGGTGAATTTGGTGTTCATACTCTTAGAATAGCAAATACATCAACACCAGACGAATGTAAAACAGAAGAATTTAGTGAGACAGCGTGTGGGTTTGTTTTAGAATTTGCAGATGTAATTACGTCAAAAATTATGAATTCTGGTATGACAGCAACAGGTGGATGGCCTAATATGGAACTTAGAACATATATTAATGATACTATATATAATTCACTACCAGATGAATTAAAATCATTGGTAATAGATACGAAGGTTATTTCAAATCATGGAAAAAAGGAAACAGAAAATTTTATTTCTATTGATAAAATGTATTTGCTATCTTCTGCCGAAATATGGAAAAATGGAATAAGTGATGATACAGCTAATAGTGTGACAAGACAACTTGACTATTATAGTAAAGTGGGTGTGTCAACCGTTAATTCAAATAATGGTGATTTTCTATTAAAAAAATATAATAACTCAAATTCTGTTTGGTTACTTAGAACATTAAATTCAACTTGGGATGATGTATTTTATGGTGTTCATTTTTGCAGTGGATGTGGTTCATACAATTGTAATGTATATAAAGATCAATATGGTGTATCACCAGCATTCCGTATAGGACAAAATTAATTTATAGAGATAATTTAATAAAATTTTCTCTTTTTTTATAATAAGAACATTTTATGAGTATTAAAATATACTATTTTATGATATAATTAAGTAGGTGATAAAATGAAAGTAGTAATATCCGCAGGGGGTACAGGAGGACATATTTATCCTGCTCTTGCAATAATAGACAAAATAAAGGAAAAAGAACCTAATAGTGAGTTTTTATATATAGGAACAACAAATAGGATGGAAAAAGACATTATACCTGAAAAAGGTATTCCATACTTTGGCATAAATGTATCAGGTTTAAGCAGAAAATTAACATTTAAAAATTTTAAATCAATCGCAAATTTTATAAAAGGAATAAGTAAATGTAAAAAAGAAATTAAAAAATTTAATCCAGATATAGTAATTGGTGCGGGAGGTTATGTAACTGCACCTGTTATTATTGCGGCTAAAAAATCAGGATACAAGACTTTAGTACATGAACAAAATAGTATATTAGGACTATCAAATAAGATACTTTTAAAATATACAGATACATTATGTACTTCTTTTGAAACTATGAAAGTAGATAATGTTAAATGTGTATATACAGGTAATCCAGCAAGTGAAAGTATAATTTCTAAAAAGCCATATGATAAAAAAGAGTTTGGTTTAAGTAAAAGTAAAAAATTAGTACTTATTGTAATGGGATCACTAGGTTCTTCAACAGTAAATGAAGTATTAAAAGGTGCATTAAATAAATTTGATAAAAAATATGAAGTTGTTATAGTAACTGGTAAAAATTATTATGAAGAATTTAATAAATTAGAAAGAGGAAAAAATGTATTTGTTTTCCCATATATTGATGATTTATCAAGACTTATGAAGGTAACAGATGTTTTAGTAACAAGAGCGGGTGCAACTACACTTAGTGAAATAATGGTTACAAAAACACCATCTATTTTAGTACCAAGTCCTTATGTTACTGAAAATCATCAGTTTAAAAATGCTATGTATTTAGTAGATAAAAATGCAGGAGTACTATTAGAAGAAAAAGATTTAACATGTGAATCTTTAGTAAATAAAATTAATGAATTAATAAATGATCCAAATAAATGTTTAGATATAAAAGATAATTTAGAAAATATAGGAAAAAAGAATAGTGCTACCCTAATATATAATGAGATAAAGGAGCTTACAAATGACAAATAATAATATTGCTGATCTTCAAAATATGGATTTAGGTAAAATGTTAATAGATGAAGATTTAAGCAAATATACAACATATAAAGTTGGTGGGAAAGCAAAAGTTTTAGTATTTCCTGAAAACAAAGAAAAGTTATTAGAACTTTTAAAATATATAAAAGAAAATAATATAAAATATTTTGTAATGGGAAATGGTTCAAATTTACTTATTTCGTCTAAAGTATTTGATGGAGTTGTTATTAAATTAAATAAGTTAAATAATGTTCAAATATATGATAATGAAGTATATGTAGAAGCAGGTTATCCATTAATTAAATTATGTATGTTATGTGCGGATAATAATTTAGGTAACTTAGAATTTGCATCTGGAATACCCGCATGCATAGGCGGTGCAATATGCTCTAATGCAGGTGCATATAAAATGGAAATGAGTGACATAGTAGAAAGTGTAACTGCGATAGATAAAGATTTAAATATAGTAACTTTATTAAAAGATGATTTAAAATTTGCTTATAGAGATAGTATTTTTAAAGAAGATAAAAGTTATATAATTATTTCTGCAATGTTAAAATTAGAATACAAAGATAAAAGTGAAATATTAGAAATAATGGAATCTAGAAAGCAAAGAAGACTAGAATCTCAACCTTTAGAATATCCATCTGCGGGTAGTGTATTTAGAAACCCTGACATTGCTCCATCCGGAAAATTAATAGAAGATGCTGGACTTAAAGGATATACTATAGGTGGCGCAAAAGTATCTGAAAAACATGCAAATTTTATAATTAATTATAATAATGCGACTAGTGAAGATATAAAAAAATTAATAGATTTCGTAAGAAGTAAAGTAAAGGAAAAATATAATATAGAATTAAAAAGCGAACAAGAGTTAATAAATTGGGAGTGATTTGTGGTGGCAAAAAAGAAAAAACGAAAGAAAAAAATTAAAGTTTTTAGAGTTTTTCTTGTACTTGTAGTGATTGCGCTACTAGTTCTTTTAGTTATGTTTTTAGGAAAAATAAAAGTAAGAGGATTTTATATTAGTGGTAATACATATTATGATGATCAAAAAATATTAAATATTACTGGACTAGATAAATATCCATCATTTCTTTTAACAAACTCATATAAAGTTAACTCAAAAATAAAAGATGATAAATTAATAAATAATATTAAAATTAAAAAAACTTTAGATGGTAAATTTAAAGTTATAGTTACAGAAAATAAAATATTATTTTATGATAGTAATAAAAATAAATCAGTAATAACAGATGGTTCATTAATTGATTATTATTATGAATATTCACCAGTATTAGTAAATGAAATAGGTGATAAGAAAATATATAAGAAATTTTTGAAAAAATTTAATTTGGTTGATAAAGATACACTTTTAAATATTTCTGAAATAAAATATGAACCAAATGATATTGATAAAGAGAGATTTTTATTATCAATGAATGATGGTAATTATGTATATGTTACTATGAGTAAGTTTAATGCTATAAATAATTATTTAGAGATATCTAAAACATTAGGAGAAAAAAATGGTATTCTATATTTAGATTATGGAAATTATTTTGTTCCTAAAGAGTAAAATCTCTTTTTTTTTTCAAAAAAATATAGTATAATAAAGTTATTATAGAGGAGAGTATATATGAAGAAGATATTTTCATCAATAGATATTGGTTCTGATTCTATAAAGATTGTTGTATGTGAATACTTTCAAAATAGATTAAATGTACTCGCATCAACTAAAAGAAAATCAGATGGAATTAGAAATGGTATTGTAGTTGACTCAGCTAAAGCAAAAGAATCTATTAAAAACGCAATAAAAGAAATTGATTTATCATTAGGTGTTAAAATAGATAGAGCTATTATAAATGTTCCTATGTATGATGCTGAATACATGATTAATGAAGGAAGCACAACAATAACAAACGAAGAAAGAGTTGTAACAGGAACAGATATGGTTAATGCACTTCAAGGGTCAATATATAATAAAATTCCAAAATCAAGGGAACTTGTAACAATTCAACCGATTAAATATAATGTTGATAATGAAAAAAAGGACTTATATAATCCTAGAAGAATTAGAGCAGATAAATTATATGTTACTTCAATGAGTACAACACTTCCTAAGAAGAATATATATGTAGTTATATCTATACTTCAAGAATTAGGTATAGAAGTAATTGATATATTATTTGGTATTATTGGTGATTATTATGAATTTAAAACTAAAGAGATGGAAAATAGTGTTTGTGGAGTAATTAACATTGGATCTGATACTATTGAGACAGCAGTATTTAAAGGTGGAATCATATTTAACTCAAATACTATAAAAACAGGATCAGCAAGTATTGATACAGAAATATCGTATATATATAATGTTAATCCTAAACAAGCAGAAAAAATAAAAGAAACATTTGCAATTGCTCATAAAGAGTTTGCAAGTAAGACAGATGTATATGAAATTAATAATAAACTTGGTATTAAAACAAAAATTAATCAATATGAAATTAGTGATGTGGTTAATTCTAAGTTAAGGGAAATGCTAGAAATTGCAAAAAAAAGCCTAAATGACTTAACAAAAAAGGAAATAAGTTATATAATAATATCAGGTGGAATAGTTAATATGCCTGGCTTTGACATTTTAGCTAAAGAAATAATTGGTGACAAAGCCGCTATAAATATGATCAAAACAATAGGTGTTCGTGATGAATCTTATTCACAAGCACTGGGAATGATAAAATATTTTATTGACAAACTTAGTATTAGAGGAAAAGAATATACAATGTTTGATGATGAAAAATATTTAGATTTAGTAGAAAACAAGAAAAATAATATAAATAATGGTAATACATCAGTGTTTGGTAGGTTATTCGGTTATTTATTTGACAATAAGGAGGACTAATTTATGTTAGAAATTGATCAATTAGCAAAAATAAAAGTAATAGGTGTTGGTGGTGGAGGAAATAATGCTGTTAATCGAATGATTGAACAAGGACTTCAAGGTGTTGACTTTATAGTTGCAAACACTGATTTACAAGTATTAAATAGTTCAAAAGCACAAGTTAAAATTCAACTTGGTTCAACAGGACTTGGTGCAGGTGCTGATCCAGATGTTGGAAGAGAAGCAGCACTTGAATCAAAAGATAGCATTGTTGAAGTATTAAAAGGTGCTGATATGGTATTTGTAACATGTGGTATGGGAGGAGGAACTGGTACAGGAGCTGCTCCAATAATTGCTGAAATTGCACAAGAACTTGGTGCATTAACAGTAGGTATTGTTACTAAACCATTCTCATTTGAAGGAAGAAAAAGAACAGAACATGCACTAGCAGGACTTGAAGCATTAAAAGAACATGTTGATACATTAATAGTAATACCTAATGATAGATTAAGAGATATAATAGATAAATCAACTCCAATGCTTGATGCATTTAAAGAAGTTGATAATGTACTTAGATTAGGTGTTCAATCTGTATCTGACTTAATTGCAGTAACAGGACTTGTAAACCTAGACTTCGCGGATGTTAAGACAGTTATGGAAAATAAAGGAGATGCACTTATTGGTATAGGATGTGCAACAGGTCCTAATAGAGCTGTTGAAGCAGCTAAACAATCAGTAAGTAGTCCACTTCTTGAAAAAGATATTAGAGGAGCAACTGATGCTATTATCAATATAACTGGTGGTAAGAACTTAAGTTTGTTTGAGGTTGAAGATGCTGTACAAGTGGTAAGAGAAGCTGCTGGTACTGATATTAATACTATATTTGGTGCTGTTATTAATGAAGCTCTTGATGAAGATATAGTTGTAACAGTAATCGCAACTGGATTTGATAAAGTAGGTGAACCACTTACAAATACTCCTAATACAATGAGTACACAAGTTATTGATATGATTGATGATGACGATGATGATTCATCTGATGATGATATATATGATATTCCAGAATTTTTGAGAAATAGAAGAAGTTTATAAATGCTAAAATCAAACTGAAAAAGTTTGATTTTTTTTGTTATAAAATATAAAAAATATCAAAAAGTAAAATTCAAAATAGGTAAAAGTGAAAAAGCAAGAGAAAAATGTAAGAGAAAGTTAATGAAAAAACATTAACTTTTTTTACATATTAAATATAAAAATATAGAAAACTATATTTAGGTGAATATATATGAATAATGAAGAAAATAGTAAACTTATTAAATCAATACTAAAAATATTATTATTAATTTTTATTATGATTTTTATTTATATATTACTAATGATTAATAAAGAACTTAAAATAACAAATATTATTATTACTATAATAAAAATATCTTCTCCATTATTTTTTGGAATATTAATAGCGTATTTATTAGATCCTATAATAGTTAAAATGGAAAAAAAGAATATTAAAAGAGTATATGCATCACTAATATTATTTATATTAATAATTATTATAATATCTTTTATAATGTACTTTTTATTTCCAAGATTAGTTCATCAAATAAAAGATATTGGTGAATCTGTTCCAGAACTTGTTGACAAAGTAAATATATTTATTAATAATATTATTTCAAAATTTTCAAGCAATAGTGATTTTAAAATAAACATTAAATATGAAATATCATGTATATTAAAGAAAATTACAACTGATTTTCCAAGAAATTGTTTAAGTATATTTTCTAGTGCTATATCATCTATATCATGTTCAGCATTATCATTAATAGTAGGATTTTATATACTTTTAGATTATGATAAAATAAAAGAAAATATATATATACTTTTACCTAAAAAATACAGAAGAAGACTTAAAAGATTATTTAAAGATATTAATAAAGATTTATTTAGTTTTATAAAAGGAACATTAATATTAACTGTAATTGTATTTGTTATCTCATTAATATTATTTTCATATTTTAAGTTAAAAGCACCAATATTTTTCGCATTATTTAATTCAGTTATGAATATAATTCCTTATATTGGACCTATTATTGGAGGAGTTCCAATAGTAATAATCGCATTTACTCAAAGTAATCAAGTAGGAATATTTATTCTAGTATCTGTATTAATTATACAAACACTTGATAATTTTATATTTCAACCTATAGTAATGGGTAAAACAATGAGTCTTCATCCAGTAACAATATTAATTGGCTTATTGATATTTGAATATTTTTTTGGTATAATTGGAATGTGTATAACTGTTCCTCTATTAGCAGTTATGAAAAGAATTATATTATATCTAGATAAAAGGTATAAAATATTTAATTTTGATAAGTTAAAAACTAATGAAAGTAAAAAGTAATTAATAAAAAATTATAGAGAATTAGTGTTTGGTGGAAACTAATATTTTAAGTTAATGAAAGCGCTGTTACTGGAAGTTGCATTTATATGCCGGTTTTAAAAATCGTTAAAATAATTAAGTAAATAAAAGGATGGTACCGTGCATATGCACTCCTTAATAGGTAATGTACTATCCTTTTTTTGTATATGTGGAGGTGTTTTATGATAATCGCAATTGATGGACCTGCTGGAAGTGGGAAAGGAACTATCGCAAGTTTAGTTTCAAAAAAATTAAATTTAGTTAATATTGATACAGGAGCAACTTATAGATGTGTTGCACTTGAAATGCTAAAAGAAGGAGTAAATTTAGAAGAAACTGATAAAATTATAGAAATATCAAAAAATGTTGATATAAATTTAACAGAAGATTCTAGAGTGTTTTTAAATAAAGAAGAAGTAACTGATAGAATTAGAGAAAAGGATGTTACTAAAATAGTGTCACAAGTATCAAGCATAGAAAAGGTAAGAGAAAACTTAGTAGCTCTTCAAAGAAATATGGCTAAAGGTAAAAATGTAATAATGGAAGGTAGAGATATTACAACAGTAGTATTTCCAAATGCTGATTTTAAATTTTACCTTGATGCATCTTTAGATGAAAGAGTAAAAAGAAGGCTTGAACAAAATAAAGAAAAAGGTATTGATATGAGTGAAAGTGAAATAAGAGATAATATTGCTAAAAGAGATTATAATGATATGCATAAAAAAGTTGGAGCATTAAAGAAAACAGATGATCAAATATATATCGATACTAGTAATATGACTATAGATGAAGTAGTAAATAAAATAGTAAATATTGTGAAAGAAGGTAATTAAAATGAATATAAGAGATAAATATATAGAATTTTTTGTAAGTAAAGGACATAAACAAATACCTAGTGCGCCAGTTGTACCAGAAAATGATCCATCAGTATTATTTAATACTGCAGGTATGCAGCCACTTGTACCATATTTAATGGGTGAATCTCATCCATATGGAACAAGACTTTGTGATTATCAAAAATGTATTAGAACAAATGACTTAGATGAAGTTGGAGATGTAACTCATCATACATTCTTTGAAATGCTTGGTAACTGGTCTTTAGGTGATTACTTTAAAAAAGAAAGTATAGAATATAGTTTTGAATTTTTAACTAAGGTACTTAATATTCCAATTGAAAGACTTGCTGTTACTGTATTTAAAGGTAATGATGTATTAGAAGAAGATATTGAAAGTGAAAATTATTGGTTAAGTCATGGAATGAAACAAGAAAGAATAGCAAAAACTAGTGAAGATAATTTTTGGAGTGCAGGAGAAGTTGGGCCATGTGGAACAGATACTGAAATATTCTATTTTAGAAGTGATGATGAAATTCCAGAAACTTTTGATCCAGAAGACGATAGATGGGTTGAAATATGGAATAATGTATTTATGCAATATGAAAGAAAAGAAGATGGTTCTTTAGTAGTACTTCCTAAGAAAAATGTTGATACAGGTATGGGACTTGAAAGAATAACAGCAGTACTTGAAGGAGTTAATGATAACTATGAATCAAGTATATGGAAAGGTACTATAAAGAAGATAGAAGAAATATCAGGCAAAAGTTATTATGGTAATGAAAAAGCATTTAGAATAATTGCTGATCATATTAAAGCAGCAGTATTTATTTCAAGTGATCCAGCAGGTATTAAACCAAGTAATACAGACCAAGGTTATATACTTAGAAGATTAATCAGAAGAGCAATTAGATATGCAAAAATGATAGATATAGATATTAATAGTAACTGGGAAAGTGAAATTGCTAAAAATATAATAGATGAATATAAAAAATATTATAGTGAATTAAGTACAAATGAAAATGTAGTTATGGAAGTACTTAAAAATGAAAAAATTAAATTTAATCGTACACTTGAAAAAGGACTTAGAGAGTTTGAAAAAATTGTTAAAAATTTAAATGAAAATGAAATAAATAAAGATTTAGCATTTAAATTATATGATACTTATGGTTTCCCAATTGAGCTTACTTTAGAACTTGCAAAAGAAAGAGGTCTTACTGTAGATAAAAAAGGTTTCTATGAAAAATTTAAAGCACATCAAGAATTATCTAGAACAGCATCTGCTGGTAAGTTTAAAGGTGGACTTGCTGGTAACAGTGAAATAGAAACTAAATATCATACAGCAACTCATCTTCTTAATGCAGCATTAAAAGTAGTTATTAATAAAGATGTACACCAAAAAGGATCTAATATAACTGATGAAAGAATGCGTTTTGATTTTTCTTGTGATCATAAATTAACGGATGAAGAAAAGAAAACAGTAGAAGATTTAGTTAATAAATGGATAGATGAGGGTCTACCTGTAACTAAAAAAGAAATGAGTAAAGAAGAAGCTATTAAATCAGGCGCTGAATGTATGTTTATTGAGAAATATCCTGACATTGTAACAGTTTATAGTATTGGAGATGTTTCAAAAGAATTATGCGGAGGACCACATGTTAATAACACAAGTGAACTTGGTCATTTTAAGATAAAAAAAGAAGAAGCAAGTTCTGCTGGTGTTAGAAGAATTAAGGCTATATTAGAGGAGAAATAAATGAAAAGTAAGAAGAATAAAAAGAAGAGTAAATTTAAAAAAATATTTATATTACCTATAGTAGTTATAGTGCTTGTAATTATTTCATGTATTTACTGTTATATATGTACGACTCCTGTAAGTAAAAAGAGTGATAAAGTAACATTTGAAATAACATCAGGTTCTACAATAAAAGATATAGCAACTACTCTTAAAGATGAGGAATTAATTAGAAATTATTACTTTTTCTTAGCGTATGTAAAAATAAATAAAGTAAGTGGTATTCAGGCTGGTGATTATTCTCTTGATAAAAATATGAGTTTAAAAGAAATAACTGATATTCTAAAAAAAGGAAGTAATGTTACTAATAAAGAAATAACTATAACTTTTAAAGAAGGAAGAACAATGAGATCAATTGCTAAAACAATAAATGAAAATACTACTAATAGTTATGAAGACGTATTTGAAGCATTATCAGATAATGATTATATTAAAACATTAATCAATAAATATTGGTTTTTAGATGATGTTATATTAGATAGTAATATATATTATCCTTTAGAAGGTTATTTGGCACCTGATACATATAATTTTAAAGTAAATGCTAGTGTGGAAGATATATTTGAAAAGATGTTAGATCAAACAAATAAAATATTAACTGAATACAAAAGTGGAATTGAATCATCTAATTTTAAGATTCATCAAATATTAACACTTGCTTCAATGGTTGAAAGTGAAGGTGTTTCATTAGAAGATAGAAAAAATATTGCTGGAGTATTTATAAATAGATTAAATAAAAATATGGCATTAGGTAGTGATGTAACAACGTATTATGCATCAAAAATAGAACTAGGTGAAAGAGATCTTTATGTTTCTGAAATAAATAGTGATAATCCATATAATACTAGAAGTGCCAAAAATGCTGGTAAACTTCCAGTAGGTCCAATATGTAATCCTAGTAAAGGTGCGATTGAAGCTGTTATAAGTTACACACCAAATGATTATTTATATTTCGTTGCAGATAAAAATATGAAAGTATATTTTACTAAAACAGATGCAGAACATAATAAGAAAATACAAGAACTAAAAAAACAAGGTTTATGGTTTGAATATTAAAATTAACTTCGGTTAATTTTTTTCTTAAAAAGGTTTCTTTTATTAATGGTTTTATGCTATAATTTAAAGTAGGAGTGATAACATATGTTCGAATATATAAATGGAAAAGTAACTATAATTGAAAGTGGATATATAGTAATAGATAATAATGGTATTGGATATAAAATATTTGTAGGAAGTCCATATTCATTTAATATAGATGAAGAATATAAAGTATATTTATATCAAAATATTAGAGAAGACGAAAATACTTTATTTGGATTTAAAACAAAAGAAGAAAGAGATATGTTTTTAAAACTGATTAATGTTAAAGGACTTGGTCCTAAAATGGCTCTTCCTATGCTTGCTGCTGGAAAAGTAGAAGGAATTGTTGATGCAATAGAAAGAGAAAATATACTTTATTTAAAGAAATTTCCTAAGATTGGCGATAAAGTAGCAAGACAAATTATACTTGATTTAAAAGGTAAACTTGTAAATAAAGAAGAATCATCTAAAGTAAATGAAGAACTTGTTTTAGCACTTAATGCATTAGGATATAAAAATTCTGATATAAATAAAGTTGTAAAAAATGTACCAAGTAATTTAAAAATAGAAGATCAAATAAAAGAAGCATTAAAATTATTATTAAAATAAAGGAGGTAGTTTAAATGGATAGAGTACAAGATGCAGAAAAAACAGAAGAAGATAATTATGAATTATCACTAAGACCTAAATATTTAAGAGAATATATTGGTCAAAAGGATGTTAAAGAAAATATTGATGTTTTTATTAAGGCTGCTAAATTAAGAGATGAACCGTTAGATCATACTTTACTTTATGGTCCCCCTGGACTTGGTAAAACAACACTTGCATTTATAATAGCAAATGAATTAGGGAGTAATATAAAAACATCTAGTGGACCTGCAATTGAAAAGACTGGCGATTTAGCCGCAGTACTTTCAAGTTTAGAGCCTGGTGATGTACTTTTTATAGATGAAATTCATAGAATGCCAAGGGTAGTAGAAGAAGTACTTTATTCTGCTATGGAAGATTTTACCCTTGATATAATAATAGGAAATGATGGTTCATCTAGAAGTATAAAAATAGATTTACCACCATTTACTTTAGTTGGAGCAACTACTAGAGTTGGAGATTTAACTTCACCACTAAGAGATAGATTTGGTATTATATCAAAACTTGAATACTATACAATTGAAGATTTATGTAATATTATTAAAAGAACAGCAGATGTGTTTGAAGTTGGAATTGAGGAGGCTGCTGCACTTGAACTTGCTAAAAGAGCAAGAGGTACACCAAGAATTGCTAATCGTCTTTTAAAAAGGGTTAGAGATTTTGCTTTAGTTGAAGGACTTGGAACAATAACACTTGATATAACTAAAAAATCATTAGATAGATTAAAAGTTGACTCTGAAGGACTAGATGACACAGATCATAACTTATTAAAATCAATTATATATAAATTTAATGGAGGACCAGTTGGAATAGATGCATTAGCCGCATCTATTGGTGAAGAAGCCTCTACAATAGAAGATGTATATGAACCATATTTACTTCAAAATGGTTTCTTAAAAAGAACTAACAGGGGTAGAGTTGTAACAGAAAAAGCATATAAACATCTTGGAATTGATTATCAAAAAAGTATGTTTGATTAAGAGTTTTATATAGAAAACTCTTTTACTATGTGTTATAATACTATGAAAAAAGGAGATTAATCAATTTATGGGCAAAGTAATAGCGTTTAATAGAAATCCTAGATATGATGATAGAATTGTAGAATTTTTTGAAAAACTAGGGGAGTTTTATACTCGTAATAGAAGCGATATTAAAAAAAATGAGAAAATGAGAAATCTATTTATAGAATTTTTTAATGCAAATCGCAATTACTCTCTAAAAAAATGGAAATTAGATGGTGAAGAATTTTTTGAAAAGTTTGATAAAGTAACATATAGTGATAATCCTGAAACTAAATTAGTTAAAGAACTTATATATACAAACCTTTACCATTCATCTAAACATGTTTTTCCTTCTTTAACTATTAGTGATATGTCACTTTTGATTAAAATAAGAAGTAAATATATTGATTTGAGTGAATATAAAACAAAAAAATTAATAGATAAGATTGCTAACCCATTTGATAAAGAACAATTAGATTTATTAAGTGAAGAAGAAAAAGAAAAATATTTAATGGATTATATTGATAGTATAAAAGAAAAAGAAAGCCCCAAAAAAGAAAAATATGAAGCTAATTTTCAAGATATAGAAAAATATTATATAAATAAAGCTTATGATTATTTAGATTATGTTGGAGTAGATACAGAAAAATTTAATGATGAAAAGGTTTTAAATACTGTTCTTAAAATACGTAGAATAGAAAAATATAATAACATAGATAAGCGTAAATTTTTGGAAGTTTCAAGAACTATAAGATATATATCACTTACTGATGAACAAGAATTTACTGACATTGCTAATTTGATAAATCTATTCTTGGTTTATAAAAATAAAGTAAGAGGATTAATTGTTAATGATATACTTAAAATATTAGTAATAATGAAAAAGAATAAAATAGAAGAATTATCTGAAGCAATAAAAAAATATGAATTAGAGAAATGAGGTAGTAAAATGAAAACAGATGACTTTGATTATTATTTACCAGAAGAGTTAATAGCACAAACTCCAATAAAAGAAAGAGATCATTCAAGACTTTTGGTACTTGATAAAAAAACTGGTGAAATTACACATGAAAGATTTGATCATATAATAAATTATTTAAATAAGGGTGATGTACTTGTTATAAATAATACGAAAGTAATACCTGCTAGAATAATTGGTACTAAAGAAGAAACAGGAGCAGTTATTGAAGTACTTATGCTAAAAGACCTTGGTTCTGATGAGTGGGAATGCTTATGTAAACCAGCTAAAAGAGTAAAAGAAGGAACTATTATTAAATTCTCTGATGATTTAAAAGTAGAATGCACTAAAGTATTAGATGAAGGTATTAGACATTTTAAATTTATATATGATGGAATACTTTTAGAAATATTGGATAGATTAGGAGAAATGCCACTTCCACCATATATACATGAAAAGTTAGAAGATAAGAATAGATATCAAACAGTATATGCTAAAGAAGAAGGTAGTGCAGCAGCACCTACCGCAGGTCTTCATTTTACAAAAGAATTACTCGAAAAAATAAAAGAAAAGGGTATTGATATAGAAGAGGTTACTCTTCATGTTGGACTTGGCACATTTAGGCCTGTACAAGTAGAAGATGTAACTAAACATAAAATGCATAGTGAATTTTATATGATGAGTAAAGAAACTGCTGAAAATCTTAATAAAGCCAAAAAAGAGGGAAGAAGAATAATTGCAGTTGGTACAACATCAACAAGAACATTAGAAACAATAATGAATTTGTATGGTGAATTTAAAGCATGTTCTGGATGGACAGAAATATTTATATATCCTGGGTTTGAATTTAAAGGAATTGATGCATTAATTACAAATTTTCATTTACCAAAATCAACACTTGTTATGCTTGTAAGTGCTTTTGCAGGTAAAGAAAAAATAATGAATGCATATAATGAGGCAGTTAAAAATAAATATAGATTCTTTTCGTTTGGTGATTCAATGTTTATAAAATAAAAAATTAGGATTTTTTTCCTAATTTTTTTATTAGTGCAGAACTATTTGATTTATTAAATCTTTTTGCAAATTCTCTTTCGAAATCAATTAATTCGGTATCATAAAATCCAAATTGTTCTGTAATAATTGTTTCAGTTTTAAAACTATCATTACTTCTCATATATATTTTTAAGCACTTTAAGTTTGGATCTACTGTTTCTATTAATAATGCAATCGCTTCTTCAGGAGTATATTTCTTATTTTTTTCAATGTCATTTGTTATATGCATTAAAATATTATAATATACAGGACCAATTTTTTCATTACCTATATATCTATCTTTTAATTCATTTGCGTCATCAATAAGTTCATTTCTTCTATCATCAGATAATTTGTCAAAACTTTCAAAATTTCTATTAAAGTAATAAAACTTTGATTTAACTTTTATTTTAAGTGAAGGATATTTATGACACATTATTTTAAAGTTTTCCATATATTTCTCCTTTTAATTATTTTTCGGTTTAAATGCTAATGCTTTAGGATTAGATTTATTAAATCTTTTCGCATATGCTAGTTCATAATCAATAAGTTTTTGATCATAAAATCCTAATTCTTTTGTAGATTTACTTTCTATTTCAAAATCTGTTTTACTTGATAAAAATATTTTTGTTAACTTTAATGTTGGATCAATTGTTTCAATTAATAAAGCAATTGCTTCATAAGGAGTATATTTTTTATAATTAAGTATATCTTTATCTAATTTATTTAAAATTATATAATAATTTGGACATAGTGCATTATTTTCTTTACAATATTTTTCTTGAAGTTCTATAGCTTCTTTTTTTAATTCATCTCTTCTTTCAATAGTTAATTCATTAAATCCATCAAAAGAGCTTGTTAGGTAATAAAATTGATTTTTTGAACCATTTTTATATGCTTCATATTGAAATAATAAATTGTCAGTATTATAATCAATTGATCTTCTTGCTCTATATCTTGCTTTAATCATATAAATGACACTTCCTTTTCGTTAATGCCACATATTATATAATAACTATTAAAAAAAGTCAAAATTTGTGTTATAATTCTTTTGAGGTGCATTATGAAAATTAAATACGAATTATTAAAAACAGAAAAAAATACAAAAGCAAGAAATGGAATATTACATACAAATCATGGATCATATGAAACACCGATATTTATGCCGGTTGGAACACTTGCAAATGTTAAAACACTTGTTCCAGAAGAATTAAAAGAAATGCATAGTGCAGTAATATTATCTAATACATATCATTTATGGCTTAGACCTGGTGAAGATATAGTATCAAAAGCAGGGGGACTTCATAAATTTATGAACTATGATGGACCAATATTGACTGATTCAGGTGGATTTCAAGTATTCTCGCTTGCAAAACCAAAAAATATTAGTGAAGAAGGAGTTAAATTTAAAAGTCATATAGATGGAAGAGAATTATTTTTAACACCAGAAAAAAGTATTGGAATACAAAACAAATTAGATAGTGATATAGCTATGAGTTTTGATGAATGTCCACCAGCAAGTGCAGACTATAAATATATGAAAAATAGTATTGAAAGAACGCTTAGATGGGCAAAAAGAGGGAAAGATGTACATAGTAATGAAAATCAATCATTATTTGGTATTATCCAAGGTGGTGCATATGAAGATTTAAGAAAATTTTCAGCAACAGAAACTGTTAAACTTGATTTTGATGGTTATAGTATTGGTGGTGTTGCAAATGATAATGAATCAAAAGAAGATATGTATAAAGCAATAGATTATTCAATTCCATATATACCAGAAAATAAACCTAGATATTTAATGGGTGTCGGAGAACCAGTCGATATTATAGAGGGCGTTATTAGAGGAATTGATATGTTTGACTGCGTTCTTCCAACTAGAATTGCAAGACATGGTAATGCCTTTACAAGAGATGGTAAAATGAATCTTAGAAATTTAAAATTCAGAGAAGATTTTACTCCTATTGAAAGTGACTGTGATTGTTATACATGTAAATACTATACTAGAGCATATATTAGACATTTATTAGTTGCGAATGAACAACTTGCGGGTAGATTACTTTCTATACATAATATTAGATTTTTAATAAGACTTACAGAAGATTTAAGAGAAGCAATTAAAAATGATAATATATTAGAATATAAAGAAGAATTTTTAAGTAGATATGAAAAAAATAAGAAATAAATCTTATTTTTTTTGTTTCTTAAAGTTAATTCCAATCATACTAGAAAGTACTAAAGTAACTATAGTAATTAAATAGTAAATAATTTCTTTTACATTAATTTTATATTTAAATAATAAAGATAATCCTAAGAATATAACAATTGTAATAAAAGCCATTTTAAGTCCTTCAAGCCATCCTTTTTTATTACTTAATCTTCCAATTCTAATACCAGTTAAAATAAATATAAAAATAAAACTTATTATTTTTAAAGCATTATTAAATGAGTTACTTGTAATATTGAAATAATAAAGAATAGTATATATTAAAGTAAAAATTAGAATTAGAATAAATTCGTAAACAGTAGTTTTTAAATATTTCATATTAATCACCTAGTAAATATTATTCGTTTTGAATAAATTTTATACATTTAATCATAATAAAAATAGGTGATAATATGATTTGGACAATTATTTTTAGAACAGTACTATTTTATTTTTTAGTTGTAATAGCATATAAAATAATGGGAAAGAGAGAAGTAGGAGAACTTGGTGTATTTGATTTTATTATATCAATGCTTATATCACAATTAATCGCAATATGTATTGAGAATTATAAAGATCCAATATGGTTTGTAATTGTACCAACATTAATACTAGTTTTATTTCAAATTGTATTTTCATTTTTATCATTAAAAAGTAATAAGTTTAGAGATATATTAGATGGAAAAGAAAGTGTAATAATATCAAATGGTAAATTAAATTTTAGTGAAATGAAAAAACAAAAATATAATTTAAATGATTTATTACTTCAATTACGCGATAAAGGAATAAGAACAATAGAAGAAGTAGATTATGCAATATTAGAAACAAATGGTAAATTATCAGTATTTCAAAAACAAGATGATAATAATAATGTTTTTCCATTACCATTAGTACTTGATGGTGTAATAGAAGAAAATAATTTAAAATTTATTAATAAAACAAGAAAATGGTTAAATAATGAATTAAATAAAAAGAAAATAAATCTTGATAATATTTTTTATGCTTTTTATAAAGATGATGATATATATGTAATAGAAAACGAAAATTAATTTCGTTTTTTTATATGTTTATTATATAATGTTAATATTAGTTGACAAATTTCAAAGTTAAAACGCTTGAATGCAACTTATATATTTTTTATAATGAACTTGAAATGAGGTGAAAGTATGTCTTTAGGAGAAAGACTATTAGATTTAAGAAAAAAGAAAGGATTATCACAAGAAGAAATCGCAGGATTATTAGATGTATCAAGACAAACAGTAAGTAAATGGGAAACAGATCAAAGTACACCAGATTTTGATAAAATTATTCCTATTTGTAAGTTATATGAAATAGATGCGAATGAATTATTAACAGGTGAAAAAAGTAGTGTAAAAGCACCTAGCGATAATAGAAAAAGTGCGAAAACAATAAGTTTATCAATAGTTCTTTATATACTATCTACTGTATGGATTATTTTTGCAACAGCAACATTAAATAAACCAATACTTGGTGTATGTGTATTTTTAATAATAATTGCACTAGCAACTGGACTTCTTATTTATAATGCCATCTTAAATAAAAAAGAGAAAAAACAAAAAACAAGAGAAGAAAAATTAGTAAGTCAGATAAATGAAATAATTACAATATTTATACTTGTTATATATTTTATTGTAAGTTTTACAACTATGGCTTGGCATATTACTTGGATTTTATTCATAATAAATGTATTAATTGAAGAAATAGTTAAATTGATTTTTTCTTTAAAAGGAGGTAAATAATGAAAAATAATAAAGTATTAACAATTGTTTTGATATGTATATGTTCTATTTTTACTATTTTATTATCTATATTTTTAGTAGTATCAATAAAAGATAAAAATAAATTTACATTTAATTTTGGTTTTCTTAAAAAAGGAGAAAGTAATAATTTAATATATAATGAAAGTTTTGATGATATAAATAAAAATGTTAATATTAAAGTTTCTTCATCCAATATTTATATAAAAAATTCGAGTGATAACAAAGCAACATTAAAAATGTATGGAAGTGAAAAATCAAAAGATGATTTAAAAGTAACAAACGAAGAAGATTTAAATATAAATGTTGAATCAAAAGGATGCATTGGTTTTTGTTTTAATAATGAAGTAGATAAAGTCATATTATATTTACCAGAGACATTTGATAAAAAAATAAATATTGAAAATTCTTATGGAGATGCAAAAATAGAAAAATTTGAAAATGTTATATTAAACGCAAAAATATCATCGGGTGATATTAATGTAGATACTGTAAAAGAAATTAATATAGATAATGATTATGGGGATGTTTTTATAAAGAAAGTTGAAACTGCTAAAATTAATGCCAGTGCGGGAAACGTAAAAATTGATGAAGTAAATAATATAAATGCAGATAATAACTATGGAGATATAAAAATTAAAAATGTATATAATTATATAAATTTAAATTGTGATTGTGGTGATATAAAAATAAATAATGCCGCTTTAAATAAAAATTCAGTAATTAAAGATGATTATGGTGATATTACTATTTCAAATATTAAAAATGTATATATTGATTCAAAAACAGATTATGGAGATAATGATATAAATAATAATGATAGAAAATCAGATATAGTTTTAAAGATTAAAAACAATTGCGGAGATATAAAAGTTAATTAGTTTGACTTTTATATCTTTTTTGAATATAATATAGTGCGTTTGAAAAAAGGGTGATATTATGAAAGAAAACTTAATAAATTTAAAAAATCAATTAATTGAAAGCAAAAAAAATAATAGTGAACCAGGATATGTTTTTGTTAATGTAAATGATTCACTAGTAAATGGTGATACACATTATAATGAGAAATTTTATAACAATATGATTGTACCTGCGAATATAGCGGCATATAAAGTTATAAAATATTATGAGAGTCAACTTGAGAATCATAAAAAATTAAAACATACAACTTCAGATAAAGTAGATTTAGAAATAGGTATAGAAGTAGTTGTCAAAGGTAAGACATATGAGGCTGAAAAAAGAAAACATTATAAATATGAAGATATGGTTGTAATTGCGCCATATGCATTTACAGACTTAGGTCCAAAAGAAGATAGAATATATTTAGAAGATGTAATCGTTCCGGAAGAAAAAAGAGTAAAAACGCCATATATGGCAGTTAATTACGAAGAATTTTTTAAAGAAATGAAAGATTATGGATATGATTTTGGTGCTTCAACATATGTTGATTTACTTACAAGATTTAAAAACTCAGAATATATATATGATATATGGGATGATAAAATTTTAAATCCATCATTAAGCATTGAAGCAAGTAAACAAAAGAAATTAATGTAGTTCTAAACTATAAGAAATATTCATTTATATTATTAGGTGATAATAGTGGATATTTTCTATAGTTTTTTTATTACTTCATTAGCAGGCTTAGCAACTATGTTAGGTACATTTGTAATATTTTTTTCATCAAAAAATAAAGATAAAATAATTACTTCTTCGTTATCTTTTGCATCAGGTGTTATGGTATGTGTTTCACTCTTAGATTTAATGCCAGAATCATTAAATATGCTTAATAATAACTTAAACTTATTTTTAAGTATTATATTATTTTTAATATTTTTGTGTATTGGCGTTCTAACATCTATGGTAATAGATAAATATTTACCAGAAACAAAAGAAAATACAAAACTATATAGAGTTGGAATAATATCTATGCTTGCGATTATATTTCATAATATTCCAGAAGGTATTGCAACATTTATGGCATCAAGTATGGATAAAACACTAGGAATAAGTTTAGCAATCGCAATAGCTATGCATAATTTACCAGAAGGAATAAGTATTGCAGTACCAATTTATTATTCTACAAATAAAAAATCAAAGGCATTTATTTATACATTTATATCAGCTATTTCAGAACCATTTGGTGCATTAATAGCGTTTATCTTTCTAAAAAACTTTGTAAATGATATATTCATGGGATTATTATTTTCATTTATTGCGGGAATAATGATACATATATCATTTTATGAATTACTTCCAGAATCTAAAAGATATAAAAACTATAAACTAACATCCATATTCTTTATTATTGGAATTATATTTATGTGTATTAATTTATTTTTATTTTAAAAATAATGTCGATTAAAACTAGTATTAATTTAAGAATTATCCTCGTAATATTTTTTAGGAGGAATAAGAATGAATAATTATTTTAATAGTGGACTAAATGATGAAGAAGTAATTAAATCTAGAAAAAAATATGGTAGTAATAGTATTACAGAAAAAAAACAAAACAAATTTATAGACTTTTTACTTGATGCACTAGCAGATCCAATAATAAAAATACTACTAATAGCGCTTGCAATAAAACTGGTATTCTTATTTAAAGACTTTGATTTATTTGAAACTCTTGGAATAGTGATTGCTATATTTGTCGCAACATTTATATCATCACTTTCAGAATATGGTTCAGAAAAAGCATTTAATAAAATGCAAGAAGATGCATCTAAAATAAAATGTAAAGTAAAAAGAAATGGAAAAATAGTAGAAGAAAAAATAGATGATATAGTTGTAAATGATATTGTTTTTTTAGAACCAGGTGATATGATTCCTGCGGATGGTTATATAATTGATGGAGAAATAAGTGTTGATGAATCATCACTTACTGGTGAAAGTGCTGAAGTATATAAATATAAAGTAGATGGAGATATTACTGATAAAAATAGAGTGTTTAGAGGAACAGTTGTATATTCTAAAAGAGCATGTTTTAAAGTAGATAAAGTTGGAGTTAATACTATGTATGGTGAAATAGCAGAAGAATTAAAAGAAAAGACGGAAGATTCACCTTTAAAATTAAGACTTGCAGCCTTAGCTAAAACAATAAGTAAAATAGGTTATATTAGTTCATTTGTTGCTGCTTTTTCATATCTTTTTGCAGTCTTTGTAATTCAAAATAATTTTGATATAAATTTAATAAGAGAAGATATAGTAAATATTCCATTTTTATTTAAAAACTTATTATATGCGCTTACATTATGTGTAACTATAATAGTAGTCGCAGTTCCTGAAGGACTTCCAATGATGATTACTTTAGTATTATCTACTAATATGAAAAAGATGCTTAAAGATAATGTTTTAGTTAGAAAATTAACAGGTATTGAAACATCTGGATCACTTAATATTTTATTTACGGATAAAACAGGTACACTTACAAAAGGAAAATTAGAAGTAACAAGCGTAATACTTGGTAATTTAAAAGAATATAATGAAGAATTTGAGATGCTAAATAATAAAAAATATCATGATTTATTTTCTCTTAGTGTTATATGTAATAATGATAGTAACTATGATCCAGAAAAAGATGAAATATTTGGGGGTAATATAACAGATAGAGCACTTTTATCATTTGTTCAAAATAAAAAAAGTAATGTAAGAAGAGTAGATAGTATTCCATTTGATAGTAAAAATAAATATGCGGGAGTTAAAATAGATAATAAATATAAAATAAATTTAGTAAAAGGTGCACCAGAAAAATTACTTGACTATTGTAAGTATTATGTTGATGAGTTTGGTGAAAGAAAAGAATTTAAAAATAAAGATAAAGTAAAAGAAAAAATAGAATTATTAACAAGTAAAGGAATAAGAGTTCTAGTTCTTATTACAAATAATAATTTAGATTTAAAAAATTTTAGAAATTCATCTTTAGTTGGAGTAGTATGCTTAAAAGATGAAATAAGAAAAGAAGCAATATCAGGTATTAAACTTATGAAAGATGCTTCAATACAAACCGTTATGATAACAGGTGATAATAAAAAAACTGCGATTAATATCGCAAATGAATTATCATTAATTGAAAAAAGTACAGATATTGCGCTTACTTCAGATGAATTAAATAGTATGACAGATGAAGAAATAAGGAAGATTTTACCTAATTTAAGAGTAGTTGCAAGAGCACTTCCAAAAGATAAAAGTAAACTTGTAAAAATTGCTAAAATGAATAATTTAGTTGTTGGTATGACAGGGGATGGAGTAAATGATGCTCCAGCACTTAAAAAAGCAGATGTTGGTTTTTCAATGGGAAGTGGTACAGAAGTTGCTAAAGAAGCAAGTGATATTGTAATACTTGATGATAACTTTTTATCAATATCAAAAGCAGTACTTTATGGTAGAACAATATTTAAAAGTATAAGAAAGTTCTTAATTGTACAACTTACAATAAACATGTGTGCTGTTTTTATATCTGTAATATGTCCATTTATAGGAATAGATACACCAGTAACTGTTATTCAAATGCTTTGGATTAATATGATTATGGATACACTTGCAGGACTTGCATTTGCATTTGAGCCACCACTTATTGACTATATGAAAGAAAAACCTAAAAAGAAAAATGAGTCAATAATAAATAGATATATGATTAGTGAAATTGCTGTAACAAGTATTTATTCTAGCTTCTTATGTTTATTTTTCTTAAAATCAGATTTTATAAATTCATTATTTAGAACAAGTGCAAATAATGCATATATAATGAGTGCTTTCTTTGGATTATTTATATTTATAGATATATTTAATAGTTTTTCAGCAAGAACATCAAGAATTAATATTTTTTCAAATATTGAAAAAAATAAAACATTTATACTAATTATGGCATTTATTACAATTGTTCAAATAATTTTAATTTATTTTGGTGGTACTATGTTTAGAACAAAATCACTTACTTTATTTGAATTTTTAGTAATGCTTATACTTGCTATAACTGTTATTCCAGTAGATTCATTTAGAAAATTTATATATAAGAAAAAATATGGTATTGAGAATGTATAAAATATCTTTAAATAATAATAAAAATATTATATAATCATCTTAGAGGTAGGTGATTTGTTTGAAAGAAATAAGTAAAAATTATTCAAAAAGAATAGATACAAGGGACGAACTTTTAGAAAGGTTAAATTTATATAAAGGAATATTATCCGATCATGTAGTTGAATATTTAAATTCTATAATAGAACTTGATTTTTCTGTTTTAAAAGAATATTTAAGTATCGAAGAAATAAATGCTTTATCTGAACTTGATATATATAAAAGAGCAGCAATATATAATATATACAATAGAGCATTAAAAACAGTTCAAAAGAATAGTGAAAAACTTAGAATTTATGGTAATGAATATGGGGTTTCTGGCTTAAATATTTTTATGCCATTAAAAGCAAAGAATGCTAGAGTTTTTTCGTATAATTACGGTGAAAGCCCTAAAATAAGAGAAAAAGTACCAGAAGGTTATACTACTAAAAATTTAGGTAATATATCTTTATATCAAGTACTTGAAAATGATAGTCTAAGACAAATAGAACTTGAAAGAATAATGAAAAAACTTGAAAATTTATATGATGAAAGCAAGAATTTATCTTTTTTAGAAAAAAAGAATGCTGCTTATGTATTCGCACTTACTCAAGAAATAGAACGATATGAAAGAATGTTTACAGAACTAGATAGTAGACATGGTTTAACTGATGAAGAAAAAGTTATGATGGAAACAACTAATATAATTCATGATGCATTTTTAGATGATTACTCATTATCACATAAGAAATTTGATGATGAAAGTAAAACATATAATAAAAAATCAGAAAGTAAAATGGAAAAAACACTAGTTAAGAAAATGCCTAACTTAATAGTTAAAGATAATATTAAATATTTATAATTGACTTTCATTAATAATTATTGTATATTTAAATTGTAATTTTTTGTTAAAGGAAAGGAGGGTGAATGCTATGAGATTACAAGAAATAAACAAATTAATAAAATCAGAATGGGCATTTCATACCTTCTTATTTTTTACCGCATAAAAAATCTCTTTTTTGAAAAGCCCATTTGTAATGGGTTTTTATTATGCATGAAAGGGAGTGTTTTTATGAAAAAACAAAAAAAGAAAAATTTAAGTAAAATATTAGTATATTTTAAAGATTATAAATATATATACATACTATGTTTTTTTATTATGTTAATAACTGATTTTGGTATAGTTATATATGGAGGATTAATTGGTGATGCAACGCAAAGTTTAATTAATAAAAAGATAGATAATGCAGTTAAATTACTTGTTTTATATTTTATAATTGTTATAGTTAATAATCTTTTAAATAGATTTAGGGAATATTTATCAAGAAAATCACAAATAAAAATATCTAGAAAAATAGGTTATGATACATATAATAAGGCAATGAAATTGCCAGCATATGCTTATGAAGAAATGTCATCAGGTGAAATAATAAATAGAATAACAAATGATACAGAAACAATTGTTGGAAGTATTGATGAACTTATGGATATTTTAGCGTATGTACTTGCGGCATCTGTACTTCTTATATATATTTATATAAATTCTTACTTACTTGGTATTGAAATAACTATATTTTTGATATTATTTAGTTTTGTAACAGGATATTTTCAGAAGAAACTTAAAACTATAAAAAAAGATAAGAAAAAGGTAATTGATGAATACACATCTTTAACAAACGAATCTATAAGAGGATATAGAGAAATTAAGACACTAGGTATTATAAAAAATATACAAAATGATGTTTCTAGTATTATTAAATCTTTATTAAATAAATCCATCAAAGAAAATAATATAATTGTCGTATCAAATTTAGTATCACAAATATTTAGAGGTATGCTTGAAGTTGGAGTATTTTTAACATGTGCTATTCTTATTGGTAAAGATAAATTATCTATTTCGTTTTTTATAGCAATGACTTATTATATTTATCAATATACATATATAATTCAAGCAGTAACTGATTTTGGAAAAAGATATCAAGAATTAGATGTTTCTATGTCTAGAATAAATGAAATTTTATTTAATGAAAAATATGAAGATGTTAAATATGGTAATAATACATTAGATAATATTAAAGGAATCATTAAATTTAATAATGTTTCATTTAGTTATCCAAATGAAAAAGAAATATTAAATAATTTTAATATTACATTTGAGCCTAATAAAAAAATTGCAATTGTAGGCTCATCAGGAGAAGGGAAATCCACTTTATTCAATTTAATAACTAGACTTTTTGATCCAACAAGTGGAACAATAACTTTAGATGATGCTGACATAAAAGATTTAACTGAAGAATCATTAAGAAAAAGTATATCAATAATAAGACAAGAACCATTTATTTTTAATAGAACTATTTTAGAAAATTTTAAATTAATTGATCCAAAGGTAACTTTAAAAGAAGTAAAAAAATATTGCAAAATGGCGTGTATTGATGAATATATTGAGTCTTTGCCTAAAAAATATGACACTATTTTAGGAGAAGGCGGAGTAAATTTATCAGGAGGTCAAAAACAAAGACTTTCAATCGCAAGAACATTACTTAAAAAATCTAAAGTAATATTATTTGATGAAGCAACAAGTGCACTTGATAATGAATCACAAAGGTATATTAAAGATTCAATTGATGCTTTAGCACATAATCATACAGTTTTAATAGTGGCTCATAGATTATCAACTATTGTTGATGCTGATATTATATATGTAATAAAAAATGGTGAAGTTTTTGATCATGGCACACATGAATATTTAATGAAAAATTGTGAATTTTATCAAAATTTATATACAACTGAGGATAAAGCAATAAAATAATATAATTTATTTTATATTTTACTAATGTGTGAATTGACAAACATATGTGTTTTGTGTTAAAATTCTATTGTTTGTAAAGCCTCTTGGCTCTACAACCGCACTAATAAGGTTTAAGTAAGCTTAGAGTAAGCACCTTAAAGGGCGAGTCTTAGAATATTAAAGAAGGAGGTACTAATATGAAAGCAATAATTGAAACTGGTGGAAAACAATATACTGTTACTGAAGGAACTGAAATTTATGTTGAAAAAGTAACTGGTGAAGCTGGAGATACTGTAACATTTGACAAAGTATTAATGTTAGATGGTAAAGTTGGTATGCCATATGTTGAAAACGCTAAGGTTGTTGGTGAAATTGTTAAACAAGGTAAACAAAAGAAAGTTGTAATTTTCAAATACAATGCTAAGAAAAATTACCATAAAACTCAAGGTCATAGACAACCATATACTAAAATTGTTATTAAATCAATTAAATAGTTAGGTATAAAATGATAAAAGTTGAAATAGAAAATAATAAAATAGAAATAAAAGGACATGCTAATTATGATGATTACGGAAAAGATATCGTTTGTGCATCAGTTAGTTCAATAGTAATAACAACAATTAATGCTATTATAGAATTTGATCCTGAATCTATTTATTATGAAGATTTAAATAATAGAATTTTAATTGAAAAACTAAAAGATGATGATATTACTAATAAACTTATTAATAATATGATAGAACTTTTAGAAGAACTTGAAAAAAGTTATAAAGATAATATAAAAATAATAAGGAGGTAAACTATGTTAAAAATGGTTTTAGATATACAAAGATTTGCCCACGTTAAAGCACAAGGTTCAACTCACAATGGTCGTGATAGTGCTGGTAGAAGATTAGGCGCTAAAGCAGCAGATGGTGAATTTGTTAGTGGTGGATCAATTATTTACCGTCAAAGAGGAACTAAAATTTATCCAGGTCACAATGTAGGAATGGGTGTTGATCATACATTATATGCTAAAGTTGCTGGATATGTTAAATTCGAACGTAAAGGTAGAGATAAAAAACAAGTTAGTGTTTATGAAGAAAAATAATATCATCTTAGGGTGATATTTTTTTATTTAAAATTTAAATATGTGAAAGTATTCTTGAATATGTAAGTAAAAAATGATAAAATTATGAGTTTACAATTAATTAATATGCCTATAATTTTTACAATTCCATTTGATATTGATGAATATAAAATTAGTCCGTTTTATTTTATTAATACGGAGTCAAAAAATATGAATTTAAAAAGTTATATATTAAAAATGCAGTGTAATGAATATGATAGGCAATATATAATTGACGCTATTGGTAAATTTCTTGGATATATCAAATTATCGTGTGTGGGTAAGCTATTATATTTTAATGATAATTTGTTTGAAGATATAGTAGTTTACGGCAAAAATGATTTATATCTGCCAAATATTGAAAAATATGATATTAATAGTGTTGTTGATTGCATTATAAAAAATTTAATAATAAATGTTAATCAATTGAATTTTGAACTTTATATTGAATTGATAAAAATTTGTATTCAATTTTTATCAATTAACAGCAAAGAAAGTATAAAAACATTGTCGAAAAAATATAATATTGATATAAATTTATTTAAAACAGAATTACCACCAAAATGGAATATAAAAACAATAAAAAAATGTAAAAATTTTAATGATTTAGCCACTTATCACAATTATATTTCAAAAGTAATGAGAGAATATACTGATATGGAGTGTTCTTTTTTCGAAAGTATATTCGATAATCACTCAAGGAAAATTTTGGATGTTATGTGTGGATATGGTAGGATTGCAAATAAATTAAAAGAAAAAAATTACAATTATATAACGGGTATTGATAATAAAGATTATTCGTTTTTATCTGTATCAAAAGATTTTATTTTTTTAAAAGAAGATTTTTTTACTTATCAATTTAATGAAAAGTTTGATTATATTCTTTGTATGTATAATTCATTTAACTCATTGGAACAATTAGATAGTGTATTAAAAAAAATCGATTTATTACTATCAGATGATGGTGTAGCTATTTTTGATGTTTTTAATAAAAATTGGCGTAAATCAATTGATTTGGATAGTAGTATGATGTTGTATGAAGATTCTAAATATAAATTGATAATTAATAGGCATTATGACAATGTAAAAGACATAGAAGAAACAAATTATATTTTATATAAAAATGAAAAAATAATGAAAAAATATAACTTTAAACAAGTATTTTTTGATAAAAAACAAGTTGAAAATTTAATAAAATCACATTGGGATTATGAAATTATAACTTCACAAAATAATTCTAGAAATAACAATCAAAAATATATTATAAAAATTAGGAGAAAGTATGGGAAAAATAGTAGTAATTGAAGGAAGTCACTATAGTGGTAAAAGTACAACAATAAAATATTATTGTGAAAATTCTGATTTTAAAGAATCAAAATCAGTACCTGATTGGTTTAGACAATATATTCCATATGCAAGAAGTTTAGATAATTTTAATCAAAAGAAAGTATATGAAATAGGTCATTTGGCTGCATATTATGACGCAAAAAAAAGCGAAAGTAATTATATGTTTGATTGTTGGATTTTTACAACAATTATAAGATTAAATTTTGCAGATAAAATACCATATGAAAAAACTGTAGAGCAAATATTAAATTTAACAATTATGCCTGATTTGATTTTAATATTAAGTGCTTCAGAACAATTAATAAAAGAGAGAGCAATTTTACGTGATAATAATTTTGATTTTAATCAGGAGTTTTATAATTATGAAAATAATGTTTTTTCAACATTGAAAAAAGACAAAAGATTTGTTATTATAAACAATGAAGGTAATATCATAGATACATTTGAAACTATTGATAATGTATTGAGTAATAAAAATATAATTGAAAAAGGGAGAGTGTTAAAATATGAGGATAAGTAGCAGATGTGTTATTTTTAAGAATAACAGAATAGTTTTAATTTATAGAAATCGTGATGGTGAAGAATATTATGTTTTTCCAGGAGGTAAAATTGAAGATGGTGAATCAAAAGAAGAATGTATTGTTAGAGAATGTAAAGAAGAATTAGGTATTGATATTAAAGTTAAAAAATATATTTATGAGGTTAAAGGTACTGATTTCATTCAGCATTTTTTTCTATGCAATTGGGTAAATGGAGAATTAGGAACTGGTGATGAAGAAGAATATAGCATTAATCGAAAAGGTGGGGTACAAATACCAATGTTAATAGATATAGGTAAGTTATCAAATATGAATATTGTTTCTCCACCAATTGTTTCGCAATTATTAAAAGATATAGAAACTTATGGTAGTGAGCTTAATAGCAATCTTATAGAAATAATTGAATAACTGATAATAATTTTATCAAGTTTAAGGAGGGTTTTAATGGATAAATTAGAATTAGAAAAAGAGTTTTTAGAAGTAATAAAAAAAAGAATAAAGCAAGAAAGACAAGAACAAATAAAACAATTTGAAGAAATCCCATTGAAATATAAAGGAAGATATTCTGATGTTAAATGGGGTGATGAAGATTTAGTCGCAAATTTACTGCAAATGTGTTCAAATAGAATAAAAAAACTTGAAAATTTAGAGCAAAAACCGTATTTTGGTAGTTTTATATTTACGCCAGATGATACTGCTAAAGAAGAACAATTTAGATTAGGAAAAACTGAATTCTTTAGATTCAGAACCTAATTTTATGACAATAGTTAGAATGTTTGAAAGTATGCTAATGTCTAATAATTTAGAATATTCTTCTTTAAAATTAGATTATTATGAAGTTTTTGAAAAGAAAGAATCATTTCAATTAGATAATGATAAATCAACTTATACAGATGAAAAAACTTTAAAATTTGAAAAAGAAAAATCAAACAAAAAATAGTAACTTTAGCATAGGGGGTGTTATTTTTATGAAAAAGATAACTTTTGAATTTATTTATAATAGATTAGAAAAAATAACTGGTCATCGAGAAACTATACCGAATGAAAATGATTTACTTGATGATGAAAAAGACTTTCTTAAAAATGAATTCAGAATATAAATTATCATACAATGCAACTGAAACATATATAACTAGTATGATAGTATTTAAATCTGATAACAAAGGAGAATATACCATTGATAATATATTAACATTAAGAGATAGTAATAAAAATAAAGTTTAAAGCAGTATAATTATATAGTTAATATATTAAGTACATATACAAAAGAGGAATTATTAAATTTAATTAATTCTGAAATTGATAAGCAAATTGAGGCAAAATAATCCTTTATACAACTTTCAGCAACTTTAGTGCAACAAACAGCAACAAATTGCTTGATTATTACAAGTCAAGTGGTATAATCTTTAGTTTTGCAGCAAAACTCTGCAAAGCTTTATAAAAAAAGGGCAAAAACCCTTTTTTTTAGTGTTGTACTATATACAATATTTTTAATATTTTAAAAATTTTTTAATATTTTCTCTTGTATCATATTTTTTATCCATATTTAAACCAAGTTTTCTATTTAAATATTGTATTTCTGGTTTATACTCAATAAATTTATATAAATTACCTGTTTCATGTGTACATTCAAAGTTTTTAATTTTTTTAAGTAAATTTTTGATGGTGTATTTATTATTGATTTTATCTTGAAGAAAATGTTGCAAAGGGATATAAAAATGTTACTGAAGAAAAATATTATTATTCAAATGGTGTTCTTCATTCAAAAACGGGTGTTGTACATAACCCTAATATTTTGAAAATATCTAATTTGATTAAAGAAAATTTTAATGTTGATATTTATTCCATAGATGTAATAAAAAATGATTCTGATACAATATTAATAGATTTTAATTTAGCAGTTGGATTTTTTCTTACTGAAAGTGGAAGAAAAGATTTTATTAAAATGGTTGAAAAAATATAAGATGAGGGATTGTAAATGCTAAAAATAAATATATTAGGAACAGGACATGGAATGGCCACAAAATGCTATAATACCTGTTTTACAATAGAAGAAGATAATAAACATTTTTTAGTTGATACTGGGGGTGGTAACGGAATTTTGAAACAATTGCAACTATAACAGGATTAACAAAAGCAGATGTAACAAGAGTATTTGAAGCAATATTTAATTTAATTAAAGAAGAATTAGTTAAAGGAAATGATGTAGCAGTATCAGGATTTTGAACTTTCAAAAAATCAGAAAGAGCAGCAAGAACTGGTAGAAATCCACAAACTGGAGAAACTATTCAAATATCTGCTAGTAAGTCAGTAAGTTTTAAAGCATCTAAAACTTTAAAAGATGAAATGAATAAATAATATATGGAATATCATTATATGTGATATTTTTTTATTTTTTATGTAAAAAATGGCTTGAATTATTTTATATTAGAGTTAACATACAACACGATGATAGGAGAAAATTAAAAAAATGAGTTCAGATTATATAAAAGTAGCAAGAAAGAATATACATAAAATGAGATAATATTATGATACAATTATATTAGCAGAATGTGTAAAAAAAACTATGAATTATTAAATAATAAATATGATGGTGTTACAGGGAGCGATGGTTATTCTTATTTTAAAAAAGCAGAAAAATATGATGAAACGGAAAAAGGAGAATTAATTAAGAATGCTCTTGTGTATTTAAATATGAAATATGGATATTCTATTAAAGAGGATATATTTAAACAATTTGAAGAAATTGATTTTGATGAGGATAAGAAAAAATGATTGAAGATGAATTTGATAAATATATGGTAGAAGATGTAATACCTAGTGTAATTGCATATTATATAAAGGTATATTATGATGAAAAAAGTAATTGTTCATTTGATAATTATGTTAATTCTGCTTTAGCATTATTCAATGGTTATGAAGAATGTATTGATGATTTAAGTTGTGCTGTGGAAAGAATACTTAAAAATAAGTTTAAATTATATATTAATAATAAAGAACCTTTGATGTTAAAAGGTAATTAATTATTTTAAAAATTTCTTAATTTTATAGTACTAGTATAAATGTGTAGAAAATCTTAAAAATAAAAATATAGAAAAATCTGCATTCTTATACTAGTATTTTTATATATTTGTGCAATGAACTACAGCAAAATTTGATATTACTAAAAGTTATAGCAATTATAGCATATTAATATTTGACATTATAGCAAGGTATGAATATAATATTAACTAACAGGTGATACTATGAATAATATTAATTTAAATTCGTTAAAAATATTTTTAGAGGTAGCAAATTCTAATAGTTTTTTAGCTGCATCAAATAAATTATTTCTTTCACAACCAGCTATTAGTAAGAGTATTTCTAAACTAGAGGATGATTTAGGATATCAATTATTTTATCGTGCTAATAAAGGAATTTCTTTAACACCATCTGGTAAGGTTTTACAAAAATATCTTAAAGAAACCAAAGATTTATTAGAATCGTGTGATAGAGTTTTAATTTCTATGAATGACATTGAAGAAGGTAATCTAGTAATTGGCGTACAATCACATATAGTAAGAAATTATTTAATGGATAAAATTTCACATTTTTATACAAATCATCCGAAAATAAAGATTCAATTGATAGATAATTCTACATCACAATTGATTGAAAAACTAGAATCACGTTCTATTGACTTTGTTATTGATGCCTCACCCATAGAAACAATTTATAATAATATTAGTGTTTCACCTATCACAGAATTAGATACTTGTTTTATAAAATCAGTAGGAAATAAGAATATTTATTCTAGTTTAGATGATATGCAGTCGGAATCGTTAATATTTCCATCATCTAGGAGTTCGCTGAGAAAAAATTTAGATAAAATATGCGAAAGTAAAAATTTAATACTTTCACCAAAATTAGAATTTGAAACGGAGGAACTAATTATTGATGCTGTGAGAAGAAATCTTGGCGTTGGATATGTTGTTTCTCCAGCAGTAGAATATTTAATAAAAGCAAATATTCTTAGTAAAATAGAAATAAAACAAGATTTACCAAAATTAGAAATTAATTTAGTAAGTATTGATAATAATTTAACTAAAATTGCAAAATTATTTATAAAGGAAGAAATATTAAATGAAAAATAAGTTGTTAAAGTTTTATGGTGAAAAATATGATCTAAAAAAATTTGAAGATAATGTATCTACTCTTGATATTGCTTTTTTAATATACGATTGTGATAATAATTATTATTTTAATAAAGATGATTTATTAGGAGAAAAAAAGCCTAATCAAATATTAAAAATTATACATGATTATAATAAAAAATATAAATTAAAAATTACAAATTTTTATCCAGTTTGTTTTTGTGATAAAACACTTGTAATTGCGTTTAAGACAGATAATATTAATTCAAATCTTAATAAATACAAATCGAATCAAGCATTATGTAAATATAAATTTTTAATAGAATATCATCAAAATAATTTTGAGACAATGTTTGTTTCTACAACTATAAAAAATGAAATAAAAGCATCTCAAAAAAATAAAAAAAGATATTTTATTCATGAAAAAATTATAAAAAAATACATATTTACAAGTAAAAAACGAAAAAAAGATGAATTTAAAAGTTTACTTAATAATCTTATACCAAATAAATCATCTATTATAGACGTATCTTGTGGTGATAATTCTGATATATTTCCACTTGCTCTTAAAAAAAAGTATAAAGTAATAGTAGGAAATGATATCTGTATAAATTATTTAAATACACAAGAAAATTATGAAGTTATTTATACAAACGATGATATAGAGCAAAATTTAATAAAAGAAGGTAGCTATGATGTAAGCTTTTGTAAAAATACTTTACATCATATGAGTAATTTAAGTAACATAAATAATATGCTGCAATTTCTAAATAGAATATCAAATGAAATTATAATTGTAGAAATATCTAATCCGTTGGAGCAAGGAGGATTACCTAAATTTTTGAATAAATATTTATATACTTGGTTTTTAAAAGATTTAGGAAGATTTTTTTTGAATAATGCACAATTTAAAAATATAATTGAAAAAAATTTTACAAATCATAAAATTGATTATTATGAGTTTTCAAATATTTTAGGAAAATATATGATTGCTAAAATAGTAAAGGAGAAAAAATAAAATGAAAATAAAAGTGGAAACAGAAGAAAAATATTATTGTATGGAGCCCGAAAGATTAATTTCTATTGCTGAAATGCAAAATTTTAAATTAGTAAAGAATGTAGTAGAGTCTGATGAGTATTTTACTGATATTGATAGTGAGTATATAAAAAATAGAACTTGTTTAAGAATAAGAAAGAGTAACAATGAAACTATGGAGGTAACATTTAAAGGAAAGTCTGATTCATTATTAGGCCAATATTGTAAATTAGAAAATAATATTAATGCAGATATTAATCAATATGAAAATTATGTAACATTATTTTCATCATTAGGTTTTTATAGTTATTGTGAGGTAATAAAAGAAAGAATGGTCTATAAATTATCTACCGACAAATACGATTATAGTATTATGATAGATAAAATTTCAGGTATAGGTGGCTTTGTCGAATTTGAAATTATGTCTAATAGAGAAGATGCTAAAAGAAAAGATTTATATGATGCGTTACATTTATTTGTAAATAAATTTGAATCATTAAATTTAAAAGAAGCAACAAAACCATATAGAGATATTGTTGCTGATAATGTTTATGATAATCTATTTAAGAATAAAGAAATAAGCGAGATAGTATTAAATTTAGATGATGAATTAGAATTATTAGAAAAAGATTTCTTTAAAAAATATAAAGATAAAATTACAGATAAACTTGGTAGTAATATTAAGTGGGGAGAATATAAAAAGAATAAGGATGTGGATTCAAAAATAATTGATTTAGTAGATGAATATTTAGATAATATGATAATTGATAATAAAGAGTTAATAGTTTGCTTTAAACTATTAGAAAAAATAAAATATAAGAAATCTTTTGTTACTAATATAAATGAAGTGTTTTATACACATTTATTTGCTAAATTAAATATTGACATAAAAAACATTATATACATTCAAAATAAATTGTATAAAAGTTTTAAAGATAGTAGTAACGTAGTTATATTAAATGAAAAAAATATAAGAAAGATAAATAGTATATTATTTATGGTGATTAACCATGAAAACTAAAGCTTTATTATTAGATCTTGATGGAACATTAATTAATAGTGAGTATGCTTTTTATAATTGTTTTAAAGATAATATTTATAATGAATGATCAAAGAAAGTAACTTTTGATGAATATACAAAATATGAACTTGAAAGAAATGCAATGTTATTAAAATATATAGAAAAAAGTATAAAATAAAAATAGATTCTGAAAAAATTATGAAGAAAGTTTATGATTCATATGTTAATTATTTTAAAAAAGTAATATTGAAAGATGAATCAAAGGATAATTTTGAACTTTTAAAGAAATTAAAAAAGTATTATAAATTAGCTCTTGTAACTACTTGTAAAAGTGAATATATAAATATATTACTTGAAACATATAGTATAGAAGATTTATTTGATTATATTGTAGCAAGAGAAGATGCAAAAAATTTGAAACCTGCTCCAGATGCCTACTTAAAAACATTAGAATATTTGAATTTAAGTCCAACAGAAGCTATTGCTATGGAAGATTCAAAAAGAGGTGTAGAAGCGGCAAAATCTTGCAATATTAAAACCGTAAAAGTAGATAATTTTACTGTAATTAAATATAATATTGATGGAATAATTGAGGAAGAATTTGCTAATAAATATTTAAAAAAGTTATTAATGAATAATGAGAGTCATTTTTGAAATGATTCTTTTTTATATTGTTATAACTTTTAATAATAATAAAAAACTCTTTGATTGATATAACAAGGTTTTATAATAAAAAAGTCTTATAATTCCTATGAAAAAAAGGTATTTTACATCTAATATAAAGTATAGTAAACTTAAATTGAAAGGGGGGAAAAGTCATGATAGAATACTTTAGAAAAATGGCTTTAAAATATAATATTCCTTTAGAAAGTGTTATTTCAATTGCATTAAATAGATATGGTATTATTGCAAGTGATATTGAAGATAATAGAATTAGATTTTATTTAAAAATGTTAAATTCAAATAATAGTACTTTTTTTGCAGTATGCGTAAATACATATTTAGATTCACCATTTATTATGAAGGATAGTAATTTGTTTCTTGATGATGTTAAAATAGGTACAATATTTGGCATTGAAAAAGATACTTGTAACTCTACATATTTTAGAAATGAGAAAAAGGATATAACTTTTAATTCAAATTCAAGAAGCCAATGTAGAGGATGTAAATTTTGTGGAACATATAGTTTAGATACTGATTCGATTAATTTTTCAAATAAAGAAAATATTATTATGTATTTTAAAAAATTACTTAGTGATAACAATATATCTGATATGGGTAAGATAGATAGTGTAACTATATGTACTGGATGTTTTAAAAATGAAGATAAATTAGTTGAACATCTACTATTAATTAACGATGCATTTAAAAGTTTAAAATTTAATGGATCAATAAACTATATTGGTTCACAACTTAGAGATTATAACAAGATAAAAATGCTAAAACAGAAAATACCTAAATTTGGAATCTATTTATCTTTGGAAAAGTTTTTAGATAGAGAAAAATTTATGAGACCAGAGAAATCAAGTCTAACAATAGAAGAAGCGCATGAATTATTATCATATTGTAAATCACTAAATATTTCAACAACTTTTTTGTATATATTAGGTTTGGAAGATTTAGAAACATTAAAAAAATATTTTGAATATTTAAAAGATAGTATAAATAAATTTCCTATTGTGCAAGTTTTTCAAGATTATACTAGTGAACAAGAAGAATATAGATGTAATGATGCAAAAAATATTGAGTATTATTTAATGGCGAGAAAGATAATTGATGATATTTTTAAAAATGAACCATATAATCCAAAATTATGGGAATGTTTTAGAAGCTTATATTATGAAGATAAAAAAACAAGGAGTTTAAAATATGACGGAAGAACTTATTAAAAATTATTTCTATTCTGCCAACAAGATATCTATTGAAATGATGTATTTAAACAAATATTGTAATAATGATATTGATATAAATGACTTAAAAGAATATAATCCAGGTCATTTAGGAACAAGTATGTCAATTAATTTTATTTTAGCAAATTTAAATTATTTTATGAATAAAAATAATTTAAACCATAAGCTTGTTGTTGGTACAGGTCATGCAGGAGTTTCCCTCTTAAGTAATTTATGGTTAAATCATACTTTGGAAGAGTTTTATCCAAAATACTCATCAAATATACAAGGATTAAATAATTTAATAAAAGATTTTGGAATTAATTTTCGATCTGAAGTTAATCCTGAATATCCTAATACAATATATGATGGTGGTGAATTAGGCTATTCATTAGCAGTTGCTTATGGGTATGCATTAAAAAGTAATAAAGATATTATTCCATGTATTATTGGTGATGGTGAATCAGAAACTGGTACTTTATGTTCATCATTGCAATTAAATAAAATTTTAAATACTAAAAGTAAGGTTTTGCCAATAATAAATTTGAATGGGTTAAAAATGGGTTCAGAGACATTTTTGTCGAAATTAAGTGATTATGAATTAATAAGTTATTATAAAAACTTTGGATATCAGCCACATATAGTTGATTCTACAAATATGAGTTTAGAAAAAGTAATAGAGGAATTTCAAAATATTTTAATTATATGTATGCATGAAAGTTCTCCATTAATTATTTTTAAATCATTGAAAGGTTTTACTCTCCCAGAAATTAATAATATGAAATTTGAAGGAAATGTAAGTGTTCACAAAAATCCACTTTCTAATTATTTACTTGAAGATAAATTAAATATAATAAAAAATTTAATAAACAATTATTCATCAAATATATTTACAGATGGAAAATTAAATAGTTCTTTTGATAAATTTAAAACATTTGATTATGAAGACGAGATTAAAAATGTAAAGCTTTCAAATAATAATTCGAATAATTTAAATAATATTAATCAAATTGCAATATATTTAAAAGATATTATTGAAAAAAATGATGGAATTGTATTTTCTCCAGATGAATTATATTCAAATCAATTTGGGATTTTAAATAATAGTACTATAGAACTTTTAAATGAAAATGTTTTGCAAGGTTTATATCAAGGTTATATACAAAACGGTAATTTAGGATTTTATATTTCGTATGAAGGCTTTATGCCAATTATAAGTAGCATGATAATACAATATTATAAATCATTAAATCAAAAGAGCAAATTAAGTTTTGCTACAAAAAATAATTCGTTAAATTATTTGCTTAGTTCAACTTGCTTTGAAAATACATATTCTCATCAAAATCCTGATTTTATAAATTCATTAATAATGCGAGATGATAAATTTTATAATATTCTTTATCCAAAAGATGGTGATAGTGCTATCAAATGCATTGATAAGGTAATACAAGAAAAAGATAAAATAAATATTATTACAACATCTAAAAGACATATAAAAAAATACGGTAATAATGAATATTCAGATATTGAAATTGTAGTACCATGTGATAATCCAAAACTAATATTATGTGCAACAGGCGATTATATGCTTGATTTAGTATGCAAAATAAGTAAAGAAACAAATAATGTTAAGGTTATATATGTTACTAACCCTAAAGTATTAGATAAAAAAAGTGTTAAATCATTAAGTGATGAAAAATTTGAAAATTATTTTAATAATAATATTCCAATCTACTATTTTTTTATGGGTAATCCTAGTATTATAAAATTTTTGTTATATGATAGAAAAGTTTCATGTAAAGTATTTGGATATATTGATAATATTAGCGAATTTGGTAATTTGGAAAATAATATAAAAAGTAATATAAAATATGATGAAATTAAAAAAATTTATAAGAAAGGTGGTGATACTAATGGGTAATTCATATGAATTTTGGGAGGAATATTTAGAAAATTGTAAAAATGCTATAGAAGAAATGTCAAGAAGAAAAGAAAAAATACATGTAGATTTACATATGCATTCTAATTATAGTGCAGATGGTAAACAAAGTGTTAAGCAAATATTAGATAATACACGTAAGCTAGGATTTGATATTATATCAATAACTGACCATGATACAGTAGATGTGTACAACGAAATTTATAATTATGTTAAGAATGGTTTAACGAACCCAATTATAATTCCAGGTATAGAATTTACAATGGATAATAAAGAATATGGGAATCAATGTCATTTATTACAACTATTTATTAATCCTAAAGATAATATTTTATTATCTGATGTTATTAAAAATAAGAAATCAATGTATAAAAGAAGTAAAATACAATTTAAAAGAATAGAAGAAAACAAAGCACTACAGATTATTTTTAAAAAATATCACATAAAAGTATCATATTTAGAATATAAAAAGTATTTATATGATAATAATCTAATTCCTGAATATGATACATTATGTTCATACTTGATTAAAAAATTAAAAGAATGTAATGTTACTACATTTAATGTTCTTAATTTACTTGAAATTATAAATGAAGATGATATTTATGATGATAGAAAAAAATATAAAAAGAAAAGATATGAACAATTAAGAAATAAATATGAATATTGTGATAATAATTTGTATAATTCTAGATTTTTACTTTCAATGCTAGCTGTTAAAGAAGTTGATGATGATTGGTGGAATGAACCAAGCAGTGGTAGTTTATCTGTTAATTCATATGGACAGTTAAAGATTGAAGAATTAAATGATAAATATTCAATTTACTTTGCACATCCAACTGAAAAAAAATTAAATATTGTAAATAAAATAATAAGAAAATACATTAAAATTTGTGGAATAGAATTAAACATAAGAAATCAATATGAAGATATTAAAAGGTTCTATGATATTTTAGAAAGTAATAATTTAGAAAAAATAATTGGTTCTGATAGTCATGATAATAAGTGCGAATTTTATAAAGATATGAGTTTTTATGAAATTTCAACCGATGAAATTATTAAAATAATAGGGAGGAAATAATAAATGAAAAAAGTAGATTATCATTTGCATTCTTATATGTCTGATGGTGTTTTATCACCAGAAGAATTAGTTAAAACAGCAATATCATGTAATTGTAGTGAGATTGCAATAACAGATCATGAAATAGTTGATGATTATAAATGGTTGAGCGATAAATATCATATTGAAGTGATTAATGGAATTGAATTTAATTCATCAATTAGAAATATGCATCTTTTAGGATATGGAATGAATGATTTAGGTAGGGTAAATGAAACAATGCTAAAAATTAGGTTAATGAATGAAAAAGTATGTTTAAAAGTAATTGAAAAATTACAAAATGATGGATATGATATATCATCGAGTAAAGTATTGGATTATTTATCAAAAGAGGGGTTAAATACAGATATTTTAGATAAGAGAAAACTAGTTAAGTATTTGATTTATAAGAAATATAGTGATTCGGTTATTGGCGCATATAATAATTTAATTGGTGTTGGTAAAAAATATTATATTCAGAACGAAAAATTAACACCAAAAGAAATAATAAATTTGATAAATGAAAGTGGAGGAATTTCGGTTCTTGCACATCCTAACACATTAGGTTTACCATTAAATCAGTTGTATGATATTGTACAATATTTACAAAATATGGGACTTATGGGAATTGAAATAATAAATGGTCGAAATGGATTACCTTTTATAGATAGTTATTCCAAAATTGCAGAAAATTTGGCATTAGTTAAGACAGTTGGTTCAGATTTTCATTCACCCGAAACAGAAACTATTGGAATTAATGTAGATGATAGAATTCCAGAAAAATTTAATAAAGTACTAAAAAAAGTAAATATATGATATAATGAAAATGCTATAAAAAGGAGGAATAAAAAATGGCGTTAAAAAGAGGAATTGTTGAATTAAAAGAATATAACGAAAAATGGAAAAGTGAATATGAAAGTGAAAAAGAGTTTTTAATAGAAAAATTAGGAGATGAGATAATAGAAATTCATCACATAGGGAGTACCTCTATTCCAGGATTAAAAGCAAAACCTGTTATAGATATTTTGGTAGTAATTCCTAGTTTGGATGATATTGAAAATATTGAAAATATACTAAAAGATTATGATTATTCAAATAGAGGACCACAGGGTGTACCTGATAGATGTTTTTTTGCTAAAGGACCTGAAGATGCTCGTACACATTATATACATTTTACTGAACCAGGTAGTGATACTTATTATAATCAAATTTATTTTAAAAGATATTTGATAGATCATCCTGAATATATAAACAAATATTGTAGTTTAAAGAAAGATTTAGCAGAAAAGTATGCAGACGAAAGACCAAAATATACACAAGGAAAAAACAATTTCATTAAAGAAATTATTGAACTTGCTAAAAAAGAATATAATGATTAAAGTAGTTTCTTTTGATATTGGTGGTACTATTATAAAAAATAATTTAGAAAATGATAATAAAAATTATGATTTAAAGCATTTATCTTTATTAGTTAATTTAGATTATAATAGTGTAAGAGTGGCTTATAAAAATGTTTTTCAAAAAAGTGTTGGAACTTTTGATGAGTTGGTTTCTCAATTCTGTAGGCAATTAAAAATAAATAAAACTGATAAATTGGTAAACTTTTTTACAGCAAAATTTGATAAAAAAAACGTGAATAGTTATATAAGCAATGATGTGTTGTCTTTAATTAAAAAAATAAAAAAATTAGGTTATAAAGTTATATGTGTATCAAATAGTTGTTGTTTAATTGAATCAGATTTAGGTAATGAATTGTTAAAAATGCTTGATGGTGTATATTACTCATTTGATTTAGGATATACAAAAAGTGATGAAAAATTATATGAAATTATTGAAAAGAAATTAAATGTAAAAAAGGGAGAAGTATTACATATTGGTGATACATTAATTAGTGATTATTTTAAACCAAAAGAAAATGGATGGGAAGCATTATATTATAATGAAAAAGCAGAAAATATTCAGTATGATAATGTTGTATCTATAAATAGTTTAAATGAAATATTTAAATATTTAAAATAAGTATTTTTGTTTTGAAAGGGGGATTTTATGAATAATAATAAAACTTTTGAAGAAGAAAAAATCAGATTGAAAAAAGTAATTAAATTAATTAATAAGTATATTGAAGAATCAAATTTAAAATTTAATGAACAAAAGCATACTATTATTGGATTTAAAGAAGGACAAAGAGGAACACAATTTGTTAGACAGGCATTAATGAGTCAATATGCAACAGAAATTAACAATTTAGAAAAAATAAAAGATAATCCTTATTTTGGGAGATTCGATTTTAAAGAATCGGGAAAAAATAATGAAACAATTTATATAGGCAAAAAAAATTTGTTTGATGAAAATATGAATCAGATTGTTTGTGATTGGAGAACCCCTGTCTGCTCAGTTTTTTATGATTATGGTTTAGGTGAATCTTCATATGAAATAAATGGTAAAACAAAACATGGGGAAACAAAAGATAAAAGACAAATAATAATAAAAAATGGGGAGTTGATAGATGTTTTAAAACAGGATTTAATGTCTAATGATAGTATATTATCAAAATATTTAAGTGAAAATTCCGATGCTAGGTTGAAATCTATTGTTGCAACTATTCAACAGGGACAAAATAAAATTATTAGATCGCCTATGAATAAAAATTATATTGTACAGGGAGTTGCAGGTAGTGGTAAAACTACTGTAGCACTCCATAGAATATCTTATTTATTATATGCATATTCAAAAAATATCAACTCTGATGAATTTTTGATATTGGGACCTAATAAATATTTCTTAGATTACATATCAGCTGCATTACCAGATTTAGATATTAATAATATTTCACAAACTACAATAGATGAATTATCTAGGGATATTCTAAAATGTAAATATAAATTTAAAAATAAAAATGATTTGTTGCAAGATGTTATAAAAGAAAAAGTAGATCCAGAGATTTTAAAGAAGAAAAGCTCCATAGAATTTATATCACTCGTTGATAAATTTGTAGATGATTATATGAAGGGAAAATTACAAGAACCAATAAAATATCATGGAATTACATTATGTGATGAAGGAGATCTCAAAAGAATATATGAGTTAAATTATACAGGCAAGTGTTATAAAGAAAGAGTAAATGATTTTATAAAAGTTTTTTCAAAAAAATTTAAGGAAGATTATGATAGTTTGAGCGAAAAAATGTGGAATTTAAATAAACTAGAAATATATAAATTTCCTGTAGGTTCAAAAGAAAGACTTGAAAAAAGTAAAGTAATTAGTGATGCACAAAAAGAAATTAAAACCGGATGTAAGAATGTATTAAATGAATATTTTAATTTTTTGAAAGTTAAACCAATTATACTGTATCAAGCATTTATATCTAATTTAAGTGATGAATATAAAGATTTAAAAAATTATACTCTTGATAATTTATCAAAAAAAATAATATCTGATGAAGATTTAGCTCCATTATTGTTAATACAAAAGAAGATTCAAGGAATAAAACAAAGCAAGGATGTAACACATTTAATAATTGATGAAGCACAAGATGTTAGTCCAGCACAGTATTTTATGTTAAAAAAATTATTTCCGTCTTGTACATTTGATATTTTTGGTGATATAAATCAATCAATATATGATTATCAGTCATATGATAATTGGGATGATTTAAATAATGATTTATTTTCTGGTAATGCAATATTGTTAAATTTAAATAAAACATATCGTACTACAAAACAAATTTCGGATGTTTCTAATTATTTATTAGAAGATATAGGTATGGAAAAGGCTGATTGCATTAGTCACGATGGGAATGCTGTTAAAATTAATTTCTCTTCTGGAAAAGATTTAATAAATGATATTATAATTCAAATAAATGATTTGTTGTCTGAATATAACAGTATTGCTATTATATGTAAGGATGAAGAAGAATCCAAAAATGTTTATAATAAATTAAAGAAACTAGGTATAAATATTAATTTAATTACAGAAAATAATGAAAAGTATACCAATGGTTTATCGATAATTCCTTCATATTTATCTAAAGGATTAGAGTTTGATGCAGTAATTTTATATAATGCAGATAATTTAACATATAAAGAAAATAGACAAGATGCAAAGTTATTATATGTTGCTCTTACACGAGCAATGCAGGAATTAATTATAAATTCATCATCAGAATTATCGCATGGATTAAATAATTTTAATAATGAGAAGAAACATGTATTATTAAATTCAAATTCAGTTAAATCCTGAAATTATAAAATAGAGGTGAATTATGAAAAATAATATAAAATTTTATACACAAGATAAATATTTAAAGGAATATTTAATTAATTATGAAAATAAATATAAAAAGACAGAGGATAAAATTATTGAATTTATGAATATTACAGGAATATTTCCTGTATCGGTTGAATTAAATTTATATGATGTAAAAAAGAAAAATGACAATATTACAGACGTTATAGTTTATTGTACGGATTTTTATCATAATATATTTACTTTTAGTTTATATTCTGATGAAAGAAATAATTTAAACATTATTCAAAAAAGTACTAATGAGGGTGATGTTAAATATGATGTTTCTTTATCAAAAAAATATGAACTAACAAAAGATAATGTTGATTTAATAAAAACAGATAAACAATATAATTTTAAATATGGTAGATTAGTAACTGATGAAAAAAGTTTTTATAGCATTTTCTTGGGAAATGATAAATCATATCAGCTTACTATCAATTTTAAGAATGATAGTTTAACTAAAGATGATTTGTTGAAGAAATTAAATTCTTTAGACTCAGAGCCTAATTTTATGACAATAGTTAGAATATTTGAAAGTATATTGATGTCTAATAATCTAGAATATTCCTCTTTAAAAATTGATTATTATGAAGATTTTGAAAAAAAAGAGTCAATTCAATTAGATAATAATTTAAATTATAAAGATGATAGAAAAAATTTAAAGTTAAAAAAATAGAAATCCATTACAATAAGTAGTAATTTAGCTGGGTGATAATTTAATGAATAAAATAACATTTGAATCTATTTATAATAGATTAGAAAAAATAAATGGTCATCGAGAAACTATACCGAATGAAAATGATTTACTTGATGATGAAAAAGACTTTCTTAAAAATGATGAACCAAAATCTAAAAGAAAAATTAAAGGGTTATGCCAAAATAGCGCATGAACAATTTGACAACGCTTTCACTGAAATTGTAAATAGAACTCAGGCTATTGCTTCAGTAGATAATGCGATGTATGATATGGAACAAAAGCATAAAGTTAAAACATTAACAAAACCAAACGATGATCAAAAGTAATCATCGTTTTTTTTACTAGTTTTTTTAGTGAATTTATGGTAAAATCTTCTTTAGAGGTGAAGTTTATGCGTTATAATGTTGTTAAAAATGCAAATAAGATTATAGATAGTAGTTCATATTTAATTAAAAATCCTGAAAGTTATAAAGGAAAATGGAAAGATGTATTTTCTAATAATAATCCAATATGCTTAGAATTAGGTATGGGAAGAGGAAGTTTTATAATTGAAATGGCTAAAAAACATCCTAATATTAATTATATAGGACTAGAACTAGATAGTTCACAAACAGCAACTGCGATTAATAATATAAAAAATCAAAATATAAGCAATCTTAGAATGATATGTGCAGATGCTAGAAATATTATTAATTATTTTGGTAAAGAAATAGATACAATTTATTTAACATTTTCAGAGCCATGGCCAAAAAAACAAGATGCTAAAAAAAGATTTTCAGATGAAAGTTATTTAAGACTATATGATAGAATATTTAAGAAAAATAAGCACATAATCTTAAAGACAGATAATAAAATATTATTTTCTTCTGCCTTAGAAAGTTTTAGTAATTATTGGTATACATTTGAAAAGGTTAGTTTAGATTTACACAATGATGAAAGAAAAATAGAAAATGTCATGACTGATTTTGAAAAACAATATTATAAAGAACATAGACCAATATTTTATGTTGATGCATACTTTAAAAATTAATAGAAAGGATATGGTAACATGTTTGTTGATGAGGTTATAATTGAAGTTAAAGCAGGCAATGGTGGAGATGGTTGTACTGCTTTTAGAAGAGAAAAATATATTCCAATGGGTGGACCTTTTGGTGGTAATGGAGGAAAAGGTGCTGATATTATATTCAAAGTAGATATGGGACTTAGAACATTACTTGATTTAAGATATAATAAACATATTAAAGGTCATAAAGGATCAAATGGTCTTGGTAAGAATATGAATGGTAAAAATGCAGAAAATATTATTATTAAAGTACCACAAGGAACAACTGTAACTGATTTAGATACAGGACTTATTTTAGCAGATTTAACTCATGAAAATGATGAAGTTGTAGTTGCTAAAGGTGGAAGAGGTGGAAGAGGAAATACTGCATTTGCAACTCCTGCAAACCCTGCACCTAACTTTTCTGAAAATGGTGAACCAGGTGAAGAAAGAAGATTAAAAGTAGAATTAAAATTACTTGCAGATGTTGGATTTGTTGGTATGCCAAGTGTTGGTAAAAGTACACTTATAAGTAAAATATCAAAAGCAAAACCAAAAATAGCAGAATATCATTTTACAACTTTATCGCCTAATTTAGGTGTTGTTAAAACTATTGATAACAGAGTATTTGTTGCGGCTGATTTACCAGGTTTAATAAAAGGTGCTTCACTAGGTGAAGGCCTTGGAGATAAATTCTTACGTCATGCATCAAGAACAAAAGTAATTGCGCATATTATTGATATGAGTGCGTATGAAGGTAGAGATCCATATGAAGATTATATAACTATTAGAAAAGAACTTGGAGATTTTGATAAAAAATTATTAGATAAACCAGAAGTAATAATCGCAAATAAAATGGATATGGAAAGTGCTAAAGAAAATTTAAAAGAATTTAAGAAAAAAGTAAATAAAGAAGTATTTGAAATAAGTGCTTTAACAGGTGAAGGTATTGATAAAGTTTTAGTAAAAATAGCGGATGAACTTGATAACATTAAAGATGAACCATTATATGAAAATGAACAATTTGAAAAATATGTTTTATATAAATTTAAAGAAGAAAAACCATATAGAATTTATAAAGATAATGATGTTTATGTAGTTAGCGGTGAGGAAATAGAAAAACTTCTTAGAATGACTAAGTTTACTGATGAAGGAGCAAGAAGATTTGCTAAAAAACTTAGAAAAATGGGTGTTGATGAAGATTTACAAAAAATGGGTATACAAGAAGGAGACACTGTTAGAATACTTGATTTTGAGTTTGAATATAAGGAATAAAAAACACAAAATGTGTTTTTTTATTTACTATACGAAAATATCAAAAACAGAAATTTTGTATTTTGTGAAATACAAAATTGACAAACGAAAATTAACACAATAACAACATGGATGGTTGATAAAACCGATGTTATTGAAAGAAAATTTAATATTTACAAGTTTGCTGAAGATAATTATCCAAAATATGTTATATAAATTGATACATTTAATTTTTTTGTAAGATGGAATAATTAATAAAAATATTATTGATTTGTTATTAGGTAACTAAAAAAATGATAGAAATTCTATCGTTTTTTTCTTTTAATAGAATTTTACTTAAATATATGATATAATACATGTATATGAAAGAGGTGAATGTTATGGATTCAAATACTACATTTTTATTTGATGTATCTGAAATAGACAATGTTTTAGTAGATCAAACAATTAAAGATGTTTATGAAGCCCTAGAAGAAAAAGGATATAATCCAATAAATCAAATAGTAGGATATTTAATAAGTGGAGATCCAGGTTATATCTCATCATACAAAGAATCAAGAAAGAAAATTTGTAAGTTAGAACGTACTCAAATAATTGAAGTTTTACTTAGAAATTATTTAAGCAAATAATGAGATATTTAGGACTTGATTTAGGAACAAAAACACTTGGGGTATCATTAAGTGATAGACTTGGACTTATCGCATCAACTTATAAAACTATTAGATTTAATGAAAATGATTATGAATCAGCTTTGAATCAGTTAGAAGAAATAATTAGTGAATTTAAAATAGAAAAAATAGTATTAGGTCTCCCAAAGAATATGAATAATTCTTTAGGCTTTGCATCAGAAAGAAGTATGAATTTTAAAAAAATGATAGAAGAAAAATATAATATTGAAGTAATACTTCAAGATGAAAGACTATCAAGTGTTGAAGCAAATAATATTATGATTAAAAATGATACATCAAGAAAAAAAAGAAAAAAAAGTGTTGACTCACTAGCGGCTAATATAATTTTGCAGAGTTATTTAGATAAAATAAAAAAGGAGTAACAAAAGTATGAATGAACTTACTAAAGGAAGCAAATTTACCTATATAGATTCTAATAATAAAACAAAAGAGTGTGACATATTATGTGACCTTGAAACAAATGATAAAAACTATATTGTTTATACAGATAATTCAAAATGCGAAGATGGTAGCACTAAACTTTATGCAGCATCATACATATTTAATGAAGATGATAGAGTATTAAATAATATAGAAACAGAAGAAGAATGGAAAATGATTGAGGCAATACTCTCTTATTTAACTAGGAAAAACTAAAGGAGTAGTAACAGATATTTATGGATGACGTTATAAAAGAAATGGAAAAATATGCAGAAGAAAAAGGAATTCCAATTATGCAAAAAAGAGGAATGAATTTTTTGTGTAAATTTATAGAAAAAAATAATATAAAAAGTATATTAGAAATAGGAACAGCAATAGGATATTCTGCTATTAATATGGCACTTGTGAATGACGATATAACTGTTGTTTCAATAGAAAGAGATCAAGATAGATATATTGAAGCTATTAAAAATATTAAAAAGTGTAAACTTGAAAAAAGAATTACACTTGTTTTAGGTGATGCATTAAATATTGATTTAACAGGCAAATATGATATGTTATTTATAGATGCTGCTAAAGCGCAATATATTAAATTTTTTGAAAAATATAAGGAAAATCTTGTTGATGATGGATTTGTTGTAAGCGATAATATAGATTTTCATGGTTTTGTTGAAAATAAAGAAGAAATTAAAAGTAGAAACTTAAGACAACTTGTAACAAAGATACAAAGATATATAGATTTTTTAACAAATAATGAAGAATTTGATACTAAATTTTATAAAGTAGGTGACGGAATCGCTATCACATATAGAAAAGAGGTAAAGAGTGAATAATATTTTAATACCTTTTCCAGATAAAAATAATTTTAAATTTTTTATGGAAAATAATATTGATGGTTTTATTATTGGACTAGAAGGATATAGTGAAACATTTAATCATTTAGTAAAAATGTCTGAACTAAATGATATTTGTAAAATGTTAAAAGAAAAAGATAAAAAAATATATATAATGTTAAATAAAGTATATTTTAATGAACAAATGGAAGAATTAAAAAAAGTTGTTAGAAGTATTGAAAAACTAGATATAAATGCTCTTATATTTTCGGATATGGCTATATTAAATATTGTAAGAGAAGAAAATTTAAATATCAGACTTGTTTGGTATTCTAAGTTAACTACAAATTCTAGTACAATTAAATTTTTAGAAAAAAGAGGTGTATCAGGTTTTATAATAAGTCCTGAAATAACACTTGATGAACAAATTGAAATATCAAAAAAAGTAAATTCTCCATGTTCAATTAAACTATTTGGTTATAATATAATGGCTACATCTTCTAGAAAACTAATTACAAATTACTTTAAGTATTGTAATATGGGTAAACCAAAAGATAAAAAGTATTATTTTAAAGAAAAAAACTCTAATGATTTTTATCAAATTATTGAAAAAGATAATACAACATTCTTATCTGGTAAAATTTTAAATGGACTTTTAGAATATAAAAGATTAATTAATGAAAATATTAATGCTTTTGTTATTTTAGATGATTATTTAATTCCAGAAGCTTCATTTTATAATGTAATTGAGGCATTTATTGCGCTAAAAAATGCACCTAACGATGATGAATTTGCAGAGAAATTGAAAGAAGTGGTAGATGCGAATAATTATAACAATACATATAATGGATTTTTAAATAAAAAAACAATTTTTAAGGTGAAAAATAATGAATAAGATTGAATTACTTGCTCCTGCTGGAGATTTAGAAAAATTAAAATGGGCTATTATGTATGGCGCAGATGCAGTATATTTAGGTGGTAAAAAGTTTAGTTTAAGAGCAAATGCAACAAATTTTACAATTGATGAAATAAAGGAAGGTGTTAAGTTTGCACATGAACATAATGCAAAAGTTTATGTTACGGTAAATATTCTTTTTCATGAAGAAGATATGACTGGACTTTTAGAATATTTAAAAGAGTTAGAAGATGCAAAAGTAGATGCAATAATAGTTTCTGATTTATTTATAATAGATTTAGTAAAAGAAAATAATATTAATTTAGAAATCCATATAAGTACACAAGAATGTACATTAAATAGTGAAGCAGTAAAATTTTATAAAAGTGAGGGAGTAAAAAGGGTTGTTCTTGCTAGAGAATCATCAAAAAAAGATATTAAAAATATAATAGATGAAACAAATATGGATATAGAAGTATTTGTTCATGGTGCAATGTGTACATGCTATAGTGGTAGATGTATGCTTTCTAATTATATGACTAATAGAGACTCAAATAGAGGTGGATGTGCGCAGGTTTGTAGATGGGTATTTGACCTTTATGATGAATATAAAACAAAAATATCTGGTGATACAGAGTTTGCAATATCTCCAAAGGATTTATCTCTTTTAAAATATATTCCAGATTTAATTGATATTGGTGTAACATCCCTAAAAATAGAAGGAAGAATGAAATCTATTTATTATATCGCAACTTTAGTAAGCGTTTATAGAAGAGTAATAGATAAATATTTAGAAGATAAAGAAAATTATAAATATAATAAAAAAGATGAAATAGAATTATATAGATGCGCAAATAGAGAAACACTTCCTCAATATTTTGATAAATTTCCTGGAGTAAATGAACAATATTATATAGGAAGAGAAGAAAACACAAATCAAGATTTTTTAGGTGTTGTACTTGATTATGATGAAGAAAATAAAGAAATAATTATAGAACAAAGAAATTATTTTAGTAAAGGTGATGTTATTAATATATTTGGACCTAAAAAGGAACCTTTTAATATAGTAGTATCATATATTAAAAATAGTGATAATGAATTAGTAGATGCTGCAAGACATCCAAAAGAAATTCTTAGAATTCCATGTGATAAAAAGGTTTCTAAAAATGATTTGTTACGTGTTAATTTTTTAGGTTGACAAAACACTTAAATTGTAGTATCATTTGTTCATGTAAAAATTTATAGAGGTGATAAAGATGAAAGCAACTCAAGAACATTTCATAACTAAAGAAGGACTTAATGATTTAAAAAAAGAATTAGAAAATTTAACTACTGTTGTAAGACCAGAAGTAGTTGCTGATATAAAAGAAGCAAGAGCACAAGGAGATTTATCAGAAAATGCTGAATACCATGCTGCTAGAGAAAAACAAAGTATAGTAGAAGCAAGAATTAAAGAACTTGAATATTTAATAGAACATGTAACAGTAATAGAAGCAGGAGATACATCTGAAGTTAGAGTTGGATCAACTGTTGAAATAGAATATATTGATGATAATGAAACAGAAGAATATTCTATAGTAGGTAGTACTGAAGCAGATCCTTTTGAAAATAGAATATCAAATGAATCTCCAATAGCAAAAGCTATACTAGGTAAAAAAGCTGGAGAAACAGTTTCAGTTGAAAGTCCTAATGGTAGTTATGATGTAAAAATAGTTTCAATTAAATAATCCATTTTGGATTATTTTTTTGTACATAAAAAGTAAATATAACAATTTATCTATTGATAAAGATTGCAAATTATTATATAATAATATAGATTTTTTGTAAGGAGGAAGTTTATGAAAAACGTACATGAAATAGAAATAAAAGTAGAAGGAAAAGAATGGGAAGATGCAATTACTAAATCATTTAATAAAAATGTTCAAAATGTAAAAGTAGATGGATTTAGAAAAGGTAAAGTTCCAAGAAATATTTTTGAGAAGAAATTTGGTAAAGAAAGTTTATATAATGATGCAATTGATTTTGTATTACAAGAAAAATATGCAACAGTTATTAAAGATAGTAAGTTAATACCTATAATTCAACCTACAATTGATATAAAAGAAATTGATGATGAAAAATTAGTATTAACATTTAGAATTACAACTAAACCAGAAGTAAAGGTTGAAAAATACACTAAATTAGGTGTTAAAAAAGGTGAAGTAAAAGTAACAGAAGAAGAAGTAAAATCAAGAATTAACAGTTTACTTGAACAATATGCTGATATCGTTATTAAAGATGGTAAAATTGAAAATGGTGATACAGCTGTTATTGATTTTGAAGGATTTAAAGATGGTGTAGCATTTGATGGTGGTAAAGGTGAAAACTATCCATTAGAAATTGGAAGTAATACATTTATACCAGGTTTTGAAGAACAATTAATTGGTCTTAAAGCTGGAGATGAAAAAGATATAAAAGTAACATTCCCAGAAGATTATGCTTCAGAAGAATTAAAAGGACAAGAAGCAGTATTCAAAATAAAAGTTCATGAAGTAAAAACTAAAGAATTACCAGAAATGGATGAAGAATTCTTTAAAGATTTAGGTTATGAAGGTGTAGAAACTGAAGAACAATTAAAAGATTTAGTTAAGGCTGATCTTGAAGCTAAACAAGAATATGAACTTGAAAATAAATATGTTGATGATTTATTAGAAGAAGCTGCTAAACATACAGTTGTAGATCTTCCAGAAGAATTAGTTCATGAAGAAATTCATAGAATGATGCATCAATATGAAGAAAATTTAAAAATGCAAGGAATAACACTTGATATGTTCTATCAATTTACAAATTCTACAGAAGAAGATTTAGAAAAACAAATGCATCCAGAAGCAGAAAAAAGAGTTAAGTATAGATTTATGCTTGAAGAAATAGCTACTTTAGAAAAAGTTGAAGTAACTGATGAAGAAGCAAATAAAGAAGCAGAAGACTTAGCTAAAAAATATAATACAACTAAAGAAGAATTACTAAATCAAATTGGTGGTCTTGATGCATTAAAATATGAAGTTGAAATGCAAAAAGTAATAGAAATATTGAAAAAATAATTAAAGTAGTTTAAATACTACTTTTTCTTTACACTTATTTGTCCTTAATTTATTATTTTGATTTTATTTAAGTTATAAATATTGTATAATATTATTTAGGATAGGTGATAAATATGAATAAAACTAAAATGATTGCGACAATTGGTCCATCTTCTAGATCAAGAGAAACTATTAAACAAATGATTTTATCTGGAGTAGATGTAATTAGAATAAATATGTCTCACTCTAGTTTTGAAGATGCTAGAGATGTAATACTAAAGGTAAGAGAATTAAACAGAGAACTTTCAGTAATAACAGGTATTATGATTGATACTAGAGGACCTGAAATTAGAATAACAGAACTTGAAAAAAATAAAATAAAATTACTTGCAGGTAATACTATTAGAATTGTTAAAAATAATATCAAAGGAAACGAAAATATGATTTCACTTACTTTACCAGAAGTTATTAACTACATAAAAGTAGGTGAAAGAATTTTATTAAATGATGGTAATGTTACTCTAGAAGTAGTTAGTAATAGTTCAGATGCTATAATTTGTGAAATTAAAAATGATGGATACATAAAAAGCAATTGTAGCGTAAATATTCCAAAAGCAAACTTTAATCTTAAATTTTTATCAGAGTATGACAGAGAAACAATTAAATTTGCAGTATTAATGCAAGTAGATTATTTGGCTTTATCACATGTAAAGGATCAACTTGATGTACTTGATGTAAATGATTTATTAATAGAGTTATCCGATGATCATATACAAATTATAAGTAAAATAGAAAATAAAACTGCTATTGAAGAGATGAAAGGTATTTTAAAAGTTAGTGATGGAGTTATGATTGCAAGAGGAGATCTTGGAATTGAACTTGAAATAGAAAAAATACCAAGTATTCAAAAGAAGATTGCAAATGCTGCTAAAGAAGCAGAAAAAATATGCATAATTGCAACTGAAATGTTATCTACAATGCAAGAAAATCCAAGACCAACAAGAGCAGAAGTATCTGATGTTGCAAATGCAGTACTTGATGGAACAGATGCTGTAATGTTATCAAGTGAAACAGCAATTGGTAAGTATCCAGTTGAAACAGTTACTACTATGAATAAAATAATTGATGAAATAGAAAATGAAATCAATTATAATGACTTACTTTTAGAATTTAGTAGAAAAGATAAAACTGATATACCAACAGCAATTGCTTATAGTACAGTTGATTCTGCTAATAGAATAAATGCAAATGCAATAGTATGTTCTACTATGACTGGTTTAACTGCAAAAAAGATAAGTCATTTTAGACCAAGTGCACCAGTAATTGCAATTTCACCAATAGAAAAAACAGTAAGTGGACTTACAATTAATTATGGTATTATACCTATGAAAGTGCCAATGCTTGAATCAACAGATGAAATAATTGAAAAATCTACATCTGTTGCAAAAGAAGCATTAAATTTGCAAAAGAAAGATAGAATTGTAATCGCAGGTAGTTTTCCATTAAATGTTGAATATACTAACTTTTTAAGAATAGAAGAAATTAAGGAATGATGAACTTTGGAAATAAATAAAGAATTATTAATTAAGGCTAAAGAAGATATAATAAAAAAATATATGTTTCCTGAAGAAAAAAAACAGATTGAAGAAGAAATCAAGGAAGAAATAGATAAAATATTACTTGAATTTGAAGAACAAAAGGAAGAGGAACCAATTGATGAATAATGAAATAAGAGAAGATTTATATAAAGAAAAATATAATGAATATGTTAATAATTTCATTAAAAATATTATAATGGATAATCCTATAATATTAAAAGAATATCCAATACTTGAAGTTGAGTATAATGTAGATGGTACAAAAAAAGATATATATTCTTTAGCATCAGAACGTGATATTAAAAAAATGCAGATAAAAAGTGATGAAAATGAACTTGATTATAAATTTAGCCAAAATAAAATAAGTAAAAAAGAATATGATGAAAATGTTAAAAAATTAAAGAAAAAAGAGGAAGAACAAGATTTATTATATGATGATTTAATATTTGAAATAATAAATTTAAATGATTCTAGAACAGTAAAAGAATCAATAATTAAATATAATTTAAATAATATTGATTTATCAAGACTTGCAGAAGCAATAAAATCTGTTTCAGAAAATAAAATAGAAGAATTTAGAAAAAATAATAATGATTTTATGATAGATAAAGTATCATATTGGAATTATAAATATAATAAAATTTCAAAAGGGATAAGCAAAGCAAGAGAACTTGAAAGTTTTATACTAAATCTTATATAAAAAAATAAATTTGAATAAAAATCTCTTTTCAGTACAAAAGAAAACTGAAAGGAGATTTTTTTATGGCTAAACATAAAGTAGAAATTACTGGTATAAAAACATCTGAGTTAAAAGTATTATCAAATGAAGAACAAATGGATTTATTTAATAAAATGAAAAATGGAGATAAATTTGCTAGAGAAAAATTAATAGAAGGAAATTATAAACTTGTTTTAAGTATACTTAGAAAGTTTAATAATAGATGCGAAAATATGGATGATTTATTTCAGGTGGGATGTATTGGACTTTGTAAAGCAGTAGATAATTTTGATTTATCATATAACGTTAGATTTTCAACATATGCAGTACCGATGATAATAGGTGAAGTTAGAAGATATTTAAGAGATGATAATATGGTTAGAGTCTCAAGAAGTGTTAAAGATCTTGCATATAGAACATTAAAAGCAAAAGAAACTTTTATGTTAGAACATGGAAGAGATGCTACAATTGATGAAATATCAGAAATAATAGGAGAAAGTGCAATAGACATAATATGTGCTTTAGAAGCAACAAGAGGAACAGTAAGTATATTTGAACCAATATATAATGATGGTGGTGAAACAATATATTTATTTGACCAAATAGAAAATAAAACAGAATCAAGTAATAATTGGAATACAAAAATAATTCTAGAAAATGCACTTAATAAACTTAAAACAAAAGAACAATTTATTTTATTTCAAAGATACTTAATTGGAAAAACACAAATGGAAATTAGTGATGAACTTGGTATTAGTCAAGCACAGGTTTCAAGAATAGAAAAAAATGCTTTAAACAATGTAAAAAAGCTTATTAAATAAATTTGCATTATTTTAAAAAATATGATAGAATACCAAACGTTTGTGAAAAAATTAAGGGGGTTAAAATATGAAAAATACAAGAGAAAAAATAATAGCGTCTGCGGTATTACTTGCACTTGCAACTGGGTGTGTACAAAATTATAAATTGTCAAAAGAAAAAAATGAATCAGCAAAAACAACAAATATTAGTAGTGTTTTAACTGAAAAAGAAGAAATAAAGACAAATTTTGTTATTAATGAATTTAACAAAGATCTTGAACTTAAAAATAAAGCTGATGAATTAAGAAGACAAAAAGAAGAATTAGAAGAACAGAAAAGGAAACAAAAACAAGAAAAAATTGATAAAGTTAAAAAAGAATGTGAAGAATCAATAAATTTATACTCTTCAGTTTATAATATAAAGTCTGAAGTTGTTAAAAAAATAGTTTCGGATTATACAAATAACTTTTCTAATAAAGATTTTATAAATAATAAAACTATTAATGATGGTGAAAAACATGATTCATTTGATTATGAAATAATAATGTTAGTAAGTCATTTAAATGATTATCCAGAAGAGTTTGGTTATGATTATAATTCTATAAGAAAAGAAGATATAAATAGTAATTTAGATAATTTTACTATTAGAGAATTTGTAAATAGGACAAGCACTGCATTAAATGTTGATCCAATGTTATCTCTTTCAATTGCATGTGCTGAATCTGGTTATTTTGAAGCAGGTATTGCAACTAATAACTGTAATCCATTTTCTCTTAGATCTAGTGGAGATTTTTATACGTTTGATAATATATATGAGGGTATAGCAGAAGGTATAATTAATTTAAAAGTAGGTTATATTGATGAAGGAGCAACTACACTTGATTCAATCGCAGTTTCTTATTGTGGTGGATCTAGTTCTTGGATAAATTTAGTAGAAGATGTTAGATATGACTTAGAAAATGGAAGAACAATTTACGATGAAGATAATATGAAACTTACTTTAAGATAAAGAGAAATATTTGTTTCTCTTTTTTAATATATTTTTATTAGAGGTGGGTTTATGAGGTTGTCAGAAATACAAAATAAAGACGTTATTAACTTAAATTCCGGTATGAAAGTAGGAAATATTATTGATATAAAAATTAATAGTGAAACAGGTAAAATAGAATCATTAATTTTAGAAAAGAAAAAATTTTCATCAATATTTAATAGTAATGATGAAATAGAAATATATTGGACACAAATAAATAAAATAGGTGAAGATGTAATTTTAGTGGAAAGTTTAATATCTTAGTGTTATAATTAAAAGAGAAAGGTAGGTAGTTATGGATAACAACAGAAAAAAACTTTTGTGGTCAATAATATTAGTTATATTATATTTTTTATTAGCTTTTTATATAGGAGGATTTAATACAAAAGATAAAACAGAATTAATTATAAATATAGTAACAATTGTTTTATCAGTTATTGGTATTGTTTATGAATGCGTTTTAATATTTAATAAAAAAATTGATTTAAATAAGCATAAAAATGGAGTATTAGCATGTTCAATATATTTCTTATTAGTAAATATCATATCTGGAGTAATGGGATTTAGTGTAACAAAAGAATTAAATGGTAATAAAAAAGGAAGAAGAGAACTTCCAGAAATAGAATTAAAAGAATATACAAATAAATATATTTGTTTAATAGCATTTATCATATGCCTTGGAATATTACTTTTTGGTAGTAAAATAATTACTAAATTTTGGATGCTTATAGTATTTTATGTAGTTATATTATCATTAATGATAGGAGTATTTTATAAGCAACTTATTCATGATTTTAAGATATTTAAAAGTTACTTTAAAGAATACTTTGTTCTTATATTAAAAACATGGGGTAAAGCTCTTGTACTTATTATGATTACAACAATAATTATTCAAATTATAACACATACAACGCAAGCTAATAATCAAATAGCACTTCAAAATTCATTTAATTCAAATCCAGTTTTTATAGCAATTTTAGCAATGTTCTATGCACCAATTGCAGAAGAATTAATGTTTAGAGGTGTATTTAGAAAATTTATCAAAAATAAAAAACTATTTGTGATAGTAAGTGGAGTAGTATTTGGTCTTATGCATGTTATTGATGATTCTAAAACACTAGCAGAATTCTCATATGTATTTGTTTATTCAATACTTGGAATATATCTTGCTGGAATATATGCTAAAACAAATAACTTATGTACAAATATATTTATGCATTTTATGCAAAATACACTCAGTGTTATAGGTATGATATTATTAATGTTTATGTAAAAAAAGAACTTTTCAGTTCTTTTTTTAATATAATTCTTCTTTTAAATTATCCATGTTTTCATTCATAAGTGAAATATAATCTTTATTAGTATTTTTATCCTCCATTGATATATTATTTAATGTATCAATTTCAAGAGTTTTTACATTATATGTTTTCTTAAGTTCTTTAACTGTATCAGATTCAGTTTCACCTTTTTTAATAAATATATAACTAACTGTTTTATTAGCAAGTAAAGACTTTGCAGTTGCTAAATCTTTATCAGTCATATGTTTTTCATCAATACTAGTTATTTCAAGTCCGTACTTAGATAATATTTTTAAATCATCAGAAGTAACTATTATATTTTTATTTTTAGCATTTTCTGCCATTGATTTAAATTCTGCATCTATAGTAGATAATTCTAGTTTTAAATTTTCATAATTTTCATCAATTTCTTTTTCAATAATTGTACTATTAATATATTCTTTTAATCCATTTCTAGTGTTATTTGCAATTGTAAGCATTGTAGATGGATTTATCCAAAGTTCATCCATACTATTTGTATATTCTATTTTAGCAGTTGCATCAATTATTTTTAATTTCTTATTTTTATTAAGCATTCCAGCAATATAATCTTTTTCAGTATCAAGTCCATTATATATAATTAAATCTGATGAACTATAATCCTTAATTTGTTTTGCAGTTAATTTGTATTCATATGGATTAACATCACTAGGATAAAAACTAAGTACATTTGCATGTTCTCCATATAACTGTTTTGTAACATATTCAATAGGGTACATACTAGTATATATTGTAATATCTTCCATTGAATCTTTACTTTCACATCCACTTATAAAAACAAGTGCTAGCCCTAAACATAATAATTTAATAAATTTTTTCATTTTTCCTTCTTCCTTTTCTTTTCTTTTTCTGGTACTGGATCATATCCAAATTTTCCAAAAGGTCTACATCTAAATAATCTTCTAATAGTTAAATAACTTCCATAAAAAAAACCATATTTTATATAAGCTTCTTTTGCATAATTTGAACATGTTGGTGTAAATCTGCAAGCATTATGCATACTTAGTGGTAATTTTTGATAAATATTTATTAACATAATCATTAGATGTTTCACTTTTACCTCACCTAATATAATTTTAACATAAATTTTATTAATATAACAGAGTATATTTAAATTTAATTTAATTTATGGTAAAATGATAATGGTGATTTTATGAAAAGTATAGAAGAATATAACATAGACTTAAATAATGAGTTAATAAAAAGAGCATTTACTCATTCATCTTATGTTAATGAAACAAAAAAAGGCGAAGATTATGAAAGATTAGAATTCTTAGGAGATAAAGTATTAGACTTTTTAGTTAGTGAATATCTTTATGTCAATGAACATTTACATGAAGGTGAAATGACTAAACTTAGAGCAAATTATGTTTGTGAAAATGCCTTATATGAATATTCAAAAGAACTAGGACTTAATAATTATTTAAGACTTGGTAAAGGAGAAGAAGCATCGGGTGGAAGAGATAGAAAAGCAGTAGTTGCGGACATATTTGAAGCTTTTTTAGCAGCAACCTATCTAACATATGGTCTTGAAAAAGCAAAAGAAATTGTATATGATGTTGTTATTAAAGCAATAGAAAATAATGAAAATTATTTTTTACATGATTATAAGTCTGTTTTACAAGAAATGCTTCAAGCAGATAAACAAGGTGCAGAATATGTGGTAGTAAATGAAGAAGGACCATCACATAATAAAACGTTTACAACAGTTGTAAAAATAGATGGAGTTATTCTTGGAGAAGGAACCGCAGGAAGTAAAAAAGAATCTGAACAAGAAGCTGCTAAAGATGCATTAAGCAAAATGGCAAAAGTAGATAAAAAAGAGGAGTGAAAGTAATGAAAAAAAGAGTAATAAGTGCAGTTGTCGCACTTGCTATTATAATTCCATTAATAGCGCTTGGGGGTATATATTTTAAGATAGGTATGTCAGTTTTATCAATACTATCAATGTATGAAATATTAAAATTAAGAAAAGAATTACCAATATTTATAAAAGTAATATCATATGTATTAATTACGCTTAGTGTGATATTTAGTGATGTATCATTATTGCCAATAATACTAATTACAATGTCTGTTTTACTAGTATTCTTTGATAAAAGTGAATACAATGTTAATGATTTTACATTTGTAACAGCATTCTTAGTATTATTAAGTACTGTATTTACATATTTTATATATATTAGAAATGAAGATGTTAATATATTAATTTATTTACTATTAATAACAATTTTAACAGATACATTTGCACTTTTTGGAGGAAAATTATTTGGTAAACATAAATTAATTGAAAAAGTATCACCTAAAAAGACAATAGAAGGTTCTATAATAGGAAGTGCTTTTGGAACAATTATTCCAAGTATTTATTACATTTATATGGTAGATCCAGGTGCAAATATACTTACTGTAATATTTATGACACTTATTTTATCGATAATTGGACAACTTGGAGATCTTGTATTTAGTAGTATAAAAAGATATTTTAATATAAAAGATTTTTCAAATATTATGCCAGGTCATGGTGGAATATTAGATAGAATTGATAGTATAACAATGGTTGTACTTGCTTATCAAATAATAATTAATATAATTTAAAGGAGAAAAAATAATGACAATAATACTATTTATATTAATTCTTGGAATAATAGTTTTTATCCATGAATTAGGACATTTTATATTTGCTAAAAAAGCAGGGGTTTATGTATATGAATTTTCTTTAGGATTTGGTCCAAAATTATTTTCATTCAAAAGAAAAAATGATGAAACAGAATATATGGTAAGATTAATACCACTTGGTGGATATGTTTCAATGGCTGGTGAAGAAGATTTAGATGAAGATAATAAAGTACCAGATGATCAAAGATTATGTAATAAATCTTGGACTAGACGATTACTTGTAATGGTTGCGGGAGTAATTAATAACTTTATATTAGGATTTGTTTTACTATTTATAATGGGATTAATATATGGTACAACTTCAACAACTAATACACTAAATAGCATTCCTGAGTCAGGCGCACTTTATAAAGCAGGTGCAAGAAATGGTGATGTTGTAACAAAAATAAATGATAAAAAAGTAAAAAATTATGATGATATACAAACATATTTAGCGCTAGTTAAAGAAGGAGACGCTATAAATATTAATATAAAAAATAAAGATGGAGTAGAAAATACATATAAAGTAAAACCAGAAAAGAATAGTGAAGATGGTAAATATTATTATGGTATATCAATAAAAGTAAAAACTGATAAAGGATTTTTGCCAGCACTTAAATATGCTAAAGAAAAATTTGTTTCAATATATAAAATAATGATAATAACAATAAAAAGTTTATTTACTGGTGAACTTGGATTCGATAGTTTATCAGGTCCAGTTGGAATATATACAGTAGTAGATACAGTTAAAGGCTCACTTCAAATGATACTTTATTTAACTGCATATTTATCAATAAATATTGGATTTATGAATTTACTTCCATTCCCAGCATTTGATGGAGGAAGAGCATTCCTTCTTATAATAGAAAAAATAAAAGGATCTAAAGTAAATCCAAAGTTTGAAGCTACTGTAAATAGTATAGGATTTGTATTATTAATGGCTTTAATGGTAATTATTACAATAAAAGATATAATTAAGGTATTTTAAGGTGATATAATGGAAAAATTAAATATAGTTTATATGGGAACACCAGATTTTAGTGTTGGTCCTTTAGAAAAATTAATAGAAAAATATAATGTAGTAATGGTTGTAACTCAGCCTGATAAAGAAATTGGTAGAAAAAAAGAAATTAAATTTTCACCTGTAAAAGAATGTGCGATAAAAAATAATATCAAAGTATTTCAGCCAAGTAAAATTAGAGAAAACTATAAAGAAATATTAGATGAAAAGCCTGATATTATAATAACTTGTGCATATGGTCAAATAATTCCAAAAGAATTACTTGATTATCCAAAATATGGATGCATTAATATACATGCATCACTTTTACCTAAATTAAGAGGTGGCGCACCTATACATAAAGCAATCATAAATGGATATGAAAAAACAGGTGTAACTATAATGTATATGGATGAAAAGATGGATTCAGGTGATATTATATATCAAGAAGAAATAAAAATAGAAGATGATGATAACGCTGGAACACTTTTTGATAAATTAAGTGTTTTAGGATCAGAAATGATAATAAAAGTATTACCAAGTATAATTAATGGTACAAATAAAAGAATAAAACAAAATGAAGAAGAAGTAACATATGCATATAACATTACAAGAGAAGAAGAAAAAGTTGATTTTAATTTAAGTACTAAGGATGTATATAATAAAATTAGAGGATTATATCCTTGGCCTATAGGATATACAAGTCTTGATGGTAAGAAAGTTAAATTACATTTATCAAGAGTAGGAACAAGTAAAAAAGATGGATCAATAGGAGAAATTATTAATATATATAATGATGCATTAGGCGTTAAAACCTTAGATGGTGAAATACTATTAACTATGATTCAATTTGAAGGAAAAAAGAAAATACTAGTAAAAGACTATTTAAATGGTGTTCATGATAAAGAAAGTCTTTTAGGCAAAAAATTTATATAAGAGATATAAAGCGACAATATTTATATATAACTTTTTTTATAATCATAATGGTGATATAAAAATGAAAGTTTATATAGATATTGTTTTTTTTACCAATTTTTTATTTGATTTTATACTCCTTTTATCAGTAAATATTATTCTTAAAAGAAATATGAAAATATATAGAATAATACTTGGAGCGCTTACAGGAACTTTAACACTATTAATGTTATTTATAAGAATGAATTCGCTAACGCTTTTTCTTTATAAATTAGTTATAAGCATCATAATGGTTCTTATAACATTTAACTATAAAACAATTAAATACACATTTAAAAATTTATATTTTCTATATATAGTAAGTATTATAATGGGAGGATTTTTATACTTTATAAATAATCAGATAAATGTAAAAAATGAAGGATTAATATTTATAACAAATAACTTTTCACTTAATTTAATTTTAGGAATTATCCTTTCTAGTATTTTTATTTATTTTTATATAAAAGAAACGAAAGATTTAAAAGAAAATTATAATAAATATCACAAATTAACTTTATATATAAATGATATTACATTAAATATTAATGCTTTTTTAGATACAGGAAATAAACTAAAAGATCCATATAAAGGTAGACCAATCGTACTCGTCAAAGAAGAATTAATAGATTATAAAGATATTAAATATATTCTAGTGCCATATAATACAGTTTCAGGAGGAGGCTTACTAAAATGCATTAATATTTCTAAAATGGAAGTTGATGGAATAAAATGTAAAAAGAAGTTTTTAATTGGACTTGTACCAAGTATAAATATAGATGGTGTAGATTCAATAATAAATGAAAAGATAATGGAGGGATTATAATGATTAAATTATTAAAAATATTATTAGGCAGGTTATTTAAGAAATACAATGAGTTATTTTTTGTAGGAAGTACTGATATACTTCCAGAACCTTTATCAAAAGAAGAAGAAGAAAAATATGTCGATATGTTTCAAAATGGAGACTTAAAGGCAAGAGATAAACTTATTGAACACAATCTTAGACTTGTTGTTTATTTATCAAAAAAGTATGAAAATACTAAAGTTGAATTAGAGGATTTAGTATCAATAGGTACAATAGGTTTAATTAAGGGAATTAATACATATAAAAATGATAAAAATATAAAACTTGCGACATACGCATCTAGATGCATTGATAATGAAATACTTATGTATTTAAGAAAAAATAAAAAAAGAAAAGCAGATGTATCTTTAGATGAATCACTTTCATTTGATTCAGAAGGAAATGAACTACATTTAGAAGATATATTAGGTACTGAAAAAGATATTGTGACTAAAGATTTAGAAGAAAATGATATGAGAAAAATAATGCTTAAAGAAATAGGCAAATTAAACGAAAGAGATAAACAAATAATGGTATTAAGATATGGTCTTAATGATACAAAAGAATATACTCAAAAAGAAGTTGCGGAACTACTTGGTATATCACAAAGTTATATATCTAGAATAGAAAAGAAAGTAATAAGTAAAATTAGTTCAATGATAAAAATATAATTCTGGTAATTTTATCCAGAATTTTTTTCTTTAAAAAATATATTAAATATTACATAAATTCATTGACAATTTTTTTAAATAATTTATAATAAGCATTGATTATTAAATTACTTGATGAGGAGGCAAAATATGATAAAGACTAAATTACCAGTTATTGTATTACGTAACCTTGTTTTGCTTCCTAATGGTAAAATAAAATTAGAACTTTCAAACGATATTGATAAAGAAATAATTATAAATTCTGTAAACAATCATGATTCATATGTAATATTAGTTTCTACACTTAGTCTTTCAAATGAAAACATTGATATTAGTGAATTACCTAATACTGGTATAATTGGTAAAATAACAAGTTATTTTGACTTACCTAATAACCATTTAAGAATAACTATATCAGGAGTTAATAGAGCAAATATATTTAATTATGTAGATACTGGAAAAAGTAAACTTGATGCGGTTATTGGTCCCGCTATATACGAAGAAGAAAGTGTAGATGAAACAGAAGCAAATTTAAGATTATTAAAAAGAGAATTTGCAGGATATATATCAATTACACAGTCTATATCTAACAGCATAATAATAAAGATGAATGAAGAAGTATCACTTGATAAGTTAACAGATATAGTTGCGAATATATTACCACTTAGTTTTGAAAAAAAGAATAAATTTATATATATGACAAGTCCAATAAAAAGATCAAACGATTTGATAAAGTATATTGCTGAAGAAAAAAACATTAGTTATATAGAAAAAAAACTAGATGAAAGTGTAAAGAAAGAATTAGATAAATCACAAAAAGAATTTATATTAAAAGAAAAGTTAAGAGCAATTAAAGAAGAACTTGGAGAAAAAGACGATAAAGATGAAGAAATAAATGAAATAAGAGCAAAAATAGATGATTTAAATGCTTCAGATTCAATTAAAGAAAAATTAAGAAAAGAATTAAAAAGATATGAATCTATGAATGCTTTATCGCCTGAAGTATCTATAGTTAAAAATTATATTGATACAGTTCTTTCATTACCATTTGGTACTTATACAAATGACTTAAAAAATATTTCAAAAATAGAAAAGTCACTTGACGAAACACATTATGGATTAAAAGATGTAAAAGAAAGAATCTTAGAATATATTGCAGTAAAAGAACTTACTAATGATATTAAAAGCCCAATAATTTGTTTAGTTGGTCCACCAGGTGTTGGTAAAACAACATTAGCTTATTCTATTGCAAAAGCGTTAAATAGAAATTTTGTTAAAATATCTGTAGGTGGAATTAACGATGAAGCAGAAATAATAGGCCATAGAAGAACATATATAGGTGCTAAACCTGGTAGAATTATAGATGGAATGATAAAAGCAAAATCATCAAATCCAGTATTTTTAATAGATGAAATAGATAAAATGACAAAAGGAATAAATGGTGACCCTGAATCATGTTTATTAGAAGTTTTAGATCCAGAACAAAATAATACATTCTATGATAATTACATAGATGAAGCATTTGATTTATCTAAAGTTATGTTTATTTTAACAGCAAATACAGCATCAGATATTCCATATGCTTTAAAAGATAGATTAGAAATAATAAATTTATCAAGTTATACAATATTTGAAAAATTAGATATCGTTAAAAACTATATGTTCTCTAAACTATTAAAAGAACATGGACTTACAAGAAGTAATATTATAATAGATGATGATACTATTAACTTTATAATAAAGTACTATACTAAAGAAGCAGGTGTAAGAGAGCTTCAAAGAGTTTTATCTTCAATTATGAGAAAAATAGCAAAAGAAATAATTATGAATCCTAAGAAAAAAAGATTTACATTAAAAGAAGAAGATATAATAAGATTACTTGGAAATGTAAAATATTCTGAAATTGATAATAATACTTATAATAATAGCGGAATAGTAAATGGACTTGCATATACAGCCTTTGGTGGTTCAATACTTCCAATAGAAGTATCACACTATAAAGGTAAAGGCGGAGTAAATATGACAGGATCACTTGGTAATGTTATGATTGAAAGTGCTAAAATAGCAATAGGTTATGTTAAAACAAATTATAAAGAATTTGGTCTTGATATAAAACAATTAAACGAAGATGATATTCATATAAATTGTGTACATGCAGCAATTCCAAAAGATGGACCATCCGCTGGTGTAACACTAGTAAGTGCAATAATAAGTTCATTTTTAAATAAAAAGGTAGATAATAAAATAGGTATGACAGGTGAAATAACATTAAATGGTAATATACTTGCTATTGGTGGACTTAGAGAAAAATCAATCGCAGCTTATAACGCTGGAATAAGAAAATTATTTATTCCAAAAGAAAACGAGAGAGATATATCAGAAATACCAATTGAAATAGCGTCATCCTTTGAAATAATTTTCGTTGATAATTATATGGAAATATTTAATAATTTATTTAAATAAAAGTTCTATTTTAGGACTTTTTTTAATATTATTAATTAGAAGTGAGGGATAAAATGAAAAAGATAGTACCATTTACTAAAGATATTAAATTTAATACAAAAATTTATGAAATAACTAGTATTTCACTTGAACACAATTTAACTATAGAAGAAAATAATTTAGTTTCAGGTGAATTTATTATTAGTGGTGAATATAAAATAACAGATTCATCTATTAATTCTGAACCATTTATATATGGTCTTCCTTTTGATATAACTTTAGATACAAAATATGATATGGATAGAATAAAAATAGATATAGATGATTTTAAATTTGAAATAGTGAATGAAGAAATATTAAGAGTAAATATAGATGTTTTAATAGAAGGAATAGAACTTGTTGAAATAGAAGAAGACAAAGAAATAAGTGAAGAAATTAAACCAGATCTTGTAATTGATTCTAGAAGTAATAGTGAAGAAGAAATAGAAAAAGAAGAAGTAAAAGATGAAATTAAACAAGAAGAAAAAATAGATAATGATGAAGAAGAAATAGATAGATTTAATATTTTTGAAAATATGCTTAAAAAGGAGGATACTACTATGAATAATGATTCATCTGATTTATTTTTACAAAAGGATGAAAATATAGTAAAAGTAAATAAAAGTGAAGATTTTATTGATAATGAAATGAATTCAATATTTAATAACTTTAGTGAAAAAGATGAAAAATTTGTTAGTTATTATGTTCATATTGTAAGAGAAAATGATAATATTGATACTATATGTTTAAAATATGGTGTAAGTGTTGAAAAAATAAAAGAATATAATAATATAGATCAAATTGCCCTTGGAAGTAAAATAATAATTCCATATATAGTTAATGAAGCTATTTAAGAAAATATTAGATAAGAATGACCTAAAGGTAGATAAATATACTATGAAAGGTAAAACTATGATAGTAAATACTCCTTTAGGTCAATTTGCTTTAAAAAAGGGTAATTTAGATAATATATATAAATATCTATTATCTAGAAATTTTGAATATTTTCCAAAAGTTATAGATAGTAATGAAGATAGTACTATATACGAATTTGTAGATGATGTAAAATATGATAATGAACAAAGAGCATTTGATTTAATTCATACTATTGCGCTTCTTCATAGCAAAACAACATATTACAAAGATGTTGATATTGACGAATATAAAAAAATATTTGAAGAAACAATGGAAAAGATAAATTATATTTATAATTACTATATGGATGTTATTAATATAATAGAATCCAAAATATATATGAGTCCATCAGAATATTTAATTGCAAGAAATATTTCTAAAATATTTTCTTGTATATACTTTTGTAAAAATGAATTAGAACAATGGTATGAAATTGTAAAAAATGAAAAAAGAAAAAGAGTTGTTACTCTTCATAATAATTTAAAACTTGATAATATTATAAGAAATAAAAGTGTATATTTAATAGGTTGGGAATATAGTAAAATAGATAGTCCAATATATGATTTTATTAATTTTTATAACAATTATGCATTATATTTTGATTTTAGAAGTTTACTTAACGAATATGAAAGAATATTCCCATTTAAAGAAGAAGAAAAGAAACTATTAAGTGTGCTAATTTCAATACCAAGTAAAATACCAAATACAGAAAAAGAATATAATAAAGTTAAAAATGTTAGACAATTACTTGATAAAATTTATAAAACAGAAATGCTTTTAACACCTAAAGAAAAAGAAGAAACTAAAAGTACACAAAAGTAAAAATACAATTAAAAGTAAAACAGCATTAAGAGGTGTAGTTATAAATAATAAAATGATTATTTGGTATGTTAATATTATTAAACAAGAGGTGGCTAATAGGAAAAATATTAGTCTTTTTGTACTTAAAAATAGACCTTGTAAAAAATTCATCATATAAATCACTCCTAGTAATATAATATTCGTATGTCAAGAAAATGTAATAATAAAAACAAGTAAGCAAGTAAATATAAAAAATATGATATAATTCTTATAGTAGGTGGTAATATGAAAAAGAAAGTATTATGTTTTTTATTTTTAATTATGTTTTTATTTCCAATAAATGTAGATGCAAATGAAAAAAAAGAAGTAAAGTTTTCATCTTGCATAGATGGAGATACAGCAAGATTTATAATGGATAAGAAAGAAATAAAGGTAAGGTTTTTAGCAATTGATACACCAGAAACAAATCATCCTAAAAAAGGTGAGGAGCCATATGGAAGAGAAGCAAAAGAATATACATGTGATAAGATAACAAATGCACAAAAGATAGAACTAGAATTTGATGATGGTAGTGATGAAAAAGATAAATATAATAGATATTTAGCGTGGGTTTATACAGATGGAACATTACTACAAAGTGAACTTGTAGAAAAAGGATTTGCAAAGGTCGCATATATATATGGAAATTATGAATATACAGATGAATTAAAAGAAAAAGAAGAAAAAGCAAAAGATGAAAAAGTTGGTATGTATTCAGAAGTAGATAATTCTTACTATACAACTCATAAGGAAGAATTAAGTAAGAATGAAAATAAAAAGAATGAAAAAGAAAGTGATAATTCTAAAAGCGAATTAGAAGAAAAAATATATAATAAAATTATGGCATCAATAGAAAAATTTGTTAATAAATTATTAAATGAAATATTTTAAAATAAAGTTATAATTTTGTTTAATTATTTGTAATAATTTGGTATAATATCACTTAGTGGGTGAAACGTATGAAAGAATTAATAGAGGAGTTAAAATTAAATAGAGTAGCGTATTTACTTGAAATAATGGAAAAGAAGGATTTTGATTCAAAAATAAATGCTCTAAAAAAATTAGAAAAGATGAAAATAACACCTAATGTAGGTTTATTTTTGATACAAAATTCTACTAAAAATTATGGAGTAAATGATAATAATGGTGGACTTAATGCATCAATATTATCACTATGTTTTAAAAATTATTATGATGTATATACTGATGCAATAGAAAAAGTTTATAAAAATTTATTACCAAACGTACAAAATAAAGTAGTATATTTACTTACTACAGTAGATTCAGAAAGTGCATTAAAATTATATGTTGATTTAGTATTAAAAAATTATAAAAATAGTGATTTCATTCCAATAAGTAATTTATTTGAAAGACCATATTTATATGACTACTTATTTCCGAAACTATATAAAGCTTTGAAATTTAAAAATGCTAAAAATAATATTTTGATTTTATTAAATGATTATTTAACCGCAGAAATAGTACCTGTTGAAGACTTAAAAAAGAATAAAAAAATTATTTGTGATGCATTAATGAGAGTATTTAATATTGCACTTAAAACAAACTTTAAAAATACATTTGATGCATTAAATGATGAAGAATATATTAATCTTAGATTTTTCTTGGAAATATGTATAAATATTGAATCATTTGTAAGTAATAAAGAAACAAGTGAAGCACTAGAAAAATTATTAAATAAAAAAGATAATCAGCTAAAACTATTTATAATTGATAATTATTATAAGAAAAATAAAGAAGTAAAAAAATCAACAATTGAACAAATATCTAAAGATAAATATAGTAGATATGCATTATATGAAATGCTTTCTATATATGATAAAGTAGATATAATGAAAGATAAATATAAAGAAGCATCTACAATTGCTGAATCTGATTTTTCGATAAACTTTGGTATTTATTGTAATTATAAAGATGATCCTAAAAATATTAAATATATTGATAAAATAAACGTTAATGGTTTTGATTATTATGTATTTAAATTTTCATTAACATATACTTATAATAGTAGTTCAGAATTTTTAACTAATTACATATTTAATATGGTTGGAATGGAAAAATATAATGGAAAAGAAATAACAAGTGAATTTATAGGTATAAGTGGTGGATATGATCCAAATAGTAAATTACATATTGTAACAAAAAAATTAAATAAATTTTTGTTTACAAAAATAAACGATAAGGATGATATTGTTCTTGTAGCGCAAAAACTTATTCTTGATGAAACTAAAGCAGTTGAAACTAAAAAAACAAAGATAAAAAATAAAATATCAAGGGAATTAAATAAATTAAAAAAAAAAGAAAAACAAATTGAAGAAGCAAAAAAAGTAAAAATAAAAAAAGTTGAAGTAAAAGAAGAACCTATTAAAGAAGAAATAAAAGAAAAAAACGAAGAAATATCTCAAGTAAAAGAAATTACTAAAGAATCAAGTAAAATAAGTAATTTATTCACACATTTATTACTTAGTTTATTTGCTATATTTATAATAATGCTTATTTCATGTATGTTTTTTGTAACTAATTTTTCAGGAATAGGAAATATTCAAAATCAAGATTCTCTTTCAGTAAAGGCAGTTAAATTAAATAAAGATTATAAGTATACATTAATAGATGGTAAAGAAATATTTAATGAACCAGAAAGTGAATATTATGTATTACTTTATAAAAAAGATGGAGATAAAAGTAAATATTATACATATATTAATGAATATGCTAAATATGATAAAAAGTTTTATTTTGTTGATTTAAATGATAAAAAGAATAAATTTTTATTTGAAAAAAATGATTTAAACTTTACTGTAAATGGTGATAGATTGTTAAAAGTAAAAGATAAAGAATATGATTACTTTGTAAATGGTAAAAACAATATATTAAAAGAAATGAAAAATGATATTAATTCTTTGTCTAAAAATCAAAGTACAAAAAAATAATATTTACAATAAATTATAAAAATAGTATAATAAATATAGACTTGTTGATAAGAGGAGTAAAATAATATAATTTCCTTAGAGAGTTAGTGTTTGGTGAAAACTAACATATTATTTATTTGAAGGTTGCTTATCTTATAAGAGTAAAATCGCATATCTGCGTTAAAGATTAAGTGCATAGAAATATCTATGAAGTAAGGTGGTACCGCGTTTAATCGTCCTTACATCATAGGTATTTTTCTTTTTGGAGGTAAAAGTGGTTGAAGAATTTGAAAAATATGTAAATAATTATGATTTAACTAAAGAAAAGATTATTCTTAAAAAAAATCATTCAATTAGAGTTATGAATTTATGCATAAAGTATGCAAAAAAACTAGGATTTAATGATGAAGATGTATCTTTGGCAAAAGTAATTGGTTTACTCCATGATATAGGAAGATTTGAACAATTAAAAGAGTTTAATTCATTTGATGATTCTAATATTGATCACGCTGATTTGGGAGTAAAAATATTATTTGAAGAAGGATTAATAAAAAACTTTTGGAGTAATAAAGAAGATTATGAATTAATTGAGTTTGCGATAAAAAATCATAATAAAATGAAAATAGAGGAAACAACTAATGAAAGATATTTAAAGTTTGCTAAATTAATTCGTGATATAGATAAAATGGATATTATATATTTGCTTGGATATTTATCAGAATTAGATACTAAACCTAGTAATGATTTAATTAATCCTAAAATAATAAATTCAATAAAAAATCATGAATTATCAAATTATAAAGATATAAAAAACATAAATGATAGTATTGCATTAAAATTTGCATATACATATGATATAAACTATGATGAATGTTTAGAAGAATTTAAACAAAATTTATATTATTTCTATAAACAAATAAATTTTGATGAAAGATTCAAAGAAATCTTTGAAATAGTAAATAAATATATAGATGGAAGGATAGATAAATATGTTAGAAATTAAATATGATCATAAAAAAGTAGAAGAAGGAAAATATGAATACTGGCTTAATAATAATTACTTTATGTCAGGAGATAAAACAAAAACACCATTTTCAATAGTACTTCCACCACCTAATATAACAGGTAAGTTACATATTGGACATGCACAAGATGTATCAATTCAAGATATAATATGTAGATATAAAAGAATGGATGGATATGATGTACTATGGCTTCCAGGTATGGATCATGCTGCAATTGCAACAGAAGCAAAAGTAGTTGCTAAATTAAAAAAAGAAGGAATAAATAAATACGAATTAGGTAGAGAAAACTTCTTAAAAGAAGCATGGAAATGGAAAGATGAATATGCTGATAATATAAGAAAACAATGGTCTAAAATGGGTATTAGTTTAGATTATTCAAAAGAAAGATTTACTCTTGATGAAGTATCACAAAAAGCAGTTAATTATGCATTTATAAAAATGTATAATGATGGACTTATTTATAGAGGTAAAAAAATAATTAACTGGGATCCAGAAGCAAGGACAGCACTTTCTAATGAAGAAGTTATATATAAAGATGTAGAAGGAGCATTCTATCATTTAAAGTACTATATTGAAGGAACAAATGATTATCTTGATGTAGCAACTACAAGACCAGAAACATTGTTTGGTGATACAGCTGTTGCAGTTAATCCTAAAGATGAAAGATATAATAAATTAATAGGTAAAAATGTTATTTTACCTATAGTTGGTAAATTAATACCTATTATAGGTGATGAACATGCTGATATGGAAAAAGGTACAGGTGTAGTTAAAATTACTCCTGCACATGATCCAAATGACTTTGAAGTAGGTAATAGACATAACCTAGAGAGAATAGTTGTTATGGATGAAACTGCTCATATGAATGAAAATGCATTAAATTATAAAGGGCTTGATAGATTTGAAGCAAGAGAAAAATTAATAGAAGAATTAAAAGAAAAAGATTTACTTATTAACATTGAAAAAATAACTCATAGTGTTGGACATTCTGAAAGAACAGGTGTAATGGTAGAACCTTATTTATCAGAACAATGGTTTGTTAAGATGAGTGATTTAGCACATAATTTATTAGAAAATCAAAAAACAGATAATAAAGTTAACTTTTATCCAGCAAGATGCGAAAAAGTACTTGAAAATTGGATGAATGATTGTCATGATTGGTGTATATCAAGACAATTATGGTGGGGTATTAGAGTACCAGCATGGTATAAAGATAATGAGGTTAAAGTACAAGTTGAATCACCAGGTGAAGGATGGATTCAAGATGAGGATGTACTTGATACTTGGTTTAGTAGCGCATTATGGCCATTTAGTACATTAGGATGGCCAGATAATACAGATCTATTTAATAGATATTATCCAACAAATGCTCTTGTAACAGGTTATGATATTATATTCTTCTGGGTATCTAGAATGATGTTCCAATCACTAGAATTTACTAAAGAAGTTCCATTTAAAGATTGTATAATACATGGACTTATTCGTGATAAAGATGGAAGAAAAATGAGTAAAAGTTTAGGTAATGGTATAGATCCTATGGATATGATAGAAGAATATGGATGCGATGCACTTAGATATTTCTTAACAACTAATTCAGCGCCAGGTCAAGATTTAAGATTTGATGAAGAAAAAATGAAATCTACTTGGAATTTTATAAATAAAATATGGAATGCATCAAGATTTACATTAATGAATATAGAGAATGTAAAAGAATATGATTTTTCTGCACTTACATTTAGTGATAAATGGATATTAACAAGACTTAATAAAACAATAAGTGAAGTTAGAAAAAATATGGATAAATACGAATTCCAAAATGTAGGAACAGAACTATATAACTTTATTTGGGATGATTTCTGTGATGGATATATAGAATTTTCTAAGTTCAATATGGATAATGAATCAACAAAAAGTACACTTTTATATGTATTAACAAATATCTTAAAATTACTTCATCCATTTATGCCTTTCGTAACTGAAGAAATATATAGTATGCTTCCAGTAAAAGAAACAGAAAGTATTATGATTAGTTCTTATCCAAAAGTAAATGAAGAATTAAACTTTGATGATACTATAAAATTAATGGAAGAAATAAGAAACTTTATTACAAAATCAAGAATTACAAAGAAAGAAAATAATATTCCAAAAGAATTTAAATATAGTTTAGAATGTAATAATTCAAGTGCTGAAAAAATTATTAAAAATATGCTTAAATTAAATAATGAAGTACAAAATAGTGAATATAGTAAAGTAACAATAGAGTCAAATACAAATGAATTAAATGTTAAATTAACTTATTATTATGAAGTATCTGAAGAAGAAAATAAAAAACAAAAAGATGCTTTAGAAAAAGAAAAAATGACTTTAGAAAGTAATATTGCAAGAAGAGAAAAATTACTATCTAATCCAGGATATGTTAATAATGCTCCAAAAGCTTTAGTTGAAGAAGAAAAAATAAAACTTGAAAACGAAAAGAAAGAACTTGCGATTATACTTGAAAAATTAAAATAAAACTTAGATGAAATATTTCTAAGTTTTTTTAATGCTTCTTTTATTTTTTATAAAAATAGTGTATAATTTAATTGAATAGAAGGTGAATAAAGTGAAATATTGTACAAACTGCGGAAATGAATTAAAAGAAAATAGTAATTTCTGTACAAATTGTGGTAAACCAACAAAAAAAGAATTAGAAAAAATTAAAAAGATTGAAAAAGAGAAGAAAGAACAGGCTAATGAAAAATTATTATTATGGTTAGGTACATTTCTAGTAATTATATCAAGCATTATTTTTGCATTTACGAATTGGGAAAATATGAATGATATATTTAAAGTTATATTTTTAAGTATCGAAGCATTAATATTTTTCGCATCATCCTTTGCATTTAAAAAACTTAAAAATGATGGTGCACATAAAACAATGTGGTTTCTTGGAACTATATTTATAATAGTAATATTAAATTTTATAGGAGAAAAGGAATTACTTGGTAATTATTTATCATACAAAGGTAGCGGAATATATGTATATTTAGCATTATCAAGCACATTATGTGCATTAATCTATTATTTAAGTAGTAAATTTATGAAATCAAAAACATTCTTGCTTTTTGGACATGTATTTTTATATTTAATGGTTATATCATTATTATATTTATTTAAGATGGATAAAATATATAGTGAAAGCTTAATATTACCTGTATTATGTTTGTTTAATTTGATAATAATAATCATAAATATTTTTGTAAAGAATAAACAAATAAGAACATTTATGTCAATAATATCTTTAATATTTGTTCCTATTACGTTAACTTATTCTGTTATTTATTCAGATTCAGTTATAAATTCTATAATACCATTTGTATTTGAATTGATATCACTTTTTACAATTATTAAAACCGAAAAAAATAATCCATTAAATTGTATATTTGCAATTTTGATTTATGTATTAACTTTAGTCTTAGTACCAGATACAATTAATCTATTTACAAGTAGTATTAGTATAGAATTATTTATTACAATTTTATCACTTGCTTTATTATATTTTATACTTACAATTATTAGTGATAAAAGTATTTCAGTAATGTCTTATATTCTTACAATGATTTTATCTTACCTTAATATTTTTTGTTATAGTATAAGACCTGAAGTTGCGATTATAATGACTTTAATTATAGGAGTAATTCAAATATTTACTATAAAATTTAATGATGAAAAAATTAAAAAAACAATATCAGAATTATTACTTCCAATAACAATGTTTATATTAATATATAATATATTTGAGGTATTTATAGATGCAAAACTAGAACTAATTTTATTAGTTGCAAGCATACTTTGTTTCCTAATTAATACATTTATAAATAAAAATGAAAAAGAAACTGTTATAAATAGTATATTTGAAGCATTTGCATTTATATTCTTAAGTGTATCAAGTATTGTAATTATTTTTAATGGAAACTCATTAACTGCATTTTTATTAAATGAACTATTATGGATATATTATTTCATATATGTATTAATTAATAAAAATATTAAATCAGAAAATATAGTAATGCTTATTCTTACAATTTGTAATTTATTCTTGTGTTCTATAAGATTAAACATTAAATTATATTATGTATTACTTTTTGTAACGGGTATAATAGCGTTAATCTATATGTTCTCTGATAAAATAAAAATAACATTTAAAAATGTTTTAAAATATATATTATTTTCTATGCTTATAATTCTTACATTATTTGATATTAAAAATTATAGTATGTACGCAGTAATTGCAAATGTTCTTATATATTCATTAGTATTTTATATGTACAATAAAGAAGGAAAATTAAGATTCATATTTAAATACATATATACATTACTTGGATTTATACTAATTTATAAACTATTTAATTGTTATATAGAAAAAATAGTAATTGCGAATATATTTACATTAGTGTCATACATTATAATTATTATTTCTATGTACTTGCTTGAAATTGATACAGATAGAAAAATAACTTGTTATACACCAGTTATAATACTTCCATATATCAATTTAGTACAAAATGTTGATATATTTGAAAGTATTCAAACAGAGTTAATACTTTCAATACTAATTATATTTACATTTATTATATGTGATTATGTTATAAAACTAAGTAAAAAATCAGATAAAGAAGTATTAGAATTAACTATTTTAGCAATGATATTCATATATTCTTTAACTGAAGCATTAACATTTAGTTTAATAATTTCTATTGTAACTTTAATATATGGACTTGTAAAAAAATCAAATCCACTTATAGTATTTGGAATAATATCTTTTGTAATATCAATGATTGTAAATTTATTTAGAATATTTGATAATCTTGCTTTAGTATTTATTATACTAGGATTTGGTATAGCACTTATATCATATGTATTCTATAAAGAAACTAAGAAGAATAAAAATTAATTCTTCTTTTTTTCATTGTATAATAGGTTAATTTTTGGTATAATTTAATTGATTTTAGGAAGTGACTAAATATGAAATTAAAAAATAGTTTCTTTTATACTATCAGAGAAAATATTAAAGATGAAGATAGCGTAAGTGGTAATTTATTAGTAAGATCTGGAATGATTAAAAAAACATCATCAGGTATTTACATGTATTTACCACTTGGATTTAAAGTACTTAATAATATTGAAAAAATAGTTAGAGAAGAAATGAATAAAATAAATGCTGAAGAAGTACTTATGCCTTCATTAATTAGTGAAGATGTATATGCAGAATCAAATAGATTATCATCATTTGGTGACGCTATGTTTAAGCTTAAAGATAGATATGATAAAAATTATGTATTGGGTCCAACACATGAAGAATTGTTTACAATAGCTGCTAAAAATAAAGTACAATCATTTAAAGATTTACCATTTAGTATTTATCAAATTCAAAATAAATTTAGGGATGAAGCAAGACCAAGATATGGTCTTATTAGAGTAAGAGAATTTTTAATGAAAGATGCATATTCTTTTGATAAAGATGAGGATGGATTAAATATATCATATTCAAATATGTATAATGCATATAAAAAGATATTTACAAGAATAGGAATTAATTATAGAGTTGTAAAAGCAAGTACAGGTTCAATGGGAGGAATATTATCAGAAGAGTTCCAAGCATTATCTGATATTGGTGAAGATACACTTGTTTTCTGTGATAATTGTGATTTTTCATCAAATTTAGAAATATGTGAGTCAATAACAAAAGAAAAAGAATCATCAGAGAAAAAATTAGAAAAGGATTTAATAGAAACTGGTGACGCTAAAACTATAGAAGAAGTAAGCGAATACTTAAATGAAGCACCATTTAAACTTGTAAAAACACTAATATATAAAATAGATAATAAATTTTATGCTTTAGCATTAAAAGGTGATGCATTTGTTAATGAAGATAAAGTATTAAACTTACTAAATGCTAAAGAAATGCATTTAGCAGACCCAAAAGAAGTAAAAAAACTTGCTAGATGTGAAATAGGTAATATTGGCCCAATAGGACTTGGAATACCTATAATAGTTGATAATGAAGTAATGATGATGGTTAATTTTATAGTAGGAGCAAATAAAAAAGGATATCACTATAAAAATGTTAATATAGAAGACTTTAATCACGATTATGTTTCTGATATTAGAAATGTAAAAGAAGGAGATATGTGCCCTAATTGTGGTAATCCATTAAAATTTAAAAAAGGTATTGAAATAGGGAATACATTTAAACTTGGAACTAAGTATTCTGAATGTTTAAATCTTAATTTTAAAGATAAAGATAATACATTAAAACCTGTAGTTATGGGTTGTTATGGCATAGGAATATGTAGATGTATGTCTGCAGTTGTTGAACAAAAAAATGATGAAAAAGGTATAATATGGCCTATGAGTATCGCACCATATAAAGTAGCAATAATAATTGTAAATATGGAAAATGAAAAACAAGTAGAAGCTGGTAACCATTTATATCAAACATTTAAAAAATCAAATATAGATGTTTTACTAGATGATAGAAAAGAAAGAGCGGGAGTTAAATTTAATGATATGGATTTAATTGGAATACCAATTAGAATCACAATCGGAAATAAAATTGATGAACATATTGTTGAGCTAAAGAAAAGAGATAGTGATGAAATAAAAGAAATATCAATATTTGACGTTCTTTATACAGTTCAAGATATTATAGACGAAGAAAGTATTTAACTTTCTTTTTTTTCGACAAAAAATTTAAAATAAATGTATTAATATATGAATGATAGGATTTAAGGGTGAGTGAAATGGATAAAAAGAAAATAGTATATTTTATAATTGCGGTAATAACAGGAATAACAATTGGAAAATATGTATATGATTCATATAATAAAACAGAAACAAAAGATGTATTTAAATATAAAAATGAAAATGTATATATGCTTCAATATGGTGTATATAGTTCAGAAGAAAATATGATAAATAATACGAAAAACTTAAAAAATTATTTTTATTTTAAAGATAATGATGGATATCATGCAATTATTGGAATAACAAAAAATGAAAATTTAAAAGAAAAAATAGTGGATTCTTATAAGATAACGGAGAATATATATATGAAGAGAGTAAATATAGATAATAGTGAATTTGTCACATTACTTGATCAATATGATAACTTAATAAAAGATACAGATGATAAGACGACTATTTTTAATGCACAAAAACAAGTACTCTCTAAATATGAGGAGTTGATATTACAAAATGGATAATACTTTAATAAAAGATATTCCAATAAAAGAAAGACCAAGAGAAAGGTTTAAATTATACGGAAAGGAAAATGTATCAAATGAAGAACTATTAAGCATAATACTTAATACAGGAGTAAAAAATAAATCAGTAAAAGAATTATCAAATTCAATATTAAGTAAAATGAATGATATATCTGATTTAAAAAATATGACTTTAAATAATTTAAAAAAAATAAATGGTATTGGAGAAGCAAAAGCAATTAAAATTTTAGCGGCAATAGAACTTGGTAAAAGAGTATATTATATGAATAATACGCACAATATAAAAATGGATTCACCTGATAAAATATATGAATATATAAAAGGTGAAGTAGAAGGATTAGAACAAGAACATTTTTATGCATTATATTTAGATTCAAAAAAGAATTTAATTGATAAAAAATTACTTTTTATAGGAACATTAAATAGAAGTATAGTTCATCCAAGGGAAATATTTAAACATGCATATCTTTTAAGTGCTTCATCAATAATATGTGTCCATAATCATCCAAGTGGTGATACTATTCCATCAAAAGAAGATATGTTTCTTACTAAAAATTTAGTAGAAATAGGTAAAATGCAAGGAATCGCAGTTGTTGATCATATTATTGTTGGAAATAACTATTATAGTTTTTTTGAAAATGGTGATATTTAATTTTAGAGGTGAAATAATGAAAAAAAAGAATAAGAAGAAAGAAAAAAAGATTTTAATAATCATATTAATTATAATAATTGTATTTTTATTATTGTACTTTTTTATAAATGATAAAGAAAAAAATAACTTTTTATTTAATTCACTTAAAGATTTAACAGCGGATATAAGTAAAGTAACTGTTATAAATAATAAAGATGATTTAAATAAAGAAATAACAAAAGAAATAAATAAAGATTATCAAAATGAAATTGGAGAATTAAAGAAAACATTAAATTTAAATATAGTAAATAGTGATAAGGAATTTATTAATGCAACTGTAATAAAAAGAAGTACAAAATATTGGTATGATGTACTTACTATAGATAAAGGTAAAAAAGATGGTATAAAAAAGGGAGATGCTGTAATTAATTCAGAAGGATTAATAGGAAAAGTAATAAAAGTAAATAATAAATCAAGTGATATTAAACTTATAATATCATCAACTAGAGATAATTATATATCCGCAGCATTTACCTATGAAGGAAATGTGTATTATGGAATTATAGATAAATATGATACAAATAAAAATGAACTAATTTTAAAAGATGTAATAGGTGATTTTGATAAAGATAAAGTTAAAAATATAAATGTAGTTACATCAGGACTAAGTGATTCTTTTTCATCTGGATTATTAATAGGAAAAATAAAAGAAACAAATAAAGATACATATGGACTATCATATACATTTACATTATCACCAGCTTCTAATTTTAATAATATTAATATTGTTTCAGTTATAAAAGGTGGTAAATAATGAGATATTGTATTCTTATATCATTACTTAGTTTATTTTTAGAAAATATATGTAATATATATTTATCAAACTTTAAATATTTTATTCCATTATTTACGATATTAAGTTTAATATTTGCATATCCTTTTTTAAAAAATGAAAAAAAATATTATTTACTTTATTCTTTTTTTCTAGGATTAGTTTATGATTTATTTTTTACTAATTTTTATGTATTAAATTCTATTATTTTTCTTTTATGTTCATACTTTATATACCATATATTTAAAAGATTTGATTATAATGTTATAAGTGTTATTCTAACTACAATATTTGTTATATTCTTTTATAATGCACTTTGTTTTTGTATTCTTAATTTCTTTTTATATACTAATTATTCACTTTTAGAATTTTCAGTTATTTTAAGATATTTTTTTGTTTTAAATTTAATTTATTCAACTATTATGTATTTATTTACAAAGGTCATATGGAATAAATAAAAAAAATATTCATATTATTTACTAGGGTGAATAATATGGAGAATATAAATGATGTAAAAAATCGTATTAAAAATAAAAGTAATAAAAGTATTAAGAAAAATGAAAAAGTAGTTAAACCTAATAAATTTAAATTTTTCGCATTTAAATTTTTTGTTGTATTACTAGTTCTTTGTTTCGCATCACTCGCATGTACTAAAGATTTAAAATTAAAAAATATAATTTATAATAAAGTATATAATACAAATTTTTCATTTTCATATTTTAAAAATATATATAATAAATATGTTGGAAATATTATTCCATTTCAAAATATTTTTGAAGACAAAAAAGTATTTAATGAAAAGCTTAAATATAAATCTATTTCTAAATACAATAAAGGTGTCAAACTAACTCTTAATGATAATTATGCGATTCCTATAATAAAAGGAGGAATAGTAATATTTTCAGGAGAAAAAGAGGGCCTTGGTAAAACAATAATTATTCAGCAATCAGATGGAATAGATGTATGGTATTCTAATTTAGCTAATACTACTATGAAACTTTATGATTATGTAGAAGATAATGCTGTAGTAGGTGAGGCTAAAAACAATGAATTATATTTAATATTTCAAAAAGATGGTGTAGAAATTGATTCTAGTGAAGTTCTTAAACAAAATTAATATAAGTGTATATTCAATTATAATTATATTTTTAAGCCTTATTTCAGGACTTTTTAAAGAATTTATAGTAATATCTATAATAATTTTATTTCATGAATTTGGACATTTTATTTTTCTTTATAAATATAAATGGAATATAAAAGAAATTAAAATATATCCATTTGGAGGAGTATGCACTTTAGATGAAAAAATAGATAAACCTTTAAAAGAAGAATTTATAATTTCAATTATGGGACTTATATTTCAAGAATTATTGTTTTTAATAGTATTTATCTTAAGAAAAAATCTAATTATAGATTCATATATATATGAGTTATTTAAAAACTATAATTTAGCAATTTTTCTATTTAATTTACTTCCGATAATACCACTTGATGGATCAAAAATATTTAATGTAATAGTAAATAAAATATTTAATTTTAGAGTCTCATATATGATTAATATAATAATATCAATATTATTTTTAAGCATATTTTTTATATATTTTAAAAGTGATACAAGTTACTACTTAATAATTATTTTCTTACTTACACAAATAATATATAATTATAAAAATAGATATATAATATTTAATAGGTTTATCTTAGAAAAAAAGTTATATAAAAATGAATATAAAGATTTTAAAAAGATTAAAAGCATTAAAAAAATGTCTAGAAATAAAAGACATTTAATAAAAACTAATAACTTTTATGTTACTGAAAAATCATATATGACTAATTTAAAAAAGTAGGTTATTCTACTTTTTTAGTATGGTCTACCATAATAATATGGTGGCATATATGGTCCGGGTTGATAGTAATAAACATTTGGTCTATTATATCCATATCCATTACCATAGAAAAATGGTGCGACAAGTCCTCCAGTTATACCTCCTAAAATAAATGGTCCAATAAATCCACCCGCAAATCTTTCATCATTTGAATTATAATTACTATTTCTATCCATATAAGGATAATTACTGTAATAAACTACATTACTAGGATATTTATACATATAGTCTTTTTTCATAAATCTCATCCTTTCATAGATAGTTTATGTAAATACTTAAAAAAAGTTCTAAAATTGTACAAGCATTAATATATTATAACAAAGGAGAAATATATGATGAAAGAAATGTACAATAACTATAAAAAGGACTTAAAAAATAAAAATAATATTTTACTAGTAATATCTGTAATATTTATTTTAGGATTAATATTTGGAAGTATTTATATAACTATTTTAAAAAATGGTGAAAAAACTACTATATTAAATGAAGTAGGTAATTACTTTTTATCAAATAATAAACTTAATTTTGAAGATAAAATAGATATATTTAAAAATGAATTATTATCAAATTTATTATATACAGTCTCTATGTGGCTTTTAGGTTTATCAGTTATTGGTTTACCTATAATATTTATTATGATATTTTTTAAATCATTTACCCTTGGTTTTTCAGTAAGTTCAATATTCGCTAAATATGGTTTTAAAGGAATAGTAGGAGTATTTACATATATTATTCCATCACCAATTATATTATCAATATTTTCCCTTTTTTTAGCGTCTTACAGTATAATAATATCGGTAAAAATATTAAAGGGTGCATTTACTAAACAAACTATTAATTTCAAAACATTTATGGGCAAATATTTCTTTATACTTTTAGTAAGTATATTACTCTCTGTTTTGTGTGCATTATTTGATGCATTTGTAACTCCATCATTCACAAAATTATTTACTAATTTAATTAAATAATGTATAATAACTAAAGAATTATGGAAGTGATAAAGATGAAAAAAGTTATAGTTGGCGTAAGTGGTGGAGTAGATTCAGCAGTTAGTGCTTATTTACTAAAAAAAGAAGGATATTTAGTTGAAGGATTATTTATGAGAAACTGGGATAGTTCTATAAATAATGATATAAATGGTAATCCTACTTTAAATAATAATATATGTACACAAGAACAAGATTATAATGATGCGCTTGCTGTATGTAATAAACTTGGAATAAAACTTCATAGAATAGATTTTGTTAAAGAATATTGGGATTATGTATTTACATATTTTCTTGATGAATTAAAAAAAGGTAGAACACCAAATCCTGATATAATGTGTAATAAATATATTAAGTTTGATATGTTTAAAAAAGAAGCTGAAAAATTAGGCGCAGATTATATTGCAACAGGTCATTATGCAAGAATGAAAGATGGTAATTTACTTAGAGGAATAGATCAAAATAAAGATCAAACATACTTTTTATCACAAGTATCAAGAAAGCAGTTATCAAATGTATTATTTCCTGTTGGAGAATATGAGAAAAAAGATGTTAGAAAAATAGCAAAAGAAAATGATTTAGTAGTTGCGGATAAAAAGGATTCAACTGGAATATGTTTTATTGGAGAAAGAAATTTTAAAGAATTTTTAACTAATTACTTACCTAATCAAGAAGGAGATATTGTTGATATTGATACAAATGAAGTACTTGGTAAACATATGGGTCTTATGTATTATACAATAGGTCAAAGAAGAGGACTTGATATTGGTGGTAATGAAAAAAGACTATATGTTGTTGGTAAAGATTTAGATAAAAATGTATTATATGTTTCTTTAGGTGATGATACGAAATATTTACTAACTGATGAAGCAATAATAGAAGATGTTAATTTTATTAGTGAAAAAAGGCCCAAAAAATGCACTGCTAAATTTAGATATAGACAAAGTGATATAGATGTTGCTATTGAATATTTAGAAAATGGTAATTTAAGTGTTAAATATGATAATGTTAAATCTGTTACACCTGGACAAGCATGCGTACTTTATTTAGGTGAAGAATGCTTAGGTGGCGGAATTATAAAAGAAGTTAGAAAAGATGGTAAAAAACTTTGGTATTTATAGAAATTATAAGTTGGAAGAAGTGATATAATGGAAATAAGCGAAGCAAAAGAATTATCAAAAGTTAGATCTAAATTAATTATTGAATATATTAATGACATTTTATCTGATGGAAATAAATTAAAGGCTAAAATAAATTTAGGTATTCATGAAGTTGATGGCAAAGATATGTGTACCGCTGATATATATGTTCCTTACAAAGATTTTGAAAGACATTTTAATTTAGGAATTACTCCAGAATATATATCTATATTACACGAACAACTTTTAAATGATTTAATACCTTATCTTGATGATAATTTTATTGGAGTGACAAGATTTTATAGTTTGAGATCTAATGATCTTCTCTTTGATGGCGTAAGAGTGATGAATATAATGGGTAGTTCAATAATGCTAAATATGTATGGTATAGATGAAAACATTTCAGGTGAATATAATAAAAAATATGAAGAATATGTTAATAATTTACAATCAACAGACAAAATTCTAAAAAGTAATAAAAAACTTTAATATTTATAAAGTCACATATCTTATGCGATTTTTTTGAAATAAAATGTAATATATTGTCAAAATATTATATAAATGATAAAATTGAATTAACATAGGAGGGTGGTGAAAAAATGGAAGATATAGATATAAAATAAAAATATAAAACCATATAACAATAATATAATAAATATACTAAACTCATATAATAACAGACAGTTCAATTGATACATAAAATAATGGAAAGGTAAAAAACTTTGGTACTTATAAAATCACATATTTTTATGTGATTTTTTTACATATTTTTGTTAACAAAAAATTAATTTTTAAAAAATATGTCGAATTATAGATAATTTTTTTAAAATATATGGTATACTTAATTTAGAATAAGGGTAGGAGTAAATTTATGGGTAAAAAATGTAAAAAGAGCAAAAAGATATCAAATTTTTTTGTGTTTAGCAGTTTAATTATAATAATTGTTATAAGCGGGGTTTGTATAATAAAAGATAATTTCTTTAAAACAGAAAAAACAAGTAATATCAATATTTCTTATTTATCTGATGAATTTGTTGATAAATATTTTAAAGAAATTAGTGAAAATAATTCTAATGAAGATAAAGATAATATGCTTATTGTAATATCGAAAAGTAAAATAAAAAATTCTTATGGTGCAAAAAATATAATTGAAGCACCAAATAATCAATATATATTACAATATGATTCAGATGAAGAAAAGAAATCTGCATTAGAACAATTAAAGAAAGACAAAAAAATTGAAAGTGTGGAAGAAAACGGAGTATATACTACGCAATCAACAAACTACAATTCATGGGGAATTGAAAAAATGGCATTAGATAGTGCTAGTGCATCAGCAAATAACTATTCAGAAAATATAAAACCGGTTACTGTAGCGATAATAGATTCTGGATGCAACATAGAATTATTTAATAAATATTACAATGGTAAAATTAGTGAAATGTATAATGTTTTAGAAGATTCAATAACAGTAATGAATGATGAAAATGGTCACGGAACACATGTTGCAGGTACAATAGCAGAGGGAACACCTAATAATGTAAAAATATTTCCAATTAAAGTAAGTAGAAATGGTTCAATGTATTCTACAGATATTATAGCTGGAATAAACTATATAGTACGTAATAAAAAGGCTGATGTAATTAATATGAGTTTTGGCGGTTACGGATATAATGGTGCGTTAAAGCAGGCAATTGAATCAGCTAAAGAACAAAATATTATAAGTGTTGCTGCAGCAGGTAATGAGAATACAAGTGAAAAACTTTATCCTGCAGCACTAGACAATACTATAGCTATTGCATCTGTTGATTCAAATCTAAAAAAATCATCCTTTTCAAATTATGGTTCATACATTACATTTACAGCACCAGGAACTAAAATTAAAAGTATAATGGGCAAAGATGCATCTATTTCAAAAGAAAATGGTAATAATGATGATGATGACCATGAAACTATAAGTGGAACATCAATGGCAACACCTCATGCTGTAAGTTCAGTAGCAATTTTAAAAGGATATAATAAGGATTTAACGTTAGATAATATTATTGATATATTAAAAGAAAGCTCTATTGATTTAGGTGAACCTGGTTGGGATCAATATTATGGAAATGGACTTATATCATTTCAAAATGTAGAATTCTGTAATGGAAAATATTGTGATAAATATGGAATATATAAAAATAAAAGTAAAGAAATAATAAATGTTGAAATAAAAGAAATTAAATTTACAAAATATAATTATTATTCTATAACAAATTTAATGGGAACTAAGGCGGACGTATTATATGCAGATGGTACAGAAAAAACTTTATCACTAGGTGATATAACTGATTTAGAAGTATTAAATTATTCTCCAACTATTTCTGATACCCAAAAAGTTACTATTAAAGTTGGGGATATAAGTAAAGAGATAGAAATTAAAAATCCAACAAATTTAGAAAGTGGTTGGGAATACAATGCTTTAGATAATGAAAAAGTAGAAATAATAGGTTATAAAAATCATAATTTAGAAATTAGTAAATTGTATGTTCCAGAAACTATAGATTCTAAACAAGTAACTGCATTTGCAGATGACTTTAAGTTTTCTGAATCAGGTGCTGATTTTAAAAATTATGTACATTTATATTTGCCTAGTTACTTTAAAAGAATAGGAAATTATGCATTATCAAATACAAATATTAAATATATACATGGTACAAATGATGAAATAGAAATAGGTAATCATGCTTTTGAATCCAGTCAAATAGAAACAATAGATATGCCAATTACAGAAATAGGTGAATATGCTTTTAAAGATTGTTATGAATTACTATCATTGGATATCATTGGAAAAAATGACAACTCTGGAACAAGACAAATGTCTATTGGAAAATATGCATTTTATAATTGTAAAAAACTAACAAAATTATATCATTCTAAATATGATCAAATAGTTTTAGATGAAATAAAAGAATATACTTTCTATAATTGTGTATCATTATCCTCTATAGAATTATATATATCTTCTGATATAAAAGGATATGCATTTTATAATACTTTTATGTTATCAAAGTTTGATTTTGGAACAGTTAATTCAATTGGTGAATATGCATTTTCTGAGAGTGGAATTGAAAGAATTAATATTGGAGCACCCTTTGATACTATTTCCTCATTTGCATTTAAAAACTGTAAAAATTTGAAAGAAGTAACTTTTGATGGTTCAAGAATTGAAAGTAAAGCATTTTTGAATTCTGGCGTTGAAGAACTTTATTTATATGGTGCAGATTATATTGCTGAGGATGCTTTTGCTTATTCACCAATAAAAAAGGTATATGGTAGATCTGAACTTAATGGACCATATAAAGTTATTGATAGAGTTGGGATTGTTGAAAATAATAACAAATTATTAATTGGTGTATCAAATAGTGGTAGTGTAAGTGATATTGAGCTTCCTGATTATATTACTGAAATTGGAAATTATGCATATACTGGTAATACTTACTTAAGAAATGTAACTATTCCAGGGACAGTAAAAAGATTAGGCGAAAACTCATTTAAAGATTGCAATTGGTTAAAAAATGTGTATTTTTTAGGATACAATCTTTATATAAATGAAAATACATTTAAAAGAACAAATGAAGGAGAAATTAAAAATGAAGATTTAATCTTCTACACTCATAAAGATTCTTCAATTAAAGATTGGTTAGATAGTAATAATTATAATTATAGACATTTTGAACCAGATAAATATGAAATAATGAATTTAAAAGACAAGTATACTGCTGCTCAATATTTAGTTAATGATGATGTTCCTTATGCAAAATTAACGTATTATGAAAAAGAAACTAGAGAGGAATATCTATACGAAGATGATTATAGTGTTAAAGGTCCATTATCAGAAGGACGTACTTTTTCAAAAGAATATCAAGATCCAAGCAAAGGAATTCAATTTGGTGATACATATCTTATAATAAGTATAAAAACTAAGCAAGGATATGATGTCTTAGTTAATGAAAAGATTCCAATTGTTGTAGTTAAAGCAACCCCAACATATACTATACCTACAGATTTAACTGCAGAATTTGGACAAAAATTATCGGAAATTCAGTTACCTGATGGTTTTAAATGGATGAATGATTCACAAATTATTAACAAAGGTGGAAAGGTAAAATATAAAGCAAAATATATTCCAAGTGATACAAAAAATTATGAAACAATAGAAAATATTGATATTACAATTAATGTCAATAAAGAAAAAAAGATAATTAACCCAGAAATATCTATTCAAAATAAAGTATATGATGGCACAACAAATATCTCATTAGAAAATATAAATATTTCTAATTTAGAAAAAAATGAGTATAGTATTTTAAGTGCAATTTCTTCAGATGAAAATGTAGGCAAGAAGAAAGCAACTATAAAATTAAAATTATCCGATGATAAATTTATTGATTATTCATTTGATAATGGAAAACAAGAAAAAGATTTTATTGTTGATTTTACTATAGAACCTTTGAAAATTTCAAAACCAGTTAGTCCAACATGGAATTATGTTTATAATGGAAAAGAAATTATTTTGGATGTTCCTGGATATAATGAAGATACTATGATTGCTAAAAATAATACGGGAACAAATGTTGGAATTTATGATGTAATTATTTCATTAAAGAATACTAATTATATATGGGAAGATGGTACAACTAAAGATGTTATTGTTAAGGTTGAAATTAGTAAAGCAGATATATCTGTTCAAGATAATTCTAAAGATGTAACAGTAAAGTATGACGGTAAAGGACATACAATAGATGTTGATTTAATATATTCTAGTGATTATACATTAAGATATATGGATTCTAATGGTGAATATACATTAAATGAACTCCCTAAATATAAAGAAGTAGGAATATATGAAATTAAATATAAAGTATTTTATGATAACAATCATAAAGAATATTTTGGTAAAAGAACATTGACTATTGAAGATGATATTTCTTATATAATAAATAATTATGAAGTTGATAAAATAAATAATTATATTAGTAAAATAATGGTTAATACAGAATATGATACATTTAAATCAAACATTACTTTAGGTAGTGGTTATACAGTAAATATTGATTATAAAGAAATTAATAATAAAAAAATATTATATACTGGTGGTAAAACAAAAATAATGCATAACACAGACTTATATAAAGAATTTACAAATGTTGTTATTGGAGACATAAATGGAGATGGTAAGATAAATTCGGCAGATTTATTAAAAATAAGACAACATTTATTAGGAACTAATGTTTTAAATGGCGCATATTTCTTGTCATCAGATATAAATTATGATAATACAATAAATTCAGCAGATTTGTTAAGAGTAAGACAACATCTGTTGGGTTCAAAACTAATAAAATAGAAATTAGGAGGAATAAAAAGTGAAAAAGATAAAAATTTTATTGATATCTTTAATATCAATGTTTGCATTTAATACAAGTGTTTATGCAGCATCTAGTAGCATATCAGTTAGTTCTGGAAACGTATATGTTGGTGATAGTTTTACAGTATCATTGTATGTCACTTCATCTGCTGCTTGGAATGTGCATGTTACATCAAGTGGGCCAGTAAGTGGGTGCACCATACATCAAGCTGATGCATCTGCTGATGCGCTTGATACAAATAGATCATTCAGTGCAACATGCACAGCAACAGGTGAGGGAACAATTGTAATTAGATTGAGTGGGGATGTAACATCTGCTTCTGATGGTAATGCTGTATCTGTATCAGGAAGCAGAAGTGTAAGTGTTTCACAAAAACCTGCCCCAACTCCATCTCCAACACCATCACAACCAGGTAATAACACCAACAAAAATAATAATAATCAAACAAATAATAACAATAATAAACAAAATAGTACTCAAAATGATGGTGACAATAAATCTAAAAATAATAATATTAAGAATATATCAGTTGATGGTTATAATTTAATAAAAGTTGACTCAAATAATTATACTTTATCAGTAACAAATGATGTAACAAATATTAATGTTAAAGCAACTGCAGAAGACTCTAAATCAAAGGTAACAGGTACTGGAAACCACAATATAAATGTTGGCGAAAATAATATAGAAATTATTGTGACTGCGGAAAATGGTTCACAAAATAAAATTAATATTAAAGTAACAAGAAAAGATGGTTATTATTTAGAAGACTTAGATTCAATATTAAATAATAATAAAATTACTGATATAAATATAACAATAAAATCTGATACAATTATTACTAAAGAAGATTTGGAAAAAATAAAAAATAGCAAAAAGACAGTTAAATTTAATTATTACAATGATGATAAAAGTTTAGCATATAGTTGGATAATAGACGGATCAAAAATAAAAACAACATCAAATCTATCAACAATTATTACCAGTGATTCAGATAATAAAAAAGATATATTAAAACTATCTAATTACGCAGATGGATTGTTTGTAGTATTAAAACAAAATGATTTACCTTCAGGTACAAAATTAAAATTATTTGTAGGCAATAAATATGAAAATAATGATTTTGTTAATGTATATTCATATAGAAACAATAAACTTTATTTATTAAAAAATAAAATAAAATTAGATAATGGTTATATTGAATTTAGTTTAGATAATACTTCTGAATACTTTGTAACTATGTCAACTATACCAAATACAGACATTACAACTAGTGTAGAAAATAACGAAAAAATATCAATTTTACCAGTTATAATATTAATTATATGCCTTATAGTAATAGGAATAATAATTATATTTATTATAAAAAATAAAAAAAAGAAAAAATCTAATTATGATGATTGTGAAGAACTAAGTGATGATTATAGTTTGTTTGAAATCAAAAATAATGAACAAGCTATAAAAAACACTAATAATAATGACAATATAAATTAATACTAATAAACTAATGAAAATTTAGTTTATATAGATATAGTGAAAGGTGGTGAAAAAGTGGAACAAGAAAAGTATTTAAGTGAAGAAAAATACCAAGAAACTAATAAAAAGGTTAAAAAAACAAGTAAAACACTTTTAATTATTGGTGCAATTCTTCTTGTCATTGGTATTATAATGACAATAGCTGGATTTATAAGTTTTAAGAATGCTTCAAATAATACAATGAATTCATTTAACAATAGTGCAGCAAATATGTTTGATTCATTCAATAATAGTATTAATAATGATGATGATGGTGAAGAATTTGTTAATTCAATGAAGGAATCTGTAACATCTGTAACAGATAGTTCAAAGGATTCATTTACTAGTGTTGGATTATATGCATTAGGTGGTTTTGTTTCATCAGCAGGTTTTGTATTACTTATTGTTGGTGGTGTAATGGCTTATATTGCTCATAGAAGAGAAATAACAGCATATACTACACAACAAACAATGCCTATAAAAAAGGAAACAATTAATGATATTACACCAACAGTCGCAGATGCTGCTGGAACAATTGCTAAAAGTGTTAGTCAAGGTTTCGAAGAAGGAAAAAAAGAAACTGATGATACTCAAAACAAAGTGGATTAAAAATTCACTTTTTATTTTACTTTTACTTGACATTTCTCTGTAAAATGATAAAATAATATTATAGTAGAAGAGTAGGGAGAGATAGACAATGATGAAAAGATTAAATGAAATATTAAGTGAAATTGGGATATCAAAAGTTAAGTTAGCAAAATACTTAAATGTATCAAGACAAATGGTTTATAATTACCTTGAAATGGAAGATGTTAATTTATGGCCACTTGAAAAGAAAATGAAATTATTTAATTTATTACAAATAAAATCAGCAGATGAAATAGAAAATATAAAAATAACTAATGATTTTATTAAACACGCAAATAATTTAATAAATGATAATAACTCAGGTATAGTAGAGAAGGGGAACATATCATTTGATGGAATAAATGCTAAAGATCAAGCATTATTAAATGATATAGTATTCTTACTTAAAGAAAATTTAGAGGATGATACAACTGGACAAATGTCAAAAGTATATAGATATTTATATTACTTCTTACAAGTATTAGAAGATGTACCAGAAATAAAATATATGCTTGGTTATGTTGCTAAAACAACTGGATTCGTCTCCCCTAACGAATTTATTTTTGAAGAGGATAATCAATTTGCATTTGAAAGTATATTATATTCAGCAATGGTATTATATAATAGCAAAGGCGCATCTAAAAATAAGCTATTAGAAATGCATAAGAAATTTACAAATGAAATTGAAGCAAAACATGAGGAAAAATTATCTAGAACGCAAGAATTAAATTCTGCTAAAGTACAAGCTTTAAAAGAACTTGGTTATACTGAATTAAATGAAAGTAATTATTCTGAAGTACTAGAAAAGATGGCTGAAATACAATCTAGAAAAATATAAATGTAATTTCAGATAATAATTATTATGTAAACTAGCATATTTTGAAATAAATATGATTAATTATACATCTAATATTATATATGTAATTAATATCTCACTATTATAATGAGATATTTTTATTTACTGATTTATTATTAATTATATATTAAATTTATTTATGTATTATTTAATATTATTTTGTTAATGGATAATTAATATAATTCTATAATAAATTTATTTATAACTTAATTGTAATTAATAATGTATTATATTAAGATAATAAAATAGTTTATTTTAGATCTATATTAATAGTTATATCTACCCTTTTTTATAAAAATTTAACTAGGGGAGTTGTAACTATTTTTTTAAAAGAAAAAAGCACATAAGTGCTTTATATATTATTTATTATGCGGCAGCTAAATCTGATTTTTTATCATTTTTAGGTCTTAATAATTGTAAAATCTTAGGTTTCTTACTTTTAACTTGTTCTTGTTCATCTCTATCAGTTTTTGTACTCTTTATATCCCCTATGCTACCGATTTTATTTTTTCTTTCTTTATAACTTTCTATTACGGTAATTGGTTTTTCACTACCATCTTCATCTTTTTCGTATGTATCATAGATTTTTGGATTAGTATATTCATCATAGGAATATCTTAATCTTTTATCATCAAATGAATATACTTCTCTTAATATTACGATATTGTTCCCCTTATGTATTATATTAATGTTTCCATTGAATTGTGAAGAGTCATTAATATAAACATTCTTTTTTTCTATATGAATTGTTTTGCCGTCTTTTGTTGTGATATCTAAGTAATTATCAAAGTACTTATTAATATCCATATTAGACTCTCCTTCCTCATTCACTTTTCGCAAATGAGAATATTATATAATATTTAAACTTATCTTGTCAAGTAAATATGAAAAAAAGTAGAAATTTAATTTTCTACCTTGAAAATTTTCTTAATTTGTGATTTTAATTCATTAAGTTCATTTATTGATGAAACTTCACTATCGCACTTTACACCTAAATAAACCTTAATTTTAGGCTCAGTTCCTGATGGCCTAAGCATTATCCATGAATTATCTTCAAATACATATTTTAATGCATTGGTATGTAGTTCATTTTCTTCGTTTAAGTAATCTTTTTTAGTATGTTTTTTACTAAATTTTATTGTATCATTTCTAAATGAATTCATATAATTATTTATGATATCTTTACCATCTAATCCTGAATAAACAAATGATAAAGTTTCTTCTTTATAATATCCATATTTTTTAAATATATTTTCTATATAATCATTAAGAGTTATATCTTTACTTTTACAGTAGCAAAGTATTTCTAAAAATGATAACATACTTGAAAATCCATTTTTATCATTTACATTTATATTAAACATATATCCTAAACTTTCTTCAAAACCAAATAAATAATCTTTATCTATTAATTCATTTCTTTTATTTGCTATATTTTTGCATCCAGTTAACACTTCATAACATTTAATACCTTTTTCTTCACACATTTTACTAACAAGAGGAGTTGAAACAATACTTTTTATCATATATGAATTATTAGTTATATTTTTATTTTCAAGAATATAATTTGCGAATAAAGCCCCTATTAAGTTACCATTTATTTGTTTATATTCATTATTTACTTTATACATTGCCCCTACTCTATCTGCATCTGGATCTGTTAATATAATAATATCTGAATCATTTTCTTTAGCGTATTTAATTCCAAGTTCATAATTTTTTTCATATTCTGGGTTTGGTTCAGGTGCTGTTGTAAAATTACCATCATAAATGCATTGTTCTTTTACAATATTATAATTAAATTTATATTTATTAAGTAATTCTTTAGCAGTCTTTATTCCAACACCATGTAGTGATGAATATGTAACTTTTATATCTTTAGCATATTTATCTAATAATTCTTTATGTATAATTGCTCTCTCATTTTCTTTTACAAAAGATTCATGTACTTCATCTGGTGTAATATAAAATAATTCATTATTTTTAGGGGCATATTTGAGCATTTCAAAGTTATCTAAACTATTTACCTCTTTTATAATTAAATCGTCTTCTGGAGGCACTATTTGACCTCCTTTATTATTGTATACTTTATAACCATTATATTCTTTTGGATTATGTGATGATGTAATAACTATACCACTTGTACAATTTAAATATTTAACTGCAAAAGAAAGTTCTGGAGTTGATGTATATTCTTTAAATAAATATGTTTTAATACCATAATAATTTAGTATTAAAGCAGCATCAAGTGCATAATCACTTGAATTATTTCTAGTGTCATATGCGATTACTACACTTGGATTATCATAATGTTTATTTAAATAATTAGCAAGTCCTACAGTTGCTTTACCTACAGTATATTTATTCATTTTATTTGATCCAAGTCCCATTAATCCTCTAATACCAGCAGTACCAAATTCTAAATCAGAAGAAAATGATTCTTCTTTTTCTTTTTCTGTCATATTCTTTAATATTTCTTTATCATTTTCACTTATTCCATTATCATTTAGCCATTTATTATATCTATCATTCATAAAAATTTCTCCCTTACTATTTAATTATACAAAAGAAAAAAATAAGTGTAAATTTTTTTAACACTTATCTTTACATTTTTTTACTTTATATTTCATAAAAGCGTTTTATATATAGTTATAAATCTTATGTTAATTATTTTGACCCGTATTAAATAGATTGTTTTTCTCTAAAATATTTTAGTCTTTTTTCTACTCTTTCATCTATTTTTCCATAAACATCATTAACGAAATCAATTCCTCTTTCTTTAAATGGTTTATATAAATCTCTTATACTTCCATAATTATACTCCCAAATAAATTCTCCACGATACACACTTCTCGTATTATTATATATGCCATATCCATCTTCATCAACTGCTGTATACATTATAGATGTTTTATTATTCTGCTTTCTTATTACATCAGAACTACCTGCAAGATTTTTATAATAATCTAAAACAGTTAATCCTTTTGAAGTTTTATGATTTTTTCTGCAATATTTTTTTAATTCATTAATAGATTCAAAGTAATTATTACCAATAGAATATAGTCTCATATCAGGTTCTGGAATTTCTGATAAAGGATTTTTATTTACAGGTTCTCCGTCTACAATTTCTATTATTTTTGAATGAACCTTTTCCATAAACTCATTATCTTGAATAGCCTCTGCAAGAAGTTTAGCTCCAGGAGTTATGTCACCTTCTCTAAACTCTTTAAAATCTTGTAACTTCATTTGATATTCTTCTTTTTTTATTTTCTCATCTTTATTCATTTCATTAACTTCGTTATTATTTTCTTTCATAACCTTAAACCTCCAATTAATTATTATTCATATTGTACACTAGATTTTAGTAAATTACAATTAACTTATTCTATATTTTTTTACTTCTAGGATGTGTTTCATTATATTTTTCTTTTACATAATTATTAGATATATGAGTATATATTTGTGTTGTTTTAATATTTTCATGTCCTAAAAGTGTTTGTACACTTCTAAGATCTGCACCATGATTAATTAAATGAGTCGCAAATGAGTGTCTTATAGTATGAGGTGATAATTCTTTATTTATTCCTTTTTCTAGTGCAATTTCTTTTAGTATTTTAAAGAAGCCTTGCCTTGATAAACTATTCCCGTGTGCATTTAAAAATAATAAATTAGAAGACTTATTTTTTAAAAGTGTATTTCTATATACATTAATATAATTTTTTAAAGCAATAGTTGCTATATCATCAAGTGGTACAATTCTTTCTTTACTACCTTTACCAAAACATCTAACAGCGTTCATTTCAAAATCAATATCATTGACTTCTAAACTTAATAATTCTGATACTCTAAGACCAGATGAATACATAAGCTCAAGCATAGCCTTATTTCTATAATCTAATGCATTTTCACATTTTATATCTAAAAGTTTATTTATTTCATCTTCATTTAAAACATGTGGAACTGTTTTTGGCATTTTAAGACCAACAATATCATCACAAGGATTATCACTAATTAAACCATTTCTAGATAAATATTTAAAATAATTTCTAATAGATACTATATGTCTATTAACTGTTTTAGAATTTTTATCTTTACTAATATACATTATATAATTTGTAATATCTTTTTTTTCTATTTTTTTATATGTTTTTTTTACATATTCAAAAAAAGCAACAAGATCTCTATAATAACCATCAACTGTATTTTTACTAAGACCTCTTTCTATTTCAACATAATTTATATATTCTATTATTTGTGCATCTATATCCATATCATTCACCATGATAATTATACAACAAATAAAAAAGATTAGTAAACTAATTCTAATCTTTTAACAAATATAACACTATATTAATAACTTCTTTTTTCATTACATCATAATTTAAACTCTTATGTGCATGGTAAACAATTTCATGGCAAAAGTTATCTATAAGACCTATTATAATATGCACCTTTTCATTTAAATTCTTAACATTAAAATTATTATATTTAAGTGTATTTACAATTTTTTCATTCATTTTAAGTTCATTATCTTTAAAAATTTGATTTATTTCATCATCTATATGACTCATTGCGATTAATTCTTCATGAGCCTTTTTACTCATTTTATGTGTATCTATAAAACTATCAATCATGCTATTTAATATTTTTTCAAGATTATTTTTATCTATTTTAGTATTATCTAAAATATCAATCATAGGAAACATTATATTACTTGAATAGTTTTTAACTCCTTCAATAAATATATCTCTTTTGTCAGTAAAATATTGATATATAATACCTGTTGATACACCTGCATACTTTGCTATATCGACACTATTTACATTATGGTAACCTTTTTCACACATAAGAGTAAATCCTTTTTCTAGTATTTTATTTTTCTTTTCTATTGAACTTTTTTTAATTGGATTTCTAATTTCACCCATTAATATCACCTATTTATAATTATATCACATTTTTTATTCATTTGCTTTTAAACTAGAGACCATATCTATTTTATTTACTTTCTTAGAAAGCATTCTCGATACTATAATTGAAACCAAAATTGTACCTATAATTGCGATTAAATAAGTACTTAAATTAATGTATGCACTTAAATCATAGTTATCTGCTATAACGCTTTCATAGATCCATGATGTCATATAATAACCAGTTGGAAGTCCAATTATTATTGATAATAGTGTAATCCAGTTATTTTGCTGTACAAATATTTTTCTGATTTTCTTATCACTAAATCCTAATACTTTTAAAGTTGCAAATTGATATTGTTTTTCACTATATGAAAGTATTCCCATGTTATAAATAATTATTGCGCCTAGTCCTATAGCAAATACTATAATAAGCATAATCATACTCTTCATCATTGAAAGCATTGATTCTAAGCTATTTTTAAGTTCATTTATATCTTGTACTAAACTTACATTTTTAATATCTTTAATGCCTTTTAAATCAGTATTTGTATAAAGTGAATCAGGTTTATAATCAATATCTAAACTTTCTAAATATTCTTTAGTCATTGTTAAATTTTGTACTTGTGGATCTTTTGTTAATCCTACTATTTTTGATTCATAATACTTGTTAACGCCATATATATGCCATTTAATTGTGTCTCCAACTTTTAAATTCTTTTGATCTGCTAATTTTCTTGTAACATAAACTCCATTATTTTTATTAACTTTAATAAATTCACCATTTTTATTTTGGAATCTTACTAAATTTCCAGCATTTGTTACAAATATTGTATTTGCTTCTCTTTCTTTACCTATTTTTGTTTCAATAGTAAGTGTTTCACTAGTATTATTACCATATTTATCAGTTAACACTTTTAATTCATCATCTTTTATATTTTCCTTTAATGATAATTTATAATTAAAGTTATATAAATTTTCAAATTGTAATTTAATAAAATGATTCATACTATTTAACATACCAAATGCACATACAATAAGCATGCAGCAGCCAACAATACCTACAACTGCTGTTACAGTTCTAAATTTATTTCTAAGTATATCTCTATAGTTCCATTTACTAGAGAAATTTAATTTTTTAAATATACCTTTTGTACTTAAATTAAGTGAACTTACCTTTACATTAGGTACTTCATTTCTAAGTGCTTCAGCAGGTTTTTTAAATAGTTCCTTACGACAAGTTAAGTATGTTATAAATGAAACTACCATTACAACTAATACTGCTACTAAATAACTAAGTGGTTTTACAACTGGTACACCATTTGGAACTTCAAAATAATCCATTTCCATATTTAGGAAGAATGTTCCAATAAAGTATTTACCTAAAATAATACCAACTATTGCTGCAGCAAGTGATACAAAGAAACCATAACCAATATAATGCATTACTATTTTAGAATTTTTTATACCAAGTGCTTTCATTGTACCTATTTGAAGTTTTTGTTTTTTAACAACTCTTGTCATAGTTGTAATAACTGAAAGCATTGCGATGAATAAGAATAACCCTGAGAAAATACCTACATAAGATGCTCCTTCATCTATTTCTCCTTGGTATCTTTGATAAGATAATGTATCTTCAATTTTTACTATTGCTTTTGCATTAGATACTTTATCCTCTATATCTTCTTTTACGCTTGTTACATTTTTCTTTTTATTTACATCAACCATAATATAGTTATATGGTATATATTCTTTATAATTAAAGTTTGTTACATATTTATCAAATATTTTTTCATCAGTTATTTTCATTTCTTTCATTACTAAGTCTTTTATATAACTTTCAGGAATTTCATTAACTGATAAATATACAAATCCAAAATTTTCTCTATTTGGAACAAATTCTGACTCATCTTTAACATCATAAATATGATCAGGTACATTAATAAGTCCTAATATTTTTTCTTCTAAAGAGAATGTATCATATTTAATTTTTATTGTGTCTCCAACTTTTAAATTATTTTTTTCTGCATAAAAGTTATCAACCCATGCACCTTTTTTATTAACATCAAATTTTTCTCCATCCATTATATGAAATTTTGAAATATTATTTGAATCAATAAAACTAAGCAAATATGTTTTATCTTTATCATCCTTGTCAATTGCATTAACAACAAGTTTTTTTTCTGCATCTTTAACATTATCTAATGATTTAATTTTATCTAAATCTTTATCACTTAGATTACCCATTACATTTAAATCTTGTATATTATTATTTTTGTAAAAATTATCTGCGGCACTAGTCATACCATCCATATATGCTTCAATACCAACATAAACCATTACACCAATTAATACCATTAAGAATATTGTTATAAATTGTGATAAATTTTGTTTTATATCACGAAACATTTTTTTCTTAAGCATATTACCACTCTACCTCATCAATGTTTTTAGGATGTTTATTTACTGTATTACTTTCTATTTGACCATTTTTAAGTCTAATTACTCTATCAGCAACTTCTGCGATTAAAGCATTATGTGTAACTATAATAACTGTATTTTCTCCGTCATTTGCATCACATTGTTTTTTAAGTAATTTTAATACTTCTACACCTGTTTTTGAATCAAGTGCACCAGTAGGTTCATCACATAAAAGTAATTTAGGATTTTTAGCAATTGCTCTTGCGATTGATACCCTTTGTTGTTCGCCTCCTGATAATTGATTAGGGAACTTATTTAAATGGTTTTCAAGTCCTACCTCTTTAAGTATCTTTTTAGCTGATTTAGACTTTTTTACAATATCCTTTACTATTTCAACATTTTCTAAAACTGTTAATGTTGGAAGTATATTATAAAATTGGAATATAAATCCTACATTTTCTGCTCTATAACTAGTTAGTTCTTTATCACTTTTTTTAGATATATTTTCTTTATCAATTATTATATCACCACTTGTTACAGTATCCATTCCACCAAGTAAGTTTAAAAGTGTTGATTTACCTGCTCCTGATGGACCAAGTATACAAACAAATTCCCCTTTTGGTAATGAAAAACTTACATTATCAAGTGCATTATAAGTTTTATCACCTATTTTGTAACCTTTTGTTACATTTTTAAATTCTATAAAATTATTCATAACTCCTCCTTATATGAAATAAATTTCATATACATAATATCATACTTTTTCATATGAAACAATATTCATATGAAATATTTTTCATATTTTTTAAATATTATGTAAAAATTAAAAAAAGTTAGAAATTAAATCTAACTTTATGACATTTAAATTATTCATTTTTACTTACTAAATCTTTATGTTTTTCATAAAATTTAACTAATGCAACACTTTGTTCTTCTTCTGATAATTCTTCTAATATTTCATTATCTTCTTCTATTTTAGTTTTAAAAATCTTAATATCGTTTGCATTATTTACATTTACTGTATAAATAAAATTATCTATTTCATCTAATATCGCATAATCAATATCGTTAAATGTAACTGCTTCTAATTCCTTATTTTCCATAACTTGCACCTTCTTCTTTTGTTACTGTATCTGCTTTATAAGTTTTGTAGGCTTCTTTAATAATATCATCACCATCAATTGTTTCGCCTACAACATCTTTTGCAATTTCTCTACTATACATTCTTTTTAATGCTATATATGTTTGAACATCATCATATCCTTTTAAATCTGCTTGTGATCTTATATAATCAATTGCATAATCATATGAAACATTTTGTTGTCCAATATTGAAATGGAAACCATCTGTATAATTACCACATCCAATATCTGATGTTACATTACTATGAAAATCATTAGCAATCATTTCTTCTCCTTTATTAATATTATAGGCTTGTTTAGCACCCAATGTTGTTAAAACAGCAAATGCTGCAATCATTACACTTTTTTGAATTGCAACTTGTTTCCTTCTAGCATTATTTGTTTGTTTAATTCTTCTATCAATATTTAATTTGTCATCTATTGCTTTTGTTTTTTTATCATATTCTTCTTCTATAATTCTTTCTGTTTTACCACTATAATCTCTATTTTCTTTCATACTGTTATCTCCTTCGCTATTTTAAATATAGCAATTAATTTTATTATTGTCAATTAATGTATATATAATAAGTAAAAGGTGTACAATTATTTACATAGTTTTAATTTTTAACTTTTAAATTTTGTTAGTTTTTAACTAAATGCTATTTCAGTTTCTATTTCATTATCAACAATCAAAATATATAAAAATATAATTCCACTAATTAAAATTAAAAATGAACCTATAAATGCCACATACGATAATACTTTCTTTTTATTTGAATCATTTTCATTTAACTCCATAATTTTATTGTATCCATCTTGAGCAAAATAATAATACACTATAAGTAATATTAAGAATATAAAAATCATTAATCCTTGGTATTCCTTTTTACTTTTTTCATCATCATATAAAAGAAACTTCTTTTCAACACTATTTGCGTAATAACTAAGAATAATAATTATTATATAAATTACCCAAATAAAATTTTCTATTTTAATATCTTTTAATTTATCTAATTTATCTTTATCCATAATAAATTATATGAATAATTGATAATTTATTGTATAATTATATATGAAAGGACTGATAAATATGAATACACCACTAGCGCTTAAATTAAGGCCAAAAACAATTGATGACGTTATCGGTCAAAAACACTTAGTTGGAGAAAATGCTCCTATTAGAAACTTTATAAATAATAAAAGAATATTTTCTATGATTTTATATGGTAATCCTGGAATTGGTAAAACATCTATTGCATGCGCTATCGTAGGATCTATAAATGAAAAATATAGAGTACTTAACGCAACTGTTAATAATAAAAAAGATATAGAAGTTGTAATAGAAGAAGCAAAAATGTATGATGGTATTGTACTTATAATGGATGAAATACATAGACTTAATAAAGATAAACAAGATATACTACTTCCACATTTAGAATCTGGACTTATTACTTTAATTGGTCTTACTACATCTAATCCATATCACAAAATTAATCCGGCAATTAGAAGTAGATGTCAAATATTTGAACTTAAGCCCCTTACTTTAGATGAAGTTATAGAAGGACTTAATAGAGCTATTAAATGTGAAGATTTAAAAGGTATAAAAATAAAAAAGGATGTAATAGAATATATTGCAAAACTATCATCTGGAGATCTTAGAAGTGCCTATAATTTACTTGAAATATGTTATTACTCTACTAGTGATAAAAATATAACCATGGACGTTGTAACTAAAATAAATAATAAACCTGCATTATTTGCTGATAAAGATGAAACTGGTCATTATGATTTACTTAGTGCATTTCAAAAATCCATTAGAGGTTCAGATGTAAATGCTGCATTACATTATCTTGCAAGACTTCTTGTAATTGAAGATTTAGATAGTATTTATAGAAGAATGACAGTTATTGCTTATGAAGATATTGGACTTGCTAATCCATCAATGGGTCCTAAAGTTGATGCTTGCATTAATGCATGCGAAAGAGTTGGAATGCCAGAAGCAATGATTCCTTTATCTGTTACAATTACAGAAATGGCATTATCTCCTAAATCAAATAGTGCATATAGCGCACTACATGATGCAATTAAAGATATTGAAAGTGGTAATAACTACCCTATTCCAGAAACAATTAGAATAGATTCTACTATTTATAAATATCCTCATGATTATAAAGGTAGTTATGTAGTTCAACAATATATGCCAGATAATTTAATAAATAAAATATATTATAAGCCTAAATTAACTAGTAAATATGAACAAAATTTAGCACTTATAGATCAAAGAATAAAAAAAATAAAGGAACAAAGTAAATAATTGTTCCTTTTATTATACATTTATAACTGAATCATTTAATATATCTTTTAGAATATAATCAGCAATTAATATACCTGCCGTATTTGGTACTACACTATAAGATGCTGGTGTTCTAATTCCTGTTTTAACAGGCATTTCTGTACTTGATAATACAGTTATGTCATTTTTTATATTTAATTTATTTATTTCATGTCTTATTACTTTAGCTAGTGGATCATAACTTGTTTTTTTTAGATCCATTATTTTTAATTTAGTTGGATCAAATTTATTACCAGTTCCCATACTTGATATAAATTTAATATTTCTATTTAAGCACTCTCTAATAAGCATTATTTTTGTAGTTACAGTATCACATGAATCAACTAAATAATCTATTTTATTGTTAAACAATATCTTTTTAGTTTCTTCATTTAAAAATATATCATATTTAGTTACATTACATTTAGGATTTATATCTTTTATTCTCTTTTCAAATGCATCTACTTTCTTCATATTTAAACTTGAATCAAGTGCAATTATTTGCCTATTTTTATTTGTTATATCTATGGTATCAGCATCTACTATTATAATGTTTTCTATGCCATTTCTAATAAGTGTTTCAACAACGTATCCACCAACACCACCTACTCCTATAACAGCAACTGTCTTAGCATGTAATTTATTTAAATTTTCTTTACCAATTAATCTTTCTAATCTATCAAACATATTTTTACCTCACAAAAAAATGCCTAAAGAAGAGGCAGGGACTATAAACCTACACGTATGTGCAGGTGGGCATCCCATAATAGGCTTTAGGATCCTTAAATAAATTTAAGTATTCAACACCACCTACTAGTTCTGATTCCCTTATAAGTCATTTAGTCGGTTTTATTACACCTGTATCTCTTCTAGGCAATTTAATTATATCATATTCATAATAAAAAAATAAAGTCTTTTGACAAAACTTTACTTTTTTCTTAATCTTCCATTCTATAGAATAGTTTTTTACTTTTTTCTTCATCAATTTTTGTTTTCATTGGATATGTATCTTTAACAGATCTTAAAATATCATTAAATAAAGGAATACAATCAAAAATATTCATTCTACTACATTCATATGAATCCTCAAGCGGATTTTCTATCTTTTTTCTTTCTTCAGCATCTTGATTTTGACGTCTATAATCAACTAATTTAGCAAGACATTCAGCACCCATTTCATCATTCTCAATAAAGTCATATATATTAGTTAATAAAATCCAACATTTTTTTACGTTTGCTAAATCATATTCATAATCTTCTGAAAGCATTTTCATATATTCTTCATTAACAGCTTCTCTCATTTTTTCATCTCCTCTTTGTGAAAATTATAATAACACAATATAAATATATTGTCAAAGAAAAGTAGCATATATTCGCTACTTAACCATTATATTTAATTCTTCTAATTGTTTTTCTGAAACACTATTAGGTGCTTCACTCATAAGACAACTTGCTGAAGATGTCTTAGGAAATGCTATTACATCCTTTATATTATCTGTTTCACATAATAACATTGTAAGTCTTTCAAGACCAATTGCAAGTCCACCATGAGGAGGAGTTCCATATTTAAATGCATTTACAAAGAAACCAAATTTTTCTTCAATATCTTCTTTAGTTAATTCAAGTGCTTCAAACATTTTTTCTTGTACATCTGCATTATGGATACGAATTGATCCACCACCTGCTTCATAACCATTACAAACAATATCATATGCTTTAGAATAACAATGTTCTTTATCTGTTAACAATTTATCTATGTCTTCATCTTTAGGTGCAGTAAATGGATGATGACATGCAACAAATCTATTCTCTTCTTCACTCCATTCAAATGATGGAAAATCAGTTACCCAAAGGAATTTATAATCACCTTTCTTAATTAAATCTAAATCTCTAGCAAGTTTACATCTAAGTGCTCCAAGACTTGTCTTAGTAATTAGTTTTTTACCAGCAATTACAAATATTAAATCATTTTCTTCTAAGCATAAACTCTTTATTAATTCTTCTTTTACTTCTTCAGTTAATATTTTTGCAATACTACCTGTAAATTCACTATTATTATATTTTAAGAAAAATAAACCATTTGCTTTATATGTTTTAATAAAATCAGTTAATTTATCTATATCTTTTCTAGAGTATTTATCAGCTGCATTTTTTACAACAATTGCATTTATAATACCATTATCTTCAAGTTCTCTTTTAAATAATTCAAAATCACATTTACTAAATACACTAGTAACATCATTTATTTTCATATCAAATCTTAAATCAGGTTTATCAGATCCATAATAGTTAATCGCATCATCATATTTCATTCTCATAAGAGGAAGTTTTATATCATAACCCTTTACTTCTTTAAATATTGTTTGGAATAATTTTTCTGTATTATCCATAACATCTTCTTCACTTACAAAACTCATTTCCATATCAATTTGAGTAAATTCTGGTTGACGATCTGCTCTTAAATCTTCATCACGAAAACATCTTGCAATTTGAAAATATTTTTCAATTCCACCAATCATAAGTAATTGTTTATATATTTGTGGACTTTGTGGAAGTGCATAAAAACTTCCCTTATTTACTCTACTTGGAACTAAATAGTCTCTAGCTCCTTCTGGTGTAGATTTAGAAAGTATTGGTGTTTCAACTTCTATAAAACCATTATCTGATAAGAATTTTCTAGCAGCCATAGTTATTTTATGTCTTGTAATAAGATTATTTTTAATATTATCACGTCTTAAATCTAAATATCTATATTTAAGTCTAGTATCTTCTAAAGTATCATCTTTATCAAGTTCAAATACAGGTGTAGCAGCTTCATTTAATATTTCAAGTGAACTAACATTTACCTCTATTTCCCCTGTAGCCATATTAGGATTTTTAGATTGTCTTTCCTCTATAACACCATTTACTTTCAAAACATATTCATTTCTTACTTTTGATGCTTCTTCATAACAATTATTATCAGGATTAATTACAAGTTGTACTTTACCACTTCTATCTCTTAAATCAATAAATATAAGACCTCCAAGATTACGAACTTTAGAAGCCCAACCATAAAGTTCAACATTTTCTCCTACATTTTTAATATTAAAATCATTATTATTGTATTTCTTCATTATCTCACTTCTTTCAATTAATACTCATTAATTATAGCATATTTAAAATAAAAAAAGAATAATATAATTAATTATTCTTTATATTATTGTTTAATGAATAAGATTTACTTCTAGATTTTTTTACTAAATCTCTTTTAGCCATTTCTTTTAATGCACTTCTTTTTCTTTTTAACAATTCCTTTTTCATAAATCTTTTTGAATGTTCTGAATCAATAGATTCTTCATTTTTTAATTCATTACCATTTTTATCTATATAAAATATTTTATCTAAAATTCTAACATGTGACTTACCATCTTTAAAATCTGATACACAATCAAATATATTTGGAATTACCATTTTACCTTTTTCATCAATAAAACCATATTTATCATTTAATTTAACTGTAGCTAAACCTTCACTAAAATCATAGGCTTTTTCATAAATAAATGGAGATATTAATTTACCTTTTAAATTCATATAACTATACTTGTCACCATTTATAACTTTGTAAAGTCCATTTACAAAAGTACCACTACCTTCATATTTGCATTTTATTACTTGTTCTCCTGTTTTATCAATAAATCCTTTAAATCTATTTTTTCTTGGATGTCCATCTTTAAAAACATGGGCAACTCCTTCATTAAAATCAACAGCATTATAATAAATACATGGAACTACTAAATCACCACTAGTATTAATGTATCCATATTTACCATCTTTTCTAACAACTGCCATACCTTCTTTAAAAGGATGTGCCATTTCAAAAGAAAATGGTATTACTACATTTTTATCTTTATCAACATATCCATATAATTCATATCTTGCATATACTTTCTTTGCAAGTGCTAATCCATTTTCATATTCAGACAAAATTACGACAGGTGCATTTTTTTCAGTTATTGTCATATTATCCCCTCTTTCAGGATTACTATTATATCATATTAATCTAATATGTCAAAAAAAGTGCAAAACATTATTTTACACTTTTATTATTTGTATATACCATTTTCTTAGGTTTGTAAGTTACATCAGATTCTTTACTCATATTAAGTTCATTTTTTATATCTATTAAATTTCTTTTTTCTTCTTCAATATTTTTTGAAACACTCTTTGTTTCTTCTTCAAATTGTGCTTTAACCATTTCTTCTAATCTAGACATTAAATCTTCATCAATATCAGCACTAGTTCTTTCTTTTTTTGTAATAAAACCGCTTTCTTCCATAAAATCAGTATCTAATTTATTTACAAGAATATCATAATATTCATTATGAGTATAATTTCCTATTAAATATTCAATATTATATTTATTATATATTAAATTCAATATAGGAATTATTGCTGTTGATTCATATACTGATTGATTTAAAGAATGTTCCCCTAAATCATTTTCTTTATTATTAGTTATTTCATTTAAATCATAATGAAAAATATCTTTTACTCTCTTTTGATCTACTTCATATCCCATATCATTAAATTTTTTTGTAATTTTTCTTATGGTATCCTTATGTTTATATATTGTCATACCAACATTAAATACTGAACTTACCGCTAAAACTGTTCCACTTACTATATATCCAATCATATTTTCTCCTCATTATATTCGCTTATTTTTTTCTTTACAAATATTTTTTATACCGCAAGTATCACATTCTGGCTTTATTGCTTTACAATAATATCTACCAAACAAAACTAATTGTTTATGTCTTTTATTCCAATTTTCCCTTTTAAACTTTCTTCTAAGTTTCATTTCAATTTCATATACATTATCATCTTTTTTAGCAAGACCAAGTCTTTTACTTACTCTTTCTACATGCGTATCAACCGCTATATTAGGTTCAATGTCAAGTTCAGAAAAAAGAACATTAATTGTCTTTCTTCCAACACCGGGCATTACTTCTAATTCTTTTCTTTTTCTTGGCATAACACCATTATAGTCATCTACTATTATTCGTGCGATTTCTTTTACATATACTGCTTTTTTATTATATGAACCAAGTTCTCTAACAATATTTTTTAAATCTTTAAGATCAGCATTTTTTAATTTTTCTAATGAATCATATTTTTTAAATAATACTCTCGTTACTTTATTTACTCTTTTATCTGTAGTTTGTGCACTAAGCATTATAGATATCAAAAGTTCATAATCCTTAGAAAATTCAAGTTCACATTTTGGATTAGGTATTAAATTATCCAAATAATTTTCTATTAATTCTACTCTCATTATATATTAGTATCTAAATAATCAATTAAGTTATCTAGTTCTATCTTCTTTTCTTCTTTTGTTAAATTATCTTTTAAAGTTAATGTATCAGTTAATTCTTCTTCTTCACCAACTATAATAGTATATTTACTTTTATATCTATCAGATTCTTTGAATTTAGCTTTCATATTCTTACCTGATAAATCTAAATCAACTTTATAACCACACATTCTAAGTTTTTGAGCGAGTTCAAGTGCATAGAAGTTTTCTTTCTCAGTTATAGTTAGTATATAAGCATCTATTGAATCATCTATATTTAATTCTATTTCATTTTCAGTAATTTCTGCAATTATTCTATCAAATCCAAAAGCAAATCCTACTGCTGGAACATCTGGCCCATCTAATGATTTTAGTAAATTATTATATCTTCCACCACCACCAATAGAACCAAAATTATTATTTTTTGTAACAAATTCAAATACAACATTTGTATAATAATCAAGACCTCTAACAAGTGATGAATCTACTTCATATTCTACTTCTAAATAATCTAAATATTCTTTAATCTTATCAAAGTTCTCTGTTTCTTCATCATTTAAATAATCTAAAATTGATGGAGCACTTTTTAATAATTCGTTATCAGAATCAACTTTACAATCTAATATTCTAAGTGGGTTTTTATATAATCTTTCTTTACAATCATCACAAAACTCATCTATATGTTTTTCAAAATGATTAATTAATGCTTCTCTATATTTATTTCTTGTTTCAGCACCACCTATAGAGTTTATTTTAACAATAACATCAAGACCTAATTCTTTTAAGAAATTAATACCTAATGAAATAACTTCAGCATCCATTATTGGATCATTTGATCCATAACTTTCTATACCCATTTGTCTTAATTCTCTATATCTACCTTTTTGAGGTCTTTCATATCTAAACATAGATCCCATATACCATAATTTTAAAGGCAAAGTATTATATAATTTATTTTCTATAATTGATCTTGCAACCCCTGCGGTTCCTTCTGGTCTTAAAGTATTATTTCTTCCACCTCTATCAACAAAATCATAAGTTTCTTTTGTAACTATATCTGTTGTTTCTCCAACACCTCTATGAAATAATTCACTTCTTTCAATTAATGGAGTTTCTATATAAGAATAATTATAATTTTCACAAACTACTTGAAATAATTTTTTTACATAATCTTGTTTTTTAGCAAGACTTCCATATACATCGTATGTTCCTTTTAATTTTTGTATCATTTTTTATTCACCTACCACAATAAATTATACCATATATTATAAATAATCAGAAGCATTTTTTGATTTATATGTTAATGTTGTAACTCTTATATTATATAAATCATTCATTGTTGTAAGAACATAATCAAGCCATTTATTCATACCTTCTCTAACCATTTTTTGATTTTCAGGTAATATATTTTTTCTTTTTATTATTTCATTAATTATATTATTTTTATTTTGAATAAATAAATCTAATTTTTGCTTGGATGAAACTGAAATTCTATTACTATCAAGTTCATCAAAACTAATAGTATCTTTATATATTTCCTCATCATCATTTTCTTCTTTTTCAGTTATTATCTCATCAGATGTTTCTGATTCGCTATCTTGATAATAATCATAAAAATCATCAATATTAAATTCGTCAGATGAAAAAGTTTCTATAAGTTTAAATGTATTTTCTTCATTTAATAGTTCTGGATTTGTCATATCAATAACATACCCAAGGTTTTTCCAATCAGTTTCATTTGGATAAACACTCACTTGATTTTCTAAATGATCACTAAATTCAAAAACATCTGAATAACTAATAACATTATCTGCTAAAATAAGTCCTTTTATAAAATCAATTCGATCTTTAAAAGTAATTTTTTTATTAAAGCAATATGATCTTAGTACAAATTTTCTTACAAGTTCTATATTTGGAATTGTATTAAATAATACCTTCTCTATTTTTTCTGCTTCTTTTACTTTTCTTTTAAATAAATTAGTATCTTCAAGTTTATATATATTGTTTTTATAAAACTCAAGTCCATAACTAAATTTTTCCATATATAACACCTCTTTAATTACCATATATAATACAGCAAATACTCATTTTTATCAAGAAAAAAATAAGATTGTCTCTTATTTTTTATGTATTATATTTTTTCTTTTATATCATCAATCTTTTTATAGATATCTCCTTTATAGTAATTAAATATTGTTTTTATAATTATAGTAAGTGGAAGAGCAATAAGGATTCCAACAAATCCACCTAAAACGCCACCTGCAAATACCGCAAATATTGTTAAAAGTGGTGAAATATTATTAGTCTTACCATATACTTTTGGACTTACTATATATCCATCAATATTAGGGAATATAATTGCAACAATAAGTGTTAATATAAGAAGTTTAGGACTAACTACAGCCGCAATCATAAGCGCAATTGAATTTACTACAAGGCCACCAAAATATGGTATTAAACTTGATATCGAAGATAATATTCCAAGAAGTAAGAAGTTTGGATGACCTATAAGGAAAAATACTAAAGTATATTCAAAAAACTGTATTACAAGTGTTAAACATAAACCTTTAAAATATTGTGTAGTTTCATGATCTATATTTTGTATTAATTTAAATGTTTTTTTGTTTTTCTTTCTAAAATATACTTTTACATCATTTCTTATTTTATCCATATCAGAAAGGAAATAAATAAAACATACAAAAACAATAATGAAATTACTTACGAAATTAATTGATGCATTAAGTATATTAACCGCACCATCTGATATATATTTTCCTATATTAGCTGATATTTTATTAAATACATCATATAATGTTGTTCTAATTGGACTTATATCTATATCAAACTTAGTTCCAACATCTGTTACAAATGTTATTATACTTGAAAATAATGATACTAATTGTTCACTAAATACAGGTATTAATGAATATATAATAAATCCTAAAAAAGCAACTGTAAGTAAAACAATAAAAGATACTGCAAGTCCTTTAGGCCATTTTTTATTTTGTAACCATCTCAAAAATGGATAAAATGCATATGCAATTACAAATGCAATTATAAATGGTTTTAATATAGCAAGTATTTTAACAAAAACACCACCCCATAAACCTCTAAGTAAAAAAAGTATATATATAATTGTTAATGCTATTAATGCATTAAGTAACTTATAATTTATTCTTTTCATTTTTTCACCTTCTCTTTAGATTCTATTATTATTGTAATAGGTCCATCATTAATAAGGGACACCTTCATATCTGAACCAAACTTACCAAATTTAACATTATCATAAACACTACTAATTTTCTCTTTAAATATACAAAATAATTTTTCTGCTTCTTCTTTATTTAGTGCATCATTAAATGAAGGTCTATTCCCATCATATGGATTTGCATATAAAGTAAACTGCGGAATCAATAAAATATCTCCATTAATATCTTTTACACTTAAATTCATTTTATTATCTTTTTCAAAAATTCTTAAATTTAATATTTTATTTACTAAATAATCTATATCTTCTATACCATCATTATATGTCATTCCAAGCAATATCATTAAACCTTTATTAATTTTTTCTTCGTATTTATCATCAATAACAACACTAGAATTTAATACCCTTTGTACTACTACTTTCATAATCTACCTCTTATAATAATTCTAACATTTTATTAAAATAAAAACAATAAAAGAATCTATAGTTTCCTATAAATTCTTTTATTTTAATTCATTACTCTTTCTACACTTATAATGCTAGAATTTTGTTTTAAAAGTTTCATATATTTATTTAAAGTATCAACATTATCTACTTCAACTATTAAGTTAAAAATATTTTCATTTTCTTTTTGTTTCGTATCAACTTTTGTAATATTTATATTTAAATTATTTGTCTTAGTTATTATATCAAGCAATACATTTTCTAGTTTTTCTGATACTATAGATATATTAGTCTTATACTTTTGCACTTGTTCTTTATTCCAACTAACATCTATAATTCTATCATCCATATGTCTTAAATTGTAACAATTCTTAGTATGAACAATAACTCCATTACCTCTTGATATATAACCAACTATTTTATCACCTTTAACTGGTTTACAACAGTTAGCAAGTGATACTTTTATATTATCAATACCACTAACTAAAATATCATTTTTAAGTTCTATATCTTTAACTTCTCTTTTTGATAATTTAGATAATATAAATTCTTCTTTATTTATTTCTTCTTTTATTGATATATTTATTACTGTATTAGGTGAAAGTTTTGCAGTACCAATAGAATAATATAAATCATCTTCTGATTCTATTTTTAATTCTTTTAAAATATCTGGAATAGTTTCATTAAATTCATTTATTGATATTTTCTTTCTTCTAATTTCCTTTAATAATAAATCTTTACCTTTTTCTATTGCTTCTTTTTTATCTATTTTAGAGAAGAATGCACGAATCTTATTCTTTGTTTGACTAGATTTTACAATAGAAAGCCATTCTTGTGATGGTTTAGAGTTTTTATTTGTTTTAATATTTACTATATCACCTGTATGAAGTTCATAATCAAGTGGAACAATATTATCATTTACAATTGCTCCTACCATAGTCTCACCTATTTTAGTATGAACTCTATATGCAAAATCTATTGGAGTTGCACCTTTAGGAAGTTCAAATACATCTCCTTTTGGAGTATATACATATATATTTTCACCAAGTACTTCATTTTGTACAGATTTAACAAAATCTTCATCTGAAACATCATATAAATTAAGTTCCATTATATTTCTAAATACTTGAAGTTTTTGTTCCATAGAGTTTTGTATTTTTTTACCTTGTTCTTTATAAGACCAATGTGATGCGATACCTCTTTCTGCAACCTTATCCATTTCAAACGTTCTAATTTGTATTTCATATGGTTTACCATCAAAACCAAATACTGTTGTATGAAGTGATTGATACATATTTGTTTTTGGATTTGCAATATAATCTTTAAATCTCTTAGGTAAAGGTTTATATTTTGCATGAATTAAACCTAAAACTTGATAACATTCAGCTTTAGTATTTACTATAACTCTAAGTGCATAAATATCATATATATCTGATAATTTTTTACCTTTTTGAAGTTTATTATATATTGAATATATGCTTTTTGCTCTACCTTTTATTTCAAATTCAATATTATTTTCTATTAAAATATCAGAAACTCTTTTTTTCATCTCTTCAACAGATTTATCTCTTTCTTCTTTTGTACTATTTAGTTCTTCTTCTATTTGATCAAAGGCTTCTGGTTTGTAATATTTTAAAGATAATTCTTCAAGTTCTGCCTTTATATACGAAAGACCTAATCTATGCGCAATTGGCGCAAGTATTTCAAGAGTTTCTTTTGCTTTTAATCTTTGTTTTTCTTTAGGTATTGCCCAAAGTGTTCTCATATTATGACATCTTTCAGCAAGCTTAATAATAATTATTCTAACATCTTCTGTAAGACCCACAAGTATTTTTTTATAGTAATTAACCATACTCTCATTTTCAGCAGATAATGAAAGTTTATTAATTGTAGTAATACCTTCAACTAACGTACTTATTTCTTTTGAAAAGTTTTTTTGTACTTCTTCTATTGTACTATTTCCTTTATGAATTACATCATGTAAAAGTGCAGTTGCAAGTGTATCACTATCTGCATATAAACTTGTAAGAATATAGGCAACATTGAGAGGATGAAGAATATAATCATCCCCTGAAAGTCTTTTTTCGCCTTTATGAACATTGTACGCAAATTCATATGCTTTTTTGATTGTATCAATTTCGTCAGCATTTGTTATATAGGATGCTGCTTCAATTAACTCATCAAGTGTACTTATTTCTTTTTTCATTTAATCATTCCCTTGTTTTAAGAATTTATTCCTTTAACTAATAGTTCCTCTGGTTGTTTTTTCTCTTTTTTACTATTCTTTTTATCATTCTTTTTGTTATCTTTTTTTGAATTTTTCTTTTCTTTCTTTGGTCTAAGTTCTATTCTTCTCCAAATTTGTGCTGATAAGAATACTGATGAATAAGCTCCTGCGATTAAACCAAATAATATAGCAATGTTAAATTCAAATATTTCTCTTGCTCCAAATAGTAATAATGTTATTATTGGAAGCATTGTTGTAATAGTTGTATTAATTGATCTAAATAATGTTTGTTTAATACTTGTATCAACTAGTTTGTCATAATCTTCTTTTGACTTTTTATTTTCTAGTTTCATTATCTTCATATTTTCTCTTATTCTATCAAATATTACTATTGTATTATTTATTGAGTAACCAACGATTGTTAGAATAGCTGCAATATACATAGTATTTATTTCAATATTAAATATTGAGAATAAACAGAACATCATTATTATGTCATTTGCAAGTGCAATAAGAGCACTAACTGCATAACTAAATTTATATCTTAATGAAATATAAAGTGCTATACCAACAAATGCAAATAATAATGCTATAATTGCATTTTTAATTAAATCTCTTTTTACAACATTTGATACAACTGCAATTTCTATTTTTGCATCATATTTATCTTCTAATTTATTTTGTGTTGTTTTAATTTCATTTTCAGTTAATACATCTTCTACTTTAACGTATACTGTACTATCATTTTGAGTAGTTACATCTGATACTTTGTATCCTAAATCTTGAACACTCTTTTCAACTTCATTTGGGTTTATTTTACTATTAGATACTACTGATATGTCAGATCCACCTTTAAAATCAACACCAAGGTTTACACCTGTAATTATTGTTACTATTACTGCTAACACAAATACAATTATTGGTGCGATAAAATGTGTTTTAAAGTTAGTTACAAAATTAAATTTACTCTTTTTTACTTCTTTATTTTGATCATAATTAACAAATGCTTTTGTTTTATTATCAAAGAACTTTGTATTAACAAATAATTTTGTAATAAATCTATTAATAATTACAATTATAAGCATTGTCATTATTAAGTTAATTATAAGCATTGTAGCAAATCCTTTTACAGAACTTTCACCAAATGCAAATAATATAAGTGCAATTATTAATGTTGTTACATTCGAATCAAATATTGATGAGAATGATTCTTTATTACCATTAATAAATGCTGTTTTAAGACTTTTACCTTTTCTTAATTCTTCTTTTATTCTTTCATTTGTAATAACACACGCATCAACTGCCATACCAATACCAAGAACTAATGCTCCTATACCAGTAAGAGTAAGTACACCATCTATTAAATAGAATACTAAGAATACAAGCGATGTATAAATAAGTATTGAAAGTGATGATATAAGTCCTGAAAATCTATAGAAACATATCATAAATACTATAATAGCAGCAACTCCAATTATAGATGCTATTTCTGTTTTATAAAGTGAATTTGTACCAAATTCTGCAGTTACTGTTTTAGAAGATATTTCTTCATATTTAACATTTGATGATCCTGAATTAATTAAATCAACAAGTGTTTTTGCTTGATCATAAGTAAAGTTACCTTGTATTATAACATTACTACTAAATCCTTCTTTAACTGTGGCAGCTGATAAACATTTTACTGTATTTTCATCTTCAAAGTCACCACATTTGTCTTTTGATGTTTTATAGCTATCACCTGATGATTTATCATAGTCAAGCCATATAACTATTAATTTATCACTTGTTTGACTTATTTTATTTGTTGTTTCATAAAATAAATCTTTATCTTTTACATTTAAAAGTATTGCTGGATTACCATCAGAATCTGCTGAAACTTTTGCTCCAGATATAACTGATTTATCCATTAATTTATTATCACTACTATCTCTGAATGTTAATTCACCAGTAACAGTAATATAATCTCTTGCTTCATCTGGATTTTTAACTCCTGCAAGTTTTACTCTTATTTTATCATTTCCTTCAATTGATATTTCTGGTTCTGATACACCTAGTTTATCAATTCTTCTAACCATTGTTTTATAAGCACTTTCTAAGTCTTCTTTAGTTAGTTTTTTTGTTTTATCATCTGCTGATGTTACTTTATAAAGTATTTCAAATCCACCTGCTAAATCAAGACCTTTTGTAATGCTATTAAAGATAAATGGTATTGAAACTGTTGCAAAACATGCTACTGTTAACACTGAAACAAGTACAGTTGCAAGTTTAAATCCACTTTTTTCATATACTACTTTTGAGTCATATTTATCTTTATTAAATGCAAGTATTATATAGAAAATTATAGGAAGTAATATCATTCCTACTATGAATCCATTACTTTTATTAAACTTTTTACCAAGTTTTATATTAAAGTATACAGAAAACCATATATTAATAGGACTAATTAAAAATCCAAATATATAATACCACTTCAAATCTGCTTTTTCTAATAACTTAACAAAGTTAAAAAATGGTATATAAGCATATCCTTTCTTAATATTTATTTTTGCAAATATTTTTGACAAGACAAAACATAGCGCTAAATAGCAAATTAAACTTATTAAAATTACTACCATTACATTCATTCTTTCACCTTCCTAAATACATCATCATTAGTACTAAGTATATCATTTACTATATCACAAAGTGCTAATCCTTCTTTTGTTGACCATATGTTTTTTACTAGATATTCAAATATTTCTTTATCACTTATTTTTATTCCTTTTTTATTTAATATTCTTCTTTTTGTGTTTAATGCAGGAATTACTTTCATATATAATTCTCTTGCACTTTTAAATTCAATATCCATATTTAGTCACCATTTTTGCCCTCGCAATATAATTATACAAAAAAATTACCCATTTTTAAAGAGGTAAAAGCATATATTTATTATATAAATGTTATTTTTGGAGGCAAAATTAATGAAAATGAGTAAATTTATTAAAAGTACTTTAATTTTACTAGTTGGTGGATTTTTGACTAAAGTACTTGGAATGCTTATAAAAATAATAACTACCAGAATAATTGGAACAGAAACTCTTGGACTTTATATGCTTATAATGCCTACATTTAATTTGTTTATAACACTTGCTCAAGGTGGACTTCCTATATCTGTTAGTAAAATAGTATCAGAAAATAAAAAAGATAATAAAAAAATTGTATTTTCATCTATTTTTATATCAATATGTACTACGTTTTTCCTAATGATACTTCTTATTTTTATATCTCCATTAATTGCAAAATTTCTTCATAATGATAGTCTCTCATTTCCAATAATGTGTATTGGTCTTACTCTTCCGTTTATAAGTTTATCTGGAATAATAAGAGGTTATTTTTTTGGAAAAGAAAATATGTTTCCACATGTTCTTTCAAATAATTTTGAACAAGTCGTTAGAATTATTTTAAATATAATATTTTTGCCACTATTATCTAATTATGAACCAAGAGTAAGTGTTACATTTCTTATTTTATCAAATGTAATTAGTGAAACAACATCTATAATAATTTTATATTTCTTCTTACCTAGAAAAATAAAAATTACTAAAGAAATGTTAAAACCAGAAAAAATTATTATTAAGGATGTTTTAAATATTTCTATTCCAACAACAGGTTCTAGAATAATTGGTACTATTGGTTATTTTTTAGAGCCAATTGTTTTAACTAGTTTTCTTTTAATGAATGGTTATACAACTAATTATATTACATATGAATATGGCGTTTTAACTGGATATGTTATGCCTCTACTACTTCTTCCATCTTTCTTTACAATGGCAATAAGTCAAGCAACATTGCCTGTTATTTCAAATGGATACGCAAATAATAAAATACCTTATGTTAAGAAAAAAATTAAGCAATCATTATTATTATCATTTGCTATTGGATTATTCTTTACTATAATTTTAATGATATTCCCTGAAATTTTTATGAAACTTATATATAATACCAATGAAGGTGTTTCATACATAAGAAAACTCGCACCATTTTTCTTACTATTATATATTCAAACACCTTTAGTATCTGTAATGCAAGCACTTGATAAAGCAAAAGATGCAATGCATAGTACTCTTGTTGGAAGTATTATAAAAATTGCATTAATTATTATTTTATCATTCTTCAAAATTGGATTATATCCTTTAGTAATTGCTACAGTTGTAAATATAATCTATGTTACTGTATTTAACTACATTAAGGTAAAAAAAATATTTAAAAATACGTAGATTATTTATATATTTTTGTTTTATTAAATTATGACCCTTTCTTGAACCACCTTTTGAAGTCGAAATTTTTGACTTCAAAGAAATAAAATCATTTTCAGTTATTCTGAAGCAAAATCTTTTTGGAATCTATTTATATTTCTTTTTATTACTTGATTTAATTTTCTATATTTAATTCTTCTTTTAATTCATATATTTATTTTTTCCTATCTTTTTAATTATGTTTTCTAAATATTCTTTATCTTCTATTTTATTAAGTGAAAAACACTTCTTACCTAAATCTTTAAATGATGCACCTGAATTATATAATTCTTTTCTATCTATTATTATAAATCTATCGTGAAATGTATTATTATTTATAAATGTTACATTACTATATTGCGATTCATACTTTTTCTTTAATGTACTATCTATACTACTTGATACTATTTTTATATCTATACTTATATCTTTTATAATATCTAATAGTTCTTTACCTGCATAATTATCTATTATAATAACTTCTTCTTTTGCTTTACTTAATATATCCATAAGAAGAGAATATGCATCATATATTTGTCCTTCATAAAATAATGTATTTATTTTTTGTTTTTCATTTAATTTATCAAATGATTCTTCTAACATTAATATTCTATTTTCATGATTAATTAATATTTTTTCATTTTTATAAAAGTTATTTGATATATATTTTCTCATATATACAAAGGCATCCATTATCCTTATACTTGTTTCTGTTGCTACTTTTGATTTAAGTATTGTTGAAAGCATTGCCACTCCTTGTTCTGTAAATACTCTTGGATTTTTATATTTTCCACCTCTTGTCTCAATTTTTTGGTCAAATTTTTTGACCAAAAATTCATATGAATCAGATGTATTTAATTTCCAACTAAATCTTTCTGGAAACTTATCAGGATTATTTTTTACAGCCTGATTTATTTCTTTTGTTCCATTTTTACATTGATATAATTTTGCTAAATCACTATCTAACATTACTTGTTTTCCTCTTATTTCATATATCATATTTTCTATATTTAAATTATCTATCACTACTTCATTCATAAATTATCCTCCAAACAAAAAAGAGTACACCCTTAAAAAAGTGTACCCGAATAGATATATTTTTCTTGCCTAAAAATATAAATTATCGACCAAATTTTAATTATTGACACATGGCAAGTAAATCAATATAAAAGTATTATATCATAATAATAAAAATATACAATAAGATTTTATAAAAGCTTTATTATTTCGTTTATTCTTTCTTTATCAAAAGAAATATCATTCGTTTTAACAATTTTTGCTGGAACACCTACCGCAGTTACATTCTTTGGTATGTCATTTAAAACTATTGCTCCTGCACCTATTTTGGAATTTTCACCAATAACAATATTTCCGAGTACTTTGGCAGATGCTCCTATCATTACATTATTTTCTATAGTTGGATGTCTTTTACCTTTTTCTTTACCTGTTCCTCCTAAAGTAACACCATGATAAATTGTTACATTATCACCAATAATTGCAGTTTCTCCGATAACAACACCAAAACCATGATCAATAAATAACCTTTTACCTATTTTAGCACCTGGATGAATTTCAATACCTGTTTTTCTTTTTGCTTTTTCTGATATTAATCTTGCTAAAAAATAATGTTTTTTTAAATATAAATAATGAGATATTTTGTAATAAATTTGTACTTTTAAACTAGGATATAATAATGCTTCAAAAATACTATTAACCGCAGGATCTTTTTCTTTTATAAGTTTAATTTGTTCTTTAATTAGTTTAATCATTTTAACACCTTCTATTAATAAATTATTCAAATATATTTTTATTTGCAATAAAAAAAGACCATAAGTCTTATAATAATTTTTTCTTTTTAAATATAAGTGCAATTATAATTGAAACAATAATACAAAAACCAATTATAATTAAAAAACCGTATTTTAAATCAGAAATAATCCCAAGATGAACATTCATACCAAGAAAAGACGCTACCATAGTTGGAACTGAGAAAATAATTGTTATACTTGTTAATATTTTCATGGCAATATTTAAATTATTAGATATTAAAGTTGCATATGTATCTGATACACTACTTAATATTTCTCTATAAATATTAGCCATTTCACTTGCTTGTTCATTTTCTATTGAGGCATCTTCTAAAAGGTCTAAATCTTCTTCATACATAGGAATAACATTTCCTCTATTAATCTTTTCAATAACTCTTTTATTTTCTTTTAAAGATGTAATAAAATATACTAAACTCTTTTCAATATTAAGTACATTAATAAGTTCTTCATTTTCTGATAAACTATGTAATTCTTTTTCAGTTTTATCAATTTCTTTATCTATCATTCTTAAGTATTTTAAATATAATTTAGCATTTTCATATAATATTTGAATTGTAAGTCTTGATTTAAGTGATGTATTTATATCTTTTATTTTTCCTCTTTTAAAAAGTTTTAAAACTTCTAGTTTTTGTGATGATATTGTAAGTATATGTTTATTGCTACCAGTAATTATTCCAAGAGGAAGAGTTGAATATTTAACATTATCATCACCAATATATGGTGAATCTATTACAATCAAAGTAGAATCATCTTCTTTTTCAAATCTTGGAGTTTCTTCTTCATCTAGCATTTTTAAAATAAGATCTTTGTCAATACCTGTTTTTAATGAAACAACTTCTATTTCTTCTTTTGTTGGTGAAACTAAATCTATCCAGCAGTTATCAATAACTTCATCTACTCTTTCAATCATATTACTTTCATTTGTTTTATATATTTTTATCATAAATACACCTCTTAAATCTTTTTCTATATCTATGATATTTATTTTTTCTAAAAAGTCAATACAAATATAAAAAAGGAGAATAATTCTCCTTTTAGTTTTCTGCTTCCTCTAGCATATTAGTTATAAATATTCCGTATCCTTTAGTACAATCATTTACTATAACATGTGTTACTGCACCTATTATTTTATTATCTTGAATTATAGGTGATCCACTCATTCCTTGCACAATACCACCAGTTTTATTAAGTAAATTTTCATCTGTTATTTTAAACACAATATTTTTAGTCTTATCATTTAAATTAATTTTTTCTATTTCAATATTATATTCTGTTATTTCTTCTCCATTTAATACTGTTCGTATTTTTGCATTACCTAGTTTTACATCACCTTTTTTAGCAACATCATATAACTTACTATTATCTATATCACTTGTATAATTACCAAATATTCCGCTTTTAGTATTTTCTTTAACTACCCCATATTTTAACTTATCATCATAAGTAGCTTCCTTTTCACCTGGATTACCATTTTCACTTTTAGTAATTCCGGTAATATATGAATAGTATATTGAACCATCATTTATATTTAAGATACTTTCTGTATTTTTATCAGCAATTTCATGGCCTAATGCTCCAAATATTTTAGTGTTTGGATCTATAAATGTAAGTGTCCCAACACCATTTATTGTATCTTTAACATATAAACCTGTTTTATATTCACCATTTGACTCTACTAGTTTTAAAGAACCTGTATAACTCTTCCCATTTCTATTATATTCTATATCTATTTTTGTCTTATCATCGTCTTTATTAATTTCACTTGTAAAATCATTTATACTTTCTATTTTATTATTGTTTACTTTGGTTATATAATCTCCTGCTTTTATATTAGAATCTTTGCTCACATATTCACCATTTATTTCATATGTACCAATAACTAATATTCCTTTAGTTTTAACCTCTATACCAATATTATTTCCGCCAACAATCAATTTGTCTGAATAAGCATATGCATTTATTGGTATAATAATTAATGAAATTAGAAGCGTTAAAAAAAATTTTTTAAATTTCATAATTAAGCTCCTTTGTAATCCGGATTACATTATTATTATGATTATTTAAAAAAATAATATAGCAATAAAAAAATACCAATTTTTTTGGCATTTTTTACTACTGCGCAACTGGCATTTTAATAAAAGGCGCTGAAGAATAATTTAATACTTTTATATCTTCATTCCCTGTAACATTTTCTTTTAAGTATTCTTTATCATTATTTACTTGATTACTATACTCATAAAAATTCTTTTTATCTGCAAGTTCTAATGTTGGTTTCTTTTTAGTTATCATTAGTTCAAAAATTTGAAGATCCTTTTTTGCATCATTAAATTCGTCTTGTGCTTCTTCATTATCAGGATTATTATTTAAATATTCTTCCTTTTCCTCTTTAGTAGATTTAAGTGCATTATAAAATTCTTCTAAGTAAATATCACTATTTTCGTTAATAATTTTTTCGAATTTAAGCATTTTTTCATAATTTGCAAGTTGCTTTTTAATTCCATCTATTTGATTAACATAAATATGTGCGTCAGCAATATTATAATATAATTTACCAGGTTGTAAACCCGATACTTTAGCAAGAAGTGACATTAAAATTGCATACTGACTTATATTAAATGGAAGACCTAGAGGAACATCTGCACTTCTTTGATCAACAAAACAATTTAGCGTTCCTTTATAAACCTTATATTCATTACTCCATACGCAAGATGGAAGTACTGCTGTTCTTAAATCAGCATCTTGCCATAAACTTATTACCATTCTCCTATCATGAGGATTATTAATAAGAGCATTAATGACATAATCAAGTCTTTTATACTTTTTAATTATATAACCATAAGCAGTACCAATTGTACCAGCAAATTCTTTTCCAAAATATTTTGCCGCCTTTATATTTTTACCTTCAATATTTGATTTAGCCTTCATTCCTATTATAATATTACCATCTAAATCATATACATTTACTTCTTTATCTTCATCATATTCTTCAGTAGTAGACTCATATATTCTGTATATTCCATCAGAATCTACTTCCCATTCGTTCCATATGTTATTGCCTCTTTCTCTTAACCAAGATACAACATTAGTTTGTACTTGATAAATCCAAAGTAGTTCACTAAGAGCATTTTTTAACATTATTTTTTTACTTTCTAAGATAGGAAATTCATTACCTACATCAAATACATATCCACCACCTGGAATACTTAAAGTATCTACACCAGTTCTATTTTCAAAAAGTTCTCCTTCTTCTAGTATCTTTTTAAGTAACTCACAATATTGCTTATCAAAATCTCTAACAACAGCATCTTTTCTATTTACTTCTACTTTTTTACCATTTATTTCCATATAAAACCTCAATTATAATTTAACATTTACAATATCAACTAACTTATCATCATCAAAAATAAGTTTAAAAGTTTCACAATAGTTCCATTTACCATCAAAAAACTTTTTACCATTAAAATAATAATCCGAATCATAACTAGTTTCACACCATTTACTAAATAATGTCATCATTGCAGTTGAATGAGAAATTATTGCAATACATTTAGCATTTGAGTTTTTTAAAATGTTATTTAAAGCATTTAATTCTCTTTTTCTTACTTCATGCAAAGATTCACCATTTGGTAGTTTATAATTATTATCTTTAAATTGGTGTATCTCAAAATCACTAGGATACTCATTCCATTCTTTTATTCCTATTTTTCTTTCTCCGAAGTTTTTATTCACCTTTACTTTTATACCATATTTTCTAGATAAAATCTTCGCTGTTTGATACGTTCTTAAATAATTTGATGAATAAATCTCCTCTATATTTTTAAACATTTCATTTTGAAATACTTTTTCTGCCAATAACTTTCCTTCATTTGTTAGTCTTTTTTTCTCATTTTGTTTTTGCAAACTAAACCATTTATATAAAGGGCAACATTTCCCTGGTTTAGAATGCCTTATAAAAAATACTTCTTTTATCATTATCTACCTCACTATTCTTCTACATTAAAGTCAGACATCGTACCGTTTTCATTTACTATTTTATTAACTGCTTTTTCTGCTTCATCTAACTTTTTAGAGCAATCACTCGCAATTTTCATAGCTTCAGTATATTTATTAATTGCATTATCAAGATCAACATTACCTGATTCAAGTTCTTTAACAATTACTTCAAGTTCACTTAATTTTTCTTCAAAACTTTTTTCTTCTTTACTCATTATAATTCTCCTTTATTTCATTTACTTTAGCATTAATTATTCCATCACTTAAATTTACTTCAATCATTTCATCCTTTTTAATATTTTTAATGCTTGTTAATACTTTATTATCTTTTTTGGTTATTGAATAACCTCTTTTTAGAGTATTTAATGGATTTAATATTTCAAGTTTATTAACTAAAACATTATAATCATTATATTTTTTCTCAATCATTTTAATTGGACTTGTAAATATAAAACTTGATTTAATAGAATCCAATTTTATTTTATTTGAATTAATAATATTTAAAATTACATTTTTACTTCTTTCTATATAATTAGATAGTTTTTCTTCTTTTACTTCATATATACTCATAGGACTTTTTAAAATATAACTATCCATTATTTTATTTAAATATTTTTTATCAGTTTCTATTTTAGTTTTTATATTTTTTGTCATTCTTATTCTATATTGATTAATAAGTTTTTTTAATTCTTCTTTTGATGGAACTGATACTTCAGCTGCTCCTGTTGGAGTTGCTGCTCTATAATCTGCAACAAAATCAGCAATTGTAAAATCAATTTCATGACCTACAGCACTAATTACTGGTGTTTTACACTCAAATATTGCTCTTGCAACTATTTCTTCATTAAAAGCCCATAAATCTTCTAGTGATCCTCCACCTCTACCTACAATTAAAGTATCAAGATTATATGTATCTGCTATTTTTATATTTTTTACTATATCATCTTTTGCTTCTTTACCTTGAACTAAAGATGGGAATAATATTACTTCACAAAGTGGATATCTTCTATTAATAGTTGAAATAATATCTTTAATAGCAGCTCCAGTAGGCGCTGTTACAACACCTATTCTCTTTGGAATTTTTGGTATTTCTTTTTTATATTTTTGATCAAATAATCCTTCAGAGGCAAGTTGTTTTTTTAATTTTTCATATAATGCATAAAGATTACCAACACCATCTTCTGTCATATCAGTTACATATATTTGATAGTTACCAGTTTGTTCAAATACACTTATTCTTCCCTTTACAAGTACTTTCATTCCATCTACTGGTTCAAAATTTATATTTTTTGTACTACTTGCGAACATAATTGCATTAATTCTTGATTCTTCATCTTTAATAGTAAAATAAAAGTGACCTCTTGAATGATGTTTAAAATTTGATATCTCACCCTTTATATAAACAGTTTGAAGATTAACATCATTATCTATTTTATATTTAATATATCTTGTTAGAGCACCAACAGTGATATAATTATTATTCATTATCTTCTCCATGATATATACTATCAAGTACAGCATTAATCATACTTTTTACTTTTTCATCTGAATATTCATTAGCAAGTTCTACTGCTTCATTAATTGCTACTATTTCTGGAGTATCAGTATAAACTAGTTCATAAATACCCATTCTTAAAATAGCTTGATCAGTTTTACCAAGTCTATCAATTGTCCAATCTTTTAAATGTTTATTTGCAATTCTATCAATATCATTTTTATATTCAAGTACACCATTTACTATTTCATTTACAAAATCATTTTCTACAGGTACAGATTCTTTTATAACATCTTCTACCTTATAATCAATATGATTTGATTCATATAAAAATATTTGATATAAAATTGTCATTATTTTTTTTCTAAGTTCTGTTCTATTCATTTTTCTTCACCTATTTAATTTTATCATAAAAAAATAAAAAAAACTATCATATATATAGTTTTTTCATATACTTTTTGTAAGTATTTGTCTTTTTAGGATTATTTATGTAGTATATATCAAGTATTATTGTAACTATAGATAATATTATAAGAATATATATTACATACATTTTAGTTAAATCAATGTCTCTATTAAGTATAAAATTTTCATTTGATAAAATAGCATCATAATAATCACTATTATTTAATAGTTCTTTAATACTTTTTTTATTTCCATCAAATGATTCTATATTTAAATATACTTTATCTGTAATAATTGTATTATCTCTTAAAAAAATCATTACTTTTTTATTATCAAAATCTAATGTATATAGATTTAATTTTTTTTTATTTTTATTTTCTAAAGAATATACTTCTAGCTTTGCTTTTCTTAAATCAGCACTAACATATCTTTCTTTATTTTTAATCGCATCATCAAGTGATTTACTATTATTTATATTAACATATTCGTTATTTAAAACCTTTAAATAATCTGAAGAGAAAAATATTAATGAAATTATACATAAAATAATCATTACTATACTTAACATTAAACTTTCTTTCTTTTTTTTAATTACTTTTATTTCTATGTTACTCATATAACCACCTACTATAACAATAATAACACAAAAGGACTAGAAATATCTAGTCCATAAAGAATTTATAATAAAAATTATATGCAGAATAAATATCAAATTTACTAGTTACCTCATATGGTGCATGCATTGAAAGTACTCCAATACCAGCATCTACTACTTCTATTCCTTTATTTGCAAGTATATAAGCAATAGTTCCACCACCACCTAAATCAATTTTACCAAGTGTTGATACTTGATATTTTATATTATTTTTTTCTAATATATTTCTTACATAAGCCATATACTCAGCATTCGCATCACTTGCGCCAGATTTACCTCTTGAACCTGTATATTTATTTAAAACAATACCTCTTCCTAAGAATGATGCATTATTTATTTCTGATGCACTTTTATATATTGGGTCATATCCAGCATCAACATCAGCAGATAACATTTTAGAATTATTATATACTTTATTTAATGCTCCTGGATAATTTTCATCCTTTTTATTTAATAGTTCATTTATAAACATATCAAATGTTTCAGAGTACATTCCAGTATTTCCAACACTTCCTATTTCTTCTTTATCCGCTAAAATTGTTATACATGTTTTTTCTGGATTTTGAGTATTTAATATTGCTTCTAAATTGCAATAAGAACATACTTTATCATCTTGGCCATATGCCGCAACCATTGATTTATCAAATCCTAAGCTTCTTGCTTTAAATGCTGGAACTATTTCAAGCTCAGAACTTAAAAAATCTATTTCTTTTATTCCATATTTTTCATTTAATAATGAAAGAATATTATATTTTATACTATCCTTTTCTTCATCAAATGGAATACTTCCAATTAATAAATCTAAGTTTTCTCCTTCAATTCCATCGCCTAAAGTTTTCTTTTCTTGTTCTTTTGCTAAATGTGGAAGTAAATCAGTTATTGTAAATATTGGATCACTTTCATCTTCTCCAATATTAACTTCTACTTTTTCACCTGTTTTCTTTATAATAACACCATGAATTGAAAGTGGAATTGTAGTCCATTGATATTTTTTTATCCCACCATAATATTGTGTTTTAAAATATGCAAAACCATCATCCTCATATAATGGATTAGGTTTTAAATCAAGTCTTGGTGAATCTATATGTGAACCTACTATATTTAGTCCATTAGATAAAACTTCTTTACCAATAACAGCAATATATACACATTTATTCCTATTAATATAATATACTTTATCACCAATATTTAAAGTATTTTTTTCTTCAATATTAATAAAACCATTATTATCAAGTAATTCTTTTGCATTATTAGAAAATTCTCTTTCAGTTTTAGATTTGTTTAAAAAATCCATATATCCTTCAGAAAATTCAAATACATTCTTTTTTTCTACTTCAGTTAGATTTAACCAACCTGTTTTCTTATTATTAATTATATCTTTTCTTTCCATTTTAGCCTCCTATTATTATTATAACATTTTTTAAGCAAAAAAAAGAAAGATTTTTGTCTTTCTAATTTTTTTCTAAATACCATTCGTAAATATCTATATTTCCAACGCAATATTGTATTCTTGGGTAAATACTTGTAATGCTATCAGATAAATTTAAATCAACTGTATATTCAAAGCTTTCGCCATAGCTTGGAAAAAATGTTTTTAGATTAGAACCCCAACTTGAAAGTGTCGTTGTATATCCTGGAAAGAAATGATAATAAGAAGAATCACCATCTATTCTTTTTCCTTTAATAATCATCTTTGTATATTTTTTAGGATTATATTCTTTTTTTAAAATCACAATACCATCAGAACCATAAGGTGAATATAATGAAATATAATTATCTCGTGTTGTAACTGTCATACCATCAGTTATATAATCACTACTTTTTAATTCACTTAATAAGTCTGCTTTTTTTTGACGACTCACCATTTTGTAGCATAGCATAATTTATTTCAGTAGTAATATTTGATAAATTTATTTCTGAATTTGGTAATGTAGTTAATTCTTTATTTTTATCGTATGTTATAATCAATTTTAATATTTTACTTTTTTAGCATATTTTTGAGTTCAAATAATTTATTAATTGCTTCAATTGGTGTCATTTCAAGTGGATTAATCTTTTCTAATTCTTCAACTACTTTATTTTCTTCTTTTGGTTCTTCTAAATCAAATGATATTTGAGTACTTGTTTCAGTATTTTTAATATTATTACCATTTTTCTCATATTTAGAAAGAATTTCTTCTGCTCTTTTTATAAGTTCATCAGGTAATTTAGCAAGTTTTGCAACATGTACACCATAACTCTTATCAGCAGGTCCACTCATTATTTTATGAAGGAATGTAATATTACCATTTTCTTCTTTTGCTGATACATGTACATTTTTTAAATGTTTATGATGTTTTTCTAAATCTGTTAATTCATGATAGTGTGTTGAAAAAAATGTTTTTGCTCCTACCTTATCATGTATATATTCTATAATAGCAGCAGCTAAACTCATACCATCATAAGTTGATGTACCTCTACCTAATTCATCAAATAATATTAAACTATTTTTAGTAGCTCCCTCTATTGCACTATTTGCTTCCATCATTTCAACCATAAATGTTGATTCACCAGATACTAAATCATCACTGGCTCCTATTCTTGTAAATATTTTATCAAATATAGGAAGATTTGCTTCTTTAGCAGGTACAAAAGATCCTATTTGAGCCATTATTGCGATTATAGCCATTTCTCTCATATATGTTGATTTACCTGACATATTTGGTCCTGTTATTAAAAGGATTGTATCATCTTTATCCATTTTAACATCATTTGAAACAAATTCACTAGTTAATACTTTTTCAACTACTGGATGTCTTCCTTCAACAATATTAATTATATTATCATTATTAAGTTTTGGTCTTACATAATTATTTTCTTCTGCAACAACTGCTAAAGATGATAATACATCGATTTCACTTATAGTATGTGATAAATCTTGTATATAAGGTATTTTACTCTTTACAATATTTCTTATTTCAATAAATAAATCATATTCTAAATTAATGATTTTTTCTTCTGCACCTAAAATAAGTGCTTCTTTTTCTTTTAATAAAGGTGTTATAAATCTTTCACAATTAGCAAGTGTTTGTTTTCTTTCATAACCATATTCTTCTTTTATATCTTTACATGCACCTTTACTTACTTCAATATAATAACCAAATATTCTATTGTATCCTACTTTTAACGTTTTTATTCCAGTTCTATCTCTCTCTTCTTGTTCTAATTTAGATACAAAATCCTTATTACCTTTTCTAGAAGATTTTAATTCATCAAGTTCACTATTATATCCTTCTTTTATTAAATATCCTTCTTTTAATGTAATAGGAGCATCTTCATATATAGATTTTTCAAGTAAATCATATAAATCTCTAAACTCATTAATGCTTTTATAATTAATTTTCTTTAATATTTCATTTATATTAGGTAATACTTTTAATGAATTTTTTAATTGTAATAAATCTCTTGCATTAGCAGAACCAAATGCTACTTTACCTGCAAGTCTATCAAGATCATATACATCATTTAAATACTCTCTTAATTCATCTTTTAAAATAAATTCTTTCATTAAAGTATCAATTATATCATATCTATGTTCTATCTTTTCTTTATCTATAATTGGATTTAATATATAGTTTTTAAGTTTTCTACTACCCATTGCTGTTTTTGTTTTATCAAGTAACCATAAAAGTGAATATTTCTTTTCTTTTGTTCTTATGTTTTCAGTAAGTTCTAGATTTCTTTTAGTATGTATATTCATTCTTAAGAAAGAATCTTCTTTTACTATAATTGCACTTTGAAGATGTGATAAACTTCTTTTTTGCGTATTCTCTAAGTATGATAATAAATACTTTATTCCTTCTATTATCCTATCATCTTTTATATCTTTATAAACATTACTATAATCATTTATTAGATTTTTATTATTATAAAGTGAAATAGTTACATTATAATTTCTTTTTAAAGTATCAAGTACGATTTTATCAAAATCAGTATTAACAACTACTTCTTTTATATTTCTTTCAAGTACTTCATTAATTAATAAATCATTATCTCTTTCTTTTATAAATGAATAAACTTCACCTGTTGATATATCAGCATAACTAATTACATATGAATATTTTAAATCAAGGATTGCTCCTATAAAGTTATTTGATCCTTCATCTAAAAATTCACTATTCATTCTTGTTCCTGATGATATGATTTGCACTATATCTCTTTTTACAATACCTTTAGCATTTTTAGGGTCTTCTGTTTGTTCACATATTGCAACTTTATAACCTTTATCTACTAATTTTTCTATATATATATTTGCGGCATGATAAGGTATTCCGCACATTGGAACTCTTTCTTCTAGTCCACATGATTTACCTGTTAGAGTAAGCTCTAACTCTCTTGATGCTGTAACAGCGTCATCAAAAAACATCTCATAAAAGTCACCAAGTCTAAAAAATAGTATATTATCAAGATTTTCATCCTTTATTTCTAAATACTGTTTCATCATTGGAGTTATTTTATTTCTATCTACTTCTTCTCTTGTCATATACTTCACCTACTAGGTTTTATTATAACAAATTTTGAAAATAAAAAAAATAGAAAACTTAATTTTCTATTTTAAAAAATTATCTATATTTTTTAATTTCATTATTTAAAAGTACAACAAAGTCATCTATTGATATTGTAATTGTTTCAGTGCTTCCATGTTTTCTATATGATATATTACCATTTTCTTTTTCTTTATCACCTAAAATAATAACTAATGGTATTTTCTTTAAGTTTGCTTCTCTTAATTTATATCCAAGTTTTTCTTCTCTATCATCAAGTTCAACTCTTAAGTTATTTTCTTTTAAAGTATTTTCTATAGTTTTAGCATATCTTAAATGATATTCATTATTAACTGGTATAATAGTTGCTTCTACTGGAGAAAGCCAAAGTGGAAGTGCTCCTTTTGTTTCTTCTAGTAAGAATGCTAAGAATCTATCTAATGATCCTAAAATTGCTCTATGAATAACAACTGGTCTTTTTTTACTTCCATCTTTATCTATATAACTTAAATCAAATCTTTCTGGAAGAAGGAAATCAAGTTGACAAGTTGAAAGTGTTACATCATGTCCAATAGCAGATTTAACTTGTACATCAAGTTTTGGTCCATAGAATGCTGCTTCACCTTTTGCTTCATAAAATGGAATATTAAGTTCTGTTAAAACATTTCTAAGTTCATTTTCAGCACTTTCCCACATTTCATCATCATCAAAATATTTTTCTTTATCTTCTTTATCTCTAAGTGATAATCTAAATTCATAATCATTAAATCCAAAGTCTTTATAAGTATCAAGTATTAACTTAACTACTCCTGCAAATTCATCTTTTATTTGTTCTTTAGTGCAGAATATATGTGAATCATTCTGAGTAAATGCTCTTGTTCTTTCTATACCACAAACAGCACCTGATGCTTCATATCTAAAGTCATTTGCAACCTCAGCAAGTCTTATAGGTAAATCTCTATATGAATGAAGTGAATTTTTATAAATCATCATATGATGAGGACAATTCATTGGTCTTAATACATATTCTTCTTCATCTAACTTCATAACAGGGAACATATCTTCTTTATAATGATCCCAGTGACCAGATGTTTTATATAAATCAACACTACCTAAACTTGGTGTCCATACATGTTTGTATCCTAATTTTATTTCTTTATCTTGAATATATCTTTCAAGTAATAGTCTAATCATACCACCATTAGGAAGCCATAAAGGAAGTCCCTTACCTACTAATTCTGAATTTGTAAATATTTCTAAGTCTTTACCTATTTTTCTATGGTCTCTTTCTTTTGCCTCTTCTAGTAATTTTAAGTGTGCATCTAAATCTTCTTCTGTATTAAAGCATACACCATATATTCTTTGAAGCATTTTATTTTTAGAATCACCCTTATAATAAGCACCTGATACTTTTAATAATTTAAAGTATTTCATATCTTTAGTAGTATTCATATGTGGTCCACGGCATAAATCAACAAAATCATCTTGTTTATATGCGCTTATTGTTTCACTATCATCTAAGTTTTTAATAATATCTACTTTATATGGATCATCCTTAAACATTTCTAGAGCTTCTTCTTTAGTAAGTTCTAATCTTTTAATTAATTTATTACTTTTTGATATTTTTTTCATTTCTTTTTCTATTTTAGGTAAATCTTCTTCTTTTATAACTTCATCACCTAAATCAATATCATAGTAAAAACCTTCTTCTATAACAGGTCCAACCCAAAACTTTGCATTTGGATATAAATGTCTTACAGCATGCGCTAAAAGATGTGCACAGCTATGATTAAGTGTATTTAATTCTTTATTTTCTTTTATATTGATCATTTCTCTTCTCCTCCATTAAATCTTTAGAATATTCTTTTTTTAAATCTTTGATTTGTTTATCTATAATTTCAGTATTTTCACCCTTCATAGATAACTTCTTTTTTTCTAAAAATAAATCTGTCAATTTTTGCATAAACTCTTTCTTTTCCATATTTCCTCCAAAGAAAAAAGGATGGCATTTAAGGAGTGCATGTGCACGGTACCATCCTTTATTTTACTTAATTTAGATAACGGCCTTTAAAACCGAAAATTATTAATTTCACTCAGAAGTAGTAACTTATTAACTAACTAATTAGCCTTCCACCAATAGCTAACTCTCTTTATAGTAATCATTAACAAATCGTGTCTTCGTCACAGATTTACAAATAAATAATATCACAAAATATAGTTATTGTAAATACTATTATTTTAATTTGAAGCACTTCTTAAATTTATGTCAAGTGAACTATTACCATGTTCATTAACATACTTTTTTATCTTACCAACTGAACCATTCTTTTGAGCTTTGGTAAGCATTTCCTCATAACCAGAACATTTTAATGTTAAATAATCAAGTTCTTCTCTAATAGAACAATATTTTTGATATAATTCATCTAAATCCTCAAGAATATTTACACTACTCTTTTTAACTATTTCATATTGCTTTGACACAATTTCAAGTTTAGTTAAATCTCTTAATTTATCTGGATTTAAATATGATCCTATATCACCATTACAATCATATACAAGTAAATAATCTTTTCTTTTTATTTCATCGATATCTACATATCTATTATATATTCCAACAACGAGTGGATTACCTACAGTTAAATATTTTAAGTCTTTATGCGATAAAGTTGTTGAACATAACTTACCTGCATTCATTTTTAAATATTTACTTAAAAATTCTTCCATGCTGATTGCGTATTCTTTATATTTTCTTATATCCTTTTTGCTTTCTGAAACCTTTTCGATATTTTGTTCTTCTTCTCTTATCTCTTCATTATCTGATTTAATCTTCTCATTAATTTCTTCTTCATTCATATACATTTCTAATAATGCTTCAAAATTTTCTTCCATAAAACTACTCCCATAAACCCTATATTTTTATTTTCTATTATTATTACTAATTAACTTTAAATCATCAGTAATAAATTTTATGCGTTCTATTATACGCTTTGCTTTTATTTTGTCAATTTTATCTTTACTTTCACTTAAATGTACTTCAAGTTCTTCAATAGACAAATTAGATGTAAAAAATGTTGGTAACTTTTCATCCATTCTATATTGAATAATTGGTCCAAGTATTTCATCTCTAGACCAAGCAGATATATTTTCAGCCCCTATATCATCAATTAATAATAAATCAGATTTCTTTACATAATTAAATTGTTCATCAAAATCTTTGCCAAAAGATGCCTTTAAACTTCTTAAAAATTCTGGATAATATATAAGTGCACCCTTATAACCATCTTTAACAAGCTCATTAATCATTGCGGATACTAAATATGATTTACCAGATCCAAAATTACCACTTAAATATAACCCTTTACATTGTTTACCTGATTTATAATTTTTTATAAACTTAATTATCCATTTAATTAATTCATTTCTATTTTTATCATCTGTATAAATATCTTTCATTTTTGCATTTCTAACTTCTTTAGAAACTTCAAATAAATATCCATTTTTTACATATTCAATATCATGAAGCATTTTATTTTTATATTTACAAGTTTTATGTTCAAAATTAATATTACCATCTACAATAATAGGTTTGTAAAAACATCCATTTACTTCATTTTTACAATTTTCAAGACCTTTGCAATTCTTACAATTTTCTTTTTCATTAAAACACTGCATTAAACTAGATGTATATTTCATAAGTATTTTATCATTTAAATTTATAGAATCAGTAAACTTTTTAAATTCTGGATTTTTATTTGCTTTAAAATATTCTATTTCTAAATCAGTTAAATTTTTATTTTTCTTTTCATTAATTATTTCTTCTGCTTTAATCATATTTTCACCTGCTTACTACATAAAATCCTTAAGTAAATCCTTTACTTCTTCTTCTTCTTTTTCACTATTTTTTTCTTTTTCTATTTCTTTATTAAACCATTCAGGAAGATTTGTTTCTTCTTTTTTATAAGTTCTTACACTACTCTTTTCTTTTACCATTTTTTTCTTTTTACATTCTTTTTCTGCTTCGTTCATAGCGTCTTCTGCAGTCTCTATATTAAGTCTCTTCCACTGTCCCGCAATTGTTTCAATAAAGTTTTTAGTTAACTTTTTGTTATTTATTTTCATAACATAATCTATTAGAACATTAACAACTGCTGGTTTAAGTCCTGAATCTACCATTAAACTTTCTACTAAATTTAAATCTCTTTCTGTTGGTTTCGCGCCGTTATATTTTCCTCTTAAGAAATTATATGGTGATACAGTTTCAAATGTATAAATCATTTTTGCTCTTTTACTATCATTTCCAACTGGATTTCTTAAATACTCTGGTTGTTTTTGATAAATAAGTGATGGAAGTTTTCCATTATTTTCAAATTGATAATAATTTCTTGCATTTTTTCTAAGTAATGTTTTATCAATATTATGTTTGTCATTAACTGAATTAATAATAATACCTTTCATTTCTTCTGTATCAATATTATATATATATGAAATATTTTGAATTAACTCTTTTTCATCTTTTCTAAATGTATTTTTTGAAAGTAAACCACTTGGTAAAATAGATATAAGCATATCAAAATCTATTGTACTTTCTATTTCTGGTTTTAGCTTATGAATACTTTTTATATTACGAGATTCATTTTCAAATACTGTACCTGGTACGCTATCAAAAACCTCATTGAAGTTTTTAGTTATATCTTTATAACTTCCATAATTAATGCGTGGTACTTTAAATCTATTAATAAGTCTTTCATATTCTTTTTTACCTACATTATTATATAAAACTATATTAAGTATTGGATGAGAAAATATTTCATGTGCTGAAAGTGGAGAAAATATTTCATATATATATGTATTAACGTCCTCTCCTTCTTTAAAGTATGATTTAATAAGACCAATTGCTTCTAATTTTTCTCTAGCAATAACTATATCGCTTAATCTCATTCTCATATTAGTCATCAAATGATGATGTGAATTTTCTTCACTCATAAATTCATTTTTATCTAAATCAAGACATAAAGTAAGATATAAATTAACCGCACCTATACCTATAATAGGTTGATAAAGCATAGTTAAAATCTTACTATCATTTTCTTGTAATACAGTTTTATTAACAACAATATACATATCTGCGGGTAAAATACTTATATCCATACTTCCTCCTAAACTTTAACTTTATTATATGATATTTTCTCTTTAAAAACAAGGCAAATATAAAAATAAGATATATAAAATTATATATCTATTTATCATTTAATTTATTTGTTACTCTATTTAATTTATAAGTATTATTTACTCTTTTCATTTCAAAATAATTTGTATTTCTGATATACTCATTTTCACAATATCCAGTATAACCTGTATATGGGAAAAACATTCTATCATTATCAAGTTCATCACATACAGATTTTATATAATTATCAAAATATATATCATAAGTTATATTACATGAAATCTTATTGTCATCAAGACTATAACAAGTATTCATATGTGCCTTTACATCTTTTGGATATGCAAGATTTGGATCATTCTTTTTAATTTCATCAACATATTCTTTAGCAATATTTCTAAGTTTTATAATCTCATCCACCATGTTTTTACTATTAAAATAAATAATATTTTTATTTTCTAAAATAAGTATATCATTCTTTATTGTAAATTTTTCTTTATTATCTAAAGTAACATTATCATTAGAAAGTGTATATTTACCATTTATTTGTTTATAATTATTGTCTTCACTATTAAATCTATATTCATAATCTTCATTAGATGTAAATTTTATATAAGATTTTCCATCTTCATTTAAATAAAAAGTATTACCATTTAATATATTATTAACTTCTGGTTCATTTTCCTTAAATAAATCTAATTTTGATATTAAAAATCCCGCAAAAAAAGATAAAACAAAAGTTATAACAAAACACATTATTAAAAGTATACGCTTTTTCATATTTTCACCCTTTATTTAACTCTTTTATACATATATACAGCAGTATATGGAGGAATATTACTCTCTTCACTAGTATAATAAGCAGTATAATTTCCACCAGTTTGTGATGATGATAAAGTTGCTCCATAAAAATTACCTAAAGTATTTGCATTTGTACCAAATTTATTATTAACACCTACTAATGAATCACCTAAAGTGTTTACTGGACTTTCATGTTTATGAGTCGCAGTCCCACCAGTAGTTCCCACTTGATAATTAGAAGATGCTCCTATTAAAAAGGTGTTTTCCATCTTTTCCCATGTTCCACCAAATTTTTCTGTTACAGATTCAATTGTTTCATCTGTTAAACTCATATAAATACTTCCAACAGGATATATTTTATCTTCTAAAGTACTAATTTTATTTTCTAATGCTGATAATCTATTTTCAATACTTGTTGAATTAGATTCATCATAATTCAATTCATTAATAATATTTTTCTTAACATTATTATTTAAACTTGATGTATTACTAAGTGTATTCATAAGCATAAAAAGTGTTATCAAAAATAAAGTTAATAAACTAAATATTATTAATGATGACGCAAATCCTTTATTCTTCATCTTTATCATTCCTTCTACCATAAATTATATCATAAAAAAATACTCCTATCAAGGAGTACATTTCATTATTTGTTAAGAAGTTTTCTAGCATTATTTTCAAAAATATCATTTATTTCATCTTCAGTAAGATATTTGCTAAACTTCTTTTTTGCCTTTTCAGCAAAATTATAATTTTCTTTTTTATGATGTATATCTGTTCCCATAAATGTTATTAAATGCTCTTTTAATAATCTTTTAATAGTCTTTTTGGCATGAGATCCATAATCACCTAAAATACTACCTACATTACATTGAAATAATACACCAATTTCTTTTAATTCATAAACTTTATTAAAGTCTTTTTGAAATGAAATATATCTTTCTGGATGCGCTAAAACAACTTTATATCCCATATTAATTAAATCTAAGAATACATCATAATATATTTCATTTTCACCACTCATAGGTAGTTCAATAAGTAAATACTTTGAATCATTTAAAGAACTAATTATACCTTCTTTAAATAATTTTATAATATCACTATCAATATATATTTCATTACCTAAATATAAATTTACAGGTATTTGATGTTTAACTAATTCAACTTTTAATCTATCTAATAAATCTAAGTTGTTTTCTCTTGTACTCATATAAGAACTACCATTTATAAAGTGCGGTGTTAAAATTATATCTGTATAACCTATTTCACTTAAACTTTTAATTATATATGCACTTTCTACTATTGATCTAGACCCATCATCAATACCATATAATAAATGTGAATGTATATCAATCATTATTGACTATCTCCATAATAACCATAGTATTTACCATATGTGCTATTTTTTCTATTTACATTATTAAGTACATCACCTGCAATTGGTGCATTAACACTTTCAAGTTGTTTTTTAGTACTTTCAAGTACTGATTTTGGAGTCATAGAATCAGAACTTACAATTAAAACTTTATCTACTAATTTTGACATTATAATTGAATCAGGAAGTCCATTACATGGAACACCATCATATATTATTACATCATATTTTGCTTTTAATACTCTAAGTAAATCAGCATTCTTTTTAGAATTTAATAATTCACTTGGATTTGGTGGAACTGTTCCTCTTGTAATAACATGTACACCAGGAACTGATGTTTTATTTATATAATCTTTTAAATTAGTCATATCATCTATAAGTAAATTAGATAAACCTTTAGAATTAGATAATTTAAATATTCTATGTTGTCTACCTTTTCTCATATCACAATCAACAATTAATACTCTTTTATCTGTTTGCGCAAATGAAATTGCAAGATTAGCACTTATAAAACTCTTTCCTTCTCCTGGAATAGAACTTGTTATTAAAATTGTTTTAATATCTTCATCTACAGATGAAAATTGAAGATTAGTTCTAAGTGTCTTAATACTTTCACTAACTACAGATTTAGGATACTTTTGCGCAAGTAATTCAATTTTACGATTATTCTTTGATCCTATATCACTTTTAAATACCTTTGCTACAACTGGCATACCAATTTCTTCTTCTAAGTCATCAGTAAGTTTTACAGTATCATCAAAATAATATACTACAAATACTACACCAATTGTTCCAAATATTGATACAAATAATGCTAGTAATAAATCTCTTTTTAAAGTATTATTAGATACTTCTTCAGGTGTAACTGCAACATCAACCACACTAATATTATTTATTTGATATATTTTTGCTATTTCACCACTAAATACTTGAGCAATAGAATTTGCGATATTAGCCGCAAGTTCTGGATCTTGATCAGTTACTGATATTTTAAGCATTTCAGTATTTTCATATGCTTCTACACTTACATTTTCACTTAATTCTTCTGCAGTATAAGTAACCCCTGTTTCTGATATAACCTGTTCTAGAACAAGTTTACTTTTTATTATTTTACTATAAGTTTCTACTAACTTTTGGTTTAGTAAAATATCATTTTGTGTAATAGTTGTTCCTGTTTGTGTCTCATTAGACTTAGTAAGTATTATTGTTGTATATGTTGTATAAAGTGGTTTCTTTATACTTTTATCATAAATAAATACTCCTATTATAAGTACAATTGCTACTACTACAATCACTAGTACATATTTTTTTAAATAATTTAAAAAATCCCTTATATTAATTTCTTCCATAATACCCTTCTCTTTCCTATATACATTAATATACTATAAATATTATACACATAAAATATATGCTTTTCAATAATAATTAGCTCTGGTTTACACATTGTTTAAAAAGAAAAAAGTCTATATAGACTTTTTAGATATTTTTTTATTAAATATATAAAAAATTGATATTCCACATAAAGAACCAAATGTATCAATCATTACATCTAATACTCGCGCACTTCTACCAATTATAAATAATTGATGAAATTCATCAGAACATGCATATAAAAAACAAATTAGTAAAGAATATATTATGAGTTTTTTATTTATTGAATAATCTTTTACTACTAAAAATGATAATATACCTAAAATAAAATATAATGTATAATGTGCAAGTTTTCTAATAGGATATGTATATTTTTCTATTATTTCATTTTCTTTTTCTTTAGTAATGTTTTCATTAAATATTTTATATATTTTAACAACTGTTCTATCAATAAAACCATCGCTAACTTTAGAACTATCTACATCTTTTTGATTAGAAAAAGAAAATATTAGTGCCATCCATAATACTAAAAAACAAATCTTTATTACTTTCATAATTAATCCTCATTTTCTTTATTTTCTTCTTTTGTTATATCGCCAGATAATTTTAATGCACATAACAAAAATGTTAATATAAATAATAATATCATAATAACAAAAAATAGCATATAATTCACTCCTTAAATAAATCTTTACTTATTATATTCAAAAGTGAATAGATTATACTATTTTTCGTACTACTTATTCTGACAAAATATGACAAACTATTTTAAGATTTCATTTATTTTTGATTTTGCAGAAACAATTGTTTCATCAGCTGGATACATTACCCAACCTTTCATACTATTTAAATGAATTAAATCTTGTGCATCTGTTCCATCAACAGATTGATTATCAAAACTCCAGTTTGCTCCATCAATAGTATCTTTCATAATCTGTTCTATTATTTCTCTTGGAAGCGTTGTTTCATATAAATCGCTTAATGAATCTAATATATTCGTATAATTTGTAAGAGTATTAACACTCTTTAGTTTTTCAAATATATCAACTATAATTGCTTGACAATTTTTTTGTCTTTGTCTATCTCTACCAGCAAATGCATTTCTTTCTCTAGCAACAGTTAATGCTTCTACACCATTTAAATGTTGACATCCCTTTTTAATATATAATTTTTTACCTTTAGAATCATCATATGAATTTAATATAGTTGCATGAGTAGTTGTATAGCTCTCATCAGAGCAATATTCAATTCCGCCAACAGCATCAACCATTCCTACTAAACTATTTGTATTAATTTTTAAGTAATAATCCATATTAATGCCAAAATAGCTTTCAATTGACTTAGCCCTTGTATTAATATCATTAACTCCAATAAAACTTAAGTTATCTCTAATACCATTTGTTCCATATACAGGAAGATAATAATCTCTTGGAACACTTGTCAAAAGTATTTTATGAGTATTCATATTAACAGTAACAATCATATTAAAATCACTTAAATTAGCAAAATCTGTTCCACTAATATAAATATTAAATTTTTCTTTATTATTAGATGTTGATTTGCTTACTTTATTTTTAATTTTAATATTAAACTGATAAACAATCTTATAATTATCTCTCTTTAAATTTTTATTATTATCAAATAATATTTCATAACTTGAATTACTTAATAACGCAAAACTTGCTTGTTTATTCGCAATCATAGTAAATAAAGTTGTTATATCACTTGCAAGTGTTATGTTACTACTAGTATATTTCTTTAAATAATTTACTGCACTTTCAATATTAGAATCATTATTAACATAATAAACCGTATCTTTAATATCATTTCTGTTACTAGCAGTATTATCCTTATAAGTTACAACATAATATGTTATTGTATTTTCAGTTTTAGTATTATCAAATGCTTTATCTAAAAATGTATTACCAGTATATAAGTAATATGACAAAACACTACATCCAATAATTGATAAAGATGATAATACAATACCAATTATTTTTGTTACCTTAAATTTTAAATTAGTAAATAAAATACATAATAATTCATAAATAGTTAAAGAAACTGTTATAATCATCATATATTTTTTAGGAATCATATTTAATTTTAATAATAAAACTAAAAATAATGTAATAAATATTAAGTTTAATATATTAATTATATTAAGTTTATTAAACTTTTTTTCTTTTTCTTTTTTCATAATCTCTCTCCTATACTTTTATTTATTATAACACACTAAAATAATTATATAAAATATAGATATTAATTATTTACAAAAAGATGTAAAGAAAAAAGTACTAAATATAGTACTATAAATTAATATCAAAAACATAATCATAACTTATATTTTTATAAATGCAGCTTCATTATGAGAAAACTCTACTATTTTTTGTGAATTAAAAATACTCTTTAACTTTTTTTATAACTTTAATAATTAACATACTAATTAAACTACCTAAACTATCAATTAATACATCTAATACTTGTGCAGTTCTACCATATACAAATAATTGATGTGTTTCATCTAATGATGCATATATTATGCATATAAACATTGATAAAAGTAATTTATGATTTACTTTAGTGCAAGAAAATATACTATAAACAAATATTCCAAGTAAGAAATAAATACTAAAATGAGCAAGTTTCCTAATTGGATAATTTAATTTAGTAATAACTTTTTCTTCATCTACTTCTTTATTAGTAACTTTTTCATATACTCTTACTGAATACCTAATTAAGTTTTTACTTGTACTATTAGATTCCATAGTATTCTTACTAGAAAAACAAAATATAGTTATCATACATAATAACGCTAATAAAATATATATTATTATTTTTTTCATTTTTATCACCTAACATGCATAGACAATATATCACAATTATATATTAAGGTCAAACAATTTCTTAAGTTAATTAATAAAAGAATCAAGTTATTTTTTAGCTTGATCAATTTCTATTCTACACCATCTTTATTAATACTATATTTTTTTCAATTTAATTTTTGATTTATATGAATCAATTATGTTTATAAAAAACTTATCTTTTAAAATTAAAAGTACAGAAGTATATGTAACAATTCCTACAAGTGTTAATATAATTGTTGCAAATATTGATGGATTAAGAACAATCGAAACAATTTTACAAATTAAATACATTATAATACCTGCAAAAAAATAATTATAAGATAATTTTAGTATTTCAAAAACATTTATATCTCTTTTTACCATAAATATCTGCATAACCACAATTGCAATTTCACCAATCAGAGATGCAATAAGTGCACCTACTGATTGAAAGTGTCTTATTAAAATTAGATTACAAAAGAAATTAACAAAAGCTCCAAAAAAAAGCGATATAACATATTTTTTCTGATTATTAGTTGATACCAAATATTGCATTCCAAAAATATCATCTAGGCCTTGAAAAATCAAAATAAAGCCACTAAAATTTAATAAAATTGATACCTTATTAAAACTTTTACCAAAAAACCATGGAACAAAATATTCTGATATACTCATCAAGCCAAATGCAATAGCAATTGAAATAAAAAAAACATAATTAGCAGATTTTAATATAAATTTTTGGATATTTTTTTTATTATTTTTTTTATATGCATTTGCTATTTGAGGAAGTAGCACTGTTCCTAGGGCTAATACAAGTTTCAAGAGAACAACATTAATCTTTTGTGCTTGTTCATAATACCCATTTTCTATATACCCTTTAGTAATAATTCCAAGCATAGTTTTATCTAATAATGTATAAATAGACGTTGCAATTGCTGGAAGAAAAAAAATTGCACCTTCTTTAAAAGTTTTTTTAATTTTTATAAAACTTAAATTTACTTTACAAATATATTCTTTTAAATCAATCCATAACGCAAAAAATGTAACAAATGCAATGAAACTACTACCAAACACATATAGATTTAAATCCGTTGGTTCTTTTATAAAAAAAACCACAAAAACTAAATCAATAATTTTCAATAAAAAACCTCTTATCGTAATTTTTTTAAATTCTCCTATTCCTTGAAAAAACCATCCAATGTTTAAGGGAACATTTATTAAATGAAATACCAACAGAAATAATAAAATTTTATTAGGATTAAACAGCGAAAAAATAATATAACAAATTAAAGTAAAAATTGTGAAAATTGTTTTTATTATCTGAACAGAAAGAAAACTTTCTGTTCTTTTTTTTATATCATCTTTGTAATATGATATTTCTCTTCTGCCATACACATCAAAACCAAAAGTAGCTACTAACACAAAATAACTTATAATAGAATATGCATAACTATATTCGCCTATTCCACTTACACCTAAACTCCTCGAAAGAAATGGCATTGTTATGAGTGGGCTTATTACCAAAAGTACTTGATATAACAAATTATAAAAATAATTTTTCTTAATGTTATTTATCATGTATTAATTCACTCCTTTTTTTAAATAAAATTTCAGAATAAAAAAGTAATATTATATTCATAAATATATTTGGCGTAAAACTTTCCGTAAATCCATAAATAATATAAACTATAACTAATAAAGTTTTTCTTATGTCATTATCGTGTTTTATTTTTTTGCAAATTGATAAAATAAAATAAAGAATCAGAGATGCTCCAATAAGACCATATTGGATATACAAAAAAATATATCCATTATCAAATAAAGCATTTTTATCATTCAAAATATTTTTACCAAATAGACTAAAACCATAGTTGGTCAAATAATAATTAGAATATGCTATTCTTCCATTAAAAATGGTATTTAATTTATACATAAAATCAATTCTATTATACAACAATGCAGTACAAAACGAAAAAATAACAATTGTTAATAACAAAGGTATTGGCAATTTTAATAATACCGACTTTATCTTTTGATTTTTAGAAAATAATGTTAATAATATTAATATTATGGATAATACAAAGCCTGTTCTTGATCCCGAATACATATATATAAATGCATTTAAAGTAAATAAAAATATAATATCATATAACTTGAATTTTTCATATCGGCAATATAAATATAATGAAATCAATATAAATAACGCTAAATGCAAACTGTTTGGATGCCCAAACCCCAAGGAATATCTAACATCTAAATTTCCATTTCTCCACATCGTTATTGAATTATTATCAATTATGTTAAAAAAAGACAATGAAACTATTAAAAAAAATGTTATAAATCTTAAATTTAACATACTATAAAAAATTTTATCTATCATAATACCTTTCATGCCTGAAAGACAAATGCATGTAACAAGAAGAGTAACTTTTTTTGTAAATATAAATGAAAGTAATCCTATTAATAAAAATATTATTATTTTTCCCATTTCACTTTTTGTATATTTATCAGAAATAAACTTAACAAATAAACATACAGAACCAAATATTAATAAAATAAAATATACAATATTATTATTATCGAGTCCCAAGCCTTTACAAATCACATTTAAATATAAAAATATAAGAAAAAATGTATTGCTAGTAAATCTTATTTTCTTCATAACTAATCACCACAATTATTTTCATAATATAGATTCATATAATATATTGCCAATTTTTTTGCAACTGATTTTACATCATAATTGGCCTTTATAACATATTTTTGAGTATTTGTAAATGCTAGTATATTTTTAGAATTATTAATTGCAACATTGGCCCATTTTTTAGCACTGTCATTTATAGATAGTTTTATATAAAGATCTGTAATTTTGCTTTCTTTTGGTAAACCTGACGAACAAACACACGGAATTCCCGAAGCTTGTGCCTCTATTGCCACTATGCCAAGTCCCTCATATATTGATGGAAAAATAAATACATCCATTGCTTGATATAATTCATTAACATCATTTCTATTTTTTAATAAAATAACACTGTCTTGCAATGAAAGTTCATTTATTTTTTTTATTATTTGCTGACTAGAATCACCATTACCAATCATTAATAATATCGCATTTGGCTTTTGTTTTTTTATTTCTAAAAATATATCTAATAAAAATGAATGATTTTTTTCAGGTCTGAATCTTCCAACATGACCTACAACAAATTTTTCGTTTAAATTAAGTTCTTTTCTAACTTTATTTCTTATTTTCTTAGAAAAAATAAATTTTTCTGAATCAATAGAATTATTTAAAATTGTAAATTTTCTGTTTTTAAATAAATACCTGCCAGCATCTTCTGAACAAGCCATATAATTTGTCGCGTAAATAGGATATAATTTCTGTAAAATTACTTTAAAATTCTTTTTAAAATCATTTGTCATATTATTACTATGTGAATGTGCTATTCTAACAGGAACACCACATTTTTTTGCGGTTTTTAATACAAAATATCCTATACTATAGGTATGTACATGAATAATCTTATAATTATTTTCTTTTATTATTTTTTTCAATTGTTTTTCAAATTCAATAATATTTTTATCCACTCTAACATTAGAATAATATATTTTCCCACCAAGTTTAATAATTTCATCATCATAAAATTCTTTATTTGGATATTCAACCAAAAAATCAAATTGTATTTTTTCACGGTCAATATTTCTGTATAAATTCATCAATAAAGCTTGAGTTCCTCCAGCTTCCATCCTTTGTAAAACATGTAAGATTCTAATTTTTTTTTTCATAATTTCACTCTCCTAATCATCCCAATATGGATTCAAATGATTTCCAGCATTTGTATGTATTATTTCACCAGAAATACATTTTGCTGCATCACTAATTATAAAAGCAGCAACTTCCGCGACCTCACTTGGAAGAAATATTCGATCAGATGCGCAATCTCTATAATAATTTCCATTTGTAACACTTGCATATTCTTTTGTCATACAGCTTTCAGTCACACCTGGAGCAATAGCATTAACTCTAAGGCCGCATTTATAAAATCGTCTAGATAAGGCCCTTACTAAACTATTTAATGAACTTTTTGTTAATCCATATGGTATATCATAACATTGATTGCCAGTTTCAGAAGAAATAACCAATATATTTCCAGATTTTTGTTTACTTTTCAGATAATATTCTGAAAATTTTTTACACAAAAAATAATTAGCTCTAAAATTTGTATTAAATTGCATATCAAAAGTTTCTTTTGTAACATTCGTAATATCACTCTCGTGTAACGAAATACCAGCATTACATACAATAGTATCAATTTCACCATTAAGTTTTTTTCTACAATTATTTATTAAATCATCCAATTTGTCTATATCATTCAAATCATAAACAATATATTTAATATTACTATTCAATACAGCTTTTTTTAACTTTTCCTCTCTTCTGCCAATAATAACCACATTTGCTTTTTCTGAATCAAATTTTTTGGCGATTGAAAGTCCAATACCACTACCACCACCTGTGACAATAATATTCCTATTTTTTAAGATTTCACCATATTGTATTTCTGAAATATTAACTTCAACCTTTTTATCATTTGTAGATGATAAAATAAATTTTGCTGCTTTTCTTGCAAATTTTCTTATTTTTTTCATACAATCACCTATTTTTTTATATTAAATTTCTTTGCGATTTTTTCTGCTTTTTCTTGACCAATAGTTTTCTTTATTAATTCTTTACTTTTTCTAATTGTTTCAGATTTAATGTCTCTTGGACGGCTTAAATCAAAAAACTCGTAAATTATCTCCGAATCCCTTTTCATTTCAGTAAAAACTTCAAAAAATATTGGTTTATCACTATTATTTTTCATAAAGTTTAAATAATTAGAATCAAAACTATCTTTATCATATGCACTTAAATATTCAAAATTATTAGTTTCAACCCAACCTTTTGCAATATTTTTATGTCTTGCAGTAGTATGCAAATCACTATATTCATCTTTCCACATTTTATTAAAATAGAATTCTGAACCACCTTCATTGTTTATCATCAAAATATGTACATTTTTACCTATATTATTCAATCTTGTAGCATTCATATCATAAAAATATGCTAAATCGCCTATTATCAAAAATGCTGGTTTTTCAGGATGTGCAGCTGCTTGTCCTAAAAAAGATGATAAACATCCATCAATTCCATGTGTTCCAATATTTGCATACACTTTTATATTTTTTGGTAACTTGAAAAAATTAGTTATTCTAATACTATCATTAATGCTTAAATGAAGAATTGAATTTTCCGGAATTGTTTCAACCACTTTTTTTATAGCATAAATATGAGAATATTCAAATTCTGGATAAACAACACTATTTACATATTCTTTCAAATTATTATAATACATCAAATCATTATTACTCTTACTTAAACTATTAATTTTTTTAAAGAAATACTCAGGAGAACATTCAAATATAGTATCCAATGATTTAAACATATCACATACCATACCATTTTCTTGTATTGACCAATGTTTAGTTTCTTTATAAAATTTTCTTAATTGATCCTTTATTCCAGAAAATACATTTCCACCAATTGAAATAATTAAATCAGGTACATAATTTGACACTTTCTTTGTTGTAGTATATCTTGAATCCATTACAATATTCAAATTTAAACCATCTTCCAAATTTATATTCGACATATATTCTATTGAAACAGCACAATTAAATTTATGAAAAAATCTTTTTATTTCTACATTTAACTCATCACTTACATAGCTGTTCTGCCCGCAAACAACCAATATTTTTTTATAGTTTTCCAATTGAATCCTATAATCATTCCATATTTTTTCGTCATCAAATTTAGAAATACGTTTAATTTTTTTAAATTCTGGAAGACTCTTTACATTAAATGAATTATTATAAGACTTCATTGGAATATTAATATGAACAGGTCCTTTACCATTATGGTTTAATTCTAATAATGCTTCATTTATTAATCTTTCGGCATAATATTCATCATCCTCATCATTAATTATAGGCAAATTAACAGATTTTTTCACATGTCTATCAAACATTCCAACTTGGTCAATCATCTGATCCTCCCATTGACCTAGCATTGATGGATTTCTATCACTAGTTAAAATTACAATAGGAACATTTTGATAAAACGCTTCTGCAACTGGTGGCCAATAATTACATGTAGCAGTTGATGATGTACAAGATATAACAACAGGTTCATTTAGTTCTTGTGCTAATCCCAACGCAAAATATCCTGCACTTCTTTCATCAACAACTGAATAGCAATTAAAAAATGAATCTTTTTCAACAGAATGAACAAAAGGAACATTTCGACTACCTGCCGATAAAACACAATGTTTAATACCATACTTTTTTAATGCTGCAATAATTTGCTGATAAACTTTTAATTCTGTATACATTATATATTCTCCTTTATATATTTCTTTGTTTTTTCTCTTTCAATTTTTAAAATTTTCTCTACACTCTTATAATCAATACTTTCATAAATTATATTTTCTAAATCATCTACATCATATATCATTCTTTTATTTAAATCCAATGTTTTTAATAAATCAGTTAATTTTTCTTCATTTCCGTATGAATTTCCAATGCTCTTTCTAACTAAAGTAACAAATTTTTTATGATTTATAATTGAAAAAATACTTCCGTGAAATGTATCTGTAATTATATATTCAGCATTATTAAAATACGATAAGACTTCAAATGGAGAGCAATCAATAAATCTATCTGCACACTTCTGTACACCACCTATTGAATATATCTTTAATTTATTTTTTTTAGCAAAAATTTTAATTTTTTTTGCTTCATTCTTTGTTATTCTTCCTGAATATGCATATAAAATCAAATATTTTTCTTTTAAATCTAAATTTGGAATAATATCCTTTTTTTCCATATATTCATAAATTAATACAGGATCTAAGTTTTTTTGTGGTTTAACTTTTGTTAGCTTTGAAACAATATTATAACTATTGTCATCTCTTACAGAAATAGCATCAATTTTTTTTAATAATTTGGATAATTCTTCCTTTTTTGAATATTTTTCGATTTTTTCTATAGTTGTATTCCCAAATGATGCTGCATATGTAATAACCTTTTTAGCATTATTATTTTTTCCAAACAATTCTAATGAATAACCTACATTTTCATTTGATTGAATACAATTGAATACTTCATCGCTTCCGATTATAAGGGTATCAACTTTTGTATTATAATTTGGTTTTGAATTCAAACCCAATATTTTGAAATATTTTTTATCAAAATTGTTTTTGTACAAAATATATTTCATTTTATGGCTTAATTTACCATATCCTTTCAAAGATTCTAATCCTTTTGAAATTTTATTTTGATTTTTTTGATTATTTATCAAAGGTTTTTCAACCGTATAATCAACGAATTCAACTTTTGTATCAAATTCTTCCACTATTTTTTTTAACGCATATGCCTGTAAAAAAGAACCATAATTTTTTATGCGTTGCATAGATAATATTCCTATTTTTTTCATATCATTCTCCTATATTATCTCTTCAATTTCTTCTTTTAATAAATCATTAAATTCTTTATTATTCGAATTATTCTTGTTATTAAGTTTTTTTACTTTTTTGTCGTAATTAATAATAGCATCTATTATTTGATCATCATCTTCAGCAACAATAATGTTTTTCATTCTTTTCTCTACTTGTCTTGAAAATTCTAATTGATGATTATTAACATGTTCATTAAATTCTTTTTTTCTTGGGACAACAACTGGAATTTTCCCATATTTTAAAGGATCTAAAAAACTTGCTGGTCCACCATGTGTTATAACAATTCTTGCTTTTTTTATATTTTCTTGCATTTGATCATACGGAATTAATTTTTCCGCAATATAATTTTTAGGTTCATAGGTGCTATACCCCTTTTGACAAATAATTTCTTCTTTAATTATTCCATCATCGATCATTTTATCAACACACTTTAATAACCTATCAAATGGTTGCTCATGTGTTCCAACTGTTATAAATATCATTATTGCACCTCCTAAAATATACTTCCTAAATTAATTGCTTTCGGATAGACTTTTTTCATTTCTTCCCATTGTACAATAAATTTATCTGTTACAGGATAAACAAGTTTCCCAGTTAATGTTGATTTATCAATTCTATCAAATACTTCAATATAAACAGTTTTAGCTCCTCTTAACTTTCCAAGATAAAAGAATGGTACTGCAACTGCTGCACCAGAAGAAATAATCAAATCTGGTTTTTCCTTATGTAAAACTTTTATTGCTAAAAATGTATTTTTAATTAAGTTCTTTATATTTCTATTTGTAGGAAAATAACAATGATATACTTTTTCGTTTTTTAAAATACTATTTGCATCCATTTTATCAAAAGTAACCCAAAATCTTTCACAATCTTGCCATAATGGTTTAAGCATATATAAATGTGTTAAATGTCCTCCAGATGAACCAACTAAACAAATTTTCATATCTTTTAATTTTTTATTTTTCTTCATATTTTATCCTCTTTTCTAAAAAATAAGATACATTTTTCAATGTATCTGTTTGTTATTTAGCACCAACATGACCAAATACTGCTGAAAATGTTCCAAAAAATATCTTTATGTCCATTTTAAGTGACATATGATTAGAATAATATGATTCTAATTTTAATCTTGTTTTAAAATCAGTTTTACTTCTTCCAGAAACCTGCCAATACCCTGTTAAACCTGGCTTTGTTTTAACAATTTCATCAAAGTATCCATTCATATCTTTTTTCTCTCTAGGTAGATATGGTCTATTACCTATAACAGACATATCACCTTTTAATATATTTAATAATTGTGGTAATTCATCTATTGAATATCTTCTAATAAATCTTCCTATTTTTGTTATTCTAGGATCATTATTTAATTTTTTATTTTTTTCATATTCTTCTTTCATCTTTGGATTTTTTTCTAACATTTCAAAAAGAATATTATCAGCATTTACTACCATTGATCTAAATTTATAAAGATTAAATTCTTTACCATTTTTACCAATTCTTTTTTGTACTAAGAAAACTGGTCCTCTAGAATCAATTTTAATTATAATTGAAACTATAAGAAATATTGGTAATAGCATTATTAACCCTATTAATGAACAAAATATATCAAATGTTCTTTTGCATGCTAAAAACAAAGTTTTTCTAACTGAAACTACACTACTCTTTTCCATTACTAATGCTTCTTCCTGCATATTTATTTCTCCCCTTCAATACGAGTGTATATTATATATAAAATATTTGTTTTGTCAAATTTTGTCGAACAAATATTTTTACAAAATAAAAAACATTAAAACTACATATTTTCTATATCAATTTTATCATAAATTAATGCTATAGACAATATAAAATTTTAACATTATACAACTTGTTAACAGTATTTAATTTATATATTTTAATATTAAAAATTATTTATATTTAAAAAAAGCCAGGAATAACTGGATAGTGGGCTTGTAATGGTAGAAGTGCTACAACTTTTACATAATAACTTATTTTATTATTATTTTCTTTCATATCAATGGCTCTATGTTAATTGTGTCGACACTGTCGACACTTTTTACTTTATTATAATACTTCAAATTTAATCCTACTTATACTAATTCATATTCTCTTGAAATTATTCTGTCATCACTACAATATTCAATTACATATTTATTTTCTTTTTTGCATATTATTATTCCTACTGTTTTATTATCATCAATATTCTTTATATTTTTATCTATATAATTCATATATTTTTGAATTTGTCCTGTATGATTTGAATTTAGTTCAGTAACCTTTAATTCAACTACTACAT
>ERZ1673738.70-NODE-70-length-184494-cov-14.083307_pt1 | contig 184494 bp, 177 predicted proteins | sample MGYA00580198_ERZ1673738 | MGnify/ENA primary metagenome ERZ1673738 (study PRJEB41218, sample SAMN15661784) | gut metagenome | host: Homo sapiens | place: Canada: London | collected 2015-08-20/2019-03-30 | study: EMG produced TPA metagenomics assembly of... | reverse complement strand
CAGCGACAACAAGGATTGCGCCGTCCATCTGAGCAGCACCGGTGATCATGTTCTTGACATAGTCGGCGTGGCCCGGGCAGTCAACGTGAGCATAGTGACGGTTTGCGGTTTCGTATTCAACGTGTGCGGTGTTGATCGTGATTCCACGTGCTTTCTCTTCGGGAGCTTTGTCGATTTCGTCATATTTCATGACTTTTGCATTGCCCTTCGCCGCGCAGTACATGGTGATAGCAGCGGTAAGGGTGGTTTTGCCGTGGTCAACGTGGCCGATAGTGCCGATGTTAACGTGGGGTTTTGTTCTTTCAAATTTAGCTTTTGCCATTTTTGAATCCTCCTACAAATTCTGATGTTTTATTTTTTATTTTAATGCAAAGCATTAATAGCGGTTATTTTCCGAGAATTTTCTCGGTGATGCTCTTCGGCACTTCTTTATAGTGGCTGAAAAACATCGTAAAGTTTGCACGGCCCTGAGTGATGCTTCTGAGGTTTGTCGCGTAACCGAACATTTCGGAAAGAGGCACTCTCGCATCGATCTGGTAAATGCCGTTGTTGGGTTCCATACCCGCGATTTCGCCGCGACGTCCGGTAATGCTTCCCATGCAGTCGCCGAGATAATCTTCGGGGGTGGTAACTTCGACCTTCATAATAGGTTCAAGAAGGATAGGACCTGCTTCCTTGCAACCTTCCTTGAAAGCCATTGACGCAGCGATTCTGTAAGCGATTTCGCTGCTGTCGACGTCGTGATAACTTCCGTCGACGACAGTTGCTTTGAAGTCAACCGTTTCGTATCCGGCAAGGACGCCGCTGCGAGACGCTTCTCTGATGCCGTATTCGATTGCGGGAATGTATTCTTTCGGAATGCATCCGCCGACCGTCTGGTCTTCGAATTTGAAACCGGAGCCCGCTTCCAGCGGTTCAAACACGACGGTACAATCGCCGTATTGTCCTTTTCCGCCCGACTGACGGACGTATTTGCCCTGTTTCTTAACGGTTTTGGTAATGGTTTCGCGATATGCGACCTGCGGCTTACCGACGTTGGCTTCGACGTGGAATTCGCGAAGCATTCTGTCGACGATAACTTCCAGGTGCAACTCGCCCATACCCGCGATGATGGTTTGTCCGGTTTCCTGATCGGTGTAAGCCTTGAACGTCGGGTCTTCTTCGGAAAGTTTTTGAAGCGCGATGCCCATTTTTTCCTGACCTGCTTTCGTCTTAGGCTCGATAGCGACCCTGATAACGGGTTCGGGGAAGGTCATTTGTTCCAGAATAATGGGGTGGTTCATATCGCAAAGCGTATCGCCCGTGGAACTTTCTTTCAGCCCTACGACCGCGACGATGTCGCCCGCATACGCTTCCTCGATATCCTGACGGTTATTTGCGTGCATACGCAAAATTCTTCCGATACGTTCACGCTTGCCCTTTGTGGCGTTTATGAGCGTCATACCCGTTTTCATCGTGCCGCTGTACAAACGTACGAACGCGATTCTTCCGACGAAGGGGTCGGTCATTATTTTGAACAGGAGCGCGCTCAAAGGTTCGCTGTCGCTGCTGTGTCTTAATTCTTCCTTGTCGGTCTTCGGATTGACGCCTTCGATGGAAGGAATATCCAAAGGAGAAGGAAGGTATTCCACAATAGCGTCAAGAAGGTTTTGTACGCCCTTGTTTCTGTATGAACTTCCGCACAGTACGGGAACCATTTTCAAAGCGATGGTTGCTTTTCTGATTGCGGGTTTCAGTTCTTCCGCGGTAATTTCCTTACCGTCGAGGAACTCTTCCATAATGGTGTCGTCAAAATCCGAAACCGCTTCGATAAGAGTGGTGCGGGCTTCTTCCGCAATTTCTTTCATATCGTCGGGAATATCGGTAATTTCGACGTTTACGCCCAGTTCGTCCTTGTAAATGATGGCATGGTTTGCGACAAGGTCTACAACGCCCGTGAAATCCGCCTCTCTTCCGATGGGAAGTTCGATAGGAACGGCGTTGGCTTTGAGCCTTTCGTGCATCATACGGACAGCGTTGTCGAAGTTTGCGCCCGTGATGTCCATCTTGTTTACGAAAGCAAGACGGGGTACGCGATATTTGTCGGCCTGGCGCCATACCGCTTCGGACTGCGGCTCGACGCCGCCCTTGGCGCAAAACAATGCGACTGCACCGTCAAGGATACGAAGGCTTCGTTCGACTTCAACGGAAAAGTCAACGTGACCCGGGGTATCGATAATGTTTATACGATGGTTTTTCCAGTATGCGGTGGTAGCGGCGGAAGTGATGGTAATACCTCTTTCCTGCTCCTGCTCCATCCAGTCCATCGTGGCGGTACCCTCGTGCGTTTCGCCGAGTTTATGAACCCTGCCGGTATAAAACAGGATACGCTCGGTAGTTGTGGTCTTTCCCGCATCGATATGAGCCATGATACCTATATTTCTTATGTTTTCAAGCGCAATTTCTCTTGGCATAGTTTAGGTTGTTCTCCCTATTTATAATTAAGATATTCTCATGACTCCCCTTAACAATAAGTATTGGTTGATACAAATTACCAGCGATAATGTGCAAACGCTTTGTTGGCTTCTGCCATACGATGGGTTTCTTCTTTCTTCTTGAAAGCGCCGCCCGTGCTGTTGAAAGCGTCCATAATTTCGCCTGCAAGACGTTCGTCCATCTTTTTCTCGCCGCGTTTTCTTGCGTACAAGGTCATCCAGCGGATGCCCAGCGTTTGTCTTCTGTCAGCGCGGATATCGAGAGGTACCTGGTACGTGCTGCCGCCTACTCGTCTTGCTTTGACTTCGACTGCGGGCATCACGTTTTCAAGGGCCTTCGTAAAGACGTCGATTGCCGGTTGGTTTAATTTCTTTTCTACAATATCAAATGCACCGTAAACGATACCTTCGGCAGTTGATTTTTTGCCGTCGTACATTACCTGATTGATGAGTTTCGTAACAACTTTGCTGTTGAACTTCGGATCGGGAAGTACGTCACGTTTAGGTACGCCTGCTCTTCTTGGCATATTAGTAACCTCCTGTTTATTTGGGTGTTGAAATCATCCGATTATTATTTGGGGCGTTTTGCGCCGTACTTGGAACGAGCCTGTCTGCGATTTGCAACGCCTGCCGTGTCCAAAGTGCCGCGAATAATGTGATACCTGACGCCCGGCAAGTCCCTGACACGTCCGCCACGGATAAGTACCACGCTGTGCTCTTGCAGATTGTGACCGATACCGGGGATATAAATCGTACCCTCCATACCGTTTACAAGACGGACACGCGCGATTTTACGAAGCGCCGAGTTAGGTTTCTTAGGGGAAGTCGTGGTGACGGACAAGCATACGCCGCGTTTTTGCGGGCATTGCTGCATAATAGGCGTGGTGCTTTTCTTGACCTGTCTTTCCCTGCCTTGCTTGACTAATTGGTTAATTGTCGGCATTTTTTGCTAACCTCCTGATGTAATTTCGGATGAGCCTATCAGCAACCCGAAGATAAACTCAAACATTTATGGTAACGTCTTTACTTCAACCCGACAACCGCCGCCGGAACGTCGATGCCCGAAATTCTTCCGAGCTCCTTTTTGGAAGGAACGCTTATGATTTCGATACCGTTTTCCCTGCACAACGCGGTCACGCTGTTTCTGATAAAGCCGTCGGCATTGTCGGCGACGATGACACACTTTACCGTCTTTCCTTCAATGCTTTTAAGCACTTGTTTTGTACCGACCACTTTTTCGGATTCCGAAATGGTCTTTAATAATTTAGTATTTATCATATACTCTCACATTTAGAGTAATAGAAAACATCTTGTAGCAATACTACAAGCCCTAATATAATATCAATAAAAAAACAAGATGTCAAAGAAAAAAACGGGATTTTTATAAAATAATCTCAAAAACCATGGTAATTTTGCATCAAAAGCAGGCACGCGACGTAAAAACATATCGTCCCCGCCGTGATGAATACGTGAAATACCGCGTGTACGAATCTGAGTTTTATGCCGAACAGTATGCTCCCCGCGATACAAAGCAACGCTCCCGAAAGATAAAGTATCCTCACTGTGTGAGGTATGTACGAAAAATTGATAATGAACGCCGCAAGCATGACCGCGCCGATTACAAAGTCGAGCGTCATCGTTACCGCCTTGAATTTGTCGACGTTCGTCACGCTGAGCGCGACGCTTATGAACGCGATACCGAAACTTACGCCGAGCGCAATATAATTATAGACGTGTGTCGACAACAATAAACACACCGCGCAGCTGCAACCGATGACAAGAAACGGCACGTCGGAATGATCGACCTTGCGCCAATAATACTTTTTCACGGTGTCCTGAACGGCGTGATAAATCGTCGATATCGTGTATACCGTGATTGCCGAAAGACAAGTGATAATACTTGTCGCGTACGTCCTTGCGTCGAAACTTATCGTGAGCATGTAAATAAGCCCGGCGATATAAAAAAGTATGGGCAATCCGTGCGTAACGCAGTTTGCGATTTCTTCGGGCACGGAATAGTTTACCTTTGAATATTTTCTGCCGTTTACGTCGACTTCGATTATGTTTGCGCTTCTTGTCAGTTTCATCGTTCTTCCCTAAAAAGTCTCGTATGTGTTTTCGCAAAACAAGGTGTTTATCGTGCCGTTTTGCAACTTAATCTCTTTTTTTGCAATTATTCAAGGCTTACCGACGCCGACGCGTCAAGATCCAAAGACGCCCGTCCTTTGCCTTCTTTTATGAGGTTAAAAGCGCACGCGCCGATCATTGCGGCGTTGTCCGTGCAAAGTTTCAAAGGCGGATAAATCACGTTCACGCCGTGCTTTTCCCCGACCTTTTCCATATCCTCGCGAAGGTGCTTATTCGACGCGACTCCCCCTGCGATAACGACGGTTTTCAGCCCCGTTTTCAGCAGTGCTTTTTCGACGTTTTCGGTCATTACTCCGACCGCCGATTTCTGGAAGGAACACGCGACGTCCGCTTTGTTTACTTCTTCGCCTTTTTGCGCCGCCGTGTGCATGTAATTTATCACCGACGTTTTCAGCCCGCTGTAACTGAAATCGAGGGTGTTTTTGTTGTGAAATCCTTTCGGGAAATCTATCGTGGGTTTCCCGTCTTTTGCAAGTTTTTCGATTTCCGGGCCTCCGGGATAAGGCAACCCCAAAACGCGCGCGACTTTGTCGAATGCTTCGCCGACGGCGTCGTCCTGCGTCGTGCCGATGACTTTTACGTCGTCGTACCCAGTAACTTCCACGATTGCGGTGTGTCCGCCCGACGCAAGCAAGCAAAGATACGGCGGTTCCAGCGATTTGTCCGCGATATAGTTTGCCGAAATGTGCCCCCTGACGTGATTGACCTTAATAAGCGGCACGTTCATTGCGTACGCAAGCGCTTTCGCATACGATACGCCGACAAGCAGCGCGCCCAGAAGTCCCGCTCCGTACGTTACCGCCACGGCGGATATGTCGGAAAGCGACACGTTTGCCTGCTTCAACGCTTCATCGACGGTGTTTCTTATCGCCGAAACGTGATTCCTGCTTGCGATTTCCGGGACAACCCCGCCGAATCGCTTGTGAATCTCGATCTGCGACGCTATTACAAGCGACAATACGTCCCTGCCGCGCGTTACCGCCGCCGACGTTTCGTCGCAACTCGACTCTATCGCAAGAATAAGATAATCGTCCTTGTTTTGAAGTTCCTTGAACTTTTTTGCGGCGATTTCTTCGTACATTAAAGCCTCTTCAAGTATTCCACGATAAACGGCTCGATATCGCCGTCCATAACAGACTGGATATTGCCCGTTTCGTAATTCGTCCTGTGGTCTTTCACCATAGTGTACGGGCAGAAAACGTAACTTCTTATCTGGCTGCCCCATTCGATTTTTTTAAGGTCGCCTTTTATGGAATTGGCTTCCGCCATTTGTTCTTCTTCGCGTTTTTCGATGAGTTTCGATTTCAGCATACGCATGCAGACTTCGCGGTTCTGAATCTGGCTGCGCTCGTTCTGACAAGCAACGATAATGCCCGTCGGGATATGCGTGATACGCACCGCGCTTTCGGTTTTATTGACGTGCTGACCGCCCGCGCCGCCCGAACGATAGGTATCGACTTTCAGGTCTTCCGGGCGAATTTCGATTTCTTCGTCGTTGATGATTTCGGGCATTACTTCGACCGATGCGAACGACGTGTGTCGGCGCGACTGCGAATCGAACGGGGAAATTCTGACAAGGCGGTGTATGCCTTTTTCGGCTTTCAGATATCCGTACGCATTGTCGCCTTCCGCCGTGAACGTTACGCTTTTTATGCCCGCTTCGTCGCCTTCAAGAAGGTCAAGGACTTTCATCTGATAACCCTTTCTTTCGATATATCTCGAATACATGCGATACAGCATCTGCACCCAATCCTGCGCTTCCGTACCGCCTGCGCCCGCATGCAAAGTAATGATTGCGTTGAGCGAGTCGTATTTGCCTTTTAAAAGCGCGTCAAGTCTTAAATGCTCGATTTTGTCGGTTAAACCTGCGATTTCGGCATTTACGCTTTCGACTTCGCTTTCGTCGTCGGCTTCTTCGGCAAGCTCGATAAGGACTTTTACATCCTCGACTTCCGCCCTTACTTTTTCAAATTTCTGGATTTTTGTTTCCAGCATTTTCAGCTCGCGGTTGACTTCTCCCGCGTGCGCCATGTTATCCCAGAAACCGTCCGAGTGCTGTTCTTTCGTAAGGACGTCGACGCGGGCTTTCAGACTGCCCAAATCGAAAGCGTCCGCAACCATTTTAAGGGTATCGTCAAATTCCTTTATTTTATTTTTCTGATTGAAAAAATCTACCATAGTCGTTAATTATTCTGGTTTCTTCCGCAGCAGTTCTTGTATTTTTTGCCCGATCCGCACGGACACGGATCGTTTCTGCCGACCTTGCCTGCGCTCTTCACGGGTTTCGCCTTGTTGTTGACGCGTTCGACGCCCTGCTTAACTTCGCCGTCCTCGCTTCTTTCCACGGTAACTTTCATAAGGGTAATCGCCGTGTCGCGACGAATGTTGTCAATCATTTCGTCAAACATTTCAAAGCCTTCTTTCTGATATTCCTGCACGGGATTGTGCTGACCGTATCCGCGAAGTCCGATACCTTCTCTCAGGCTTGACATTGCGTCGATATGGTCCATCCACTTGCTGTCGACGTTTCGTAAAAGCACAAACCTTTCAAGGTCGTGGAAGTCAAGACCGACCGATTCGCAATACTTGACCTTTTCTTCAAGGAGGTCTTTCGCTTTTGCGGCAACTTCTTCGACAAGCCCTTCGCGGCTGAGTTTTTTGGCTTTTTCCGCCGCGATAAACGCGGTACCTTCGGGGAAAAGTCTTTGTTCGAGCGCGCGGTTGAACGCTTCGAGATCCCACTCTTCAACGGGCTTTTCGTCGTCGTAATAGAACCCGACGATTTCCCTTGCGACAGGCTCGATCATATCGACGACCTGCGCGTGTACGTCAACGCCGTCCAGAACCTTGTTGCGTTCTTCGTAAATGATTTCGCGCTGTTTGTTCATGACGTCGTCGTAACTCAGCACGCTCTTTCTGATTGAGAAGTTGCGGCTTTCGACCATGCGTTGAGCGCGTTCGATCTGCTTGCTGATAACGCTGTTCGAAATCGCCATATCGTCGTCGACGTTCATCATTTCGGTGATGCGTTTCAGCTTATCGCCGCCGAAAATCCTTGCAATGTCGTCTTCAAGGGAAATATAGAAAATCGAGCTGCCTTTGTCGCCCTGACGTCCGCTTCGACCGCGCAACTGATTGTCGATACGGCGGCTTTCGTGGCGTTCCGTGCCGATTATGCGAAGACCGCCCGCCTCGATGACTTCTTCCTTTTCCTTGTCGCAAGTTTCTTTGTATGACTTATAATATCTTTGGTATTCGTCGCGAAGTTTAATAAGGTTTTCGTCGTCGAGTTTCACAAACGACGTTGCGGTTTCGATATCTTCCGTGCTGTATCCTTCTTTTTCAAGGCGTTGTTTGGCAAGATATTCGGGATTTCCGCCCAGCATAATATCGGTGCCTCGGCCTGCCATGTTCGTGGCGATGGTAACCGCGCCGATTCTGCCCGCCTGCGCGACGATATCCGCTTCCATCTTATGGTTTTTCGCGTTCAATACGTTGTGGAAAATGCGTTCTCTGTGCAGAATTTTTGACAAAAGTTCCGACTTTTCGACGGAAACCGTGCCGACAAGCACGGGCTGACGACGTTCCGCACAATCTTTGATATCCTTGATAATCGCGTCGATTTTGCCCGATTTTTTCGTATAAATCTGGTCGTTTTCGTCGATTCTTATCATCGGAAGATTGGTGGGGATAACCACGACGTCAAGGTTGTAAATGTTCTGGAATTCTTCTTCTTCCGTCTTCGCCGTACCCGTCATACCCGACAGTTTTTTGTAAAGGCGGAAGTAGTTTTGAAGGGTAATCGTCGCAAGAGTGCGGTTTTCGCTTTGTACCCTTACGTTTTCTTTCGCTTCGATCGCCTGATGCAGCCCGTCGCTGAAACGACGTCCCGTCATAACGCGGCCGGTGAATTCGTCGACGATAAGCACCTGTCCGTCCTGTACGATGTAATCGACGTCCTTTTTCATTATGACGTTGGCTTTCATCGCCTGATTGATATAGTGGTTAAGCGCGGTGTTGTCAAGGTCGGTAAGGTTTTGCACCCCAAAGAATTTCTCGGCTTTCGCGACGCCTTCGTCGGTGAGATTGACCGTCTTTTCCTTTTCTTCGTGGGTGTAATCTTCGCCTTCTTTCAACGTCCTTGCGAATCGGTTTGCGCGGATATACATATCGCTCGACTTATCGCCGCGTCCCGAAATGATAAGGGGTGTGCGCGCTTCGTCGATGAGTATGCTGTCCACTTCGTCCACGATTGCAAAGGCGTGTCCGCGCTGTACGCGTTCTTCTTTTGTGACAGCCATGTTGTCGCGAAGGTAATCGAAACCGAATTCGTTATTCGTGCCGTAAGTTATATCGGCGTTATAGGCGGCTTTTTTGTCTTCCGTCTTCATATCGTGCAAAATGACGCCGACGCTCATTCCGAGGAATCTGTAAATCTTTCCCATCCACTCGGCGTCGCGCTTTGCAAGGTAATCGTTGACGGTAACTACGTGTACGCCGTTCCCCGTAAGCGCGTTGAGATACGCCGGCAGCGTTTCGACAAGCGTTTTTCCTTCGCCGGTCTTCATTTCTGCGATGCGTCCCTGATGCAAGGTGATGCCGCCCAGAAGCTGCACGTAATAATGACGAAGCCCGGTAACCCTCGTCGACGCCTCTCTTACCGCCGCAAACGCTTCGGGCAGAAGTGCGTCCAACTTTTCGCCGTTATTGTATCTTTCTTTCAATGCCGGCGTGATCGCTTGCAGTTCTTCGTCGGACATAGCCTTAAATCTTTCCGACAATTCTTCAACCTTATCGGCAATCTTTTTCAGTTTTCTGACGTTTCTTTCGTTCTCGTCAAAAAGCGTGCTGAAAATACCCATTTAATCTCCTTGTGCGCGTGCGCGCAAAAAATGACTTTTTTATATAATACACTAAATTAGTTTTTGTGTAAAGCGTTGGCGTTATCTTCGGCGATTTCGCCTTTTTCGCCGTCGGGTTTGAATGCGGTTTGCGCCGCCGTTATCGAATAAACTTTGCGTGCACCCGCGCGTTTTAAGACTCTCGCGCATTCGTTTATCGTCGCGCCCGTCGTGTAAACGTCGTCGATGACAAGGACGTTTTTGCCCTTGATTTCGTCGGCGCGGACAACGTCGAAAACGCCTTTCAGGTTCTCACGACGCTCTTTTGCGGTCAGTTTCTTCTGCCTGTCGGTTTCTTTGACCTTTTTGAGATTGTCGAAAACCGAAAGCCCGGTGCGAAGTCCGACCTCTTTTGCAAGAAGTTCCGACTGATTGTAGCCCCTTTCCTTTTCTTCTTTTTCGGTCATCGGGACGTACAAAATGAAGTCGCAATTGAAATTTCCCGTGAAGTATTCGTCCGCCATCGCTTTCGCAAGTTCTTTCGCGATATAAAGTTTGTTGCCGAATTTAAGTTTTTTGACAAGGTCGCTTGCCGTTTTTTCGTAAATGAACGGCGAACGATTCATATCGAAGTATTTATCGAAACGGGTGCAGTTGTCGCAGTAGTCCGCCTCGTTTTTCATTCTTATGCCGCAGATTTTGCAGCGATGCCCGTCGTTTTCGATAAGGTTTAAGTAACATTTTCCGCAAAGATTCAGCCTAGTTTCGTGTTGAAGTTCGTCGCCGCAGTTGACGCAGGTCAGCCCTTCGGGATACAGCAAATCCAGAAACTTATCGGAAAGTTTTTTGAATAACTCCTTCATCTTAGTCGTATTCACCGTACGCCTCCGTCAGAAATCTTGTGAGCAACGTATAACGTTTTGCAGTGTAATTGTTCCTGACCATACGCTTTACGACGTCTTCCGCGCCCACGATGACGCACAGGTCTTTCGCGCGGGTTACGGCGGTGTACAAAAGGTTTCTGGTCATTATGAAATAGTTCCCCTGTGAGAGCGCGACAACCACCGCCTTGAACTCGCTTCCTTGCGATTTATGCACCGAAACGGCGTATGCCGGGATAATCTGGTCAATATCGCTTAACGAATATTCCGACACTTTATTATCATCAAAACGCACGTTAAACTTCATATTTTGTCGGTCGATACTTTCGATAAAGCCCGTATCGCCGTTGAAAACGCCTGCCCCGCGTCTAGTTCTTCCGTCAACTTCTTCAAACCATTCCTGCTCGTAATTATTGACGGTCTGCATTATTTTATCACCTTCGCGGAAGGTGTATTCGCCGCATTTTATATCGTCGGAAGAATCCTTTTTCGGGTTAAGGCTGTCCCTTATCGCAGCGTTTAAGCTGATGACGCCCGCAACACCCTTTTTCATCGGACACAGTACCTGCACGTCGGTCTGCTCGCATTTCAGATACTTCGGCAGTCTTGTCGTGACAAGCGCTTCGACCTCGGCTTTGACTTCGGTCGGGTCGGACTTATCGACAAAGAAAAAGTCTTTTGCGCGGTTGTCGAGCACAGGCATTTTGCCGTGATTTATAAGGTGCGCGTTTTCGATAATCATACTGCCATCGGACTGACGGTAGATTTTGTCAAGATACGTTATTTTGAAAAGTCCCGACGCGATTACGTCCGCAAGAACGTTGCCCGCGCCCACCGACGCAAGCTGATCCTTGTCGCCCACGAGTATTAGCGTCGCGCCGTCCTGCAACGCCTTGACAAGGCTTGAAAAGACGTATTCGTCAACCATGCTCACTTCGTCGACGATGACGACGTCCACGGGGATTTTCGTGTTTTCGTTGTAAGTGAAATAGCCTTTGCCGTCTTTGAAATCGAGGTCAAGCAGGCGGTGAATGGTTTTCGCTTCTTCACCCGTCGCCTCGCCCATACGTTTCGCCGCGCGTCCCGTTGGCGCGCACAGCTGATAGGACAGCTTCAAAAATTTGAGAATGTGCAGAATGCACTTTATTATCGTGGTTTTGCCCGTGCCGGGGCCGCCCGTTATGACGTGCACGCCGGAATTAAGGCTGTTCGACACGGCTTCGCGCTGCTTTTCGTGCAGTTTTATGCCGCTCATTTCTTCAAACTTATCGATTTGTTCCGAAAAATCCACTTCGATGTCGCCGTGCGCCGCTTCCAGAAGCGCAAGTCGTCTTGCAATCGTTTTTTCGGTAAGGTAGCTTTTGTAAAGCATATAAAAGCGCGCGTTATCGACGACGTAGTCTTTGATTTCCGCCAGGAAAATAAGGTCTTCGATATTGCACTCCACCTTTTCAAGATAAGTTTCGTCAAATCCCAAAAGGGATAAAAGTTCTTTTTTAAGTATATCGTCGGGAAGCGCGGTGTGCCCGCTCTTGTTCGACGCTTCTTTAAGGGTATAAATTATGCCCGCCCGAATTCTGAAATCGCTATCTTTCGTGATTCCGACTTCCTGTGCGATTTTGTCGGCGGTCTGAAACCCGACGCGTTCCACGTCGGAAATAAGTTGATACGGATTGGTTTTTATGACTTCTTCGGTGCGCGCGCCGTACGTTTTATAGATTTTAAGCGCAAGGTTTAAGGACACGTCGAAGCGTTGAAGATATACAAGCGTATCCTGCATTTCGCCGTGCTCGCGAAGGGTGGCGCATATTTCCGCCGCCTTTTTCGCGCTGATTCCTTTCACTTCGGCAAGTTTTTCGGGGCTTGTTTTCATCACGTCGAGGGTGCGCTCGCCGAAACGCTCCACGATATTCCTTGCGGTAACTTCGCCGACGCCCTTAAAAATTCCGCTTTTCAGAAACTTTTCGATTGCCGCCGCGCCGTCGGGCTCGACAACTTTCACGCTTTCCGCAAGAAACTGCAAGCCGTGTCTTGCGTGGTACTTATAGTCGCCGGTAAGTTCCAGCCGCATACCTTCGTAAATTTCCGGAAAAACGCCGACAGCGGTGACGTAATCACCGCTGCTTCTTAAATCGACGACAGTATAACCGTTGTCTTCGTTTCTGAAAATAATTTTTTCGACGTCGCCCGAGATAATCATTACTTAATCTCCGCTACCGCTTTTTTAAGTTCCTCCGTTTTGTCGGTCTTTTCCCAAGTAACGTCGTTTCTTCCGAGATGGCCGTAGTTGGCAACCTTTCTGTAAACGGGTTTGCGTAAGTCAAGGTTGTTGATGATTGCAAGCGGACGGAAGTCAAACACTTTCAGCACCGCTTTTGTCAGAATTTCGTCGGACACTACGCCCGTGCCGAACGTGTTCAAGGACACCGAAACGGGGCGTGCGCGACCGATTGCATAGGCAACCTCGATTTCGCATTTTTTTGCAAGTTTTGCCGCAACGACGTTTTTACAGACGTATCTTGCCATGTAAAGTGCGCTTCTGTCAACTTTCGTGGGATCTTTTCCTGAAAGTGCGCCGCCGCCGTGCGGGCAATATCCGCCGTACGTATCGACGATGATTTTACGTCCCGTAAGCCCGCTGTCGCCGTGCGGTCCGCCGATAACGAACCTGCCCGTGGGGTTGACGAAAATCTTTGTATCGTCGTCGATAAGGTTTTCGGGGATTGTGGTTTTTATGACCTTTTCGATAATATCTTTTCTTATTTGTTCCTGCGTTACGTCGGGGTTGTGCTGTGCGGAAATGACAACCGTATCGACGCGTTTCACAACGCCGTCGTCATATTCGACGGTAACCTGTGATTTCCCGTCGGGACGCAAGTACGAAAGAGTGCCGTCTTTTCTCACCGCCGTGAGTTTTTTGGTGAGCGCGTGCGACAGCACGATGGGCATCGGCATAAGTTCTTCCGTTTCGTCGCAGGCGAAACCGAACATCATACCCTGATCCCCCGCGCCGGTTTTGTCGATAATATCGCCATCGAATTCCTGCGCGTCATTGACGCCCATTGCGATGTCGGGCGATTGCTCGTTAATCGCGGTGAGAACCGAACAGGTGTTGTAGTCGAATCCTAAATCACTGCTGTCGTAACCGACGTCTTTGATGACGTCGCGCGCGATTTTCGAGATGTCGGAATAGCAATCCGCCGTGATTTCGCCCATTACGAACACGACGCCCGTCGTCGCGCAAACTTCGCACGCAACGTGAGCCCCGGGATCTTTTGCAAGAATATCGTCAAGGATAGCGTCCGCGATCTGGTCGCAAACCTTATCGGGATGTCCTTCGGTAACGCTTTCTGATGTAAACAGTCTTTTCATAGTATCTCCAAAAAATTGGCGGTCAAAAAGGATAATCTTCCGATGTGACCGCCGTGTATTTGTTATTCGTTGTCGTAATCGCCGAGGGTGTCGTCGAATTCCTTATCTTCGAAAGTGCAGGTAATCGGCTTTTCGGGATGATCCACAACGGGAGCGGTGGTGATGTTTTTGTAAATCTTCATACCGGTGCCGGCGGGGATAAGTTTACCGATGATAACGTTTTCTTTCAGACCGAGCAACGGATCGATTTTGTTCTTGATTGCGGCGTCGGTAAGTACGCGGGCGGTTTCCTGGAACGATGCCGCCGACAGGAAGGATTCCGTCGCGAGAGCGGCTTTCGTGATACCGAGCAACGTACGTTTTGCCTTTGCGGGTTCTCTGCCGTTTTCAAGGGTTTTTTGGTTGGCGTCTTCGTACTCAAAGATGTCGACGAGCGTGCCAGGGAGCATATCGGTGCTGCCCTGCGACTCGATCTTAACCTTTCTGAGCATCTGGCGGACGATGACTTCGATATGTTTATCGTTGATATCGACGCCGGAGTTTCTGTACGCCGACTGGACTTCTTTCGTCACGTAATCCTGTACGCCTTTTACGCCGCGTGCGCGGAGCATATCTTGCAGGTTGATTGAACCTTGAGTGAACGGATCGCCCGGTTCCACCTTGCTGCCGTTATCGACTTTGAGTTTCGCGCCGTAAGGAATCGCGTACGATTTGGTTTCGCCGTCAGCGCTCGTAACGATGATTTCACGGTCGTTGTTGGTGCGGGTTACGACGCCGCTGTTTTCCGCGATGACCGCCTGTCCCTTGGGACGACGCGCTTCAAACAATTCTTCGACACGGGGAAGACCTTGCGTAATATCGTCCGACGTTGCAACGCCGCCCGAGTGGAAGGTACGCATCGTAAGCTGCGTGCCCGGTTCGCCGATTGATTGCGCCGCGATGATACCGACCGCTTCGCCGAGTTTTACGGGGTTGCCGCTCGCCATATTCTTGCCGTAGCATTTCGCGCAGACGCCGTGGCGTGTTTTGCACGAAAGAATGCTTCTGATTGCGACTTTCGGCAGTTTTTTGAGATCGGAGCCGTTCTTAATCCATTCGTCGGTAAGAATTTTGTCGATTTCCTGCGCCTTGTCCGGAAGGATCATCGTATCTGCTTCCACAAGCACCTCGCCGGTGACGGGATGCAGGACGGGTTTCACCGTATATCTGCCGTCGATACGTTCCGCAAGAGTTTCAAGTCTGTTCTTGCCGTCGTAAATTGCCGTGACTTCGACGCCTTTCGTGTCGCCGCAATCTTCCTCGTTGACGATGACGTCCTGCGATACGTCGACAAGACGACGGGTAAGATAACCTGAGTCAGCCGTTTTAAGAGCGGTATCTGCCAGACCTTTACGTCCGCCGTGCGACGAAATGAAGTATTCAAGAACGGAAAGCCCTTCGCGGTAGTTTGCCTTGACGGGAAGTTCGATCGTTCTGCCCGACGGGTCGGAAACAAGTCCGCGCATACCTGCAAGCTGACGAATCTGTCCCATGTTACCACGAGCGCCGGAGTTCGCCATCATCCAGATGGGGTTGAAGGGATCCATTTCGGATTTAAGTTCTTCGGTGACTTCGTCGGTGGCTTTCTTCCAGGTTTCGACAACCGCATTGTAGCGTTCGTCTTCCGAGATGATACCGCGACGGAAGTTCTTTTCGACGTTGACGATTGCGTCGTCGGCTTTCTTGATGATTGCCTCTTTGCCTTCGGGAATATGCATATCGAAAACGCTTGTCGTTACGCCCGACAAAGTCGAGTATTTATAGCCAAGGCTCTTGATAGCGTCAGCGACTTTTGCGGTTTCGGTTGCGCCCTTGTACTTAAAGCAGTTATCGACGATTTTGTTGAGTTCCTGCTTGCGAAGAGCGATAATGCCCTTGCTTTCGTTGATAAGCCCTTCGACTTCGAGGTCAAGCATTTGTTCGGGCGTGTCGCGCGGTACGAAATGCAAATCCTGCGGAATGATTTCGTTGAAAATCCAACGACCGATGGAAGTGGTCAGGCGTTTGCTGTACACTTTGCCGTCGATTTCCTTTTCAACGCGCATTACGACTTTTGCTTGAAGGTCGATGACGCCGTTTCTGTAAGCGGTCATCGCCTCGTTGGGGGATCTGAATATTTTGCCTTCGCCTTTCGCGCCCGGGCGTATGATAGTAAGGTAATAAGAACCTATTACCATATCCTGTGTAAGAGAGATGATCGGGTGACCGTCCGAAAGTTTCAGAATGTTGTTGGTGGACAACATAAGGATTCTGGCTTCGGCTTGCGCCTCGATCGACAAAGGTACGTGGACTGCCATCTGGTCGCCGTCGAAGTCGGCGTTGAACGCGCCGCAGGCAAGCGGATGAAGTTTGATTGCGCGACCTTCGACAAGGACGGGTTCAAACGCCTGAATACCAAGTCTGTGAAGCGTAGGAGCACGGTTCAGAAGTACGGGGTGATCCTTGATGACTTCTTCCAAAATGTCCCATACCTGGGGTTTCATCGACTCCACAAAGCGTTTCGCACTCTTGATGTTATGGCAGATGTTGCGTTCCACAAGTTTGTTCATTACGAACGGCTTAAACAACTCAACAGCCATTTCTTTGGGCAAACCGCACTGATAAAGTTTCAGTTCCGGCCCTACGACGATAACGGAACGACCTGAATAGTCGACACGTTTACCAAGCAGGTTCTGACGGAAACGACCTTGTTTACCGCGCAGCATCGAGGACAACGATTTAAGGTCGCGGTTGCCGCTGCCGGTGACCGCTTTGCCCCTTCTGCCGTTATCGATAAGAGCGTCGACGGCTTCTTGGAGCATACGTTTTTCGTTGTGAATGATGGTGTCGGGCGCGCCGAGTTCTTTCAGATGTTTCAGACGATTGTTACGGTTGATAACGCGTCTGTAAAGGTCGTTAAGGTCGCTCGTTGCGAAACGTCCGCCGTCCAGCTGAATCATCGGGCGAAGTTCGGGCGGGAGAACGGGGATAACGTCCAGAATCATCCATTCGGGGCGGTTGCCGCTGATGCGGAACGCTTCCACGATTTCAAGACGTTTTACCGCGCGCAATCTCTTTTGTCCGACGGAATTCGCGACGATGTCTTTCAGCATTTTGCTTTCCTTATCGAGGTCGATTTCGATAAGAAGTTCTTTTATCGCTTCCGCACCCATTCCGACGCGGAAAGCCTTGCTGCCGTATTTTTCGCAAAGTTCGCGATATTCACGGTCGGTAAGGACTTGTTTTTTATGGATTTCGGGTACTTCGCCCGGATCGAGAACGATATGGGATACGAAGTACAAAACCTGTTCAAGCTCCTTCGGAGAAATATCCGCCATAAGGCTGATACGCGAAGGAACTCCGCGGAAATACCAGATGTGCGATACGGGCGCCGCAAGTTCGATATGTCCCATACGTTCGCGACGGACTTTCGCTTTCGTTACTTCAACGCCGCACTTTTCGCAGATGACGCCCTTGTAACGGATGCGTTTATATTTGCCGCAGTGGCATTCCCAGTCTTTCGTGGGCCCGAAGATTTTCTCGCAGAAAAGTCCGCCGGGCTCGGGTTTTTGTGTTCTGTAATTTATCGTTTCGGGTTTAAGAACCTCGCCGTACGACCATTCCCTGATTTTTTCAGGGCTGGCAATACCGATTTGCATTGAATCGAAAGAACTTAATTCATACATAATGCCGATACCTCCTTACTCAGCATCGTCCGACGCGTTGTCGGCCATATCCTTGAAAATATCGTTATCGAAATCAGCGTCGCTGTCGTCGAACAGATTGTCGCCGAACAGATCGCCTTCGTCAACGTTGTCAACCTTGAACAAGTCGTCGATGTCGACTTCCGCAAGTTCTTCGTCTTTCTTATCCGCGTTGAACGCAACGGTGTCTGCGTCTTCTTCGGTGAAGTCGCGGAGTTTGACCTCGTCATGTTCTTCGGTAAGAACTTTGACGTCAAGAGCCAACGATTGCAATTCTTTGATAAGAACCTTGAACGATTCGGGGATACCCGGTTCGGACACGTTGTTGCCCTTCACGATATTTTCGTAAGTCTTGACACGTCCCACGACGTCGTCCGACTTAACAGTGATGATTTCCTGCAAAATGTTCGCCGCGCCGTATGCGTACAACGCCCAGACTTCCATTTCGCCGAAACGCTGTCCGCCGAATTGCGCCTTGCCGCCAAGGGGCTGCTGCGTTACCACGCTGTACGGACCCGTGCTTCTTGCGTGAATCTTGTCGTCGACAAGGTGAGCAAGTTTAAGGTAGTACATGTAGCCGACCGTTACACGGTTTTCGAAAGGTTCGCCCGTGCGGCCGTCGAAAAGTTGAATTTTGCCGTCTTCGGGAAGTCCGTTTTCCTGCAAAAGTTGTTTAATGTCGTTTTCGGACGCGCCGTCGAATACGGGGGTTGCGATCTTCCAGTCAAGCATTTTCGCGACAAGTCCCAAGTGAACTTCAAGAACCTGACCGATATTCATACGGGAAGGAACGCCCAACGGGTTCAACACGATTTGCAGCGGCGTACCGTCTGCCATAAACGGCATGTCTTCTTTGGGAAGAACGCGGGACACGACGCCTTTGTTACCGTGACGGCCCGCCATCTTGTCGCCGACCGAAATCTTACGTTTTTGCGCGATATATACGCGCACCTGTTTGTTGACGCCGGGAGCAAGTTCGTCCCTGTTCTTTCTTGTGAAGATTTTCACGTCGACAACGATACCGCTTTCGCCGTGAGGCACACGAAGGGACGTATCGCGCACTTCTCTTGCTTTATCGCCGAAAATTGCACGAAGAAGTCTTTCTTCGGGCGTAAGTTCGGTTTCGCCCTTCGGGGTGACTTTACCGACGAGAATGTCGCCGCTTCTGACTTCCGCACCGACTCTGACGATACCGTCTTCGTCCAGGTTTTTAAGAGCCTCTTCCGAAAGGTTGGGAATATCTCTCGTTATTTGTTCTTCGCCGAGTCTCGTTTCGCGGGCTTCGCTTTCGTATTCTTCAATGTGGATCGAGGTGAAAACGTCGTCGCGTACGAGTTGTTCGGAAATAAGTACCGCGTCTTCGTAGTTATAGCCTTCCCAGCTCATGAAGCCGATAAGGATATTTCTGCCAAGCGCGAGCTCGCCGTTCTGGGTTGAAGGACCGTCCGCAAGGATCATACCCTTCGTCACCTTCTGACCGCTGACCACGATGGGTTTCTGGTTGATGCAGGTGCTTTGGTTGCTGCGCACGAATTTCGAGGTGTAGTAAGTATCGTCTTCGCCGTCGGGACGAGCCACGACGATTTTGTCTGCGTCGACGTATTTTACGATACCGTCGTTTTTGGCGATGATAAGCACGCCGCTGTCGTATGCGATCTTATGTTCGACGCCGGTTGCGATCATCGGCGCTTCGGGACGAAGCAGAGGCACTGTCTGACGCTGCATGTTCGAGCCCATCAACGCACGGTTCGTATCGTCGTTTTCAAGGAACGGAATAAGGGCGGTTGCAATGGATACCAACTGTTTAGGCGATACGTCCATATAGTCCACGCGGCTTACGTCAACCTCGCGGATATCTTCGCGGATACGGCATGTAACGCGTTGGTGAATGAATTTTCCGTTTTCGTCAAGCGTTTCGCTGGCTTGCGCGATGACGTACTTATCTTCCTCGTCCGCCGCCATATAAGTGACGTCGTCGGTAACGATGCCTTCGGGTTTTTTGACCTTTCTGTACGGCGATTCGATAAATCCGTATTCGTTGATGCGTGCGTACGAAGCAAGCGAAGTGATAAGACCGATGTTCTGTCCTTCGGGCGTTTCTACCGGGCACATACGACCGTAGTGAGTGTGGTGAACGTCACGGACTTCGAAGCCGGCTCTTTCCCTTGACAAACCGCCGGGGCCGAGAGCGGAAACTTTACGTTTGTGCGTGAGTTCCGCAATGGGGTTGGGCTGTTCCATGAACTGCGACAACTGGGAGCTTCCGAAGAATTCCTTGATCGCGCTTGCCACGGGACGGGTGTTGATAAGCGTCGAGGGTTTCATATCGGCGGTTTCGGCGGCGATGGACATACGTTCCTTGATAACTCTTTCAAGACGGAGCATACCTTTTCCGAACTGATGTTCCAGAAGTTCGCCGACGGAGCGGACGCGACGGTTCGACAAGTGGTCGATATCGTCGGTCGTGCCGAGACCATAGGAAAGACCTTGGTTGTAAGTGATTGCCGCTACGATGTCTTCAAGCGTCAGGTGTCTTACGACAAGTTCTTTCACGTTGTTTCTTATTGCGTCAAGGCGCGCTTCGTCGCCTTCGACTTCGTCAAGAAGTTTTTTGAGGTTGGGATAATAAACCTTTTCCAGAATTCCGAGTTCCTCGGGATTGCAGTCGACGATTGCGTCAAGGTCGACGGTGTTGTTGCCGATGACTTTGAATTCAATCGTTTTCTTTTCGCCGTCTTTTTCGGCAGAGGAAACTTCGATGTAAACTTCGTTCACGGCGTTGTTCTGGATTTCTTTCGCTTTTTCTTCGGTGATGACCTCGCCTTTTTCGGCAAGGATTTCGCCGGTGAGAACGCTTACGACGTCGCGGGTGATTGTTTGTCCCTCGATACGGGAAGCAAGGCTCAACTTTTTGTTGAACTTATACCTGCCGACTCTCGTAAGGTCGTAACGACGATTGTCGAAGAAGTAATTGTTGATGAGAATGTTCGCGCCTTCGAGGGTGGGAACTTCGCCGGGACGCATTCTTCTGAACAGGTCGATTTTGCCCGCTTCTTCGGTGTGCGAGCCTTGCGGATCGCGTTCACAGGTGTCGGCAATCATCTTTTCTTCAAATACGGCGTTGATCTGGTCGTCCGTGCCGTAACCCAAAGCCCTTAAAAGCGTGGTTGCGGTGATTTTGCGCTGACGATCGACGTGTACCCAAAGCAAACCGTTGGCGTCCTGCTCGAATTCAAGCCATGCGCCGTGGTTAGGAATCATCTGGTTGGAATAGCGCATTACGCCGTTTTTGTCCCTTTCGCCCTTGTAATAAACGCCCGGGCTTCTGACAAGCTGGCTGACGATAACGCGTTCCGCGCCGTTGATGACGAAACTTCCGCTGTCCGTCATCAAAGGAATATCGCCCATAAAGATTTCTTCCGGCTCTTCGATAACGCCCGTTTCGAGGTTGGTGAGACGAGCCTTTACTTTAAGAGGCACGGCATACGTCGCGTCGCGGTTTTTGCATTCCCTGACCGAATACTTCGGCTCGCCGTCGAGTCTGTAATCGATGAAGGACAATTCCATACGTCCCGAAAAGTCGCGGATGGGCGAATATTCGTCCAGCACGTCTTTGATGCCGTGTTCGAGAAAACTCTTGTACGAATTCTTCTGAACTTCGATGAGGTACGGAATATCGAGCACGTCTTTGATCTTGCTGAAAGAGTAACGCTCGGTATTGCCATACTTTACCTTGTGAACTTTTACTTCTGACATCGTGTAACTCCTTTTTTACTGGAAATTAAATTTTGAAATTATGTTGAAATTTTTGCTACCGTGCATTATAATAAGATAAGTGCATAAGAAGGTTATGTCTTGATGCACCTCGCGAGGGCTAAAACCTCAGTACGACAACGCAAAAAGGCGACATTCGCCCCTACCCTTTCCGACTGATTCGAAAAAGAAAAATATACTTATTCATATTTTTACGCATTTTACGAGTTTACACGAAGTCGCGCAAGATGTCAACCGTTTTTGCTTATATATTTATAAATAAAATAAAAAAAGTACAAAAATAAACGAAAAATAATGAGAATCGACAAATTTTTGAAAATTTCACGCATTATTAAACGCCGCACCGTCGCGCAGGACGCCTGCGACGGCGGCAGAATCGAGGTTAACGGCCGCGACGCGAAACCGTCAAAAGACGTCAAAGCGGGCGATATCGTCGTCGTGCATTTCGGCAACGACACCGTAAAAATCAAAATCCTTGCAACCCCCGACGTCGCAAACAAGGCAAACGCAACAGATTTGTATGAGGTGATCGACGACTGATGTTTGACGTAATTATTCCGGCGGCGGGCGAGAGTTCCCGCTTTTCAGACAACCTCAACAAGATCTTTTGCACGGTAAACGGCCGTACGGTGCTTGAAAATTCCGTATTGCCCTTTCTTGCGTTTCAAGGTCTTGAAAAAATAATCGTCGCGGTGAACGACGAGAATTTTGCCCGCGCGCGCTCGCTTTTCGACGGATACGAAAACGTAACCGTGATTTTGGGCGGCAGCACCCGCACCGACACCGTGAAACGCGCCCTTGAACGCGTAACTGCCGAATTCGTTCTTATCCACGACGGCGCGAGGCCATACGTTTCCGACAACGTGATAAAAAACGTACTTGACGCGCTGAACGACGTCGACGCAGTGGTCCCCGTGATAAAACTCGACGACAGCATCGCGAACGTGAAAAACGGATACCGCGCGGCAGACCGCGAAGATTTCCGCCGCGTTCAGACACCCGAAGGTTTCAGAACAGAAAAACTGAAAACCGCTTATGCCCGCATTTCTTCGTCATTTACCGACGACGCGTCGGTTTACCTTACTTTGTACGACGATGCGAAAGCCGTGGACGGCGACGTGAAGAACGTAAAAATCACAAGATTTTCCGACCTTGAAACTTTCCCATACCGCTCGGGCATAGGTATCGACGTGCACCAGCTCGTCGAAAATCGGAAACTCGTGCTCGGCGGCGTGGAAATTCCCTTTGAAAAAGGACTGCTCGGTCACAGCGACGCGGACGTTCTGACGCACGCCGTAATGGACGCGATTCTTACCGCAATCGGCGAAAGAGATATCGGCGTTCTTTTCCCCGACACCGACGAAAAATACAAAGGAATTTCCAGCATGCTTCTTTTGAAAGAAGTGTTATCGCGCTTAGATAAGCGCGGTTACGTCGTGAAATTCGTTTCGGCAACGGTCGCTTGTCAACGCCCGAAACTTAACCCGTATTTCGACAAAATCCGCACGTCGTTGTCACACGCTCTTTCGATATGCAAGGACAATTTGTCGCTTGCCTTCACGACGACGGAAGGACTTGGTCTCGTCGGCGCGGGCGACGGCATCTCCGTCATCGCTTCCGCAACCGTTGTTGCAAAACAATAGGTTTATAATATCTTTTTTCAACTTAAAGCGTCTGTTTTGTTGTTTTCAAAACAGACGCATTTTTTTAATGCATGGCACATATTATTTCTTAAAAGGAGAATTTAATATGTCTTTTCAGAAAAAAGTTATGATTTTATCCGATGTCAAAACAGGCGTCGGCAGCGGTATTCTGCGTTTTGTGTCCGACGGCGGGCGCACTGTTTTCAATACTTCTTTGCACGTTGACGACGTTCGGGACGCAACGATGATAATACGAATCGGCGACAAAATTTTGTCGTTTAATGCAGAAAACGGAGAAAGAAATCTCGGCACCCTTTCGCTTTCCGACAACATAGATTGCGTTATCGCAAAAAACGGCAAAACCTTGTATTTCGGCACGACGGGAAACGACAAATTCCGCTGTTTCAACCTGTTATCCGACTTTGAAAAGAAAACGGAAAACCGCAAAAAATCGGCGGTGAAAAAACAAGAAAACCCCGTCGAAAAAACACGGAAAAAAGATGAAAACGTCGATTTGTCAACCGCGTCCGAAACCGCCGAAACCGCAAGGTTTTCACCGCCCGACGAGCCGCCGCAAGATGCCTTAGACGCGGGTTTTCGCGTGGAAAACGCAAGCGTTTCCGCCCCCGATTTCGCAAAAGAAAGTTTTACAGGCAACGATTTTTACCTTGCCGTAAAGCCGCAACTTGACGAAATGTTCATTTGTTTTCCAAAAAACACTGACCTTGAAAACGCCGTTCCAAACAGCAAATGGGTGAACGTTAGCGGCGCCGACGGCAATTACGTCGTGGGCTTGATTTTCAACCTTGACGAGGTCGAATACATCTGCTACGGCGTGCCGTACGAAAAAAAGAGCCCGCCGCCCGACGAAATCAAAAACGTCTGCGACTGGCTGGCACTGACCGACGACGAAAACGGAAAAGGTTATTACGTCATTTATCAATCGGCAAAAAGCGGAAAAACGTTAAGTCGCGAAGATTTCAACGAATAACTACTTTTTCGCATAAAAAAAGCGAGGATTTTATCCTCGCTTTTGTTTTTTATTACCTCTTGTAAACCGCGCGCGGTTTTCCGTGGAAGAAAAGCGCAAGACTGTCGGGGCCCGAATTGCTGCCCACCATCTGGTTGACGTAGTTGTAATCGATTTTTTTGATTTCGGGGAATTTTTCGGTCATCATTTCGCCCAGAAGTTTGATTCCGTCGGGATTGTCGCCGTGGCACAAAATGATTTCGGAGTTGTCTTCGTCGCCCTTTTCGGTTTCAAACAATTCCAAAAACTTTTTGTATACGTTTTTCGTTCCCCTGACCTTTGCGGCGGGATAAACCTTGCCTTCGCCGTCAAGTCCCAGAATAATCTGGATATTGAGAAGGGTTGCGAACATGTATTCGATGCCCGAGATACGGCCGCTTCTTGCAAGATAGGCTTTGTCGCCGACCGTGAAATAATGATGATATCTCGGCGCGTATTCGGTAAGTTTTTTGTGCGCGTCTTCAATGCTCACGCCTTCGTCGCGAAGTTTCACCGCGTCCATTACGCACAGCCCTTCGCCGCCGACGCCTCCGAGACTGTCAACGACTTTCACCGTGCGTCCGGGATATTTTTCCATAAGCTCGGTTGCCGCGATACAAGCGGAGTTGAAACTGCCGCTCATGCCCGACGAAAACGCGATATGCAAAACGTCGTTGCCCGCTTTCACGTAAGGTTCAAGCGTTTCAAAAGTGATTTCAGCGTTGGACTGACTCGTCTTGGGAATCGCCCCCGCGCGAAGTGTGTCAAAGAACTTTTTCATGTTCTGAATAAAGCCCGTCGTGTCGGTGCGGCATTCCACAATATCGAACTCCGTGTTCGCCTTCCCGATAAAGTCGAGTTTTTTCAGCGTGCCCTTCGGCATCTTCAAAGAGTACGGCATCGGAACGATGGGTATATCATGTTCCTTTTCATATCCGACGGGCATGTCTGCGCACGCGTCGGTGCTTATTACGTAGTTCATTATCAATTCTCCCATAAAAGAATATATAAAATATATCACATTATTTTTATGATGTCAAACCATTGAAAATCACACGCCGAAGCGCGGCGGCATAGGATATAACGAAAGCCCTTGTTTACATATTTTTTCGGAGGTAAAACTATGGGTTGTTTATGCAGAAACAATATTTATCCTTGCAATCCGCCCGCAAGACTTTGCAGCGTGATAGCAGGACCGCGCGGTCCCGTCGGACCGCAAGGAATACCGGGGCCTCGCGGCTTCAACGGACTTCGCGGTCCGCAAGGCGTGCCTGGACCTGTCGGACCGCAGGGGCCTGCCGGTGCAACGGGACCGCAGGGACCGCAAGGCGAAACGGGTGCAACGGGCGCAGTCGGTCCGCAAGGACCTGCCGGTGCAACTGGACCGCAGGGACCGCAAGGCGAAACGGGTGCGACGGGCGCGGTCGGTCCGCAGGGACCTGCCGGGGCAACTGGACCGCAGGGACCTGCCGGCGTAAGCTACACCGTGCATGCGGAAAACACCGCAACAGAAAGCGTTGCAACCAACACGATTATCCCGATTTCGCAGAGCGCACAAAGCACGGGCGGGACGTTTACCGTATCAAATAACGCCGTAAACGTGCCGATTGGCGAATATCTCGTAACTTTCGGCGGCGCGGCGTCGACCACGGGCGCAACCCAGAAAACCATAACTTTGTACGTCAACGGAGCGGCGTCGAACAACGTTGTTTACGACGGTTCCGACACGGGGATTACGTCCGCGTCGAAGACGGTTTATCTGAATTTTTCATCGCCCGGCACGCTGTCGATTTACAACACGACGGCAGACACCGCGTCTTTCAACAACGCGTTTATCACCGTCACGCAGTTGTCGACGACGGCATAAGAACAAAAGCAAATAAAAAACCCTCGGCGTTTGCCGAGGGTATTTTTTGTTTTTCGATTATTTGTTGAGAAGTTCCGAGAAGTATTTGATGGTGCGGACCATTTGGCTGGTGTAGCTGTTTTCGTTGTCGTACCAGGAAACGACTTGTACTTCGGAAGTGCCGTTGTCGAGGTTGATGACCATCGTCTGAGTTGCGTCGAACAAGCTGCCGTATCTCATACCGATGATGTCGCTTGAAACGATTTCTTCTTCGTTATAGCCGAAGCTTTCGTTTGCGGCTGCTTTCATAGCGGCGTTGATGTCTTCTTTCTTAACGGTGCCTTCAACGATAGCGGTAAGGATCGTGGTGGAACCGGTAGGCGTGGGAACGCGTTGTGCGGAGCCGATAAGTTTTCCGTTAAGTTCGGGAATGACAAGACCGATTGCTTTTGCTGCGCCGGTGCTGTTGGGAACGATGTTCACGGCAGCTGCGCGAGCGCGGCGGAGGTCGCCCTTGCGATGCGGTCCGTCAAGAACCATCTGATCGCCGGTGTAAGCGTGAATGGTAACCATAATGCCCGATTTGATGGGAGCAAAGTCGTTAAGGGCTTTTGCCATCGGAGCGAGGCAGTTGGTGGTGCAGCTTGCGGCGGAGATGATATTGTCGTCTTTATTGAGTGTTTTGTGGTTTACGTTGTAAACGATTGTGGGAAGGTCGTTGCCTGCGGGAGCGGAAATAACGACTTTCTTTGCGCCTGCGGTGATGTGAGCCTGCGCTTTCGCTTTGCTGGTATAGAAACCGGTGCATTCGAGAACAACGTCTACGTCAAGGGCTTTCCAAGGAAGGTCAGCGGCGTTCTTTTGTGCGTAAATGGTGATTTTCTTGCCATCGACAACGATGTAGCCGTCTTCTTTAACGGTGCCGTCCTCGTTAAGAACAGCTTCTGCGCTTTCAACCTTGTGGCTGTTTGCATAGTTACCCTGGGTTGAGTCGTATTTCAAAAGATGAGCGAGCATTCTGGGGCTGGTAAGATCGTTGATAGCGACGATTTCATAACCTTCCGCGCCGAACATTTGTCTGAAAGCAAGACGGCCGATTCTGCCGAAGCCGTTGATAGCAACTCTGACGTTTTGTGACATATAGATATCCTCCAAAATTTATATTACGAAGTAATTAACAATCGGAAACCCGAATTGCAAGTACATTTTACCCTTAAAATATAATTTTAACAAGCAAATTTACCCACTTTTTACCAATTATTGTTTATTTTTTAACGATATTTCCAAAAATACCCGAGTAAGTTACTGATATTTCAAAAATTCGCCCTGTTTTTTTGTTTTTGACTTTCCCCCACGGGTACACAGTATCCCGCGGGGGCCCCATTTATTTTTGGGGTTCTTGGCAGGTTTTTGCGAAGGCGCCGAAAGGCGCGGCTATTCCCCTGCCATTTAACGGCGATAATGCGTCGCACACTTCACTTTTGAAATCGCATTTTCGTAGGCGACAATGCTCACTCTTTTGCTTGTGTGCGCCTTTTCCCCGCGAGTACACAGTATCCCGCGGGGTCCCCACTTATTTTTGGGGTTCTTGGCAGGTTTTTGCGAAGGCGCCGAAAGGCGCGGATTTTTCTCTCTACCGTTTAACGGCGAGAATTCGATGAGATTGTGTTTTTCTCGGCGGGTTCTCGCGAGGGCGCGTACTTTGTCGTACGTAACCGAGCGGGGTTCCGCCGAAAAAGCAGAATATCGCGAATTATCGCCGTTAAACAAGGTGGGACGGGTTGAGACAGTCTAACTCCGGGACTACGAACAATCCGTCTTTGCGGATTAACACATCGTCAAAGTAGATTTCACCGCCGCCGACGTCGGGGGTTTGGCGCAAAACCAGATCCCAGTGGACGGCAGACACGTTGCCGTTGTAAGCGTCGTCGTAACAGGCACCCGGCGTAAAATGAATACTGCCGCTGATTTTTTCGTCAAACAGAATATCGCCGATTGCGTTCTTGACATAAGGGTTGACGCCGATTGCGAATTCGCCGACGTAGCGTGCGCCCTCGTCGGTGTTGAAAATCGCGTTTGCCGCCGCAGAATTGTTTGCGGTCGCTTCAATAATTTTGCCGTCTTTGAAAACAAGCCTAACGTCTTCGAAACGAAAGCCGTTTTCGATACTCGGCGCGTTGTAGTGTATCACTCCGTTGACGCTGTTCTTCACGGGGGCGGTGTAAACTTCGCCGTCGGGGATATTCATTCTGCCCGAACAAGTAACCGCGGGAATATCTTTGATACTGAACGTTAAATCGGTGTCTTTTGCCACAATACGCACTTTATCCGTCTTATTCATCAGATTAACAAGCGGTTGCATTGCTCTTTCCATTTTTGCGTAATTCAAACAGCATACCTTGAAATAAAAATCTTCAAAGGCTTCGGTGCTCATTCCGGCAAGTTGCGACATGCCTTCCGTGGGATAGCGCATGACCACCCATTTGGTTTTGCACACGCGTTGTTCGTGATGCACGGGGTGGTTGTAAATGCGGTTGTACGCCTGCATGCGGTCGTCGGGCACGTCGGACAATTCGTAACTGTTTTGCCCGCCCCTGACGCCGATGTAACATTGCATTTCGGACATAAGACGCGCGTCGTGCGCCGCCATATGTTCCAGCTGTTCGTCGGTAACGTTTTTAAGAACAGCGCGTTCGACGCGTCTGTCGTGCAGGAAAACGTAAGGTTGTCCGCCCGCCGCATACACCGCGTTCACAAGCGCGTTCACAAAAGAAACGTCGATGCCGAAAGCGTCGATCCAGACCTTTTCGCCCTTTTGAACGCTTATCGAATATTCCACAAGATTCTTTGCCAGCAGTTTTTGTCTTTCATCTGAAATCATAATTAAACCTCTGCTTTTCAATATTTCGTATATATTATAACAGTAAAAACTATGTTTTCAACCGTATATCGGGCGAAATCGACACATTTTTTCAAAGTTGTATTGACATTTTACCGTTTTAAGCCTTAAAATAAATGTAAGGTATATGCCTTTTATTAAGATTATGGGAAAGAACGATAATAAGAAAAAAGTCAAGAAAGCCAACGTCAAGGAATTTCCCGTCGACAGCGCTCTTGAACAGGAAAAGAAAAATCTGAACTCGAAACGCACGGCGTATACGATTTATACCGTGTTCTGTTTCGTCATTGTGTTTGCTGCGGCAGCCGCGGCAGGGTATTTTATGGCAAACAACGTTGCCGCCCTTGCCCAACGCAGATTTATGAAGACGGAATCGTATAAGATGCTTGACATCGCGGCAAAAGCCGCAATCGATACGTCGATTGCGTACAACGTGCTGTTTTCAAAGTGGTATTACATCGTGATTCTTTACGGAGCGGCGATGCTTATCGTGCTTGCTCTCACGGGCAAAAACCGCATATATCATCTTGTGGGCTTCGGATTCGCTTCGTCGGCGGCAACGTTTTTGACGTATTACCTGTCGATCAAAACCTATGCGGGATTTTCGGCGTACGCAGGCATTTTCAATCCGCTTCTTTACTACGTCATCGTGGTCGCGGCGTGCGCGCCCATCGCGCTTGGAATATTCATTCTCGTGATAAAGATTCTTCGTTACAAACACCTTGTCAAAAAGGGAAAGATTATCGAGGATGACGACGCCTATATCCCCTACGAACCCATAAGCGCAGAACAATAATTTCGCTTTTTTTAATGCCGCAACGCCCGTTGCGGTTTTTTTTCGCCTTTTTCGGCATTTTGCACGGTTTGTAAAAAATTGAAGTATTTTCCAATTTTGTGCGTCTTTTAGTGGAAATTTATCGGCTTTTAATATATAATAGCCTTGACAAAAATAAACATAATAATCAATGGAGGTTATTTATGCCAATAGTTACATCCACCGAAATGTTCAAGAAAGCGTATGAAGGCGGTTACGCAATCGGCGCTTTTAACGTCAACAATATGGAAACCATCCAGGGCATCGTCGAGGCTTGCACCGAAGAAAACGCTCCCGTTATCTTGCAAGTATCCGCGGGCGCAAGAAAGTACGCAAACCCCGTATATCTCCGTCATCTTATCGAGGCGGCGTCGGAAGTCAGCGGACTGCCCATCGTAATGCACCTCGATCACGGCGACAGTTTCGAACTTTGCAAATCCTGCGTTGACGGTGGCTTTACTTCGGTTATGATTGACGCGTCGCATCACTCTTTTGAAGAAAATATCAAAATCACGTCGGAAGTCGTCCAATACGCTCACGACCACGGCGTCGTTGTCGAGGCGGAACTCGGCCAGCTGGCAGGCATCGAAGACGCGGTAAACGTCAGCGAAAAGGACGCTTGCTATACCGACCCCAACCAGGTTGAAGAGTTTGTAACCCGCACGGGCGTCGACTCCCTTGCAATCGCAATCGGCACCAGCCACGGCGCATTCAAGTTCAAGACCGCGCCTCGTCTGCGCTTTGACATCCTTGAAGAAGTCGGCAAACGTCTGCCCGGCTTCCCCATCGTATTGCACGGTGCGTCCAGCATTCCGCAAGAATACGTCGAAACCATTGAAAAGTACGGCGGAAGTATGCCCGGCGCAAAAGGCGTTCCCGAAGATATGCTTCGCGAAGCCGCACGTATGGCTGTTTGCAAAATCAACGTCGACAGCGACCTTCGTATGGCAGCAACCGCCGCTATCCGCGAACATTTCTATAACAATCCTTCGCACTTCGATCCCCGTCAATATCTCGGGCCAGCAAGAGCGGCGATTAAGGAATGCGTCCGCCACAAACTCATCGACGTTTTGGGTTGTGCAGGCAAAGCATAATTCAGCAAAAACAAAAGACACTCGCACTGCCGAGTGTCTTTTTTTATGCCCTTCTCAAAGCATTGTAAGCGAACGCAACGTCACAAGTTTCTTGTGGTTTTTCTTTTATTGTACAAGATTCTTGTACTATTGTCAATATGAAAGAATTAAAAATTGCGAACAATATAAGATTTTTCAGAAAGGCGAATATCCTTACCCAAGAAGAATTGTCAAAACAACTCGGCGGAAGCAAAAACCTTGTTTCAAATTATGAAAACGGAATCAGCACGCCCGATATTTACACGCTTGTAAAACTTGCGGATATTTTCGATATTACCCTTGACGAATTGGTAGGCAGAGAATAATTATCAAAATGAAATCGTTCAAATTTGCAGAAAATCTGAAATATTACCGCAAACAAGCGGGACTTACCCAAAGTCAACTTGCCGCGCATTTTAACAGCGACAAGTCGTTAATCAGCAATTATGAAAACGGCAAAAACGTTCCCGATATATTCAAAATGTGGGAACTTGCGGACATTTTCGACATTACCCTTGACGAACTTGTCGGAAGAGAGTAATACCGAATATTTAGCACTAGGAAAACTAATTACCAAAAACAAATGCGCGCACAAAATATCGTTGCGCGCATTTTATTAAAACAGTGTCAATGTTTATAAATAACACAACCCCTACTTTATCAGTTTTCAAAAATATAATTTAATATCGTCAAAATATTATCCTGATTCGGTTCTTGCTTCATTCCGCGGATTCTTATTCCATAGCATCCCCGCAAGCTACCTCGCGTTACCGGAGTGACGTCAATATTTAAAACGCTCGCTAGTTCAATATAATTTGGTAACATCGTAAAATCTTTTTTAAGATCTATAATAATGCTCCACATCTTTTCCATATCAAACTCATTCACCCATTTGTTTGAGCTATCTACGCGCAAAACTCTTATGTAATCATTTTCAAACTTTACCATATTGGTTTGTCTTGTCCACGCACGCTGCGTAAAATATGAGTTATAGCTTTCAATTATTCTTTTTACATCACTTGCAGTCATTTTACCCTCCAAAAAATTAATATTTCACTTCGCCGACAAGAAATTTGGCAAAGCTGATTCCGCTTCTATTATCCGTGAAAGTTACATCGTTGTACATTATTTGCAAATCGATTTTGTCCGGTTTATCGGCACGCACTACTATCATATTATCCGAAATCGAATTTGCAGGAATATTAAACAAATAGAGTTTTCGTTCTTTCCAATCATTAAGTATCAAACTCCAATTGTGTTTGGTATAGTAACTATCCGGATTCGCCCAATAATTGTATGCGCCAGTATTTTTGGAAGCAAATGTAATAGTATCATACAAGTCATACCCTTTACTCCGCAACAACCTAACTGCGTTACCCTTGCGAATTCTATCAAAATTACCACTTTCTTTGATATCGGCAACTCGGTCTACATATTCTTCTACACTACTTTCATTATTATACAATCTTCTCGGTCTCGCCATATATCTTTTAACGTTATCAACCAACAGGTCTTCTTTTTCACCTTGTCTATTCTGCAACAAAAACGCAAAAGAACCTTCGTTGACAACTCGTTTGAAGAACATCTTTATTGCAGTGTCCGAATCAATGCCTGCATCGACAAAAATCGATTCCGCTTGACAATAAAGATCATCATTTATTTCAATAATAATTTTACCCATACACGCCTCAAATATCTTTAACTAATTTTATGATAACGACATTAATATGTTTTGTCAAGTTTTTCAATGTTATTTTTTATAAAATATAATGTTTTTATAATTTTATGTGATTTTATTTAATATTATATTAGGAATTCTTGATTATTTTTCGAATAATTATATGTCGGGAATAACTCCATATGAGCAACGGTATTGAAATTTTATATTATATTAATACAAAAAACATACAATTATTTAAAACTTTACAATTGGAATTGATTATACAACCCGATAAAAAAACATAGGAGAAAAACAAAATGAAAAAAAACATTACTGAATTATTGCTAATTATCGATGAAAGCGGTTCTATGTTTAGCCTACGACAAGAAACCATTGGTGAATTAAATGCTTTTATCAAAGCACAACAAAAACAAAATACGGAAACACGATTAACTGTTGTTTTTTTCAATACGAACACGCGCGTAGCATATGAACATGTAGACATAAACACAATGACTTTGCTTGATGAAACTTCTTATCAACCGAATGGATTAACTGCTCTTTTCGACGCAATAGGAACAGGTATTATCACTTTGAACAGTTACTTGGACGAAATGCCCAAATCTAAACAACCCTCGAAAGTAATGGTTGCAATAATGACAGACGGATTGGAAAACGCAAGTAAGCAGTTTTCACAAACCACAATACACCAAATGATCGAACATCAAATAAATAATCATTCGTGGGAATTTTACTTCATTGCTTCCAATATTGACTCAAAACCCGCCGCATCCTCTATTGGAATTGATGTAAAGCAATACATCCATAGAAATACTCTTGTCGATGGAATGCACTACTTTTTTAGTGACTTAATAAAAAAGACGGGACCCATGTGTTAACCAACAAATAAACTATAAATAATATAAAAAGCGCGCACAAAGTATCGTTGCGCGCTTTTATTGTTAAAAAATCGCCGTTAAACGGGCGATTTTGATTGTTTATACTTTCTTTTCGTCGCTTCGCCGCCCCTTAAATGGCGGATTGAAAAGTGATAATCCATAAGACGTTGCACCTTTTCGTACGTTTCCTTATCGACGTCTTTCAATTTATAAGTGACGTCGGCGTGAAAAGTGCTTTTCGACACGCCGAATTTTTTTGCGCCTTCCCGCACGGTACACTTGTTTTCCAAGACGTATCGGGCTTCCCTTAAAATCCTTTCGATATTCCTTTCCATTGATTCCCCCTGCTTTATAAAATATGTAGGGGGACAACGGATTTATGACCTTTTAATCGTCGGATTTATCGGGTTTTTGCCAAAGGTTTGCGCGTTCCGGGTGGTAGATTGCGCCAAGCATTCTTTCGCGGGCGTACGGCACTTCCTTCGTGAGCCTTTTCACAAGTTCGTTGACGTATTCGCGCTGGGTGTGCTTGTTCGCGGGGCACGGGTTGTGCAGGACGGGCAGATTCAGTTTGTTGACCGCGCCTTTGACGTCCGATTCGCTTGTGTAAATGAACGGGCGTATCAGCGTTATACCGCTTCTGTCCATAAAAGATACGGGCTGGAAAGTCGAAAACCTGCCTTCGTACAAAAGCGACAACAGCATGGTCTGCACGACGTCGTCGGCGTGATGTCCGAGGGCGAGTTTATTGAATCCCAGCTCGATCGCCTTATTGTTAAGCGCGCCACGGCGCATCTTGCTGCACAGACTGCACGGATTGCTTTCTTTCCTTGCCTCGAAGATGACTTCGGCAATATCGGTATCGACGACGTAATACGGCACGCCGAGTTCCGCAATATACGCCGACAAAGCCTGTTTTTCGGCGACAGACGCGTCCTTAAAGCCCATGTCGATAGTGATTGCGGCAAGGTCGAATTTCGCGGGAGAAAAGCGTTGAAAGGCTTTTAAAGCGGTCAGCAACAATAAACTGTCTTTGCCGCCGGAAACGCCCACGACGATTTTGTCGCCGTCACTGATCATGTTGTAGTCGGTTATCGCCCGACGCATTGTACTCAGAATCTTTTGCATAGGTCAATTATATAAAAAACGTGCGATATTATCAATAATTTTTGCATAAAAAAGGCACGCATTTCTGCGTGCCTTAGTTTTAAAGATTACAGCAATTCCAGAATGCACATGGATGCTGCGTCGCCGCGACGTTCGCCAAGTTTGACGATGCGGGTGTAGCCGCCCTTCTGACCTTTCTCTTCCGCGCGTTTTGCGTATTTGGGAGCATATTCGTTGAAGAGTTTTTCAACAAGAGGATTGCTGACGTCCGCGGTACGTTTGGCATATGCGGTTTTGCTTTCTTTTTCCTCTTTGGCTTCGGGGATATCACGAAGTTCGGCGATCATTTTCCTGCGTGCAGCAAGTTTTTTGGGGCCGTCGTTGGTGAATTCGACTTCGACTTTTTCGCCCTTCAGGTTCGTTTTGGTTTTGGTAACCTTAACGGTATCTTCGTAAGTGTTGATAGCAAGGGTGATAAGTTTTTCAGCGATGCTTCTGACCGATTTAGCGCGGTCAACGGTTGTTTCTATTTTGCCATACCACAAGAGTTCGCTTGCCTGGTTTCTGAGGACGGCAAGACGTTGGTCGGTAGGTCTTCCTAATTTTTTGGGTTCCATAAAAAGTCTCCTTACTCGTCTTTGTTGCGAAGATCAAGGCCGAGGTCGTGAAGTTTATTGATGACTTCTTCAAGCGATTTGCGGCCGAGATTACGCACTTTAAGCATATCTTCTTCGGATTTTTTGGTCAAATCCTCGACGGTGTGAATACCTGCGCGTTTCAAGCAGTTGTACGAACGAACGCTGAGGTCAAGGTCCTCGACGGACATTTCAAGCACTTTCTGTTGTTTGTCGTCGTCTTGCGAAACGAGGATATCGTAACTCGACATATTGTCGATAAGGTCGACGAAAAGTTGAACGTGGTCGTTCATGATTTTTGCAGAAAGGCTGATGATTTCCTTTGCGGAAACGGTGCCGTTTGTAAGGACTTCGATTGTCAGTTTGTCAAAGTCGATGCTCTGCTCGACACGGGTGCTCTCGACAGTGTAGTTTGCTTTTTCGACGGGGGTGTAGATGCTGTCGACGGGAATATATCCGATGGGCGCTTTGGCGTCCTTGTTGCGGTCTGCGGGAACGTATCCGCGGCCGGTATCGATATAAATCGACATATCGAGCACTGCGCCCTGTTCGAGGTTGCAGATATACATATCGGGGTTAAGAATTTCAACATCGGAAGGAACGCTGATGTCTGCGGCCGTCACGGGACCTGCCGTATTCTTATAAAGGGTGATTTCCTTCTTTTCGGGGCAAGCGCCGTGGATTTTGATTGCGAGACCTTTGATATTAAGGATAATTTCGGTAACGTCTTCGCGTACACCGGGAATGGTTGAAAATTCGTGGTCGACGCCGGCAATTTTAATGCCGACGGGTGCTGCACCGGGAAGCGCGGAAAGAAGAATCCTTCTTAAACTGTTCCCAAGCGTCGTACCAAAACCGCGTTCCAAAGGCTCTACCACGAAACGGGCGAAGCTGCCCGACTCGTTCTCTTCGTAAGTGATTTTAGGTCGTTTCATTTCCATCATAGAACAATTCCTCCTATAAAGGATAATCTGATTGTCAAAATCGGATTATTTCGAGTACAACTCAACGATGAGATGTTCGGAAATAGACGGGTCGATATCCGCGCGTTCGGGAAGACGCTCGACTTTTCCGGTGAGGGTTGCATTATCAAAGGACAGCCATGCGGGAAGTACGACTTTGTTGCCTTCTTTGATGTCCGCATACATGACTTTGTCCTGTTTGTTGGATTTAACGGCAACGACGTCACCCGCTTTCACAAGGTAACTCGGAATGTCGACGACGTGTCCGTTTACCGTGATGTGACCGTGGTTTACGATCTGGCGCGCCATAGCGCGGCTGCTGCCGAGGCCAAGACGATAAACAACGTTATCGAGGCGGCTTTCGATAAGAACGAGCATGTTTTCGCCCGTTACGCCGCGCATTCTTTCAGCCTTGTTGTAGTACATTTTGAATTGTTTTTCAAGAATGCCGTAGATAAATTTAACCTTCTGTTTCTCTTTGAGTTGCAAAGCGTAGTTGCTTTGTTTCTTTCTGGAAACTTTAACCTGACGGTTTGATTTTTTATCGATGCCGAGTTCCATCGGGCTGATACCCAACGCTCTGCACTTTTTAAGTACCGGTCCTGTATATTTAGCCATAAATCAAATTCTCCTTACAGTCTTCTGCGTTTGGGAGGACGGCAACCATTGTGAGGAATGGGAGAGACGTCCTTGATAAGGGTGATTTCGAGGCCTGCGGTGTTGATTGCGCGGATTGCGCTTTCGCGACCTGCGCCGGGACCCTTGACGTAAACTTCAACACTCTTTAATCCGTGGGGAAGCGCGTCTTTGACAGCGGCTTCTGCGATCATTTGCGCTGCGTACGGGGTGCTCTTACGGCTGCCTTTAAGGCCAAGCTTGCCCGCGCTGCACCAACTGATGGCATTGCCTTCGGTGTCGGTGATGGTAACGATAGTGTTATTGAAAGAGGCATGGATATGCGCGCAACCTTTTTCAATACGTTTTAAGTCTTTACGTTTCTTAATAACTTTTCTGGGTGCTGCCATAAGTTACCTCCTACTTTTTGCGTGAGACAAGACGCTTCGGACCCTTGCAGGTACGCGCGTTTTGTTTCGTGCGCTGACCGCGTACGGGTAAGCCTTTACGATGTCTTACGCCTCTATAACAACCGATATCTTTCAGTCGTTTGATGTTTGTGTAAATTTCTCTCTTCAAATCGCCTTCGACGTGAAGATTCTTTTCGATATACTCCCTGAGAATACTTACTTGTTCTTCGGTCAGATCCTTGACGCGGATGTCGGGGGAAATGCCGGTTTCTTGTAAGATTTTCGTGGCAGTGGGACGGCCGATACCATAAATATAGGTAAGTCCGATTTCAAGCCTTTTCTCGCGGGGTAAATCTACGCCAGCAATACGTGCCATTTTGTAACCTCCATTAAATTTACAAATGATATTTTATATTGTCGCCCTCACACATACCGCATGTAAATGGAATGATACGGTAATCAGCCGCGTGCTACCGGCAGATAATATGCAATAGTGAAATTAACCCTGTCTTTGTTTGTGGCTGGGATTTTTGCTGCAGATAACCATAACTCTGCCGTTTCTTTTGATAACCTTGCATTTGTCGCACATAGGTTTAACAGACGGTCTGACTTTCATTGTTGATACCTCCATTAATTTTTGCTACGCCAGGTAATTCTACCTTTCGTAAGGTCGTAAGGACTCATTTCAATAGTAACCTTATCTCCTTCGAGAATACGGATATAATTCATCCTGAGTTTTCCGGACAAGTAGGCAATAACGATATGACCGTTTGCCAGCTGAACCTTGAAAGTTGCGTTGGGCATAACCTCGACAACGCGGCCTTCCGCTTCGATGACGTCTTCCTTGGACACTATTGTTCCTCCTTACAGGTGTTTTTGTACGCTTTTAACGCGCTACGAAGTTCGGCGTTGACAACACCCTTGTCCTTGTTTTGCATATTTGCAAATTCGGGCAAGTTATCACCGCTGAACTTCAAGTGTTTTACTTTTTTGAGTTTGGCTTTCTCCGCTTTGCGAAGGTCGCCGTCGGAAATTCTGACGTAGTTTTCGTCGACGACTTCCGTCACGACGAAATATCTTCCTTTGTCGCGTCCCGCTTTTGACAGGACAATACTTCCGACACTGATTTTCATACTATACATTAATTTTTTTATAATGTCAATATTTCGAGGCCGTTTTTTGTTAAAATTGTGGTATTTTCGTAATGCGCGGCGGGTTTTTTGTCGATTGTCGACACCGTCCACTGATTTTCGTCAAGACAGATGTCCGGACTGCCGAGAGTTATCATCGGCTCGATGGCAAGCGCCATGCCCGGCTCAAGCCTCGGTCCCCGTCTTCCCGTAAAGTAATTCGGGACTTCGGGATCTTCGTGCATTTTCCTGCCGATGCCGTGTCCGACCATTTCTCTCACGACGCCGTATCCGAAACTTTCGGCGTACGTCTGCACCGCGATTCCGATGTCCGAAAGTCTGTTTCCGTCCTTAAAGGCTTCGATCCCCTTAAAGAAACATTCTTTCGTTACTTCGACAAGTTTCCTGACTTCTTCCTTTACGTTTCCGATAAGGAATGTCCTTGCCGCGTCTCCGTGAAACCCGTTGATAACGGCCCCCACGTCGATACTCACAATATCGCCGTCTTTAAGCGCCCTTTTGGAAGGAAACCCGTGGACGACCTCCTCGTTGACCGACGCACAAATGCTGAACGGATATCCGTTGTAATTCAGAAAACTCGGTTCTGCGCCGCATTTTCTGATGTAAGCGTCGGCGATTTTGTTAAGTTCCGCCGTCGTGACGCCTTCTTTCGCTTTTTCTTCCATAAGCAAAAGGGTGTCCCTGACGATTGCGCCCGCCACGCGCATTTTTTCAAAGTCGCTTGCGGTTTTAAGGTAAATCATAACGTATCGAGAACCTTCCTGACTTCCTCAAAAGTTTCGTCGACGGTGTCGCGTCCTTTAATCGTTTTGACAAGGCCGAGACCTTGATAATATTCGACAAGAGGCGCGGTTTGTTCCTCATAGACTTTAAGGCGCGCTTTCACCGTTTCGATTTTGTCGTCGTCGCGGACGAAAAGTTTTTGTCCGCACTTTTCGCAAGTATCCCTGCCGTTAAGTTGCGATACGTGATAGGTTGCGCCGCAAATGCATACGCGTCTGCCGGTCAATCTGTCTTCGATGACGTCAAACGGAACGTCGATGTTCAGAACGACGTCGATATCCGCAACCTTGTCAAGCGCGATGGCTTGGGGAATGGTGCGAGGGAATCCGTCAAGGATATATCCGTTTTTGCAGTCGTCGTTTGCAAGTCTGTCTTTGACGAGATCGATAACCACGTCGTCGGGCACGAGATTGCCTGCGTCGATGAAAGTCTTTGCAAGTTTGCCGAGTGCCGTTTGTTCCTTAATGTTTTTGCGGAATATGTCGCCCGTCGAAATGTGCGGGATTTTGTAATATTCCGATATTTTCGCCGCCTGCGAGCCTTTTCCTGCTCCGGGTGCGCCCAAAAGAATAATATTCATAAACTCTCCTGAAAAACTCTTTCCCCCGTCCTTAAAAGCAAGGTTTCGGGAAGCGTCGCTTTGCGCCGCTTCCCTCACACTTTATTATTTAAGGAATCCCTTGTAATGTCTCATCATTATTTGCGATTCAAGCGACTTGTTGAATTCCAGCGCGACGGATACTACGATAAGAAGTCCGGTTGCCGAGAATGCGCTTGAAAGTCCGATGTCCTTGCCGATAACGTTGAACAGGAACGTAGGAATTACGCAAATGATCGAAAGGAAGATTGCTCCGAACAAAGTAATACGGTTGTTGATACGTTTAAGGTAATCCGAAGTGGGTTTACCGGGACGAATACCGGGGATAAACCCGCCGTATTGCTGAATGTTCTTTGAAACGTCTTCGGGGTTGAACTGAATCATCGAATAGAAATATGCAAAGAAGATGATGAATACAACCAAGAAGATGTAATAAATCAGGCTGCCCCACCAGGTTCCGCCGGAAGTGGTAAGGTTTCTCATCCACCATACGCCGAATTTGCTTTCGGCAAGTTTGGGAATGAAACTGATTATCATCTGCGGGAACATGATGAACGACGACGCAAAGATTATCGGCATAACGCCCGACGCGTTTACACGAATAGGAATAAACGTGGTTTGTCCGCCGTACATTTTGTTACCCTTGACCTGTTTTGCATATTGCACCGTGATTCTTCTTTCGCCACCGTCCATAAAGACGATGAACGCAAAGAGTGCCACGACGAGGATTAAGAACCCGAAAATGTTCCAGAGTTTGTTGGGATCGGTGGGGACTGTTCTGAACGCGTTCAGAAGCGAGGTGCCCGCCGTTGAAAGAATACCGACGAAGATGATAAGCGACGTACCGTTGCCGATGCCGTATTCCGTGATTCTTTCGCCCAGCCACATGACCATTACGCTGCCGCCGACGAGAATTACGATTACGTAAATCATCGCAAGCCAGTTCTTTTGCATGCCGTAAATGGGGTCGATGTAGTTCTTCCACATAAACGCAATGCCGATGGCTTGAATCGCGCCGAGTACGATTGCGACGTAACGCGTGATCTGAGTGATCTTCTTACGGCCTTCTTCACCGTCTTTACTCATTTCTTCCAGTTTGGGAATGATGAGTGTCAGAAGTTGCATTATGATGAAACTATTGATAAACGGGATGATTCCGAGAGCAAAAAGCGTACCTTGTGAAAGCGACCCGCCGGTAATCGCGCTGATTACGTTTAAGAACGATGCCGCACTGCTCTGCTCCAAAGCCTGGGAAATAACGCTTACGTTAAGTCCGGGCACGGGAACAAAGCAACCGATACGGTAAACAAGCAACAACAAAAGCGTTGCCCATATTTTTACGCGTATTTCTTTTGTTCCGAATGCGTTTTTAATAGTTTCAAACATTACAGTACCTCTGCTTTTCCGCCTGCCTTTTCGATTGCCGCTACCGCAGAAGCCGTGAATTTGCTGGCTTTAATGGTAAGGGGTTTCGTGAGTTCGCCGCATCCGAGGACTTTCAGACCATAAGGTTCCATCTTTCCGACGATGCGATTCTCGTACAAGAGTTCGAGCGTGATCTCGGTGTTTGCCTCGAACACGTCGAGGTCGCCCACGTTCACGATTGAATATACTTTCTTGAAATTATTGGTGAAGCCGCGTTTAGGCAAACGACGGCAAATAGGCATTTGACCGCCTTCGAATCCGGGACGTACGCCGCCGCCGCTTCTTGCCCATTGACCTTTATGACCTTTGCCGGAGGTTTTGCCCGTACCCGAGCCGATACCTCTGCCAAGTCTTTTTACGTCTCTTACCGCGCCTTCGGCGGGTTGTAAAGTGTGCATTTTCATAAATGTGCCCTCCCTTTACGCTTCTTCCACTTTGACCAAGTGGGAGACTACTTTAAGCATACCTTGCAAAACCTCGCTGTCCGTAAATACTTTGGACTGTCCGATTTTGTGAAGACCTAACGCTTCTACGGTAGCCTGTTGCTTTTTGACTGCGCCGATGGTGCTTTTAACCAAAGTTACTTTAATTTGTTTCATTTCGGTTACCTCCGATTACAGCACGATTTTTTCGTCGTCCGCTTTGCCGATGTTTCTTACTTCCATAATTTCTTCGGCGGTGCGGAGTTGTCTTAAACCGTTAATGGTTGCGCGTACGCAGTTGATAGGAGTCGTGGTGCCGATGGATTTCGTACGGATATCTTTGATACCTGCCATTTCAAGAACGGCACGTACGGGACCGCCGGCGATAACACCGGTACCTTCTTCGGCGGGCATAAGAAGAACTCTGCCTCTGCCATAGACGCCTTCTGCGCGATGAGGAATGGTCGTTCCGACGACTGCGACGGGTTTGACGTCGCGTTTTGCCGCTTCGACCGCCTTCTTGATTGCCTCGGGTACTTCGGCTGCCTTACCGGTGCCGATACCTACGCTGCCTTTTTCGTCGCCGACGACGACAAGCGCGGTGAAACGCATTCTGCGGCCGCCTTTGACAACCTTCGTTACGCGGTTAATGGCAATGAGTCTGTGCGGGGTATTGTCCTCGCGCTTCTCGCCTCTGTTTTTATTGAACTTTTCGTTTCTTTCTGCCATAATAACCTCCCTAGAATTTCAGGCCGGCTTCTCTTGCGCCGTCCGCAACCGCTGCGACTCTTCCGGTATAGATGTAACCGCCACGGTCGAAAACCACTTCAGTGATGCCTGCGGCGATCGCGCGTTTTGCGGCTTCCGCGCCGACGATTTTCGCGGCTTCGGTTTTGCTCTTGCCTTCAACCATTTTGCCGATTTCTTTTTCTACCGTAGATGCTGCGGCAAGGGTTTTTCCGGCGACGTCGTCGATGACCTGAACGTAGATGTGCATATTGCTTCTGTAAACGTCGAAGCGGGGTCTTTCAGCAGTACCGCCGATCTTCTTTCTGACTCTTGCGTGTCTTGCGAGCCTGTCAGTGTTTTTATCTAATTTGGAAATCATACTTTACGCTCCTTTATTTACCGGCCGTCTTGCCTTCTTTACGTACAACGACTTCGTCCTTGTAGTAGATGCCGTAGCCGTGATAAGGTTCAACCTTCTTGATGGCTTTGATAGTTGCCGCGCATTGACCGACTTCGATTTTGTCGATGCCTTTGACTGCGATTTCGACAAGGTTCGGGGTGACGTTGACAACGGCGAACGTGATACCTTTGGGTTGTTCCACTTCGACGGGATGCGAGAAACCGATGTTCATAACGAGTTTCGTGCCTTGAAGAGCAACCTTGACGCCGACGCCCGAGATCATAAGGTGTTTTTCAAAACCTTTGGTAACGCCTTCCACCATATTGTGAAGGGTTGCCCTGTACAAGCCGTGCAACGCTTTGGTTTCTTTTTCATCGTTATCTCTTGTAAAGATTGCTTCGTTTCCCTTGATTTCAAGGTTGATATGACCTTTGATTTCTTCCGAAAGGGTGCCGAGCGGTCCTTTGACGGTTGCGACGCCGTCGGCAAACGTTACGGTAACGCCCTGGGGGATAACAACGGGAAGTCTTCCTATTCTTGACATATTCTGTACCTCCCTTTATTACCAGACGTAAGCAAGAACTTCTCCGCCGCAGCCGGCTTCTCTTGCTTCTTTGTCGGTCATGACGCCTTGCGAGGTCGAAAGAATGGCAATGCCCATTCCGTTCAGAACCGAAGGTATTTTCGTGCTTTCGCAGTAAACGCGAAGACCGGGTTTGCTGATGCGTTTAAGTCCGGTGATGACCTTCTTGTTCTTGCCTGCGTATTTAAGCGTGATTTTGATTGCGCCCTGAACGCCGCTTTCGATGACTTCGTAATCGGCGATATAGCCTTCTTTCTTTAAAATCTCGGCGATGTTAACCTTGATTTTGGAGGCGGGGATTTCAACTGTTTCGTGTTTTGCAGTAAGTGCGTTCCTGATGCGGGTAAGCATATCTGCAATGGGGTCTGTTGTCATTGACATATCTCTATCCTCCTGTTACCAGCTTGCTTTCTTGACGCCGGGAATCTGACCTTTGTAAGCCAGTTCGCGGAAGCAAATTCTGCAAATGCCGTACTTGCGAAGTACCGCGTGGGGACGGCCGCAGATGGAGCAACGGGTGTATGCTCTCGTCGAATATTTAGCCGGTCTTTGTTGTTTATTGACTAATGCTTTTTTTGCCATTTTAAGCCTCCTAATTCTTTGCGAAGGGCATGCCCATCAGTTTCAGAAGTTCCCTTGCTTCTTCGTCGGTGTTCGCGGTGGTTACGACGCAAATGTCGAAGCCGCGGACTTTTTCGACCTGATCATAGGAAATTTCAGGGAAAATCAACTGCTCTTTGACGCCGAGCGCATAGTTGCCGCGGCCGTCGAAGGACTTTCTCGATACGCCTTTGAAGTCACGTACGCGAGGAAGCGCGATGCAGGTGAGTTTTGCAAAGAAATCGTACATTCTCTGTCCACGGAGCGTAACTTTTGCGCCGACGTTCTGACCTTCTCTTACTTTGAAGTTCGCAACGCTCTTCTTTGCCTTCGTAACGATAGGCTTTTGTCCTGCGATAAGTTTGAGTTCGTCAACGGCGAGTTGCAAACTCTTTGCGTTGTCTCTCACGTCGCCCAGGCCCATGTTGAGAACGATTTTCTCGATTTTAGGAACTTGATTGATATTCGTATAGTTGAATTCCTTGATAAGGGCGGGAACTACCGTTTCCTTATAATAGGCTTGCAACCAGTTTCTTTGAACATCGTTTGTCTTTTCAGCCATATATTACCTCCGTATTATTCGGCGTCTTTTGCCTTGGATGCGGCTTTTTTCGCAACTTTTTTGGCTGCTTTCTTGGCGGAAACTTTCTTGCCGTCAAGGTCTGCGCCGCATTTTGCACAAGCACGAATCTTCTTGGATTTGCCGTCTTCGGTAAGTTCTGCGTGTTTTACGCGAACTACTTCGTGGCAAGCGGGGCAAATGACCATAACGTTGGACACGTCGATAGTGCCTTCTTGTTTGACGATGCCGCCTTTATCCTGCGCTTTGCGGGGTTTCACGTGTTTGTGAACCTCGTTGACGCCTTTTACCACGATGCGATTGTCCTCGGGATATACTTTAAGGACTTCGCCCGCTGTGCCTTTATCTTTACCGGTGATAACCATTACGTTATCGCCTTTTTTAACGTTTAATGCTGCCATTGTCGTGTGTCCTCCTTACAGAACCTCGGGAGCGAGCGAAATGATTTTCATGTAATCTTTATCGCGAAGTTCCCTTGCAACAGGCCCGAAGATACGAGTACCGCGGGGCTGTTTCTGTGCGTCGATGATGACTGCCGCGTTGTCGTCGAACTTGATATGGCTGCCGTCTGCGCGACGAATGCCCTTGCTCGTTCTTACGATAACCGCTTTGACAACGTCGCCTTTCTTAACGACGCCGCCGACCGTTGCGCTCTTTACGGAGGCTACGATAACGTCACCGATATTGCCACTTCTTCTGAAACTGCCGCCCAAAACTCTGATGCACATGATTTCTTTTGCGCCGGAGTTGTCTGCGACTTTTAATCTACTTTGCGGTTGAATCATTTATCACGCCCTCCTTACTCTGCTTTCTTGATGACTTCCACCAAGCGCCAGCATTTGTCTTTGCTGAGATGGCGGGTTTCAGCGATAAGAACTTTGTCGCCTACGCCTGCAACGTTGTTTTCGTCGTGAACCTTGAATTTCTTGGTACGTTTGACGATCTTCTTGTAGAGGGGATGCTTTACTCTCTGCTCGATTGCGACGACGATGGTCTTGTCCATTTTATCGGATACGACGATACCGACACGGTTTTTACGCAGATTTCTTTCGATATTTACTGTGTTTTCCATTTAAGTCCCTCCTATTTAGCCTTTTTGCCCGATTTCTTTGCGGGGGCTGCGGGCTCGACAGAGATATTGAGTTCGCGTTGACGCAAAATGGTTTGTACCCTTGCGATGTCCTTCTTGCAGTTGCTGAGGACGTTGGGGTTGGTCAACTGATTGGTCGCGTGCTTAAAGCGAAGGTAGAATAATTCCGACTTCAACTCTTTAAGTTGTTGTTGCAACTCTTCGTTTGTCTTGTTATATAAAACGTTCGTTTTCATTTCGCTTCACCGCCTTCTTTTTCGGCAAGTTTTGCTTCAAGCTGAGCCTTGTTGTAAATCTTGCACTTGATGGGAAGTTTTGCAGAAGCAAGTCTCAATGCTTCTCTTGCAACGTCTTCGGATACGCCGGCCATTTCAAACATAACGCGACCGGGTTTCACGACTGCTACCCAATATTCGGGAGAACCTTTACCGCTACCCATACGGGTGCCGGCGGGTTTCTTCGTAACGGGCTTGTGGGGGAAGATGTCAACCCAAACCTGACCGCCACGTTTGATATATCTCGTCATTGCGACACGCGCCGCTTCGATCTGATTGCTTGTAATCCAGCAGGGTTCCGCTGCGACAAGGCCGTATTCGCCGTAAGCGATTCTGTTACCTTTGTTCGCGTTGCCTTTCATTCTGCCGCGCATCTGACGACGTCTTTTAACTCTTTTAGGCATTAACATTTGTCGTTACCTCCTCTCTGGGTACTCCGCCAAGGACTTCGCCTTTGTAAATCCAAACTTTTACGCCGATCTGACCGAACGTGGTTTTTGCTTCCGCAAAGCCGTAGTCGATATCCGCGCGAAGAGTTTGAAGGGGAACAGAACCCTCGTGATAATTTTCGCTTCTTGCGATTTCTGCGCCGTCAAGACGACCGCTGACCATCGTTTTAACACCCTTTGCGCCTGCCCAGATAGCCTTGCTCATCGCTTGTTTCATGCTGCGTCTGAACGATGCGCGCGCTTCGAGTTGTTCCGCAATCCTTTCCGCAACGAGTTGTGCGTCCATATCGGGGCGTTTCACTTCGATAACGTTGATGTTGACGTTGCGTTCGGGGCAGAATTTCTGAACTTCTTTCTTCATTGTCTCGACGCCTGCGCCCTGCTTGCCGATGATGGTTGCGGGACGACCGGTGTGAATGTTGACGGTAACCTTGTTGGCAGCGCGTTCGATGGTGATTTTCGAAATCGCGCTCTTGTAATAATTTTTCTTAATGAATTTACGGATGTCGTCGTCTTGTTTAAGGTTGATTGCGAAGTTTTTCTTGTCCGCGTACCATTTGGTATCCCAATCTTTAATAATACCGACTCTGTTGCCGTGTGCATTAACTTTCTGACCCATAGTTACCTCCTAGTCCTTAACGGTGTCCAAAATGACAGTGATATGGCTTGTGCGTTTGTTGATGCGGTGTGCGCGTCCCTTCGATACGGGGTTGATTCTTTTGAGAATGGGGCCCTGATCGCAGAAGCACTCTGCAACGAACAAATCGTTTTTGCTCATATTGAGGTTGTTCTCGGCGTTTGCCGCCGCGCTGTTAAGCACTTTAAGAACTTCGGGGCAAGCCGCTTTCGAAGTGTTTTCGAGGATAGCGACCGCTTCGTTGTATTTTTTGCCACGGATGATATCGAGAACGATTCTTACCTTGAAGGGAGAGATTCTGATATATTTCGCTACGGCATGGGGACGCTTATCGGCGTTTGTCTTTCTTGCCAAAGATTTTTGTTTACTTCTTGTAGCCATCTGAATACCTCCTATTTCGCACCGGTCGATTTTTCGCCGGCTGCGTGTCCCTTAAAGGTACGGGTGGGTGCGAACTCGCCGAGTTTGCATCCGATCATTTCTTCGGTAACGAATACGGGAACGTGCTTTCTTCCGTCGTGAACGGCGATCGTGTGACCGACCATTTCGGGGAAGATGGTGGAAGCCCTTGACCAGGTTTTGACGGGTTTCAATTCACCGCTCTCGTTCATTGCGATTATTCTTTTCATAAGCCTTTCTTCAACGTAAGGCCCTTTCTTAACTGACCTGCTCATATAATAGCCTCCTAGTTTACACGCTTGATAATATACTTATCGTTGACATTCTTCTTCTTGCGGGTCTTATATCCCAATGCGGGTTTACCCCAAGGAGTAACAGGGCTGGGCATACCGACGGGAGATTTGCCCTCGCCACCGCCGTGCGGGTGATCACAGGGGTTCATAACGACACCGCGGACGGTAGGTCTGACGCCCATATGACGTTTACGGCCGGCTTTGCCAAGCGATACGATTTCGTGGTCGACGTTGCCGATTTGACCGATGGTCGCTTTGCAACGCGCAAGGATATATCTCATTTCGCCGCTGGGAAGACGTACGGTTGCGTACTTGCCTTCTTTTGCCATAAGTTGCGCTTCGTTGCCGGCTGCTCTGCAAAGTTGTGCGCCGCGACCGGGGTTAAGCTCGATATTATGGATAACGGTACCGACGGGAATGTTTTCGATGGGAAGGCAGTTGCCTGCTTTGATATCCGCATCGGGTCCGCTTACTACCACGTCGCCGACGGTAATTCCGAGAGGAGCGATGATGTAGCGTTTTTCGCCGTCTGCATAGTTCAGAAGTGCGATATTTGCGGAACGGTTGGGATCGTACTCGATGGTAGCGACCTTTGCGGGGATACCGTCTTTATCGCGTTTGAAGTCGATAATTCTGTATTTTACTCTGTTGCCGCCGCCGATGTGTCTGACGGTGATTCTGCCGTTTGCGTTACGTCCGCCGGATTTGTTCTTGCTGACAAGCAGGCTGCGTTCCGGGGTTGTGGTGGTGACTTCGTCAAAAGTCGAGACCGTCATGAAACGGCGCGAAGGGGTAGTCGGTTTGAATTTCTTAATAGCCATTGTTCATTCCTCCTATTATGCAAGACTCTCGAAGAACTCGATGGACTTGCTTTCGTCGGTAAGTTGTACGTAGGCTTTCTTGTAGGAAGACCTGCGGCCTTCGGTTCTGCCCATTCTTTTCATTTTACCGGTAACGTTGATGGTGTTGACTTTTTCAACCTTAACTTCGAAAATTTCCTCGACCGCGTTTTTGATTTGGGTCTTGGTGGCGTCGGGGTGGACCATAAAGACGTACTTTTTGTCCGCGATACCGTCGTAACTCTTTTCGGAGAGGATAGGTTTAATAATGATATCGTAAGCAGTCATTATGCATTTGCCTCCTCGATTTTTTCAATTGCCGCCTTGGTGAACAAGCAGTTGTTGTTCTTCACGACTTCATAGACGTTGATAAGGTCGGCTGTCGTTACTTCGACTTTTTCAAGGTTGCCCGCCGCACGAAGCACGAGTTCGTCCTTGTCCGCAGTAACGATAAGGGTGGTTTTATCAAGGCCGAGGGCTTTAAGCACTGCAACGACCTCTTTGGTTTTTGCGTCTTTCAGTTCGATGTTATCGATGACGGTAACTTCGTTGGTACGGATTTTCTCGGAAAGAGCCGACAACAATGCAAGACGTCTTGCGAATTTGTTGGTTCTCTTTGAGAAGTCGCGGGGCTTCGGTGCGAATACGACGCCGCCTTTTACGAATTGAGGCGAACGGATTGAACCTTGACGAGCGCGACCGGTACCTTTCTGACGATAAGGCTTTACGCCACCGCCACGGACTTCCGCACGGGTGAGCGTGCTTTTCGTGCCCTGACGTTTGTTTGCAAGTTGTGCAACGACAATCTGATGGATAAGAGCTTCGTTGTACTCGATATTGAACAACTCGTCGTTAAGTTCGACGGTGCCGACTTTCTTGCCGGCCATATTCATAACGTTTAATTTCATCTCTGTATCCTCCGATTAGCCCTTGATTGATTGTTTGACGAAGACGTATCCGCCGCGAGGACCGGGAATGCCGCCCTTGATCAGAAGCAGATTTCTTGCTTCGTCAACGCGTGCGATTGTAAGGTTCTGAATGGTAACTTGTTCCGCGCCCCATTGACCTGCCATGTGTTTGTTTTTGAAAACACGGGAAGGATCGCTGTTTGCAGCCATTGAACCTACGCTTCTGTGGATAGGACCGGTACCGTGCGACATGCTGCCGACGCGTTGCGCGTTCCATCTTTGAATGACGCCCGAAAAGCCGTGACCTTTCGAAGTGCCGACAACGTCCACGTGATCGCCTTCCGAAAAGACGGTGCATTTGATTTCGTCGCCGACTTTGTATTCAGCAGCGTTTTCGAGTTTGAACTCTTTAAGTACGCGCTTTGCTTCGACGCCGGCTTTTTTGAATTGTCCCGCGTCGGGTTTGTTTACGTTGTTTTTCTTAATAGCGCCGAACGCTACTTTTACGGCTTCGTATCCGTCACGGTCTTTCGTTTTGACCTGTACGACGGGACAGGGACCTGCCTCGACAACCGTTACGGGAATAACGGTGCCGTCTGCCGTGAATATCTGGCTCATGCCCAGTTTCTTTCCAATGATTGCTTTATTCATAGATAAAGTTCACCTCCGAATGTATTTACATTAAAGTTTGATGCTGATATCGACGCCGGCGGGGAGATCGAGTTTCATAAGAGAATCGACCGTCTTGCTGCTGGGGTTGTAGATATCGATCAAACGTTTGTGCGTTCTTAATTCAAATTGCTCACGGCTGTCCTTATCTTTGTGCGGCGCGCGAAGAATCGTGATGATTTCTTTCTCGGTGGGAAGAGGAATGGGGCCCGAAACCTTGGTTCCCGCTCTTTTTACCGTTTCGACAATCTTGTCTGCCGATGCGTCGATTAAGGTGTGGTCGTAAGCCTTCAACTTAATTCTGATTTTTTGTCCTGCCATTTTTGTACCTCCAAAATTTCCTAACTTCGTACACACTTCCGTGTGTGTCATGCTGCCTGTTAAATAAAAGCGGATCGCCCGCTTCCGTTAGTCGCACGAATCACATCGTACCCTTGTCCGCAGAAATTCTCTTGTGAAACAAGTAACTTCCTGCATCATCCCAAAATCAAACAGCCTAATCAATATATAATAAAAATCAATACTCGTCAAGCAAATTTTCGCCATTATTTCATTTTTTTGACCGAATTTTAACTTTTTTGGTTAAATTTCGTCCAAAATCCGTATTTCGACGCGGTTCGAGTCAAAATTGCGTACGTAATACCCGCGGCGACAGAAAAATCGACAAAAATCGTGAGAATTTACCGGAAAACGCAAAGCGCGAATTTTGTCGGACGGAAAATTTCGCGACTCTTTCCCCTGTCCGACAATAATTCTTATTATTTTTACGGCATTCTTTCGGATATTCGCCAAATTTCTTTTTTTTAATTCTCACGCGTGCGCGTGCGCGCAAATTTAATAAGGTATGCGCTTTCGCCCTTGCTTTTCGTTTTTTAATATCGTGTCGTTTATCCTGTCATATTGACACATTATTTATTATTTTTAAGTCAATATGACAGTCTTAACACAAAATCGGATTTATTTGTGTCATTTTTACAATCTTTCGAGAAAATGAAAAACCGCCGCGTTGCGACGGTTTCAAAGATTATCGTTTATTTTGCGTTTTCAGCCGAGATACGACGCGGCGACCGATTGTCCGAGCCTTCGGAAATTTTCGTCGGGAAGCAAAATTCTGAATTTTTTGTCCGCGCCGTGGTTTTTAAGCACTTCGTTTGCCTTGTTCATTATTATTTCGCCGCCGAGTCCGCTCATAACGCGCCCCATCAGCAACACGTTTTCAAATTTGTAAAAATCGTAATAGTATAAAAGCGAGTACGCAAGATATACGCCGACGTCCGAAAAAACGGTTGCCGCGACTTCGCTCCCTTCATCAAGGAGATTCTGGACGACTTTCAGCCTTTCGGACGGCACGCCCGTCTGAAACTCGATACCCGCAAGGCACGCAAGTTTTATCACGCCGTCCTGCGACAGATATTTCACGCCCGTGCCGATATCGCCCGACCATTCGTCGACCGCCGCGTTTTCGTTCATATCGACGGGGACGAACGCAAGTTCGTTAAGCCAGCCCCACAAACGGTTTTTGTCATCGACGAAACCTGCCGCTTCCGACGTTCCCATTGCAATTCCCAAAACGCTTTTCATATCCATACTGATTGCGCCTGCCATTGCGGCAACGTCGCCGTCGTTTGCAACGGTCACCGGCGCGCCGAGTCGTTTTGCCGCGTCGATGTAAATGCGCCTTACCGCGTCATAGTCGTTTTCAGGCACTTTTATGAACAGACTTGCGACGCGCGCTTCGTTTTTGACGTAAATCCCCGCGCTGCTCACGCCGATTGCGTCGATTTTTTTAAGGTGCGCCGCCGCCTCGTTCAAAGCGTCGTTTATGAATTTTACGTGATAAGCGGGGTTTGAATTGACTTTCGGTTGCCACAAAATCTCTTTTGAAAACAGCACGTTTCCGTTTTCTACCGCGGAAATCTTAATATCGCTGCCGCCGGCGTCAAGTCCGATTCTTGCGCCGCATTCGTTTTTGTCCGCCGCAACGAGTTCCCGCTTGCTTTTTAAAAGAGCCGAAACTCTTTCAACCGAAAACGGCGCGTCGTAAACCTTTTCAAAAAATTTCACGTCAAAATCGCGTTTTCCGCCGTGCGAATACGCGTTTTCAAGGCTTTTATACAGCGTGTCGTTTGCGATGATTTTCAGTTTATATCCGCCGACTGTCCAAAGCGCGGTTTTTATGAATCTTTCGGCGCGGCGGAAGTTGAGCGCGTCGTCGACGCCTTCTTTCAGCACATCAATCGAAAAACACTCGGAATATCCGTCGTTTCTTTCAACAGAAAACGCGAATAAATCCGCGCCTTCTTTCCTGACTTTTTCGTCAAAAGTCTTGTTGAATTCGTATATCGGCAAAAAGTCTTTGTCGATTTTCATAAACTTATCCATTAAAACCTATGTCTTCAAACATTTTATCGATTTCTTCGTCGGTCGTTTTTAAAAGTTTCACGCCGGAATAAATCGAGAATCTTTCTTCCTGAGAAATAGTTTCGCCGGGCAAAAGCGTTGTTACGGGCGACAAAACTTCCATTTCCATAATATGTTCGTTCGTGTACGTTTCAAAGTTGCATTGATAATCGGGCAATTTGCCGCCAAGCACCTTAAAGCGTTTCACGAAAAGGTATTTGTTGTATTGATACGCGCACCAGCCGTGATGGTTGAAAAGCCCCAGTTTGAACGCGCGCTCAATAGTCTTTTTTTGTTTTAACACGGCGTACTTCGTATTCACCGAAAATCTTTTGTCGTTTTTGTCGTTATACGGCCAAAATACCATATTTTGCTGGGGTAAAAGCCCCGTATCGACGGTGTTGAGCGGGATAATTTCGGTGCCGCCCTGGCGCAAAACAGAAAGTCCCCAGATTGAAAGTTCATAAGGATTTTGGCCGATATTCGTCAACGATTCCGTGACCGTAAGAGTGCCGTCGTCCGCCATTTCGACGCGCATAACCTGTTGCAGCGACGTGAGTTTTTGCGGTGCGGGCGTGAATATCGCGCCGTTTTCCAGCCTGTCCACGCGCACGGGATAGTTGTCGGGGACGTAGGAAAGCAAGTCTTCTTCGGCTTTCCAGATGCGGTGTCCGCCGTAAAGATACCATTTTTCGCCTTCTTTGAAGTTTTTGTCGAAAAATTCGCCGCCTTTATTCGTGAGCCTGTCGACGTCTTCGTGCATGATGTTCATGCCTTTCACGCCGTAATAAATGACGCGCGGTCCGATATCGACGGTAACGAGAGCCTTCACCGTGCCGTTGCTTATTTCCATACACTTTCCGAAGTTTTTGTAAAGTTTGTATCTTTTGGTAATCATTTTCCGTTATTCTCCTTTTTGCGGACGCTACGCATTTTTTTCATTTCTTTTGCCGCGCGATTGGAGCGGGCAATCATTTCGAAATCGATCAGATTCATGCCGAATTTCATCATGATTGCGGCGCGTTTCAGCGGATTTTTGACGTTGCAGTCTTTAAGCGGCGCGGCCTTGATACCCGTTGTGTTTTCAATAAGTTTATTGACGTTTTTCAGCGAGTTTTCAAACGCAAGGTAATCCTTTTTCGACTTATCGCACCAGGCGCTCTCCGCCACCGCGGTAAGCCTTGGGAACACTCTGAACGCAAGCAAATCCGTATTGTCGATCCATTCCGTCCACAAGGTGCTTTCGACGCCCAGCACGTTTTGCTCGTATCCTTCGATGCCGTGGAATACGGGCTCGAACTCGTACGCCGCCTTCAACGAGTGCATAGGATACGGGTAATCGAGATAATACGGGTTAAACTTCGACACGATGATTTTTCTGCCGTTTTTAACTTCCCGTATTACGTTTTCATTATCCTTCCCGTCAGACCAGAACTGCAATATAACGCTGCTTTCAAGTTTGCCGCTGTTTGCGCTTTCATTCCAACAAATCGTGGTTTTATTAAGCGATTTAAGATACTCAACCGCCTTTTCGGTGAAATAAGCCTGCAACTCTTCTTCGTTGCGAAGCCCGAGTTCTTTCATTTTTTTCTGGCAGTCCTTGCATTTGTACCACTCGTGCTTGACGGCCTCGTCGCCGCCGATATGGATGTATTCCGACGGGAACATTTCCGCAAATTCTCTAAGAACGCCCTTGACAAAATCGTACGATTCTTCTCGTCCCGCGCAAAGTATTTCGCTGTGGATTCCGAATTTCGTGGACACTTCCACGGGCTTTTTGCTGCACCCGAGTTCGGGATAAGAAGAAACCGCGGCGCGGGTATGTCCCGGTATATCGAACTCGGGAATTACCGTGATAAATCTTTCTTTTGCAAACTCAACGACGTCTTTTATCTGTTCCTTGGTGTAAAAACCGCCGTGGGGTTTCTTGTCGCCGCAGGTTTCACGGCGCATCGAACCGTGCTCGGTAAGGCGCGGGTATTTGTCAATCTGAACGCGCCAGCCCTGATCGTCGGACAAATGCCAATGGAACACGTTGAGTTTAAGGAGCGAAATTGCCTCGATATACTTTTTCACGACTTCGACCGGGAAAAAGTGTCGGACAGTGTCGAACATATATCCGCGGTACGAAAAACGCGGCTCGTCGTTGATTTCGCAACAAGGAATCTCCGCCGTTTTCGTCTTTTCGTCAAATGACGAAAGGATTAACTGTTTCAGCGTTTGCGCGCCGTAAAAAAGCCCGCGTTCGCTTTTTGCGGACACCTTGATACCGTCTTCGCCGACAACGAGCGTATACGCTTCGGACGAACTGTCGGAGCCGTCGGACGTGAATTTTATATCGTCGCCCGTACGCCATCCGATACCGCAGGTTTTCAAAAACGAAGAAATCGAATTCCCGACGTTTTCATAGTCGCAGAAAAACCCTGTTTCTGCGTCGAACAGGAAACTGCCGTCTTTTTTTGTAAATTCTTTCGGACACGGAATAATTCTCATAGCCACCCTCCACCTTCGATTATACCACAAAATGCCGCAAAATCAATGTTTAACGGGCAATTTCTTGCGCGCGAGCGACAACACAAGCATATTATTTAAGTTTATTCTCATTTGACAGGCGCGCGTGCATTGTGATATTATTATGTGTACCGAAAAACGTTTTGTTTTGGCACACGAGCGGAGGCAAACATTGGCAGCAACACTGAAAACCGATACCAGACAAAAAATAATCGACAGCACCTTGTCCCTGATTTCAACCCGCGACGTCAACGAAATTTCGTTGCAGGACATCGCAAACGCCGCAAATATCACGAAAGGCACGCTGTTTTATTATTACAACTCGAAGGAACTTATCTTCGAGGACATCACTATTGAATATCTGAACGGGCTTGCAACGCGTTACTACGAATGGATCAACAACGCCGATAAGGACACTTCTTTCCCCCGTCTTGCAAAATACGTCCTGGACTTCGGCGCAAGATACGGCGAAAGAAGCAAGGTGCATATTTACCTTGTCAACAAAGCGTTGTCCGACAACAAACAACTTTGCGAACTGTTCCGCGAAAAATATCTTTCGTGGCGCGAAATAATCAAAAAAACCATCGAGGAAAGAATCGATGAAAAAGAAAAAGCCGAAGGCTATGCCGATTTGTTGCTTATCTTAATCGACGGACTTATCGTACAGGACCTTGTCGGCATTGAAAATATCGACACGAAACAAATCGTGTCGCTGATTATCGACAAATAGATTATGAGTAAACCGGGATTTATCGCAGGCTTTGCGGGCGCGGGGATTCTGAGCGTCCTGATGAAGTTTTTGGGCTACGTCGTCAGATTTTTATCGACGATAATGCTTTATTTCGGCCTTTACGTCCCGTTTTTTTACTTCTTATACGGTCTGATAATTCATCTGACGCTGGGCGTCGTGCTTTTTGACTTTTCGACGAATTCGCAGTTGTACCTTCTGGGGCTTTTGCTGTGTCTTGTGAGTTCGGTGATTATTTCCGTAAGAAACATTATTCTGACGCCTCTTAAAAGCGCGCTGAAATTTTACGACAGCAGGAAACGCCCCGAAAAACCGCTCGTTTACCGAAGCGAACTTATGCCCGACCTTATCATTTACGAATACGAAAACCGCTACGAAGTCTATCGCGATTATAACGGCAGGCTCACGTATCTACGCACCGAGGCAAAGCGATGACGGATTCGTTCGATTTCATGACCGACGTCGACGTCGTTCAAAAACCCGCCGCAAAAAAACGCGGTAGAATCTGGGAACTTGACTTTATCCGCGGTTTTCTGATTCTTCTGATGCTTATCGACCATCTTCTTATGACGGTCGATTACTTTTATGGGCCGGAATGGCTGCACTTGTCGCACGGCGCGACAAACGGATTCACAAGGTTTTACGCCGCGGCGGAATTTTATATGAACCACCCCGCGCGCGAAGTGATTCACCCCATCGTCGTGTTCACTTTCATCACCCTTTGCGGACTTTCCACGGGATTTTCAAGGAACAATATGAAACGCGCCTGCACGCTTGCGCTTATCTCCATCGGGATAACGACGGCAACAGCAATCGCGGACTCTTTCGAGCCCGGAATGATAATCCGCTTCGGCATAATTCACCTGCTTGCAACCTGCGTCGCGACGTGGGCGGTTATCGAGCTTATCACTCGACACAATAAGTTCCTGAATTTTCTTTTGGGCATTGCGCTGGGATTTGTTATCGCGGGGCTTTCGATACGGTGCGCGTACGACCTCGATTTCCAGTCAAAGGTTGCGTCCGACGCTTTCGTATTCGTCTTTACCGACGGCACTTTCGCGCTGTCACCCGGCGATTTCTGGCCGATTCTGCCGTATTCCGGGATGTTTTTCTTTGCGGCGGCAATCTCGCCCTATCTTTATTGCGACAAGAAAACGCTGAGGCCAAAACTTGACGGAAAATGGAACAAGCCCGTCTGTTTCATCGGACGGCACACCCTTATCGTGTACGTCGCCCACCTTGTTTTCATCGTTGCCGTGCTGGAACTTGCAAGTTACTTCGGTTTTCACGAATGGCTTTTTTTGGATATGTTTTAATTCAAAACGGGCTTTTCAAAGATTTTTTGCATGAAAAAACGACCGCTTTCACGGTCGTTTAATTTTGTTTTGTTAAGCGTTTGCGGCGTCCTTTTTCTCAACGTAAGGGGCGGGCGATTTGCCGATTGCAAACGAGATGCAAGTCTTTGCGATCCTGCCTTCCTGCACGTCCGACGCGCGTTTGTTGAGCACTGCGCTGAAACGGTCGGGACGGGACAGGTTTCTGAACACGTGGACGGAGTTTCTTGTACGCAACGTGAGATCGCCGATATTCAACGCACGGCGAAGCGGAGTTTTGTAATCGACCTCGACAGAGTCGATGTTTTGAAGTTGCGTGTCGAAAACCTTAATCGTTATGATATCTTCTTTGTACATAAATTTATGCGTGGTTACCACAAGCAACGTCGACGCGTATCGAACCGCGCTGTCGCACAGACAGAAAACCACCACGACGGCGCACACGATATAAACCCATATCATGATCTTCGTGTCGACCTTGAACCCAAGTTGCACGCCAACGGCAATGCCGAAAAGCAAAACCGCGATAAGCACGTCACGCATAAAAATGAATGCGCTTTTGTGGGTTTTTGCGTAAATTTTCTCACCTTTCGGAAGATGACTTGCAAGGTAATTCATAACAACCTCCGTTATTGTAATGTTATCACAACGCGCGCGCGTTGTCAACGCGGTTTACAGTTTTAATTGCGCGTTGACCGCCCTGACCATATCGGGATCGACTTTAAGAACGCGCCTGTCGTACGTCAAAAGCCCGTTGATTTCGCTCTCAACGTCGGAAACCTGGGTGTAAACCGTTGCCGCAAGCCCGTCCTTGATTGCGGGGATAATGAGTTTTTCGTGCAGTTTTTTGTAAGCCGCGTTCAGGGATTCCTTATCGTTGTAAATGCGATAACCGAATTTTTTATTGTTGAAAACGTGTCCCTTTTCCTGATAACTGTATCCGCCGTATTCCGAAAGAAGAACAAGCCGTTTTTCTTTTTTGGGCACTTTGAACGGCGTAAAGTAGCAGTGGATACTCTTTGCGTCGATGCCCTGATCGTGCCAGCCGCTTGCGCTGTCGACCGTACGCGTCGCGTCGAACTCTTTCGTGCGCTCCAAAAACCATGCGCTGTCGAACTGTCCCCAGCCTTCGTTGAAAGGCACCCACATTCCGATGGATACGACGTTGTAAAGGTTGTCGAGCATTTCAAAATATTGCTGCGTGTATTCGTCGCGCGCTTCCTTGTTTTTCCTGTGGAAGAATCCGTACTTGTTGTCGTTGAACATAAAGCCCAAAAACGGCAGAACGGCGATGCACAGAATGTTGTAGTTTTTGCAGCCGGACACCATATCCTGCCACACGATCATTCCGAGTCTGTCGCAGTGATAATACCATCTCATCGGCTCGACCTTGATATGTTTTCTCAGCATATTGAAGCCAAGGTCTTTCATCGTCTGAATGTCGTAAATCATCGCCTCGTCGGACGGCGGAGTGAGCATACCGTCGCTCCAATATCCCTGGTCGAGAAGACCTTTGTGGAAATAAGGCTTGTTGTTGAGGAACAGGCGTTTTTTGCCGGTTTTGTCGACGCCTTCCGAGAACTTACGCATGCCGAAATAACTTCTGACCATATCGTCGTCGCAAACGACCACGACGTCGTAAAGGTGCGGGTCCTCGGGCGACCAGAGTTTCATGTCTTCAATGGGAATCACGACTTCTTTTCCGCTTTCGAAATTCACGTTCGCAACGACGTTATCGCCGTCCACGACAACGATTTCAGCCTTGCTTTCAGGGACTTTATTTGTCGAAACGACAATTTTAACTGCCTTTTCGTCGATATCGGGCGTGATTTTGATTTTTTCGATGAAGGTAAGCGGAGTGCTTTCAAGCCATACCGTCTGCCAGATTCCGCTTTGCGGGGTGTACCATATTCCCGTGCCGTTCAGCGTCTGTTTGCCGCGGCACTGATCGCCGGTATTGCTGGGATCGGTAACGGTAACGTTTATGCGGTTTTTGCCAATGACTATGTAGTCGGTGATGTCAAAAGAAAAGGGATTGTATCCGCCTTTGTGCGCGCCCACGTACTTGCCGTTAACGTAAACTTTCGCGATATAATCCACCGCGCCGAAGTTCAGAATGACGCGACCTTTTATAAACTCTTCGGGAAGGTCAAATTCCCGTTCGTAATACAAAAAGTCGTCGGGCATAACGACGCGTTCAACCCCCGAAAGTTGGCACTCGGGCGAGAACGGCACGACGATTTCTCCTTCAAACGCCGTGGGAATTTCGGTTTTCTTTTTGGAAATGAGATAACTCCAAACGCCGTTTAAGTTGATGAAACTGTCACGCTCGAATTGCGGACGGGGATACTCGGGCAACGGATTGTTTTTATCAATCTTTTCGCCCCACTTTGTGGTTATTTTCATAAGTTTCTCCTTACAAAATATGTAGATTTCTTTTTTATTTTTGTTTTATTTCTTCTCTTCTTTTTAAGTGAAAGCATGAGTGTATTTGTGACAACAGGGGCGGATTTTTGAAGGCGTGTACATAAGAGTACACAACTGAAAAAATACCGACCACGTAGTCGCACCTTTCGTCTTTTTAAGTGAAAGCATGAGTGTATTTGTGACAACAGGGGCGGATTTTTGAGGGCGCGTACATAAAAGTACGTAACTGAAAAAATACCAACCACGTAGTCGCAAAGACGCTTATTATTTCACTTAAAAACGGGGTGATGGGAAATTCGTATTCTTGTGCAACCGTACGGTACAAGGGTGCGCTCGAACGTTTCCTTGCCGTACCTTGCATGGCGGGGCACTCTCCCCGCGCTGTTTTTGACCTCGTTCCAGTTCTGGACGTAGCGCGCGCGATACGTGATTTCGACGGGGGGATTGTCCTCGTCAAACGGCATTGCCGACACTTCCCTTTCCGTCGTTTCTATGACGGTCAAATGTTTTTTATGTTGAAGTTCGGGCAAGGTGCGCCACTGCGAAACCGTCTTGTATTCGTAGTCGCAAAACGGGATTTTGCCGCGCGTATCGCACTTTGCGCGAAGTTTCGTCGCAAAAAGCAACGTTCCTTTCCGAAAACTTATCGACTTGTCGGGATTCACGACCGTCGTAAGCGGCATATCGAACAAAAGTTCGATGACGTCGCCCGCTTCGACCTTTTTCTTGAAAGCGATGATACCCTTGTCGCCCGACACGACTTTTTTGCCGTTTACCAGCACTTCGAGGCTCGTGTATTGCGGCACGCGGAAGGAAAACTTGATTTCGGGATTGCCCGACACCGACTCCACAACAATTTTCGACTTGTTTTTGAAAGGATAATCGGTGGACTCGTTCAGAATAACCCTTACGCCTTTGAAAAGCGTCGAAATTCTGCACGGGGAATATACCATAAAGCAAAATCCTTCGTCGGTTTTGTAGCAAAGATTTTCCGTGAATTTCGGGAAACCCTGATGCATATTTGCCGTGCAACAGCCGTAATTGGGTTCCAGCCCGTAAACGGTGCCGTCGGAGCGAACGTTGAAAAAGTCGCGTTTCTGGCGGTTTGCCGCAATGGCGTTTGGCTGCTGGACGTACTGATGCGCCGTATAATCTTTGGTAATCGTTGCGGGAAGCGCGTTGAAACAATTAAGTTCCAACAAGTCGGCGTAATAAGTGTCGCCCGTTTTTTCGACAAGCGTTTCAAGGCTTCGCATAAACTCGACCACCGTGCAAAGTTCGACGCCCTTTGACGGGTTCGTGCCGTCCAGCGTCTCGTCCGACGTGAATACGCCCGCCGCCGTGCCGTGATATTTCATAAGGTTTTCAACCGTCCTTTTCGACAACATCACAAGTTCGGGATCGGGACGGAAATCGTTCAGCAAAACGGGATATTTCACCGCCATCGCGTTGTTGACGCCGTGCAAAAGCATAAGTTTCCTTACGGTGGGCAGTTTGTTGTGCGCCATTATTTTATGCGCGCTCATCTGTTTTTTTTGCGGCATTGCGCCGTATTTCCGTTTTCTGTCGGCGTTTGCGCCCACTTTCGCGCCGAAATTTATAATGCCGCGGCTGAGATAAGTCGAGGCGGGTTTTTTATAACGGAACTTTTCATAAACCGAAAACCAGTCGTACGAGCCGTCGACGATTTTATCGACAAGTTGGTTTATCATCTCGTCGCCCGTTTCGTCGAAAAGCCGTTTCATCGGGATAAATTGTTCAAACGACCTTGCGGCAGCCCATACGTAAAAAGGTTGCTCGTCAAGGTTATTGAATTCGTACTTGAAAAAGTTTCTTACAAACGGCGGAATCTGCTTGTCCCCGGTAACTTCATAATACGACCAGAGCGCGCGAAGCGCAAGGATACGCGGCCACCAGTCAACCGTGCGCGCAGGCCCGAAAAACCCGCTGGCGTCAACCGACGACAGGATTTTTTCAATCCATAATCCGACGCGGTCGATAAGACGGCGGTCGTCCAGAAGATACGCAAGCGAAACAAGCCCGTCAAGGTAATACGGGCCGCGCTCCCACGCCTCGCCGTGACCGCCGAGCCACGCCGATTTTTTGGAAACGTCGTCCCATAACTCGTCCAGACGTCCGGTAAGCCCCGTCGCCTGCAATTCGAGTTCCCGTCTGAGCCAGCCCATAGGCTTGATTTCGCCAAGCGGCAGTTTTTGAAGTTTTTCTTTGCTTTCTGCCATAAATTTTACCGTTTCAATTTACCGTTTCAACAAGTATGCCAACAGATAATAATACGAACGTTGCCAAAACGCCGATATTTTTGCGCTTTTATGAAAAATGCTCGCTTGCAGTACATACAGTACAACTGCGTTCGCCTTTTCCAAAAATCATCTGAAATCTCGGCGTTTTCGGTTGCGAGCAAGTTTCCCGTCGTGTTTTTAGGATAAGACAAGGCACGCGAGTGGCTTAATACTTTACCGTATAAGCCGTGAGCGTAACGCAGTATTAGTCAAAAACACGGCGTAAAACCTAAGTTCGTATTATTATCTGTTGGCATATATATTATATATTCTTTTATGCGCTTACGCAAGCAGATTTTATTATGTTTTAAGGCGCCGCAATCTTCGCGTTCGTTTGACAAACGCAAGATAATTGATTTATACTTTATCCGTATGAAGTACGTTATCGTTCTGGGCGACGGAATGGCGGACGAATATATACCGTCGATTTCGGGCACGCCCCTTGAAAAAGCAAACATCGAAAACGCAAGAAAACTTGCAAAAACCGCAAAAATCGGGCTTGTGAAAACGGTGCCCGACGGGTTTAAGCCGGCAAGCGACGTCGCAAACCTTGCCGTGCTCGGCTACGCCCCCGAAAAGTATTACAGCGGACGTTCACCGTTAGAAGCGCTCAGCATAGGCGTCGATATGAAAGATACCGACGTCGCGTACAGAATGAATCTTGTCACGCTCTCCACGGAAAAAAACTTTTCGGACAAAACGATGGTCGACTATTCCGCGGGCGAAATATCGACGGCGGAAGCCGCGGTGCTTGTCGCGCACATCAAAAAACATCTGGAAACGGACTCCCTGCATTTTTATCCGGGCGTCAGTTATCGCCATTGCCTGATTATTAACCACGGCGTCGTCGACGACGAAGTTACCCCGCCGCACGACATAACGGGCAGGAGAATCAAGGACTATCTCCCGAAAGGCGTTTACAAGGATTTGTTCCTTGACCTTTACGAAAAATCCTATGCGCTGCTTGAAAACCACCCGATAAACGAAAAGCGTAAAAAAGAAGGCAAAAATCCCGCCAACTGTATATGGTTCTGGGGCGGCGGCGTGAAACCCGCGCTCACCCAGTTCGTCGACAAAACTTCCCTTCGCGGCGCAATGATTTCGGCGGTCGATTTGCTGAAGGGTATCGGCAAAGGCGCAGGCATGGACGTTATCGAAGTAAACGGTGCGACAGGCAACTGGGACACTAACTTTTCGGGCAAGGGAGAAGCCGCTCTCAAAGCCCTTGAAACAAACGATTTCTGCTATATCCACGTGGAAGCACCCGACGAATGCGGACACCGCGGAGATGCCGAACGCAAGGTTTACAGCATCGAAATGATTGATAAAGACATAATCGGGACGATTGTAAACGGATTGACGGCAAAACACGAAGACTTTGCGCTGATGTTTCTGCCCGACCACCCGACGCCTTGTTCAATCAAAACTCATTCAAGAAATCCCGTGCCGTTTCTTATGTATTCTTCCCGCGAAAAACTTGGCGAAAACAACGACTTCAATGAAAAAACGGCAAACGACACCGGCGTGTTTTACGCCGACGCTCCGTCGCTTTTCAACGATTTCATAAAACTGAAATAAACACGAATTTTCAACCCGAAACGATATGAAAAATCCCCACGCAAAATCGCGCGGGGATTTTTATCAGGGAGGGACAAATGTTACTATTATTATAATGAAGTTTTGTCGTTATTTTTGTTTCTGACGTCTTCGAGTTTTTTCAACTCGGCGTCCCGACCGTTGCAGGAGTTGCAGCACGGGCAGCCCGCGCAACTGCTCCCGCAGGACGATTTTCCTTTCTTTTTGCGCGCGCGGTTCCAGACGATAACGCCCACCACGAACAGCGCGCATAATATTCCGATTAACGGTGCAAGCCACGACCACATAATATTACTCCTTAGCTTTTCTCATTTTGCCTTTAAGGTTTTTGAAAAAGCCGTTTACGTCGATTTTGCCTTTGTTGTCAAGCACGATGAGCGTAATGATTGCCGCCCATATCGCCGCGAAGATGAACACCGTCCACCACCAGCTGCCGATAAGGTAAATCATCATTGCCACGATATAGCTCGTGCCGATCCAGAACAGCAAGGTATTTCTGAACGACTTCTTTGAGGGAAGTTCCGCCTTTGCCGTTGCGACTGCCGCAAAGCAGGGGATTGTCAGCATATTGAAAGCGATGAACGCGATGAGTCCGGGAACGCCGATGCCGGTTGCTCTGATCATTTCCGCGACTGCCATCAGACCGCCGTCCGCTTCCACGTCAATCATTCCGCCGACTATGCAAGCCGCAAGAGTACCGAACGTCGCGATAACGTTTTCTTTTGCGATAAGACCGGTGATTGCCGCGACCGCGAATACCCAACCGAAACTATTTGCAAGCTGCGAGCCGAATCCCAACGGGGTGAACAAAGGTCTGATAATTCCGCCGATACCCGCAAGGATACTCTGATTCATCTGCGTGTCTTCCAGGTAATTCCAGTTCCAGCTGAAATGGCTCATGAACCAGATAACGATTGTCGACGCAAGGATAATCGTGAAAGCCTTTTTGACAAAGTGTTTCGTCTTATCCCACAGGTGCAACATAAGGTTTTTGGGTTGCGGCGCGTGGTATGCGGGCAATTCCATAATGAACGGGGGAACGTCGCCTTTCATTGTGGTCGATCTCATAAGAAGCACGCAAGCGATTGCGACGACTACGCCCAGAATGTACATACAATAAGTAATTACGTCGGGATTCTTAAGCCCCGTCATAGTTGCGATACCGCCCGCGATTGCCGTAAGAATCGGCAGTTTTGCGCCACAACTGAAAAACGGAATAACCCTGATTGTCGCGATGCGTTCCTTTTCGTCGGCAAGCGTACGGGTGTTGATGAACGCGGGAACGGAGCACCCGAAGCCCATAATCATCGGCATGAACGCCCTGCCCGAAAGACCGAATCTTCTGAAAATTCTGTCAAGGATGAACGCTACGCGCGCCATATATCCGCTGTCTTCCAGAATCGAGAAGAACAGGAACAGCAAAAGAATCTGAGGCAGGAAGCCGAGCACCGCGAACAAGCCGCCGAAGATACCGTCAACGATAAGCCCCGTAAGCCAGTCGGGTGCGCCCGATTTCACAAGACCTTCGTTGATACAGGTGCTTAAAAAGTCGGTGAACGTGTTGAGATGGTTCGCAAGGATTACGCCGGGACCGTAAACGCTTTCTTCATATCCGAAGAAGGTTGCCGCGGAGATTCCCGCGCAGAACTCGTCGATGCCCGACACGAATGCCGATTCGTATTCCGTTTCTATGTCCGCGTATCCTTCGACTTCGCCGTCGGCGTTCAGAGTAACCTCGTGAGTCAATTCTTCGTCGGCGTAAATCTTAGTGCCTTCCGCAAGGTTTTTAGCGTCGCCTGCCGAAATTCTCGTGACTTCTCCGAGGCTGTTTTTCCAGTACACGAATTGAGTTGCTTCGATGGTTACTTCCCATTTGCCCTTTTCGTCGGCATAGAATTTTGTGCCTTCGGGCAGTTCCTCCGCGTTTTCGACAAGGACTTTCTTTCCGTCGCCGGTGAACACGAAGGGTTTTGCCTCGACCAACGCGAGTTTGCCGTTTTCAAAGGTGAGTTCGGCTTCGTTGCCGTCCGCGTCGTAATATTTCACGTTATCGGGATCGTAAGTGTCTTCGGTAACTTCGATTACGTTTTTGTTCGCGTCATAAGCCACCGCTTTCTTATCGAACACGCCGCCCGCGCCGAGGAACAAAAAGTCTTCCGCGAACGTAAGGTGGAATACCAGAAACAGTATTACAAGGAAAATGGGGATACCCCATACCTTATGAGTAAGGATTTTATCCGCCTTGTCCGAACGCGAAAGTTTTTCCTTTTGCCTTTGTTCGCTCTTTGTAAGTACGGACGAATAATGCTTGGAGATATATTTATATCTGCTGTCCGCGACAAGCGCCTCGAAGTCGCTGCCGAAAGTGTCGTCGGAGAAAGTCTTTTTGAATTCTTCGACCATAGCCGTCGATTGCGGATGCGCTTTTACTTCCAACTCGTCAAGTTCCACAAGTTTAATCGCGTGGAATAAAGCGTTGTCGACGCCCTGACCTTCGAGCGCGATTTTGCAGTCGCCGATAAGGTGCATGAGCGCACTTCCTTCGAGAACGGTTTTGCCCTGACGCTTTTCGTTGGACGCGTCGTACGCGCATTTCATAAGTTCTTCAAGCCCTTTTTCTTTCAGCGCGGAAATGGGTACGACGGGAATGCCGATTTTCTTTTCAAGGTTTGTCGCGTCGATTTTGTCGCCCTGTTTTTCGACCTCGTCCATCATGTTGAGCGCGATGACCATAGGCACGTCGATTTCCATAATCTGAGTTGTCAGATACAGGTTGCGTTCAAGGTTCGTCGCGTCAACGATATTGATGACGCAGTCGGGCTTTTCGTCAAGAATGAAGTTTCTGGAAATGACTTCTTCGGGCGTGTAAGGCGACAACGAATAAATGCCCGGAAGGTCGACGATCGACACGGGTTCGGCGCACTTTTTGTACGTTCCTTCGCGCTTATCGACCGTTACGCCCGGCCAGTTGCCGACGTGCGCGGTCGAACCCGTCAGGGAGTTGAATAAGGTTGTTTTACCGCAGTTCGGGTTTCCCGCAAGTGCAAACTTTTTCATGCTTAAACCTCCATCGTTACGACGTCCGCCTCGCTTTTGCGAAGAGTGAGTTCATAACCCCTTAAAGTAATTTCGATGGGATCTCCGAGCGGAGCGCGTTTTCTCAAATACACTTCCGCGCCGGGAGTAACTCCCATATCGAACAAACGACGTCTTATCTTGCCGTCGCCGCCGACAAGACGAATCACTCCGGTTTCGCCAATCGAAAATTCGCTTAATCTCTTTTCCATATATGCCTCCTATGCAATAAGGATTTTTGTTGCCATTTCTTTGTCGAGAGCGAGCCTACCGTCTTTTACGACACAGATAACACTGCCCCCGCTTGCCGATATTACGCGGATAACGGAATCGATCGTAATACCAAGGTTTTCAAGATGTTTTTTCGTTTTCTCGTCCGCAAGGATTTTCACGACTCTCACGTCCTTGCCGACGGGTGCTACTACCAACGGCATAAGCCACCTCCGAATTATGTGAATATGAATTTTCTTTCATATTTGCAAGGTTAGTATATGCGCTTGAGAATAGTTTGTCAACCCTTTTTAACAAAATCTGAAATATTTTTCATATTTTTTGACGGCGTTTTGTTTTGCTTTTTCATTGAAAATAATGTATAATGTTTCAGAGGTAAAAAATATGTCACAGGAAGTACGCGAGCCGCAACAAAAGCGCTCGATCGACAAAAAGAACAGGATTATCGAAGCCGGGTACGAACTTTTCGCAAAGGACGGCTATTTCAACACGAACACGTCGGAAATCGCAAAAAAAGCGGGCGTTTCCACGGGCATCGTCTATGGATATTTCCACGACAAACGCGATATTCTCATCGAGGTGCTGGACATTTACGTCGACAACGTGTTTTATCCCGTGTTTGAAATGTTCGACAAAATCACCGCCCCCGTGGACTTCGATTTTATCATCACGCACTCCATCGACAACGCCGTTACGGTGCACGAAAACAACGCCGCCATTCACGAGGCGTTGCACTCCCTTTCGTCCACGGACAAAACCGTGCGTGACAAATTTATGGCGCTTGAAAACGATATGACGATGAGGTTCGTCGCAAAACTCCGCTCTTTGGGCTATGACCGCGAGGATATTTTTGAACGCGTCCACCTTGCGATGGAAACCGTGCAGTCCTACGCCCACGAAAAGGTTTTCGATAAGCACTCTTATATCGACTACAACCGCATGCGTAAAATCGTCATAGATATGCTTGTTTCGCTTTTTAAGAAATAAGAAAAACCGCCGACAATCGGCGGTTTTTTAATTAAATTAAGTATTATTATTACTTTTCCTTATTTTCTTTTTTGATAAACTCATACAGTTTTTTCGTTTTGTTTTTCCAGAAAATCCTGTAATACGCGCCACCTCTCGTGAACGAGATTTGTTTTGTACGGGCGTCGTCAAGTTGTTTTAAGACAAGCCGTTCGTCCTGCTCGAAGGCGTCCTCGGAAATTGCGACGCGGTCTTCCTTCCTGGCGGATAAAAACCTGTCGATCCACTCGTTTTCGGCAGCCCTTCCTTTTTCGATAATCTCGTTTGTCAAAAGCGTACCGCTGATGAAATAGCGCAGCATTTTTTCGTGCGTCAGCCAATATCCGACGCCTTTTTTATCTTCGCCGTCTTCCGCGACGTGCTCGTTTTTTCCAAGGACGTACGGCTTAAACAAACTTATGCACGGCAACGACGCGCCGGTGACGAAATACACGCTGTCCGCGCCGTCGATTTCCGCAACGTAACTTGCCGTCGTCTGGTCGCCGATAACGCCGCCCGCGTGCATACAAATGCTGCCGACTTCCTGATATCCGCGCTCCGCCTTCCCTGCGTGAGAGCGCAAAATCGATATAAACTTTTTGACGTCGGGCGCGCCTTCGCCCAGCAACTCCATCGCTTTTACGCGGCGTTCCCTGCCCTTTGCAAATTTCGTAAACAATGGTTCAGTATAACATTTTACAAAGTTAAAGTCGGCTTTTGACTTGCACCAGCCGTTTTTGATTGCGTTTTCGACAAGCCCTGCGCTGCATGCGTCATAGCTTTCAAGACACAGACAGTTGGATATCGCAAAGAAGTCTTTCACCTTTTTCCATACCCAGTATTTCCCAGCGGTTTCCAGAACGTAAGCGTCCGACGAGTCGGCAATCAGAAAAGAGTTGTGATAATAAAATTTCTTTCCGTATCCGCAATTCCCGCCCTGCGGATATTTTTCGATAAACTCGGTCAGAAAGTCAAGGGCCTCTTTCGCGCTCCTGCACCTTTCAAGAGCCAGGCGCAGCATATCCATACCCGTTACGCCGTCGGTTTTTACGTACTTTTCTTTCGTGAACACCGCTTCGTTGCCGATATTCAGCCCGAACTCGTTGAAGCCGAATTCCGCGCCCCACATCCAACTCGGACGGGAAATCGTGATTTCAAAGGTATGTTCGACCTGCGGCACCGCAACGTAAGTAAGCGCAAGCGTCGGCGTTTTTTGAAGGTCGTAATCCTTCGCCGGGATATGCTGTAAAAATTGCGGCTCGTTGGGACTTCTGTCGCTGTTTTTCGCAAAAAGCATTTTCCCGTTTTTGGTGTAAGCGGGGGTTGCCACGATTGTGTCGCACATAAATGCCTCCGATTCGTTTTATAGTTTATAAGTTAAGTTTACCAAATGTAAACTTGTTTTTCAAGCGATTACAATAAAAAACCGACAGCATTGCCGTCGGTTGTATGCACTATTTTGCCACTACGTTTATTGCGCGAAGTTTTGCGGCGTTTTTCGGATCGGCTTCCACGTCGAAAGAAACTTTTTGTCCTTCTTTAAGCGTCTTGTAACCATCGCCCTGAATTGCGCTGAAATGTACGAAAACGTCATCGCCGCCTTCATCGTTTGCGATGAAGCCGAAACCTTTCGTCGCGTTAAACCATTTTACAGTTCCGATGCTCAGCGTTATTACTTCCTGTTTTGATGCCCCGTCGATGTTGCTCTTGCGGAGTAAATATATTTTAGCACCATGCTTTTGAAAAGTCAATCTATGCCGTCGTTTCAATCGACGCGCAGTACGTAAAATTTAAGATATTGCGTTTCGTCCATGAAAAGAAGGGACGGGTGGTCGGGCGACTGCGTTCTGATTTCGACAAGGCGCACCCGCCTGCCGCTTTCTTTCGCGCTTTCGACAATCATTTTCTGAAACAGCGTCGGCGTCATGTAGTGCGAGCAGGAAGACGTGACGAGATATCCGCCCTTTTCGACAAGTTTCAACCCCAGAACGTTGATGTCCTTGTATCCCCTGTACGCGTCGCCTACTTCCGCCGCGCTTTTCGTGAACGCGGGCGGGTCCAGCACGACAACGCCGTACTTTTTGTTTTCCCGTTTTTTGAGTCGCAAGTATTCAAACACGTCCGCGCATACGGCGTTCACGTTCTTAAACCCGTTCAACGCGGCGTTTTCAAGCACCGCTTTCACCTGAATTTCCGAAATATCGACGGCGGTTACTTCCTTTGCGACGGTTGCGGCGTTAATCGAAAATCCGCCCGAGTTCGAGAAGCAGTCAAGCACGGTTTTGTCCTTTGCGTAACGGCGGATTGCCATGCGGTTTTCTTTCTGATCCAGAAAATATCCCGTCTTTTGACCGTTTCTGACGTCAACGTACATTTTCACGCCGTTTTCGGAAATTACGATTTTTTCGGGCACTTCGCCGTACAATACGCCCTGCGTTTCGGGGATGCCTTCTTTTTTCAGCACCTGCGCTTCGCTTTTTTCAAAAATACCTTTCGGGTGAAATAAATCGACAAGGCATTTCACAATAAGGTCTTTTCTTTGCGAAATGCCCAGCGACAAACATTCCATGACAAGCACGTCGGCGTATTTGTCGATAATGAGCGCGGGAAGATCGTCGCTTTCGGCAAACACCATACGGTACGCGTCGTCGAAGCCCAAAGCGATTCTCATATCGTTTGCGGCTTTTATGCGTTTTTTGTAAAACTCTTCGTCGTCGATATCGTCGTTTCTGATGAAAATCCTCACAAGAATTTTCGACAAATGATTGATATATCCTTTCCCGATATATTTTTTATCGTGCGTGAAGACGGTGGCAAGACTTCCGTTTTTATCCTTGCCTTTGATTTCCTGCACTTCGTTCGCATACACCCAGGAATGTCCCGAAAGTATGCGCCTTTCTTCGCCTTTTTTCAGATATACTTCGTACATATCAATTGATTTTTACGCCGTTTTCGGTTTTTGAGAAGGCGGCGTTCATGAAAGCGGTCATAAACTTTTGCATTTTTTCGACGTCGCTCGCGCCTGCGGTTTCCACGCCGGAATGCATCGCAAGCTGGGCGATACCCACGTCGCAGGCGTTCATATTAAGGTCGGCGCTTGTAACGAGCCCGATTGTGCTTCCGCAACGCACGTCGGAATTATTGTAATAATCCTGCACCTCGATATTTTCGTTTTTGAGCAAGGTTTTCACTACGGCGGACGACAAAGCGTCGGTGGAATAATTGACGTGATGCTTTATGACGATGCCCTTGTTAAGATACACTTTCTCGCTCGGGTCGCTCTTTTCGGGGAAGGACGGATGCACGGCGTGCGCGTTGTCCGCCGACAGTAAAACGCCGTTTTCCGTCGCAAAGGTGAAATCATCGTCGTTTTTCATAAACGCACGGTTTATCTTCCTTAAAAGCGTACTTAAAATATTTGATGCGGCGCCTTGCTTCGTTTCGCTACCCACTTCTTCGTTGTCGAAACAGCAGCAGACTGCGATGTCTTTCGGGGTTGCATTTATAATCGCGTTCAGCGACGAGTACACGCTCAAAAGGTTGTCAAGTCTCGGCGCGCACAAAAACTCGTCGCCTACGCCGCCTGAAAACGCGCTTGTCGCCGGCACCACGAAAAGGTCGGCGTCGATAACGTCCTTGTCGGTGAGCGTGGAATACACGTCTTTCGCGCCGCCGAAAAGAGGCAGCATATCTTTTTGCACCGACAACGCAAGTTTCGTGTTCGCGTCGGGATTATGATGAATGGCAAGGCTTGGAATAACGACAGTATATTTACTTTCGACGACTTCGGTTTTCACTTCGCCGCCGTCCGAATATGCAATCCGCCCCGCGACTTTCAACGGTGCGTCCAGAAAACTATACAGCAAAAGTCCGCCGTACTTTTCGACGTTAAGCCTTTTCCCTTCCGCGCTGTCGATAAGTTTATTTCCTTTGACTTTGAGCGACGGGGAATCGGTGTGGCTTTCCACCACGTTGAAAACGTGATTTTCGCCCGCCTTGAACGCAAACAGGCTCGTCCCGTTTTCGATGACGTAATAGCCGACGTTTTTTTCAAGACGCCATACGTCTTTCATATCAAGTTTTTTGAAGCCCGCTTTTTCAAGCATTTCCGCGCCGTACTGCACGGCGTGATAAGCAGTGTACGATTTATTCAGAAATTCTTTTACGTCCATAAATACGTCCTTAATGTTTTATAAACACAATATACTATTTTGCGCCCGAAAAATCAACAAAATCGCGGGTTGACTTTTTGCCCGCCGACGATTTATAATGGACGTATATCGTTTATAATAAGGAGAAAATAAATTATGAAAGTCAAAATCGAAAGCGGCAATGCGCCCAAAGCAATCGGACCGTACTCGCAGGCGGTGCTCGTCGACGACACTTTGTACGTGTCGGGCAATATCCCCGTAAACCCCTCAACCGGCGACGTCGCGGACGGCATCGTCAACCAGAGCAAACAGGTTTTTGAAAATATGAAAGCGGTTCTGAACGAGGCGGGTATGGGCTTTGAAAACGTCGTGAAAACAACGGCTTTCCTTACCGACCTTTCCAACTTTGCGACGTTCAACGAAATTTACGCGTCGTATTTCGTCGCGCCCTATCCCGCAAGAAGTTGCGTGGAAGTCAGCAAACTTCCCAAAAACGTTCTGGTCGAGGTCGAGTGCATCGCAAAGAAATAACACGAACAATATTGATTTATGACAAGTTGCGAAGCGGTAAAAATCAGAATCCAATCTCTGTTGAAGGAACGCGATATGACCTTATATCGTCTTGAACAAAACTCGGGGATTTTTCACGGCACGATGCACTGCATAATGACCTGCAAAAACAAAACTGTAACTCTTGACACGATTGTTCAGATTGCTTCCGCATTCGATATGACGGCGGCGCAGTTTATGGACGACGACGTTTTCAAATACGAAAACCTTGATGTATAATCCGCTTTTTAGGCAGATTTCTTTTTGTCCTTTTCGCGCTTGATTTTTCGGCGGTTTCATAATATAATATCTTTCGGTGAGAATATGAATATCGATTACAACAACGAAGCGGTTGCCGCATTCTCCGCCCAGTGCGACGAGTTTATCGGCAGCAAACTCATAATGTCCAACCAGAAAATCCGTATGCTTTTAAGGTGTATGGCGTATTATGACGAGCTTAAAAAACTCGCCTACGATTGCCGTTTCAATTTCGATTACGACGACGAATACAACCGCGCCATCGTAAACCTCGGTACGGCGACGATTTTCCGTCTTCCCGCGTCTTTGAGAAAGCGCGTCGCGCTCATACTTTGCCTGCTGCTCGACTTCGACGAAGGTCGTCGCGATTTCGTGAAATTCGTGCAGGATTTTTACCGCGCCGACGACAAAAACGACAGCTACGTCGGGTTTATCAACGGCATCATCGCCCCCTTTAAGGAAGCGGTGCTGACGCTCCTTTCCGACAACGAAAAAGCCGATTTCGAACTTCGCGACGAAAAACGTATCGAGGTCAACGCCGCCCTGTCCGAACAAGCCGATTATTACGTCAAAACGCAAATCACGGCGGTTAAGGACAGCAAACTCGACCTTGACACAAGAAAGGAACTCGTGTTCGTGCTGGACAACTTCATCACCGTTTTGAATATGCGCGACGCCCAGCTTATCAAGGCGTATTGGATCGGGCTGAAAAACCTGCTGATTACGAATAAACAGTATTCAAAAAACGCCGAAGCACTCGGCAACGTCGTAAAATCATACCTACAAATGTGATTTTTTGCGTTTTTTTGTTTTGCGACAAAAAATTACCGAATATTCAATAAAATCGTTGACAAATTTTCAAGACAATGATATTCTTTATAAGCGTTTTGATTAACGCCGACGATTTATACCTTGGGGGTATAGCTCAGTTGGTAGAGCACCTGCTTTGCAAGCAGGGGGTCAGCGGTTCGAATCCGCTTACCTCCACCAGTATGGGATTGTAGCTCAGTTGGTTAGAGCACGCGCCTGATAAGCGCGAGGTCGGTAGTTCGAGCCTACTCAATCCCACCACAAAAAACACACACCGAATATGGTGTGTGTTTTTTTGTGCCGAGATTGCGTCATTCCGTGCAACGCGCTATATGTCATTGCGAGCGTAGCGTGGCAATCTCCCGGAAGGGTAACCTTGTTATAAACCCCCGCAAGATACTTTGTACTTGCGGGGAGCTGTTTATGACGCGGCGGTGTTGTCCGGGGAATCGGGAGTGTTGCTTGACATGGGGATTTTACGAAACAGGGTGCGGAAAGACAGCGTCTTGTAGGCGCGGGACAATCTGTCGAAACTTTCCTTGTTTGCAAGTCGCCAGATACCAAGGACGATTCCCACCAGCAATGCCGCAATCGCAATGCCGACAAGCGCGCCGATAAAGTCGGTGAGAACGTCGACGATTGAACAAAATCGTCCCGGCGTTAAATACTGAATACCCTCGCTGACGCCCGCATAAATAAACGCCAGAACGGGGCTTAGCACCGCGCAAAGCCACTTATGTTTACACAGCAAAAACAGCGTGCCGAAAATGCCGAATCCGAGCAATGCGGAAAGCCCGCCGTGCCCCAGAAACTTACGAACGAACTCATAACTGTCCGAAAACAACTTGACCTCGATGGTCTTTTCTTCGCTGAAACTCGGGTCGATTGTGCTTGTGCAGCGGATAACCACCTTGCCAAACCTGTTCAATTTCAGCAAACCGTCTTCCGTGATCGTTGCTTTTCCGCTGACGACTTCCCACGTGAAGCACTTTGAAAACGCCCACGGCTCGTGCACCGCCTTATATTCATATGTATTATTCGGCGAAATGACGTCGGGACCGATGATATCGATGCCGGTCGGCTCGGGATACACAACGTTTACCGACACTTTTTGAGTGCAAACTTCGTTGTACGGCGAAGTATAAGTCAACTCGGCTGTCCCGACGCCGACGATTGCAAGATATCCGTAATTCACGCGGATGACGTCGGTGTTGTCGGACGTTACGATGAAATCGCCGACGCTTCCCATCGGTTCGACCTTTTCGATTATACTGCCGATTTTTGTCGAAACAATGCCGTAAGTAAACGTCGGGTTGCCGTTATTCTTAAAGACGATATTCGTCGGTGCTTCAAAGGTTTCGTCTTCAACAACCGTGATTGTCGCATTTGCTTTTTCGTTATTCTTTTTGAACGTTGCGGTGATAGTTGTCGTGCCGGGTTTCAACGCGAAAAACATGTCCTGATGAACCTTAACGACGCTTTCGTCCTCCACCGTGTATGTTGCGGCGGAAGTATCCAACTTTCTCTCGTTCAGATTTGCAATCGCCGACGTGCCGACTTTTAACGTTAAATCGCCCAGTGCGTGCTCGGTATATTCGGGAAACTCCCCATAACAACCAATCGTTACCCAGTCATAAACCGAACTGTCGCTTTTCAGGGTAACCAGAATGCTCGCTTCGCCTTTTTTGTGACAGGTGATTTCGCCGTTTTCGTCAACGCTGACTACGTCGGGATTTTTGGACTCAAACGTTACGTCCCTGTCGAGCGTTTCGGCAGGCGCGAACCAGACTTTCAACTTTTCTTTGTCCCCGTTATACAAATATTTCGTTCCGCTTCGCGAGGCGTAAACTTGCTGCGTGACAAGCTTTTCGGCGAACTTTGCGGACAGTCCGTATTTTGAATCTCTTTTGTCAGTCACTTCCTGCGTGTCAACTTTGCTTTTGTCATGTGGAGTCGCCGACGCTCCCCAAAGTCCGCACCACAAAACCACCGTGCAGACGAGAGCAATCGTTGCAAGGACTTTGAGCCCTATCATATATTTTCTGTCCTGTTGAAACATAAAAATCTTTCCTCTTTGGAAATATTATACAAAATACTCCGCGATTTTGCAACGAACGGCTATTAAAAACGTCATATTTTCTCATTTTTCCGCAAAATTTGCACGCTTTCGGGATTTCCGTCAACGGAATACAATTTTTCGGAATTTTTATTGAAAATTTATGTATATTGATATAGAATAAGATTAAAGAATAAACATATACACTTGGAAAAAGGACAAGTTATGAATAAAAAATTCAAAAAAATATTGGCGGTTGCTTTGACGTTGACGATACTTCTTGTGTCGGTCGTCACCCTTTCGGGCTGCAACATTTTCAGAAAAAATAATATAAACGACTTTGCAAACGAATTGTTCCCGTCGCTGTTCTCAAACGACGCGATGAGCGCGAACTTCTTCTTTGAGGACGCGGACACCGCGCTCGGTCTCACGCCAAAGGCTGCGCTTCCCCGCCCGTCGTCGAAGGAAGATTACGACGCGGCGTATTCGTCATACAAAATGCAAGCCGCCCTTATGGCGTACACCTATCGTTACAGCAAAATGAACGACTCCGACAAGGATTTGTTCACGTTTTTGCAATACTTTTTCATTCAGGAATCGAAACTTGCTGGCTCGTACTATATGCAGGACAGTTACATTGGCGGATATTCGGGCATGCAGGCGAGTCTCCCGGTATACCTTACCGAATACAAACTCCGCGACGAACAGGACGTAAAGGACTATATCTTCCTGATGAACGACACGGCGTCGGCGTTTCCCGAATACGTGAATTACGAAATCGAGTGCATTAAAAACGGGTTCTCGAAGCACCGCATAAATCTCTTTTACGCGGTTGAACAAACGGGCAATTTCACGGGCGCGCACATTCTTAACACAAGGGAAGAAATTATCGCAAGCGGCGTTTCGGAAGACAACATTTCGATTTACGACTATATGAACTGCGCGGACACAAATCCCGACGAATACGCAACCGACGATAACGTAAAGAAGAACTTCGTTTACAAAAATATGATTCAAAAAATCGACGCCTGCTCTTTCTTGTCGGACGACCAAAAAACCGCATACAAAACGCAGGCGACCGAAGGTATCCGTACGATGATTAAGGCGTACGTCAGGCTCGGCAACGACCTGAAACATATCTTCTCCGATCCTGCCCTCGGCACGCTTATCGAAAGGGTTTCGGGCGGATACGCGTCCTACGGCGAAACGGGCAAAAACTATTACGCCGCCCTGTTCCAGTCGTCGACGGGCACGCGCGATACGATTGCGTCCGCCGCACAAAGACTTATGACCGAGTTCAACAAAACGACTGCGGAAATCGAAGAAATCCGCGCAAAACTTGTCGCGCTCGGCATTAAGGAAGAAGACATCGACAAGGAAGTCGTGAACGCCTTTAACAACGACGATTGGTCGGAAAACGCACTTTATAATACGATTGACACGCTTAAAGGCTTGCTTTCGCCGACATTCCCCGCATTTTCAACTACGGCGGGAAACGTAACGCTCAAAGTCGTGGACGAAAGTATGAAGGATAACTTCGCGCCCGCCGCGTACTTCGTGTCGCCCCTTGACAATAAGTCGTCGGACGAAACGATTATCATCAACAACTGGGACAGCACGGGTTATCTGTCGTACGATTTGTTGTCGCACGAAGGAATCCCCGGTCACCTTTATCAGTACAATTACCTGAAAAACAGCAATCAGCACAACATCGTGAAAGTGCTTTGCCCCACCGCATACAAGGAAGGCTGGGCAACCTACGCCGAACATTACGCCGCAAATCTTTACGGCACGACGGACAGCAAAGACAACCTTATTATGCGCTACCGCGTGAAAAAAGTTCTGGCGCAAGGATACCTTCGCGTGCTTGTCGATATGAAAGTCAATTACGACGGCGTTTCCGCGAACGCCATCGAAACCTGGCTCACCGACACCGTGAAGCTTAATGAACACGCATACTTTCTGAATTCTTCCGCACAGGATCCGTCCGACAGCAAAAAGCTCGTTTACAAGGAAAGTACGATTTCCGACTTCGCGACAAACCTTTATATCGACGCGATTATGCAACCCGCAAACGCCGCGACCTATTACTACGGCTACATTCAGGTTACCGACGTCATAAACGGGCTGACGAAAAAAGGCTACTCCTTATACGACGCGCACAAAGCGTTTCTCGACGCGCCCTATACTTTTACGCAGATAAAGGAAAAGTACGGCCTGTAAATAATTGACAAAAAAAGTCATAAATGCTAAAATTCCTTACGAAAAAGTTAATTTGAAATAATTTTTTGTATATAGGAGACAATATGAAATCAGTTACCTTAAATCTCGGTACAGCAGAGAGCGTCAAACATTTCGTAAACGTAACGAATAAGTTTGACTACGATATGGATTTGAGAAGCGGCCGTCACGTTGTGGATGCAAAGTCGATACTCGGCATATTCAGCCTTGACCTGTCCACCCCGGTGGTGCTGGAAGTATTCAGCGACAACTGCGCGGACCTTATCGAAGCACTCGGTCCCTTTATCGAATAATCAATTGTCACACAAAAAAGACGCCGACCACGGCGTCTTTTTTTATGTTAAAGTATTTATCTTCACAGAAACAAAATACAACAAAAAAGCACCGAAAAATCGGTGCTTTTATTTTATAATAATTCTCCTAAAACGACGAGAATTTGATGGATTTTTGGGGTTCTTGACGGGTTCGTGCGAAGGCGCGTACTTAGGCGTACGTAACTGAGCAGGGTTCCGTCAAAACGCCGAAAAGGCGCAAATTATCGCCGTTTTACGCAAGGTTTGCGGGCAGCAAGCACCTCATCCGGCCTCGATATCGGCGTCGAAACGGGGCTTGCCTTCACGCTGTCCGCGTTTTCCTTTGCCTCTTCAAAAATCTCGCGCATCATTTCGGCTGCCGCTTCCAAGGTTTCGCGACTTTCGGTCTCGGTCGGCTCAAACATAAGCGCCTCGTGAACGATAAGCGGGAAATACATTGTCGGCGGATGAATACCTTTGTCGATGAGTGCTTTCGCAACGTCCATCGCGCTGACGCCCGTTTCTTCGTGGAACTTTTCAAGGCTTAATACAAATTCGTGCATGCAGGTTCTGTCGAAAGCCGTCTTGAAGTACGGCGCAATGAGAATGCGCAGGTAGTTTGCGTTGAGCACAGCGTTTTCGGACGCTTCCCTGATGCCCTCCTTGCCAAGAGTAAGGATATACGCATACGCGCGCAAAACAACAAGGAAGTTGCCGTAAAACGCTTTGACTTTCCCGATGCTGTCGGGGCTGTCCTTGAAGAAATATTTGCCGCGTTTTACGCCTACGGTCGGGTTCGGCAAGAATTTCGCAAGTTTTTTCTTGCAGCCGATTGCGCCCGAGCCGGGACCGCCGCCGCCGTGCGGAGTCGAAAAGGTTTTGTGCAGATTGAGATGCACCACGTCGAACCCCAAATCACCGGGACGGATAACGCCCATAACGGCATTAAGGTTTGCACCGTCGTAGTACACGAGCCCGCCCGCCTTGTGGACAATCGAAGTGATTTTCAGAATATGTTCGTCCAGAAGCCCGAGGGTATTCGGATTCGTGAGCATCAACGCCGCCGTGTCTTCGCCGACCGCTTCTTTCAATGCTTTGAGATCCACGTTGCCGCGCTTATCGCTTTTCACGTTGATGATTTCAAAGCCGCACATTGCCGCGCTTGCGGGGTTTGTGCCGTGAGCGCTGTCGGGCACGATAATCTTGTTGCGCTTTGAGTCGCCCCTTGACAAATGGTACTTCCTTATTACCTGCAAACTCGTATATTCGCCGTGCGCGCCTGCCGCGGGTTCAAGGGATATTTCATCCATACCCGTGATTTCGGCAAGGGATTTCGCGGCGTCGTACATGACTTCGAGCGAGCCTTGTACGGTGGACGCAGGTTGCAGCGGATGCACCGAAGTGAACGCGGGATTCCTTGCAAGCACCTCGTTAAGTTTCGGGTTATACTTCATCGTGCAGCTGCCCAGCGGATAAAACACGTTATCGACGCCTTTCGCCTTTAAGGACAATCCTATGTAATGGCGCACAAGGTCGATTTCGGCAACTTCGGGAAGGTTTAATTCCGCGTTTCTGAGGAAGTTTTCGTCAAGATTGTATTCGGGAACGTCCAGTGCAGGAAGCGTAACGGCGCGACGGCCGCATACCGATTTATCGAAAATCAACATATTATTTCACCTCCCGAAGAACGTTTACGACTTCGTCGATATCGTCTTTCGTGTTCATCTCCGTAACGCACCAGAGCATATCTTTGTCGCTCAGCGGTAAACCCGCAAGAATGCCGCGTTTTTGAAGTTTATCGACGATTTTTGATGTATCAACGTCCGATTCAATCACAAACTCGTTGAAAAACTCGCCGTCGTATTTAAGACGGAAACCGTCGATTTTCACGATTTCGTCTTTCATATAATGCGCTTTCGACACGCATTGTTTCGCAACGTCTTTAAGCCCTTCCTTGCCCATCGCCGCAAGATATATCGACGACGTGAGCGCGCAAAGCGCCTCGTTGCTGCAAATGCTCGACGTGGATTTTTCGCGACGGATATGCTGTTCCCTTGCCTGCAAAGTAAGCACGTATGCGGGACGTCCGTCGTGGTCGACCGTTTCGCCGACAATGCGCCCCGTGAGTTTTCTCATAAGGTTTTCGCGGCAGGTCAAAAAGCCCAGATACGGACCGCCGAAAGCAAGCGGAAGCCCCAAAGGTTGCCCTTCGCCCGCTGCAACGTCCGCGCCGCATTCCGCGGGGGTTTTAAGAAGCGCAAGCGCGACGGGATAACAACTCATCACGAATTTCGCGCCCTTTTCCTTTGCGATTTTTCCGACGCTTTCCGCGTCTTCGATAAGCCCGAAAAAGTTGGGCTGCTGGATACATACCGCGCCGACTTCGTCGTCGATAAGCGTTTTAAGAGCGTCCAAATCGGTAACGCCATTTTTCGTCGGTGCAAAAACAACCTCGATACCGTGCGGCACAAGATAAGTTCTGACGACCGCCTTGTATTCCGGATTAAGAGCGTCGGACAAAACCGCTTTCGTCTTTGCGCCCATGCACATCAGGATACCGTCCGCAGTTGCGGTTGCGCCGTCGTAGTGCGACGCGTTCGATGCGTCCATGCCGGTAAGGTTTGCGATTTCGGTCTGGTATTCGAAAATCGACTGCAATATGCCCTGGCTCATTTCCGCCTGATACGGCGTGTATGCGGTGACGAATTCTTCCCTTGCAGCAAGCTCCGACACGACGGGCGGGATATAATGGTTGTATGCGCCCGCGCCCAGAAACATTGTCCTGAACACCTTATTTTTCGCGCCAAGCGCGTTGATTATCCTTTCGACTTCAAGCGGCGATTTCCCCGCAGGAAGATTGAGATCCGCCTCGCACCCTTTCGGCACGTCGAACAAATCCGCAATCGACTTCACGCCGATTTTTTCAAGCATGGCGGCGCGGTCTTCAAAAGTATTGGGAACGTAACTACTCATAAAATCTCCCGTTTATTTTGCGATTTCCGCATAAGCCGCCGCGTCGATAAGGTTTTCGGACAGGCTTTCCGCCTCGACTTCGATAAACCATGCGCCGAAAGCGTCTTCGTTGATAAGTTCCGGCGAATCTTCAAGCGCGCCGTTGACCGCAATCACTTTGCCGGTAACGGGGCTTACGACGGGCGAAACCGCTTTTACGGATTCCACGTTTGCAAATTCCTTGTCCTTAACGACTTTTTCGCCGACGGAAGGAAGTTCCACGAAAACGATATCTCCAAGTTCGTTCTGTGCAAAATCGGTGATGCCGACTTTGACTTTGTTGCCGCTAACGTCTGCCCATTCGTGTGATTCAAGATACTTTAAGTTTTGTTTGATTTCCATAATTTACTCCTGTTATTTTTGTCTTTTATAAAACGGAAGGGGTACGACCTTTGCTTTCAGTCTTCTTCCGCGAACGTCAACCGATAAATCGGACGTGTCGATATCCTTATCGACTCTTATCATTGCAATCGCTTTTCCGAGCGTGGGTGACATGGTGCCGGACGTAACGTATCCCACAAGTTTATCGCCCGCATATACGTCCGAATGTTCTCTCGCAATGCCGCGGTCGATAAGTTCGATGCCCAGCCTTTGTTTGGTCGGTGCCTTTTCAAGCAACGCGGCTTTTCCGATAAAATCGGGTTTATCAAGTTTTATGAACATATTAAGTCCGATTTCGGTCGCAAGTGTTTCGTCGTCCATTTCATGGCCGTACAGCGGCATCGCGCCTTCTAAGCGCAACGTATCGCGTGCTCCGAGCCCGCAAAGCGCCATATCGAATTCCTTGCCAGCTTCGTGTACGATGTCAAAAAGTCTCACGGCGTCGTTGCAGGCGCAGTAAATTTCAAAGCCGTCTTCCGCGGTGTAGCCCGTGCGCGACAGTATTACGGCGGAATTCAACAGCCCGTCAACATATGTGAACGAATAGTTCTTTTCGGGGATGTCTTCTTCCTTAAAAATTTTCCTTATTACTTTAATCGCGTTCGGCCCCTGAATCGCAAGTTGCGCGGTGTTTTCCGAAACGTCTTCGGCGACGGTGTCGGGCAAAAGATTTGCCGAAATCCACTTGAAGTCTTTTTCGACGTTCGACGCGTTGACGCATACGAAATAAAGCTCGGAGGACAAACAATAAACAAGCACGTCGTCAACCACCCCGCCTTCGTCATTAAGCATCAGCGAATACCTGACGCGACCACTTTTCAACGTGGTGTAGTCGTTTGTGAAAAGACGCTGTATTGTATCCAGCGCGCCCTTTCCCCTCAACATTATTTCGCCCATATGCGACACGTCAAACAGCCCGACGTTTTCGCGGACGGCTTTGTGCTCGTGCAAAATCCCTTCAAATTGCACCGGCATCTCAAAACCTGCAAAGTCGACGAACTTTCCGCCGTATTCTTGCAGAATTTCACAATAAGGTGTACGTTTCATAATCTCCTCCTACCTAAACGTAAAAAATATAAAAATTATCATGTGTGGTCTCAGATTGCTACGCAGTTATATTTGCTTCGCTACGTTGCAAATCTCACTTTTGACCAAACAAACTCTTTTCATTCGTTTGTTTGTCTTTTGCTCGTTTGCTCCTTCTCCCCACGGGTACTCAGTATCCCGCGGGGTCCCCAAAATCCCTAAAAAGTCAGAATTTTTAGATTCCAACTCCCTAAAAACGGCGAGAATTTGATGGATTTTTGACGTTTCTTACGAGGTTCTGAAAATCCTAGTGTACTTAGACGTACACGGATTTTCAGGTTCTCGGAAAAACTCAAAAAGGCGCGAATTGTCGCCGTTTTTACCATTTGTTGTGGACCTTTTCCGCAAATCCCACCATATCCTTCACTTCGATCACGGTGCCGTCGTCAAGGATTGCTTTGCCGTTGAATTTGCCGAATACCTGATGCGGAAGCATGCAGATTACGCCGACGTTCAAGGGCGCTTGTCTGTCGAGAATCGGGGTGAAATTCATTTCAAAACGGCCGTCGTTCGACGTGAACGTCCATGGGCTCATATAATCGTCCTTACCGTTTTTGACGGGAATATTGAAGGTAATCTCGTCGAGTTTATGCGATTTCCCGTTATAGAAAAGCATGTTTTCGGACGCTGCGGACGTGTTGCCGAAACCGTAACCGATATTCCAGCCGAAACGGCTGCCGTCTTCGAGATAGCCTTGCAGGCTGCCCCAGTACCAGGTGTTGTCGTACGTCCAGACGCCGCGCCCCCAGTCGAGCGTGCCCATGCTGTCGGACTTGTCGAATTTCCATTCTTTATTGCCGCATTTTACGACGCCTTCCGCGCGCATGCAGTTGATTTTCTGATTGAAATAAAAGTGAGCGTTTTTGTCAAACGGAGTCGCGATTACCATAGATTCTTCGGGGAAATCGGAAAGCGTGATGTCGAAAGTCAAAGCGTTGTCGCCGTCGAATTTGGCGTGAGTGCCTTTAAGATGGCGGACTTTGCCGTCGTTTTCAAAGGAATACGAACTTTTGCCCTGCGTCCATTTGGTCGTGCCTTTTTCCGACGTTTCGGGAAGGTTCATCTTGCCGAGCGGGAACACGACAAGCGCGGTTTTCGTAACGTCGTAAGGTTTGTCGAATTCAAGAATCGACGTGGACAATGCGCCTGCAAAGCCGTTGTCGCCGATAGTGAGCGCAAGCCCGTAATGCTGATTGCCGATGTAGTAATAATCCCATTCCTTAATGCGCCAGTTTTTAGCTTTGACGTCGGAGCGGTGATATTCGTAAAGCATCTTTTTGGCAAAGCCGGGCTCTTTGATATTGCCGTTTTCGTCAAGCAATCTTTGGGGTTTCGTGATCTCGTGTTGCATAATTCCTCCGAACATATATGATTTGATATAATTGATAATAATATGATACGCCTTTGAATATATAAAAGTCAATAAAAACTTAGTGCGGGCGCGCACGCATACACGTTCTTTTTTAGGAAGCGCGATAAAAATCTTGACAAATGTTGTATTTTTGTTTATATTAAAATCGAGGAATTTTACAAGCGGGGAACGGGATTTTTATCGTTCCTTTTTTCGTAAACGCTCCTCGCGCGACCGCGCGACACTTTTTGTAAAGAGGTTTATATGGCACACGATTACGTTATCATATCCGACGCAACCTGCAATCTTCCCAAACAGTTTTACGAGGACGATTTCGCGATTATTCCCATGGACGTCATTATCGACGGCAAAGCGTACGACGCGGATACCCTTTCCAAAAAAGAGTTTTACGACAAAATGCGCGCGGGCGTTTTTCCGTCCACGTCGCTTATCAATACAACCACTGCAATCGATTTCTTCACGCCGTATCTTGAAAAAGGTCAGGACGTGTTTTTCATTTGCTTTTCGTCAAAACTTTCGGGCTCGTTCAAGGCGGTTACGGAAGCCGGGGAAGAACTTATGGAAAGGTACCCCGACAGGAAAATTTGCATAATTGACAGCAAGTCGGCTTCGGGCGGCGAAGGCATGCTCGTTTACTACTGCCTGAAAAAACGCCGCGAAGGCGCAAGTTTTCAGGAACTTGTCGACTTTGCAACGTCCTTCCGCGACGTCTGTCATCACGACTTCACCGTTAACGATCTTATGCATCTGTATCGCGGCGGCAGGCTCAAAAAATCGGCGGCAATCGTCGGCACGGCAATTCAGGTAAAACCCATTCTCATTGTCGATACGGAAGGCTATCTTGTGCCCATATCCAAGGTTATAGGTCGCAAAATGGCAGTTAAAGCCCTGTTTGATAAAATGTGCGAAAAATCCGAAGGTATCGACAATTCGGAATTCGTTTATATCGAACACGCCGATTGCGAGGCGGACGCTCTCACGCTGAAACAAAAAATCGAGGAGCATTTCGGATATAAAAACATCATCATAAACGAAATGAGTCCCATCATCGGCGCGCACGTCGGCCCCGAGTGTCTTACCCTTTTCTATATCGGCAAAGACAAGCAAAAATAACCGCTTATTCGTCGAAGAAGACCAGCAAAAAACCGTCAAACTCATTTGCAATTTATTTTTTACCGCACAAAAAAGCCTTCCCTTCCGGAAGGCTTTTGTTTTGTCGGTCAAACAAAAAATCAACAAAAGGCTGTTTATAAGTTATCGAACTCACGGGTTAAACTTTCGTGAGAAAGATAAGTGGCGTGGCGGTCAAATGGCGTCGGAGTTGCGTTTATTATGCAAAGGTTCTTTCCGTAAAACATATCGACAAGCCCCGCCGCGGGATAAACCGTAAGGCTGCTGCCGCCCACGATAAGCGTATCGGCGCGTCGCACTTCTTCCCACGCACCCTGCCATACGTCGTCGTCAAGCGGTTCCTCGTACAAAACGACGTCGGGCTTAATCACGCCTCCGCACTCGCACGTCGGCACGCCCTTTGCGCCGAGAATATAATCAAGGTCATAAAACTTTCCGCAGCGCGTGCAATAATTTCTGTGGACGCTTCCGTGCAGTTCATAAACGTTTTTGCTGCCCGCCGCCTGATGCAATCCGTCGATATTCTGCGTCAGCACCGCCTTGATTTTGCCTTCCTTTTCAAGCCTTGCCAGCGCGATATGCACGACGTTCGGCACGGCGGACGGATATACCATATACTTTTTGTAGTAATCGTAAAAGTCTTTCGTGCGCCGCGTGAAGAAGGTGTGCGAGATAATGATTTCGGGCGGAAGTCCCCACTCGTTTTCGGTGTTGTAAATGCCGTTCTTTCCGCGGAAGTCCGGGATGTTGCTTGCGGTGGATACGCCCGCGCCGCCGAAGAAAACGGCGTAATTGCTGTTGTCGATAATTTCCCTGAGTGTTGCCATAAAACCATTGTACCACCGTTTCCCCGCCGTTGCAACGGCAAAATTTTCTTTTATGATTCACTTTTTCATAAATTTCGGTAAAACGCTTGCCTTAAATATTATCTTGTGCTATATTTTTTACGAACTTGAAAAAAGTTTCCCCGATGGAGCATGGTGTAGTGGCAGCACATAGGCCTCTGACTCCTATGGTGTAGGTTCGATTCCTACTGCTCCTGCCAAAAAAAGAAGACCGCGATAAGCGGTCTTTTTTTTACGGAGCAGCGTTTCGAGAAATGCTTGCGTTTCAGAGAAACGGCGAAACAAAACAACCCGTACTTGCTACGGGTTGGTGCGTTAAAGATTTACTGCGAACGTAAACAAACTGCGAAGGCAGTCTTTTTTTTTTTACGGAGCAGCGTTTCGAGAAAGCATTGTTCGCTGTTTAATTATTTTTTTCTTGCACACTCACTGTATTTGGTGTTATCATAATATATATAGCTTTATGATCAAGGAGAAATTATGAAAGAAAACGCAAAATCCACTCGTCTCGGGTGGAAAATCTGGTTTTCGGCAATCGTATTCGGGCTTGTAGGTCAGATTGCGTGGGTTGTCGAGAACATGTATTTCGCAACTTTCGCGCAGGACATTTACACAAACTCCGGCAACAGAGATATTGCTTACGTCGTAACGACGCTTATGGTCATCTTTTCGGCAATCACCGCAACGGTAACGACGATATTTGCTGGCGGGCTTTGCGACAAACTCGGAAAGCGCAAGGTTTTCGTGTCGTACGGATACATCGCCTGGGGGCTTACCATAATGTTGTTTGCGGCAATCCCTATGCGCGCCGACTCGCATACTCTGGGGCTCTTAGGCTTTTTGCTTGTCCTGTTCGACTGCATTATGACGTTTGCGGGTTCGACGGCATACGACGCCGCGTTCAACACCTGGACTACCGACGTTACCGACGACACAAACCGCGGAAAAGTCAACACGGTTTTGTCGGTATTGCCCGTGTTTGCGACGGTAATCGTGTTTATCGGGCTCGGATCGCTGTATAAACCCACGAATGAGAGCAACTGGCTGTTTTTCATAGTTTTGGGAATTATCCCCATCGTGGCGGGAATCCTTGCGATTTTTATGATGAAGGACAGCACGCATATCGTCAAAAATCAAAATCCGAATTTCCTGAAAGAAACCTTTTACGGCTTCCGCAAACAGGTCATCAAAGACAACCGTATGTTGTACGTCTGTCTGGCTACCTCGTGCATACTGGGCATCTCTCAACAAACGTTTTTCTCATATCTCATCAACTTCGTCCAAAACACGCTGGAACTAGGCGACAACTTCGTCGTGCCCCTTGCGGTCGTTATTATCGGCGCGGCGGTATTCACGGGGGTTATGGGCGTATTGTTTGACAAACTCGGCAGAAAACATTTTTATCTGCCCTTGCTTACGGTCATCGTCGCATGCACGCTTATCGTGTATCTGATGGAGTTTATGCCGAAAGCCGCGTGGCTTCCCGTGCTGTACGTCGCGGGCATCTTTATGCTGGGTTCGATTCTAAGCCTGAGCGCGGCGCTTATGGCGTCTTTCCAGGATTATATCCCCACGGGCACGGAAGGCAGATTCCAGGGCGTGAGAATGTGCTTCAACGTACTTCTTCCGATGATTATCGGTCCGTTGATCACGCTTATTATCGGGCTTTCGGACGTCGATACGTCGGCGGCAGGCTTCACGCCGCCGTTCAAAATCTTCCTTGCGGCGTCGATCGTTGCGGTACTTGCGTTCCTGCCTTTGTATTTCGTAAGGAAGGACAGCGACAGACTGCGCCTGACGCTTTCCGAAAAACGAGAAAACGCGGCGGCGAAAACGGCACAAACCGAAGAATCTGCCGAAATTACCGAGAATTAAACCAATGTATGCCAACAGATAACAATACAAACGTTGCCAAAACGCCGATATTTCAACGCTTTTATGAAAAATGCTCGCTTGTAGTACGAAAAGTACAACCGCGTTCGCCTTTTCCAAAAATCATCTGAAATCTCGGCGTTTTCGGTTGCGAGCAAGTTTCCCGTCGTGTTTTTAGGATAAGACAAGGCACGCGAGTGGCTTAATACTTTACCGTATAAGCCGTGAGCGTAACGCAGTATTAGTCAAAAACACGGCGTAAAACCTAAGTTCGTATTATTATCTGTTGGCATAACAAAAACGTCGGGACGATTGTCCCGACGCTTTTTTTGCGTTTTTTGTTTGTATTCTTGAAGTCCCGGCAGATAATCCGAGGACTCCCCGAAGTATGAGGCAAGTTTATACAGATTAGTTTATCCGTATCTTTGTCTAATTATAATTATCGAAATATGTTGCATTTTGTCGTTTCTTGTTGTTTAGATTTCTGCACTTTTTCCATATAAAAAAACCCTCGCGCATTGCGAGGGCTTTCTCGTTTATTGTTTAAGATTATTCGGCTGTTTCTGCATTGTCGCCGTCAATCGGCACAGCCTTTCTTTCAAACAAAGCCTTGAAATGTGCGCCTTTGAAAATAAAGATTTCGCGACCGATCATCATGCAAAGGAACGAAAGCGTGCCGCCGAACAAGACGTCGCTCATATAGTGCGCGCCAGCGGCGATACGGCTGATTGCAACGATACCCGTGAACGCGATCGTTACCGCATAAATGACGGGACGCGTCCATTTTTTGTCGCCGATGCTCTTCACGAGATCGGGCAGACAAATAAGGGTGTAAATAAGACCTGCCGAATAAGTGTGTCCCGACGGGAACGACTTGCACTGGTCGGAAGGAAGCACGAGTGCCGAGCCCGCTTCCGCAGAATAAGGTTTGCGTTTTCCGTTGCTTACCCACCAGTTCGTAAACTGCGTGAATTCCGTGTCGCCTGCGGCGTTCATCGTTCTGAAACGCATGCGGCCGACGGGACCTTTCACAAAGTGTACGATGAGATAGCCCGCCATTGCGACGACGATGACGAACACCCATTTGAAAAGAGCGTCGTTGGTTTCGGGCTTGACGCGCGACCAGGCGAACACAAGGCATGTTCCTTCCGCAATCGCGATAACCGCCGAAATAAGGGTTTTGTAAAATCCGCCCTTCATTTCGACCTCGACGGGGATACCGTTATTGAGCGACGCCGTAACTGCTTCCGTGTAATATTTGAAAACGTCCTGAAGCGTCAAAAAGAATCCGATGAAAACAAGGATTGCGGCAATGACCGAAAGCCAGATTTTCTTGTGGGCGATGCCCCACCAAAACCATATCGCGCCGGCAATCGACACGACGAGATATATGGGACAACTTCCCATCGCCTCAAAGAACAGCGTGAAAACGCTCGTCGAAATATACGCGCCTTCCGGCAACGTGTTTTTCGTGAGAATTTTCGAAATCGACAGATCGCAGTAAGACGCGATAAGTGTCAGTCCCGTGAAAACCACGGCGAACAAAACGAAAGAGATAATCGTTTTCGCGCGCATTGACAGTTGTTTCATAATTTCCTCCAAATTGAATTAAAATAATGTTAACGCATAATTTATGCGACGTAAACTTTCGTTTTTGCCAAGAATGTCCATAAGTTCGGTTGCGCCGCCGGGGGTAACGTCGCGACCTGCGACGGCAACTCGCACCGCCCAGAACAACTGCTGTTTCTTGTATCCGTTCGCCGCGGCGAACTCTTCCGACACCTTGAACAGATTCTCGTTCGTCCACTCGTCGACGCTTTCGTACAAGGGCAAAATCTTTTCAAGTATTTCACGCGCAAGCTCGATAGTCGTCTTGGACTTTTGATGGACGAAAAGCGCGGTATCGAAAGAACCGTACTCGTCAAGGAATGCAACCTTGTCGGGAATTTCCGAAAAGATTTCGACGCGGCTCATAAGAATGCGGCCGAGCTTGTCGTAATCGTACTTCCCATTCGCGCAGCTTTTATCGAAGTAAGGACGGGCGTATTCCATAAACTTTTCAAACGGCAACTCTTTCACGTAAAGTTGATTGAGCCAGCGCATTTTCGCTTCGTCGAATATGCTGCCGCTTTTGGAAAGCCCCGACACGTCGAATTTTTCGATAAGTTCTTCCATCGACATTTTTTCGGTGTTGTCCTTGGGACTCCACCCGAGAAGGGATATATAATTTATTATCGCTTCGGGCAAAAACCCTTTATTTATGAAGTCTTCGAAGTTGGCATCGCCGTAACGCTTCGAAAGTTTATGCGACGCGTCTTTCATAATGGGCGGAAGGTGCATATACTGCGGTCTTTCCCATCCGAACGCGTCGTAAATCAGATTGTACTTCGGCGTGCTGGAAAGATATTCAACCCCGCGGATAACGTGCGTGATTTTCATAAGGTGGTCGTCGACGACGTTTGCGAAGTTGTACGTCGGCATACCGTCGGACTTAATAAGAATATTGTCTTCGAGTTCCGAATAATCGACGGAAATATCGCCGTAAACCATATCGTGATAAGTGCCCGTTCCGACTTTCGGGATATTCTGGCGGATAACGTACGGCACGCCGTTTTTAAGGTTTTCTTCGATTTCTTCCTTGGAAAGGTGCAAGCAGTGCTTGTCGTAAGTCCTGACTCCGTTCTCGTCGGTCAGCGTTTCAAGGCGTTCCTTCGTGCAGAAGCAGTAGTACGCGCCGCCGAGTTCGATAAGTTTTTTGGCGTATTCCATATATATGGGTTTTCTTTCGCTCTGGATATACGGGCCGTAGTCGCCGCCGACGTCGGGGCCTTCGTCGTGAGTGATTCCCGACGTTTTGAGCGTCCTGTAAATAAGATCTACCGCGCCGTCGACAAACCTTTCCTGGTCAGTGTCCTCGATGCGAAGAATAAACGTGCCGTTATTTTTCCTTGCGAAAAGAAAGGCGTAAAGACATGTCCTTAAATTTCCGATGTGCATAAATCCCGTGGGGCTTGGTGCGAAACGGGTTCTTACTTTTTGTTCCATATCAGTATTTTATACCGTCCTTCAAGAAGTTATTTACGTTTTGTTGAATCTGTCCGCCGACGCCGTCTTCAACGAACGAGCAATATCCGAAATCGCTGAATATGTAATGGTCGGCAAGTTTGATTTTGATAAGTTGCAAAGCCGCCGCGATCGCCCGCGTGAGTTCGACGTCCTGAACGCTCGGGGACACGTCGCCCGACGGATGATTGTGCGCGACTACGACCGAAACCGCCTTATATTTCAACGCGTTGTCCACGACGTCTCTGACGTCCACGCGGACTTCCTGCGGAATACCCGATGAAAGTTTCACAAGTTTGATTACCGTGTTTTTCGCGTCAAGACACAGCATGTAAAACTTTTCGGTCTTTTCGCCGTAGAAAAACGGACTGAGATACCTGACAAGGTCGCCACGCGTCGCAATGACGATTTTGCCTTTCTTATCGCCCGACGCGTACATTCTGAACACGCCTTTCAGACTTGTCAGCAGCAACGCCGCGTTTGCCGTCATACCGTTTACGTCCAGAAGCGCGTCGTAGTCGGCGTTAAGCACCCCGTTGAAACTGCCGAATTTCGAAATAAGCTCGTGCGCGATACCGTTTGTGTCTTTTCGCGGTATTGCGTGATACAAAAGATACTCCAACACCTCGTGCGGCTGTAAACTTTCTATACCCGACAGCAAAATTCGCTCTCTCATTCTGTCACGATGTCCTTCATGCATAAAATCGCCCTGTGCTTTGAAATATTAGTTCACATTTATTATAAATAGTGTATAATAATATATTGAAAATTACAAATGTTTTTCAAAAATTAAACGGATTTTTCGGAGGTAATAATGGAAAAATATCAAAACGAACTGCTGAAAGACACCCTTGAACTCCTGTCTTTCGACGGCGAAGAAGGCAAACCTTTGCCCGGCGCCCCGTTCGGCGAAGGTAACAGACAATGCCTCGACTGGTTTTTAAGCAAAGCGGAATCTTTCGGTTTTCAGACGAAAAACCTTGACGGTTACTGCGGCGTTGCGGACATCGGCGAAGGCGAGGCTTTCGGTATTCTCGGTCACCTTGACACCGTGCCCGTGGGCGACGGCTGGACGCATAACCCTTACGGCGAAATTTCGGGCGACGTCATTTACGGCAGAGGCGTCGTTGACGACCGCGGTCCCATGCTTGCGTGTCTGTACGCCGTAAAGTCCCTTCTTGACGAAGGTCTTATCCCCAAAAAACGCATAAGATTCATCGTCGGCTGCAACGAAGAAACGGGCTGGCGTTGCATCAAACATTTCAATACCGTCGAAAAAATGCCCGACACGGGATTCTCGCCCGACGCGGACTTCCCCGTCATCAACTGCGAAAAAGGCATCGCGACGATAACGTTTGAGAAAAACTATTCGGGCAACGTCGAAATTTCGGGCGGCACTCGTCCCAACGTCGTGCCTAACGTCTGCACCGCGCGCATCCCCGATACCGCCGACAACCTGACGATTATCGAAAAATCCGGGCTCGAATATGAAATAAAAGACGGAAGAATCGTGGTTACCGCTCACGGAAAAGCCGCTCACGCCGCAACGCCTGCGCTCGGCGACAACGCAATCGTCAAACTTCTGAAAGCGTTGAGCGATATCGACGTCGATTTGAAAAAGATTTACAATGCGTTTGAAACCTATGACGGAAAAGGCGCGGGACTTGACCTTCGCGACGACGTTTCGGGCGCGCTCACAGTCAACCTCGGCATAATTTCTTCGCACGAAAAGTTGAAGTTCACAATCAATATCCGTTATCCCGTCACGGTGAAAAAAAGCACCTTGATTGATATTCTCGACAAGTGCCTTTATGACTTCACAATTGCAGAATCGGAGTTTCAGGAGCCGCTTTACGTCGATAAAGACGACGATTTGGTGAAAACCTTGCTTTCGACATATAACGACGTAATGGGCACGAACCTTGACGCGATTTCAATCGGAGGCGGCACTTACGCACGCGCCTTAAAACACGGCGTCGCTTTCGGGCCGGAGTTCCCGGGTGTTGAGTCCACCATTCATATGCCCGACGAGCGCACCCCGATTTCGACCTATATGAACGTGTTCAAAATCTATCGCGAGGCAATCAGACGCCTTTGCTTTTGATAAAAAAATGAATAACAAAAAAGCCCGCTGCTACTAAAAAAAGCAGTGGGCTTTTTGCAAACCGGTAATTAAAAAACCTTATCTTCTTTCAAAGAGAGAAACATCGATTTGCGACAGCAAAATATCACGCCGAAGGCACATCGCTTTGTCACAAGGCAAACATCGCTCGCCCTTATCTTGCGCCCGTGTACAGATATTGCATCACGCCCGAAAACAAGTGATAACAGAATTCATTTTTGTATTCGTCGCCGACAAGCAGTTTTTCGTCTTCCGCGTTACTTAAAAATCCGCATTCCACGATTGCGGCGGGGGCGGACGTCGAATTTATTATATAAAAGTCGCCCGAAAGCGCAGCATATTCCCGTCCGCTGTATTTTTTGTTGATTTCCGTATTGATTTTTTGCATGAGCGTCGCCGCAAACGGCAGGGAATACGGGTTTTTCGCGTCGTAAAACACTTGCGCTCCGCGCCGCGACGGCTGAGCCTTGTAAAAGTTCATGTGAATGCTGATAACCGCGTCGGGATTTACGCTCTCGATTATCTCTTTTCTGAGTTTGAAGTCTTCTTTTTTGAACCCTTTTGCACCGCCCGACAACGCGTATTTGTTTTTTCTGGTCAAAACGACTTTCACCCCTGCGTTTTCAAGGTAGTTTTGCAAAATTTTCACCATTTTAAGGTTAAGATCGCTTTCAAGCACGCCGGTATTTGTTCCGACAACGCCGCCGTCGGGCGCGCCGTGTCCCGCGTCCAGCACAACGACGTAACCCGCGTCGTTTTTCAGAATATTTAACGTGTTTTTCACACATACGACGCTTAAAAACGCAAAAATTGTCAAAATAATTACGAATATTGCCATACTGATTTTGAAAATTGTTTTGCCGAGTTTGTCCACATTGCACTCCGTTGCGATTTTATTCAAAAATTGTATAAAAACGGGTAGTTATCCACCGAGTTATCCACATTCGCACTATTTTATGTTGACAAATCCACATTTATTCGTTAAAAAGTTGTCGAACTTTCGCAATGTTTTTCCGCTGCGATTTTGGCGTTTCGCCCGATTTTTTCCGATTTTTCCGCGCCGTTTTTGCCTATCTTCGGACAAACTTTCTTTTTTCGGAAGAATATCGACGTTTTTTGCAACATAAACGCCCGTTTTTTGAAATATCTTAATTTTGTAGTATGTTTTGTGAGGAATAATATGAGAAAAATCACGTCTTATCTGTCTTTACCCGTCATATCGGGCTCTCAACACAAAATTTTGGGCACTATCACGGGGGTTTTGTGCGAAAAGCGTCTGAAATCGGTGGGTTTTTTCGCGTTTTCCGACCTTTATTCCAAAGATTCAGAAAATATGTACGTCGCCGCCCGAAGCCTGAAAAAAATAAACGACGATTCTGTCGTTTTGTCTAATCTTTTATGCATAAAAAGCCAATCAGACGTTTCGGGAAAAGACCTTATCGAATTTCCCCTCGGCGCGCCCGTATATTCCGCCGACGGAAAAGCACTCGGGGTTCTTTCGGATTTGTACTTCGGCGACACCGATAAAAACGCCACCGCAATCATCGTGAACGAAACGCCCGTGCTTGTCGAAAGAATCGCGTCCGTTGACGCGCAAGGAGTCATTCTCTTGCCCGACGGGAAAAAGCGCGTGCGGAAACAAAAAAGCAAGCCCGTCATCGAAAAACCCGAGAAAGATTTTAAGGTGTCGATATTGTCGCCGTCCGAAAACGCCTTGTCCCTTCCCGTAAAGGCTCTTTCCAACTACGGATTTCTTATCGGACGCGTCGCGACGTCTTCCGTTTACGACAAGAACAACGTCCCCATCATCAAAAAAGGCGCGCTCGTGACGAAAAAAGTCGTGTTCGACGCCCACAGAAAAAACCGCCTTATCGCACTTACACTTGCAACAAAACGCTGACTTTTGATTTTTCCCTTGAAAAATCCGCGCGCTTGCAATATACTTATATCGAAGTAATCATCACGGCGGAATTTATGGAAAACAAACAAATTCTCATTTGTCCCGACAGTTTCAAGGGGACGCTTACGGCGGAAGAAGTCGCCGACACCATCGAAAAAGCGATAAAAGACGTCTCACCTGCGGCAAAAACGCGCGTTTTGCCGATTGCCGACGGCGGCGAAGGCACGCTTGAATGTTTCCGTCGCGCGCTCACCGGCAGACTTATCAGCGTACGCACGAGAAACAGCAACTTCCGTCCCTGCACGGCGGAATACCTTTTGTCGCCCGTGTGCGCGATTGTCGAAAGCGCGAAAGCAATCGGACTTGCCTCAACGGAATTCAAAAATCCTGCAAAAACGACGTCGTACGGCGTGGGCGTTATCATCGACGACGCATTGATGCGTACGAAAGATATCGTCCTTGCACTTGGCGGCAGTTCAACCAACGACGGCGGCGCGGGGATTGCGGCTGCCCTTGGCGTGAAATTTTTCGATAAAAGCGGCGAAACCTTTATCCCGACGGGCGGCACGCTTAAAAACATTGAAAAAATCGACGTGAAAAACGCCCAAAAGTTCAACCTTACCTGTATGTGCGACGTCGACAACCCGTTGTGCGGCGAAACCGGCGCGTCGTACGTCTTTGCCCCGCAAAAAGGCGCGGATTATATGATGGTGAAAGACCTTGACGACGGACTGAAACATTATGCGTCCGTTATAAAACGCGACGTCGGCGTCGACGTCGAAAACCTGAAAGGCGGCGGCGCAGCAGGCGGTATCGCGGCGGGAATGGTTGCCTTTTTCAACGCAAAACTCACGTCGGGCATCGACGTAATGCTGGACGGCACGGGATTCGATTCCCTTTTGAAAGACGCCGCTTTCGTCGTTACCGGCGAAGGAAAACTCGACAACCAGACTCTTGACGGAAAAGCAATCAGCGGGCTCACGAGACACGCGAAAAAGTTCGGCGTGCCGGTGATTGCGATATGCGGACAAATCGCGATGGGTTTCGACCTTGAAAAATCAGGACTTGCCCTTGCGACGGCGACCTCGCCCGAAAACACGCCGCTTCTTCCGTCCAGAAATTATAAACAGGAACTTTACGACGCCGCGATAAAACTTTTCAAAAACCTTCTTGAAAAGAAATCATAAGACTGTTTCAATTTGAAACAAACGAAAAATGCCTGCAAAAATTGCAGGCATTTTCTCGTTTTTAGGGGGATTGGAAATTATGTTAAGTTGACTTATTCAATCGTGATCGTGCGCGATTTCTCGGGTTTATCTTCCTTTTTTGGCACATAAACCGTCAATACGCCGTTATCGTACTTTGCTTTGACGTTGTCTTCGTCAATGTCGCCAACGTAATAGTTACGGCTGCAACTTGCCGTCCTTTCCTGACGGATATAGCCGTGTTTTACGTCCTCGCTCTTTTCTTCTTTCTTTGCGGAAACGGTAAGGTATCCGTCGTTGACGTCAACCGAAATATCCTTCTTGTCGTAGCCGGGCACTTCGATTTCCAAAACGTATTCCTTGTCGCTTTCTTTGACGTCGGTACGCATCATATCCCCGTCGTACATCGGGCGGAAGAAGTTATCGAATGCGGCGTTGAAAGAATTGCCGAAGTTGTCAAGTCCTTTTTCAAATTTGTCCCATCTTGTAAGATTGTTTTTCATAATGTGCACTTCCTTATTTTTTAAGATTGTTAGCAATCATCATTTGCGACTGTTAGCGCTCGCTTTCCTTGATTGCTAACTATATTATACACCCGTTTTCGGGTTTGTCAATACCTATTATGAAATTTTTTTAATTATTTTATGCAAAAAAAGAAAGACTTTGTCGAATTTTCTTGAAAGTTAATATTGATATGATGTAAAATAAAATTATTATATGAATTTCGTGCGCGTGTACGCGTAAAAACAAGGAGAATTATGGACGAAAAAATTTTGACGCTTGTGAAAAATTGCGATTTATCGAAGCCGCTGTTTCGTGCTCGTTCCTCGGAAGTTTTCGACCTTGGCGACGAAAAGGTGCTGAAACTTTACTTCGATTCCGTATCGAAAGAAAACGTCGATATCGAACTTCTGAACACGACCGTCGCGTTTGAAACAGGCTGCACGCCGATGGAATGTTTAGGCAAAGTCGAAGTAAACGGAAGACAAGGGCTCGTTTTCAAGAAACTTTACGGCGAATCTTTGACGAACATGCCGATGAAAAACCCCGCGATTTTGTTTACGGCCGGGAAAATCATCGCCGCGCTTCACTCTCACGTTCATTCCGCGCACTCCGACAAACTCCGCGACGTCCGACAAGTCGCGCTCGAAACCCTTGACAACGGGCTTTTTACTTTTCTTTCGGCAGAAGAATCCGAAAAACTTAAAAACTATATTTCCGCCCTGCCCGAAGCCGACAACATAATCCACCTCGACTTTCACACCGACAACATTATGTGCGACGGCGACAAATATCAGGTCATCGACTGGATGACCGCCTGCAAAGGCCGTCCCGAGGCGGAACTTGCAATGATGCACTTTTTGTTCCACGACGCGGAACTTTTCCCCGGCAGCTCCAAACTCAAAATATTCCTTATGAGTACCGTCCGCGTGTTCATTTACAACGGATTTATCAAAAACTACGTAAAAATGAACAAAGGCTTCACAAAGGACAGCCATAAGCCGTGGGACGTCGTCGCGTACGTTCTGCGTTTGGGCATCTGGGACATCGCGTCCGAGCGCGAACTTTTGCAAAATAAAATAAAAGCGGAAATCAAAAACATAAAATGAGCGATTTTGAGAAAAAAGTCAAAAAACTGAAAGAACTTGACGACAGAATTACCGCCGAAGAGAAAAACGGTTGCATTTACCTATCCGGCGAAGTCGACGACTGGAACACCGTCGTAAAGGCGGGGCGCATCGCCGTCGACAAAAAATATATCGGCGTCGTCAACGACGTGAAACTGAAAGGCTTTGTACAAAAGCAATACGTTCCCCCGATTACCGACAACGCTCTGGACGGACTTTCCCCCGACGTTCTGATTATCGGCGCGGGGCTTGTCGGCGCGGCAACCGCAAGGGAACTTTCAAAGTACAACCTTGACGTACTTGTCGTCGAAAAAGGCGCGGACGTCGCGGCGGGACAGTCTTCACGAAACGGCGGCGCGGTGCACGTCGGCATAAACTATTCCCCGTCGTCGCAAAAACACAAGTATAACTACGTCGGAAACCGAATGTACACCGACCTTGCGCGCGACCTTGACGTCCCGTTTGAAAGGCTCGGTCATCTTTTGCTCATCGCGAAAAAGTGGGAGCAACTTCTTCCCCGCCTTCTTGTGCTTAACTCCAAGCGGCTGAAAATACCAGGCGTCAGATACGTCGACAGAAAAGGACTGCTGAAAATCGAGCCTTACGCCCCATCGTGGGCAACGGGCGCGCTGTATATGCCCACGGGCGGATTCACGTCGCCTTATAAAATGTGCGTCGCTCTTATGGAAAACGCCCTTGAAAACGGCGCAAAAATCGCGCTGAACACGATGGTTTCGGGCATGGACGTCGAAAACGGCAAAATCACCGCCGTAAAAACCAACCGCGGCACGCTGCACCCGACGATCGTCGTAAACTGCGCCGGCGTTTATACCGACGTCATCGCCGATATGGCGGGCGACAGAACCTTTACCATTCACCCGAGAAAAGGCACGGACATAATCCTTGACAAAAAGGTCGGAAACTACATCAACACGACGGAAGTCAAGTCGCCGATAACCGTTTTGTCCGACGAAAAACTGTCGCTGAAAAAACGCATCGATATGACGAAATTCGCCCTGTCGCACGAAAACACGAGCAAGGGTATCGCCGTCATTCACACAGTCGACAAAAATATGATAATAGGACCGAACGTCCTTGAAACGCCCGACCGCGAAGACGTCACAACCGACAAAGAAACCATGGACTTTATCATAAACGAGCAAATGAAAGTCGCCGAAAATATAAAGCCGTCCGACGTCATCGCATACTTTTCGGGGGTGCGCTCGCCGACCTACGAAGAAGATTTTCAGGTAAGAAAAGGTATTTTCACCGAAAATATTCTGGAAGCGGCGGGGGTACAATCGCCCGGCGCGACCGCCGCGCCCGCAATCGCCGTCGACCTTGCGAAATGGGCGGTCGAATACGTGTCGAAATTCAAGGCGGTTGAAAAGAACGCTTCCTTCAACCCGGTAAGAAAAAAGCACCCGCACCCGAAAGAAATGTCGGAAAGCGAGCGCGACGCTCTGATAAAACAAAACCCTGCGTACGGCGAAATCGTCTGCCGCTGCGAAGAAGTGTCGAAAGGCGAAATTCTGGACGCGCTGGACAGTCCGCTGCCCGTATATACCCTTGACGCGATTAAGCGCAGGTGCCGCCCCGGTATGGGCAGATGTCAGGGCGGCTTTTGTAGCCCGACGGTCGTGAAAATCCTGGCGGAGGCGAAAGGCGTCAGTCCCGAAGAAATCAAAAAATCGTCGGAACGCGCCGTCATACTTTTCGGAAAAACCAAACGCGCGCCGCGCGAATAATGGCAAAAAAACCTTGCTTTTTTCACGCGCGTGTGATAACATCAATATACTAAATTACGGAAAAAATATACAAAATCTTTTTTGATAAGGAGTTTTATTATGAGTAACTTTGCAAAAAACATCGGCGAAAAACGCACGCCCGTCACGACGCCCGCGCATATCGTTGAAAACGGCGTCGCGCATTACGGCACGTTCAGCGAGCCTTTTCAGGACTTAAACCTTCTGGATTGCAAAAAACCTTTCTTTATGAAGACGCCGTCTTTCATCAAACGCATGCGCCTTATCGAGTGGGAAGCGTTTGAAGTCAACATGGACGAAGGCTCTCTCATCAGCGCGTGCTACAACATGGGCCCCATCGGTTTTTCCATTTTCGTATGGCACAACAACGCCGACAACAAAATTTATGCCTGGCGCAATCTCGTGCCCGTGAAACGCGCGAAGGTCGCAAAACAACTTTTGTCCGACAACTGCTACTGCAAAACCAAAAAGAGCGAATATAAGATTATCAACGATTTCGCAAACGGCAAAGCGCAATGCGTCGGTCATACCAAAGGCAAATCCGGCGAGTTTGCAATCGACATTTCGTTTGAACGTCTTTCGCCCCTTGCCAACGGCGTTATGCCCCTTATGAAAAACAAGGACGGCTCGTTCAGAAACCCCCTTTACAGCGAAAAAGATTTCTTCAAGGCGACGGGTACGATTACGTTAAACGGCAAAACCTATAAAACCAACGAGCGCTCGGTCGGTATCATCGACGACCACAAAGGATATTATCCCTTCTTCTCGCACTACGACTGGCTCACCACGATGGGCAAGACCGAAATCGACGGCGAACAGAAGTTCTTTGCTTTCAACCTGACGAGAAACCAATCGGTCGATCAGGTCAATTACAACGAAAACGTAATCTGGCTGGAAGGCGAATCTTTCCCGATGCCGCCCGTGGTATTCACCCATAAAGACGGCAAAAAGAAAGCGAACGAATGGCATATCCGCGACGAGGCGGGACAAGGGCTTGTCGATATCACTTTCAAAATCGACAACGTGTTTTATATGCCCATTCCCGTGGCTGTTTATTACGCCCTGCCTTACGGCAAGATTTACGGCTACGTCACCGACACGAACGGCAAAAAATACACCGTCGACGGCATGGTCGGTATCGGCGAAGACAAAACCACGCGCATTTAACCTTGAAACTCCAAACAAAAAGCACTTCTTTGCGAAGTGCTTTTTTTTTGTGGTAAAAATTTGGTTTTTTACATAAACATTTTCAGTTTGTTCGGCACGACTTTTATGTCAAGGTATCTGTCCTCGATAATCTCGCCGTCAAGCTCAAACCGGCTGTCGTCCAGAGCCTCGATAATGACGCGGTCGGTGCGGAATTCTTCAACGGTTTTGTCCTCGACGTGTTTGCCTTTCATAAATTTCAGAAGCATCGGCGGAATCCGTCTTTTTTTCATTTCGTTGACGATAACGACGTCAAGTTTCCCGTCCGACACTTCCGCGTGCGGGCAAATGGGCAATCCGCCGCCGATAAAGCCGCCGTTGCCGATTCCGATCATAAACACGCTTTTATCCATCGTTTTTCCGTCGACAATCAGGCGGAGTTTGTGGAAGCGGGTATGTAACAGAGTGTAAATCAAGGCGTAATTATACGCCGCGCTGCCTTTCAGTTTTTTGACTGAGGCGTATTTCACAAGGACGTCCACGTCCATGCCGCCGCCCGCGACGTTCAAACACCTTGTCGTGCCGAGGTCCATATAGTCGACGTAACCGACGTTGCCTTTCAGAATCACGTCAAGGGCTTTTTCGACGTCTTTGGGGTGACCGGACTTTTTGATAAAGTCGTTGCCGCTGCCGCACGCGATAAGCCCGAGCGTAACGTTTTCAAAGTTTTCAATGCCGCAAAGCACCTCGTGGAAGGAGCCGTCGCCGCCCATTGCGATGATTTTTGTGTCGGGCTCATGCGAAAGTTCCCTTGCGATTTCGGTTGCGTGGTGCGCGTGTTGCGTTTCATGCACGATATACGGCACTTTTTTGGCATCCAACAATTTTTTGACCGTTTGCAGCGCTTTCTGGCTTTCTCCCTTGCCGCCGACGGGATTAATAATAATATGATACATGGTCTTCTCCGAAAATATTGTTGTATATATTTTATCACCCGTGCGGCGCGCTGTCAAGATTTGGCATGTTTTGCGGGCTTTGTCGGTCGTACGACTTAAATCTGTCGCATATATAATTATTTTTAATCAAATACTTGCAAACTTATTCGCAGTGTGCTATATTATCTCTCGAAAATCAAGTTATGGAGCACACTTTATGAAAAAGAAACACGAATTCAAACTTTGGCAGGAATTCAAGGCGTTCATCAATCGTGGCAGCGCCCTTGACCTTGCAGTAGGTATGATTATCGGCAGCGCGTTCACCGCAATCGTAAACTCGCTTGTCAAAGGTATACTTCAACCCCTTATCAATATGATTCCTTTGGGACAAGACGGCAAGAGCCTTCAAGTCGTCCTGAGAGATCCCGTCATCGACGCGACGACAGGCGCAGTCGTAAAAGAAGCGGTCATTATGGACTTCGGCGCGGTTATTTCCGCAATCGTTACTTTCCTTCTCACCGCGCTTGTACTCTTCCTTATCGTAAAAGCAATCAATAAGGCGCGCGAAATCGGCGGCAAAGAAAAAGCAAGACTGGAACAACTTGCACAAAAAGTAACAAAAAAGAACGGAGATGCCGAAACGACGGAAGCCCCCGCAGAAGTCGCGGTCGCAGAAGAAGCCCCCGCAGAACCCGCTCCCGTTGAAGTCGCGCCCGTTGAACCCGCTCCCGACAAAACGCAGGAACTTCTTTCGGCAATTCTTGACGAACTCAAAGCGCAACGCGCCGACAAGGAATAATCAAAAAACAATGAAAAACCCCGAAGCAATTCGGGGTTTTGTTTTATTGTTGCGAAAGCAACGTGGTTTTCGCCCAACACGCGCTTTGTTGACACTCCTCAGGATGGCAATTTGCACGTCATTCCGAGCGTAGCGAGGGAATCTCCCGGAAGGGACACCGCTTAACAAACATTCTTTGTCAGTTGTCTGCGCTCTTCTCGACCGTGATTTCGCCGTCGGTGCATTTTACGACGATTGCTTTTTTCGGTTTTTCTGCAATGCTCACTTTTGCCCATTCGGCTTTCGTCCCCATATAGTGGAACTCGGTGTTGTAAACATTGTTTAGGAAACTAATTTTAACGTCACTTGTCGGAATATTCATTATTTGTGCATAGTTGTTGGTAATCTTTGCGCTTATTACGGGCAATATGTATCAAAACGATTTGTCAATAATTTTAAGTTGTTGCACTTTACAAGACTTTTCGACTGCCGGGAAAAAATAATACAAACCTTGTTCGGCACGCATTGACAACGCCCCGAAAATCGTCGTATAATCTGTTTATCACCTACGAAAAAAAGGCAACATTACTTTATGAAACTCGATCTGAACGGAAAATGGCAATTCAAGTCGTCAAGGGACGCGAGCTTTTTTGACGCGGTTGTCCCCGGCACGAACTTTCTGGATCTTATCCGCCTTGACCGCATGAAAAACCCCCTTGTGGACGTCTCGCCCGAAAACACGCGCGATAACGAATGGTTTTTCCGCGCGGGCACGGACGACTGGATTTATCGGAAAACTTTCAATGTGAGCGAGGACTTTTTGAAAGCCGACAAGGTTTTCCTTGTGCTGAACAAAATCGACACGCTCGCTTTCGTCGTTCTGAACGACCGGGAGGTCGACCATTCCGAAAACGCGTTCCTTCCTTTCCGCCGCGACGTGAAATCGCTGTTAAAGCCGGGCGAAAACGTGCTGGAAGTCAGAATCTGCGGCCCGGTTGCTTTCGTCGTCGGCGCAACCAAACTCATCAAAACGCCGAAAAATCTCAACGGACTTTCGGGCGACGTGCATATAAGAAAACCCGCCTTCCACTTCGGCTGGGACTTTGCGCCCTTTGCCCCCGCGTCGGGCATCCGCGAAGACGTGTATCTCGAAACGGCGTGCGGCGCGGAAATTTCCGATTTCAGAATATCGCAAAAACACAACTCGGACGGCGCGGTAACGCTGTCGATGACGGCACGCGTCGAAAGATACAATACGACGGACGATTTTTCAACCTTCTTTTCGGTGCTGTCCCCCGATAAGTCGGAGTTCAACGCAAAAGGCATCGAAATCGAAAACGGCTTGTTCAAGGCGGATATCGAAATCAAAAACCCCGAACTCTGGTGGACAAGAGATTTGTCGGATAAGCCCGAACAACCTTTGTACGAAGTCGTGGTAAGTCTGAGCCGCGGCGACGAAATCGTCGACGGCAAAATCGTGAAAATCGGTCTTCGCGACCTTGTTTTCGACAACAGCCCCGATGAAATCGGCAAAAACTTCCGCTTTACGTTAAACGGCGTGCCCCTTTTCATAAAAGGCGCGAATTACGTCCCGCCCGACGTCACGGACGTTTTCGACAGGGAAAAATGCCGCCGTTTGCTTTCCGACGTCGAATTTATGAATATGAATATGATAAGAATATTCGGCGGGAGCGGATACGAAAACGAGTTTTTCTATGACGAGTGCGACAAGCGCGGTATCCTTGTGTGGCAGGACTTCCCGTTTGCGTGTCAGGGATATCCCCTTTTCCTGCCCGCGTTTATGGAAAACGTAAAAAAGGAAGCGGAATATCAGGTGAAACGTCTGCATTTCCACCCATCGCTTGCGCTGTTCTGCGGCAATAACGAGATTGAGGCGATGTCCGTCAACTGGATGTTTTTCTCGCGCTATATCGACGCGGCGGAACCGTTTTTCTATTACGACCTGAAAAAAATCGTGCAAGAAAATTCCGACGTAGCGTATATCCCCGGCAGCCCGTCGGGCGTGTCGTATATGTTCGGATACGCCGCGGACAACGTCGGCGACGCGCATATCTGGGCGGTGTGGCACGGTATGAAGCCCGCGACTTATTTCAAAAAACGTCTGCCACGCTTTGCAAGCGAATTCGGCATGATGAGCCTGCCGTCCGAAAACAGCATGAAAAAAATTCTCGGCGACGACGAAAATATAAATTCCAAAAAACTGAAAGCCCGCGACTTTTCACAAGCAGGCGTCGGCAAAATCAAGTATTATACCCTTGAAAGGTTCAACGCGCCGAAAGATATTTCGGGCTGGGTTTACGCCTCGCAAATCGCACAGGCGGAAGGTCTTCGCGAAGGGGTGTCGCATTTCAGGCGCAATAAGCCCACCGTGAACGGCACTATCGTCTGGCAACTCAACGACGTGTTCGAGGGGCTCAGCTGGTCGGTAAGAGATTTTGACGAAAGTATTAAAGCGGCGGGGTATTATTTAAGGCGTTATTATGCGCCCGTCGCAGTCAATATTGACGCAGTGGACGGCGGTTTTTACGTCCATACGTTCAACGACACAAATAAGGATATTTCGGCAAAACTCACGTTTAAGGTGTGCAATTACGACGGTGAAGTGCTTGTTGAGAAACATAGCGACATTACCCTTGTCGCCGGAGAAAGCAAAATGCAACTTGCACAAGGTATGGCAATCGTGAGAAATCAGAACAAACGTTTAAGGTGTTTTGCTTATGCGGAACTTGAAACGGAAGACGGAAAATATACCGACACAAGGCTTGTAAGACGGGAAAAATGCGCGCGTCTTCCGCATCCCGTCATCAAAAGAGAATACGACTTTATCCGCGACGGCGTGCTTAAAATCACACTTTCAACGGACGTGTTTGCGCGCGGCGTGTTCATCAGAAACAATATTAACGGCGCAAATTTTTCGGACAACTTCTTTGACCTTGTCCCCGGCGAAACAAAGGAAATCACGGTAAATCTCGGGCGCACTTGCCCCATAAACGGTCTTGACGAATCGCTGCCGATAACGTCCGCCGCCGATATCGAAATCAAGGGAAATTCCGCCGCCGCTTTCTTCACAAGGCTTTTCGTGTCGCTGCACCCCGTAAACTTCTTTAACAGTATTTATTACAGAAAAATCCCGCGTGACGTGAAGAAACGCATCGTCGCGTTTTTCGACGAACAGGAAAAGGAAAAAGAAGAATAAAAGCACAAAGAAAAACCATCGGGAAAATCACCCGATGGTTTTTTGATTTTCGCCGCTTATTCCACGACGATTTCTTTTATCATGACTTCGTTGCCCCTCAAAAGATAAGTCCTTTCGCTTTTGCAATACGGGCAGATTTTGCCGTATTTGACCGTTTCGTATTCTTTCTTGCAGTCTTCGCAGTACGTCACGGCTTTCACCGGTTCGATTTCCAGCACGCAACCTTTCAGAAGTTCCGTACGGTTTGCGTTCCAGTTCCAGCAGTCGATAAGTTGGTCGTTGACGACCGTCGATACTTCGCCGATTTGCATGACGACTTTCTGGACTTTCGTCGCCTTGTTTTCGACCGCGACGTCGCGCACTATGTCCGCGATATGGAAGACCACCCCGAGTTCGTGCATAAATTACTTATCCTTTTTGGCTTGTTTTGCCGCTTTTTTCGCAGCCTTATGGCGTTTTTGCGAAGCCTTTTCTTCGGGCGTTTTCTTGCCGAACGCGATTTTCATACCGCGTTTTATGGCATACGGTAAAATCTCCTTGAACTTATCTTCGCTTCTGCTCATCTTAGAGCATTCGGGATGTTCGCGATGCAGATGGATTGCGTCGAATTCGCACTTAGTGGTGCAGATACCGCAACCGATACATTTGTTTTCGTCGACGATGCTCGCGCCGCAGCCCAAGCACCTTGACGCTTCGATCCTGACCTGTTCTTCGGTGAGAGTGCCGTGCAGATCGCGGAAGGAGTGCTTGTCGCCGTCGAGTTCTTTCGCTTCCTGTCTGCCTGCCGTATCGTAGCTGTCGATGACGATGTTGTCTTTGTCAAGCTCGACAAACTGTCTTCTGTTGCGGCCGATGGTCATGCTCGTGCCGGGCTGTACGAAACGATGCAGCGATACCGCCGCGTTCTTGCCCGCTTCGATTGCGTCGATTGCGAATTTCGGTCCGCTGTACACGTCGCCGCCGACGAAAATGTCGGGTTCCGCCGTCTGATAAGTCAGAGAATCCGCAACGGGATAATTACCGTGATGGAACTCAACCTTCGTGCCTTTCAGCAAGTCGTTCCAGACAACGGACTGACCGATTGCGAAGATAACGTGTTGCGCCTCGACCGTAATCGTGTCGTTTTCGTCGTATTGCGGGTTGAAGCGATTTGTCTTCGGGTCGATGACCGACAGACATTTCTTGAACACGACCGCTTTGACGTTGCCTTTTTCGTCTTTCAGAATCTCTTTGGGACCCCAGCCGTTGTTGATCGAGATGCCGTCTTCGAGCGTTTCTTTGATTTCGTTTACGGACGCGGGCATTGTTTCGCGCGATTCGAGGCAGTACATGCCGACTTCTTCGGAGCCGAATCTGACAGCCGTGCGAGCGCAGTCCACCGCAACGTTGCCGCCGCCGATGACAACCGTCTTGCCGACAAGTTTTCTGTCGTGGTTTTCGGTTGCGTCGTGCAGGAACGATACGGCCATATCCGTGCCGATCGCGTCTTCGCCGGGTATGCCGGGGAGTCTGCCGCCCTGGCAGCCGATTGCAACGTAAAACGCCTTGTAGCCTTGTTTTCTGAGTTCGTCGATGGTGACGTCGGTGCCGACGTTCACGCCGCATTTAATTTCGACGCCGAGTTCGCGCAGTACGTCGATTTCAGCCTCGATGACGTCCTTTTCGAGTTTATAGGAAGGAATACCGTAAGTGAGCATTCCGCCGGGACGCGCGTTCTTTTCAAACACGGTGGGCTTGTATCCTTTCGTCGCAAGATAGTATGCACAGGAAAGTCCCGCAGGGCCTGCGCCGATGATTGCGATTTTTTCGGACCATTGCTTATCGACGTTCGACGGAATAACGACTTCGGGAACGAATCTCGTTTCCGCGTGCAGGTCTTGTTCCGCAATGAACTTCTTGATGTCGTCGATTGCGACGGCTTCGTCGATGGTGCCCCTTGTGCAGGCGGCTTCGCAACGCTTATTGCAGACGCGTCCGCAGATTGCGGGGAACGGATTGTCCTTTTTGATAAGTTCCAGCGCTTCCCTGTACTTGCCTTCTTTGGCTTTTCTTATGTAGCCCTGAACCGCGATGTGAGCGGGACATGCAACCTTACAAGGCGACGTACCCGTTTCGTAGCAGTTGATGCGGTTGTTGTCGCGGTAATCTTCGTCCCACTTGTCGGGACCCCAGCTGAGATTGTCGGGGAGTTCGTGCTTCGGATATTTGATTTCGCCCTGTTTCGTGCAAAGTTTTTGTCCGAGTTTTACCGCTCCGGCGGGGCAGTATTCCACGCACTTGCCGCACGCCACGCATTTGTCTTTTTCAACCCTTGCGACGTACGCGCTTCTGGACATATTAGGCGTGTTGAAAAGTTGCGACGTACGCAGAGCGTTGCAGATATTGACGTTGCAGTTGCAGATTGCGAAAATCTTGTTTTCGCCGTCGATATTCGTGATCTGATGTACGAAACCGTTCTTTTCGGCGTTTTTCAGAATTTGCATTGCCTCGTCGTAAGTGATATCGCGGCCTTTGCCCGTTTCGCGGCAGTAATCCGCCATATCGCCGATACCGATGCACCATTCTTCACAGCTGTCGCCGCAACCTTCGCCCAGTTTCGCCCTGCCGTAACGGCACGAACAAATGCCTACGCCAAGGTGACCTTCGTACTTTTTGAGCCAATACGAAATATGCTCGATATCCATTGTGCCGTTTTCCATCTCGATTGCTTTCTCGACGGGGATAACGTGCATACCGATTCCCGCGCCTCCCGGGGGAACCATGGGCGTGACCATTGTCAGGGGAAGATACGTCATACGCTCGAAGAACATCGCGAGTTCCGGATGATCGTCAAGCTGTTTCTTTATCATGTTCGTGAATTCCGCAGAACCGGGAACGAACATCGGTAACGTATAACGACGGATTTTCTTTGCGCCCTTAATGGGACCGTTGTGGTCGTAATTGTCGCCGTAATCGTATTCCAGAATACCGATTCTGCTCATGTCGTCAAGCAACTTCTGAAGCTTTTCTTTCCCGAGTTCGGGATTCTTTGCAAGAAGGTCTTCAAACGTGTAGTGATGACGCACTTTCATTTTCAGCGCAACGTCCGCCATTTCGTCGGTAACCACGCAGGCAAGTCCCCAGTATTCGGGATCGTTTACCGTGACGCCCAGAATCTTATGGTCGACGCAGTCGGTGATCTTTCTTGCGAGTTTGAGAATTTTTTCACGCGGATTGGGATCGCCCATAAACTCCGGTGTATAAGCTTTACTCATCTCTGCCATTGCTGTTTTCTCCTTTGAAAATTTGTTTTATAAATTTCGTTTCGAGCGCGGCTTTTCGTCGCCCTTCCTTGCACATACGATAAATACTGCGCGCGGTAGGGCTTCAAAATTTTCGCGTCGTTAAAACCTTTTTTGTAAAATTCGGGTGTTTTTGATACGTACTCTTTTGCAAGAATTATCGGATTTTCCGTCCGAAATTGCCGCATTTTCAATATATCTTTAATATAATATTTTTAATATATTTTTGCTTACACTATGAATAATAATACGGAAATTCGGGAATGTAAAGTATTTGCACGATTTTTTGTGATTGTAAAGATTTGGTAGAAAACCGAAAAATCCTATCACCCGCGCCTTTTTTAACTCGTTTGTTCATTTTCTTCAATAAAAAACCGCCCGCATCCGGACGGTTTTGTTTGTTGTTTTTTGACTTTGCGTTTACTTCTTTTTAAGAACGTCGTCGAAGAGTTTCAGGTTGTCGAAAGACGGTTTGTACTTGCCTTCTTCGATGCCGCGGATTATTTCGACCGCCCTGTCGTTGACGGGAGTCGGCACGCCGACCTTTCTTCCGTACTCGCTCACGACGCCGTTGATTGCCTCGACCTCGCAAGGTTTGCCCTTTTCGATATCCTGCAACATACTTGCGCGGATAAGGCGGTGTTTTTTGATTGCGACGGGAATTATCGCAAACGAGATTTTTTGTTTGATCGGGTTGTTGTAATCCAGAAGTTTTACGACGTCTTTGCCCTGAATCGGCTCAATATGAATACCGCCCGCGCGGGTTGAGTCGATGATTTCTTTTATGATGCGTTGCGCGCAAAGTCTGCTTTTTTTGTTGTCCGCGACCTCGCCGAAATTGCAGCCGAGCACCGCCGACATTCCGCTGAATGCGGAGTTTACGAGAAGTTTTGACCACCTTACCCCTATGAAATTGTCTTCAACCTCAACCTTACCCATAATGGACAGTATACGGACGATTTCCTTGAAATGCTTGTCTTCCTGCGCTTTTTTATTAAGTGCGCCGAGCGCGAAAACCAAAGCGTCGGGTTCCGACGTGAGTTCGCTGACGCCGGGAGCGGTCATTTGCGCGCCCCAGCCGATTGCACAACCGTACGTCCTGTCTTCGCCGATTATTTCGGACACACTGTGTTCCGGAAGACCGTTTTGCATCGTACATATTACACCGTCGTCCGCCAAAAAGTTTGTGAGCATTTTCACGACTTCTTTGTTGTTGAGCTGCTTTGTCATAAGGAAAATTATGTCGTATTTTTCCTTCATTTCTTCGGGCAGCATCGCGTTGACTTTCACGTTGAAATTCGCTGTCCCCGTGATGGTTGCGCCGTGCTCTTTCAACGCGGCGACGTGCGCTTTGTTCCTGTTGACAAGGTCGATTTCCTCGCCGCTTTTCGCGACGTATGCTCCAAGTACCGTTCCGAGCGAACCCGCTCCGTAAATGCAAACTTTCATATTAACTCCTTAATATTTTCAATCAAAGATATTTTACCACGAAAAAGCCTTATTTACAACGGTTGACAATAATTTATTCTTTTTTCGCGGCATTTTCACGGCAGCGGTCTTTCATAAGTTTCGACGAAATCTCATTGACAACCGCCCTTTACTTCTATATAATGCAATCAAATGAATAATCTCGCCGCCGGGTGAGCGCGTCAAATTGCATCGTTAGGCCTTTGAAGATGCAACCTGGCGCTTTTTTATTTGTGGAGAAAAAATGAAAAACCAGACCTTGAAAGAATTTTTTAAATACGTGTCGGCAAACGTGATTGCCATGATCGGGCTGTCCTGCTATATTCTGGCGGACACGTTTTTCATTTCTTTGAGTCTCGGGAAAACCGGGCTTGCCTCGTTGAATCTGGCAATGCCTTCGTTCAGTATCGTTTTTTCAATCGGTCTTATGTTCGGCATCGGCGGAAGCACGAAATTCGCCATATACAAAGGAGCGGGAGACGTCAAAAGCGCAAACAGAGTGTTCACTCACACCTTTTTTGTCGTCGCGTGTTTTGCGGTCGTATTCGTGCTTCTCGGCGCGTTTTTAAGCGGTCCCGTGGCGTCGCTTCTCGGCGCGGACGGCAAAACGTTTTCAGGGAGCAAAACCTACGTGCAGATTATACTTTGCTTTGCTCCCTTTTTTATGTTCAACAACGTTCTGCAAAACTTCATCCGCAACGACGGCGCGCCCAGACTTGCGATGACCGCGTCGCTTCTCGGCAACCTTTTCAACATCGTTTTCGACTACGTTTTTATTTTCCCATGCAAACTCGGCATGCTCGGCGCCGCCCTTGCGACAGGCATTTCGCCCGTAATCAGCATGCTTATTCTGATGATTTTCTTCTTCCGAAAGAAAAACACGTTCCGTCTTGAAAAGACGAAACTATCTCTTCGCGTGTTCGGCGAGATAATCTCGTTGGGACTTGCGTCGTTCATTGCGGAGTTCGGCTTCGGACTCGTGATGATGCTCATCAATAAGTTGTTCAAGTCGCTTGGCGGGGATACGGCGGTTGCGGCGTTCGCCATCGTCGTCAACGTGTTTTACATGATAAACGCGATTTTCAACGGGATTTCGGCGGGCACCCAGCCTATAATCAGTTTTTCATACGGACAGCACGATTTCACGAGAATACGACAGGTGCTGAAATATGCCCTGATTACAATCGGCGCGACCGCCGCCGTCCTGTACGTTGCGCTGTTTTTCTCGGCGGACGGCATCGCGGCAATCTTCAACACGGAAAAAGCGGAAGACCTTCAAAAACTTGCCACGACCGGCATAAAACTGTATTTCATTTCTTCGCTGTTTTCGGGGTTCAATCTGTTATTTTCGTCATACTTTTCGGCGTCCGACAAAGGCGTATGTTCGCAAATCATCACCCTTCTGCGCGGAGTCGTGCTGATTATTCCGCTTGCTTATCTTTTCGCACATCTTTGGAAAATCACGGGGCTTTGGCTCGCAACGCCCGCCGCCGAAATGCTGACGCTCGTTGCGGCGATTATCATATTCTTTGTCACACGCAAAAAACGCGCCGACACGGAAATCCCTGCCCCCGTTTCGGAGCAGGAATAATCCGCCGTACGCGTTCCCCTATTTTTCTGATTTTATCTTTTCTTTCCTTTTGTTTTCTGTTTTTTGACGGTAACGACAAGTATTATCGTCGCGATAACAATCAACCCGCTGCCCGTGGACAATATTATGATGATTTTGGTCACCTTTCCAAGCGGCAGCTTGTACCTTTCGGGATTTTCCGACGCGCAAAGGAAAAGCGTGAGATCGCCGTCGGGCAGTTTTTCAAAACGCGCCTCGTAAACCCCGCCTCGGTCTGCGATTCGTCATACGGAACGAATCCGAAAGGAAACAGGCATCTTGTTTCGACAGTCAGATTTGTCGGATTGTGGAAAGTGTATTCGGCTGTAACTATGCCCCGCCTGCCGTATTCCTGCATGGGGATAAAGCGGTCGGCGGAATAAATATGAAAAGTCAGATCTTCCTTGTCGACGACTATCGGGCTGTTTTCGGTCTTGACAATAACCCCGCTTGAATCGTAGCCTTTCGTTCTCTCGGCGCGGAATTCGCTTCCGAGACGGCGGACGGCAAGAATACGATCGACGAAAACAACGTCAACGCTATGGCCAGAAGAAGGATTATCGTCTTTTCCTGTGTTTCATTTTTGTCCTATTCTATTTCGGAAAACAATTCTTTTCCAACTCCGCATACGGGACAGACGAAATCGTCGGGCAAGTCTTCAAACTCGACAAGCGGAATCCCGTTTTCCTTGCAACTTTCTTCGTCATATACCCAACCGCATACTTCGCAAATGTACTTTTTCATTTTCTTTCTCCTTTTGGTTTATTTGTATTTGATTTATTTCATAAGTTCAAACGCCGACGCGTCGTGCTTGCATATCGGACAAATGAAGTCGGGCGGCAGTTCTTCGCCCTCGAAAACGTAGCCGCACACTTTGCAAACGTACGATTTCTTCTTTGGCGCGACGGGCTTCGGCTTTACGTTTTTCTGATATTCCGTATAAGTAATCGTGTCGAGATCGGAAAACACCGCCGCTTCTTCGACGGAACAAACGAACATGTCGTGCGTGCCGAGGTCGATTGTCTGCTCCACCGCAAGGGATATGAACGCGTTGCAAAACTCCGGCATTACGACAAGCCCGTTTTCGCTCCTTTTCGGCGTTTCTCCGAAAAACTTATCGACAGTTCTGCCGCTTTGGAAACCGAATCTTTTGAAAACGTCAAAGGTCGCGTCGACCGACAAGCAGTTGACGTTCATTTTCAGCGTTTCCAGAATCGTCCCGCACGAGTAATTCTGTTTGTTTACGCAAACGGCGACTCTCAACGGATTGTTTGTGACCTGCATTACGCTGTTTACGATGCAGCCGTTGTCTTTTCTTCCGTCGTTGGTGGTCAGAACGTACAGCCCGTAGCCGATTCTGAACAATGCGGAAAGGTTAATTTTCTCTTTTTCGTTCGTCATATTTATTCTCCTTTGTTTAATTCTCGTTGTTTGTTCGCACCGTATACAACCGCCGCCGCGCCGCACAAGGACGCATAGTATCCAAGCCCCGAATATTCGATTTTGACGGTTTTATCAATCGGAAGAAACAGTTTATCGTTGATTTCTGCGATAAGGTCGTCTTTGAACAGGTCAAGGCTTTGGGATACTCTTCCGCCAAGATAACATACGTTCACGTCAAGAAGAGTCGCGGCTTTCGCAATGACCGCACCCTGTGCTTTTGCCGCGCGCCGCCCACCAGAACTTTTGATCCTCCGATGTCGATTGCAAGACGCTTTTCCATTTTTCTTCTTCTTTCAGATTCCTGTCAAAAGATAATCCGAACTTGCTTTTCATGGACTTTTTCGGTTTTCTGCAACAAAAAAGTGAAAGGAAATAAAATTTATTCCGATTGCGCTTTGATAATTCTTCTCATAGGCGGTTACCTCCGTCGCGGGGTAAACTTCCGATTAAAAATAATTGTCGTTTGCTCCTTCCTGTTTTAGGTATAAATATTTTATCACAAAACTTCGTTTTTGTCAATTTGTCGCGCTATGTCCGTAAGGCGTTGTTTTCGCTTCTCAAAGGTGCTCGCGGTTCTTTTTACCGTTTACGTTTCCGAGCGTTATTTGGACAACCGCCCCGTTTTTCGTCAAACGAAAACCGTTCGCCTTTTTCTTTTCTTCACTTGCGGACATTTTGGCGAGCCGGGGTTCACGCCGCAGGCGGCACGATGCACCGTGTCGTTTTCTTAACGCTCTCGTTCAAATCCCTGTTGTTAAGTATCGAAAAACAAAACTGACAAGCGAGTTTGCTTGTCCGTTATATCCATCGGAGAAACAGGGATTTGTGAAATAGCGTAGCGGGTGAGTTTACTCACCAAAGCGGAGCGTCTACGCTAAACAAATTGCGCTTGCGCGCTAATGCTTTGCATTTGACACTTTGTGTCCATTTGTTTTCTATGTCCGCTGCGTTCGATTTTCGCAAATGCAAGCGCTTGCTTCTCTCTTCGCTTGCGGTCAGCCTGGCGAGCCGGGGTTCACGCCGCAGGCGGCACGATGCACCGCATCGTGCAAAATCCCTGTTTCGGAGCATAATAAAAACCCGACAAAATAAGTCGGGTTTTTATGGCGGAGAAACAGGGATTTGAACCCTGGCTACGCTCCTCACGTACTACTCCCTTAGCAGGGGAGCCCCTTCGGCCTCTTGGGTATTTCTCCTTAAACCGAAAACGCGTCATAAAAGATGCTTAATTATAATAGCATACGAGTTTGCATTTGTCAAAAGCATTTCGCAAAAAAATGCTCAATATGTGATAAAGGTTGAAAAAACAATTATATTTTATCAATCGAAAGCATTTTGAAAAGGTCGTCCTCGGTGACGGTAAGGACGTTTTTCCCGCGGCGGACTGCGGACTCAATCGCCCTTTCTTCTTCTTTTGATGGGTTGCCCGCAAATATATCGGCGCGGCCGACGTGCGATTCCATAACGCCGCCCCTGTCCCGGACTTTTTCGACGATGAGCAACATCTCGCGGAAGTGATTGTCAAAGTAATTTTTAGACACCGCGACGTGTTTTCCGAACAACGATTTTTCAACCGAAGAATCCGCGATAAAGTCTTCCAGAAAGTGTTTGTATTTGTTGAAATTACTGCCGCGCATTAAATTACTTCCCGACGTACTGTTGCGGTTTATTGCACAAATAAGGCTTTCTGCGCGCGTTTTGTAAAGATAAACCGTGTTATAAGCCTTATGAACGCCCATACAGTTTGGATACTGCGCGATAAGTTTATTAAGCGACAGCCCCAGCTTTTCGCAAAAGTTTTTGGTGACGAGCATCGACACTTCGGCGTCGTCGTCGCTCTTATGCGGGACGTATTTGTTGACGTCGAGGTTCAGTTCTTCCACAAGTTTTTCGGTGCTGAACGGGTTTATGAGATTATTGTAATCCTTATGAATTGTCTGCACGTCCACAAAGTCGTAATCTATTGACGGCAGGTTGTAACGCTTGCATGCGTTGTCCAGAAACACGGTGTCGTTTTTGTGCGAAAACCCGATGACAGTCTGATCCTTATATTCGATAAGCGCTTTGATTTTTTCGTACAGCGCGGGGAAAGTCGGGCTTTTCAGAAAAACTTCTTTCGGGTACGCCATTTCGATGCCGGGGTAGGCTTCCCTGTTTTTCTTGCCCCAGGCGCCCGTATGGAAAATCGCCTCGGGGTTCATCAGAATATCGTCCTTTTCAAGTATGCGGAATTTTTCGTCGGTCAGAACGTAACCGAAACTGCACATACTTTTACCTTCGCTGCACTCTATGTCGAAAAACAAATATCTCATAACGGCGATTAGTATAACACATCTTTTGATACTTTGAAAGCAAGACCGTATATTTTTTGTAAATTTGCGGATACTTTTTTCGGAGGTATTTATGAAAAATCTGAAAAACAGCAAAACTTACGAAAATCTGGCGCGGGCGTTTGCCGGCGAATGTCAGGCTCACGTCAGATATATGTTCATCGAATACGGCGCGAGAAACGAAGGCTACGTCGCGTTGTCCGAAATCATCGACAAAGTGGTTTACGAAGAATTCAATCATGCACGCATGCTTTATTCATTCCTGCAAACCGCCGACGAAAACGTCATCAAAAACATCGATATTTCCGCGGGCTTCCCTTTCAAACAAAAATGGAATCTCCTTGACAACCTTGCATTTGCCGCGGAAGACGAAAAAAACGAGGCGGAAAGAATCTATCCCGAATTTATGGAAACCGCGAAAAAGGAAGGATTCAATGATATCGCGGGGCTTTTTGAAAACCTTATTCAGGTTGAAACCTGCCACGAAAAACTCTTTCTTGACCTGCACGAGCAGCTGAAAGATTCCAACCTTTATAAACGCCCGAAAGCGGTAAAATGGAAATGCTCGGGCTGCGGCTATGAAACAACCGCCGAATCCGCCCCGAAAGAATGTCCGCTGTGCCACGCAAAGCAAGGCGCGTTCATGCTGAAATTAAACGACGGAAATTAAATCAAATTGATAGATTTATTATCAGGAAAAATCAATTTTAATAATTGCGAAAAAAATTAGCACTCGGCTATTGACACTGCTAATTATCGGTTGTATAATGCAGGCGTAAAGAGGTGAACGATATGAAAAAATCAACTTCAATTTTATGGTTTTTGGCAAGTATTCTGATGATTGCCGCGGGTATCGTATGTTTTGCGTTGCCCGTTGACACCACGCTTACGACTCTCGCATACGTAATCGGTGCGATCGTACTCGTAATCGGCGTTGTGGAAATCGCAATGTTTTTCACGACGGTCGGACTTTTCGGCGGCGGAGCGTTTCTTGCGGACGGCATAATCACGACGATTCTCGGCATAATCATGCTTTCAAACGAAAACGTCGTCGCAGGTTTCCTGCCCTTCATTTTCGCAATGTGGTTTATTTACGAAGGCATTTCGGAATTGTCGATGGCGATTGCCGCGGGCAGACTCAGACTGCCGTACTGGTGGGTACTTCTGATAACTTCGATATTCGAAATCGTTTTCGGTATGCTGGCGTTCTTCAATCCCGTCGGCGGCGCGATATATCTCACGGTACTTCTGGGCGTGTTCCTGCTTGTACACGGCATATCGATGCTGGGCGACTGGTGCGTCGCGTTCAGGGTCAAAAACTTTTTCAGAAAGTGGATGGGCGATATGAAAACAAACGCCGACGAAATCGACGGCTGACAAACGAATATCCATTCAGGGGACGGGTTTTTCCGTCCCTTTTCTTTTGCCGAAAACTTAATTTTTTCAAAAAAATTCGCGTCGGGCGGTTAATATCCTTGCTATTATTTTAAGATATGTATATAATACAAAAATCAAACGAGAGATAATAATATGAAAAGAACAGATTTAAGAAACATTGCAATTATCGCCCACGTCGACCACGGCAAAACCACGCTGGTTGACGAAATGCTTAAACAAGGCGGCACCTTCCGCGAGAATCAGCAGGTTGAAGATCGCGTTATGGACAGCAACGCCCTTGAACGCGAACGCGGCATCACCATCCTTGCGAAAAATACCGCAATCCATTACAACGGCGTGAAAATCAACATCATCGACACCCCGGGACACGCGGACTTCGGCGGTGAGGTTGAACGCGTCCTGAAAATGGTCAGCGGCGTGCTTTTGCTTGTCGACGCCGTCGAAGGACCGATGCCCCAGACAAGGTTCGTTTTGTCAAAGGCTTTATCGCTCGGGCTTAAAATAATCATCTGCATAAACAAAATCGACCGTCCCGACGCGCGTATTCACGAGGTCGTGGAAGAAGTTCTGGGACTTTTGATTGACCTTGACGCCACCGACGAACAGCTGGACAGCCCCATCGTCTATTGCAGCGGCAGAAAAGGCACAAGCACCCTTACCGAAGGCGCGGAAGGCGAAAACCTTATCCCGCTTTTTGAAACGATTCTGAGCCATATCCCCTGCCCCGAAGGCGACGACCAAAAACCTGCAAAACTGCTGATTTCCGCAATCGACTACAACAACTACGTCGGTCGTATCGGTATCGGCCGCGTCGAACAAGGCGTCATAAGGACAAACTCCGACGTCGTCGTCAGCGACTGGCACAACCGCATTCAACCTTATAAGAGCAAAATCGCCAACCTTTATCAGATCGAAGGCTTAAAGCGCGTTCCCTGCGAATCGGCGGCGGTCGGCGACATCGTATGCGTTTCGGGCATCGAAAACATCAACATCGGCAACACCGTGTCAAGCCCCGAAAACTCCGAACCGTGCGAGTTCGTCAAAATTACCGACCCCACCGTGCAAATGACTTTCTCCGTAAACGACAGTCCCTTTGCCGGCAAGGAAGGTAAATTCGTCACCAGCCAACGCCTGAGAGAAAGGCTTTATTCGGAACTTCTGAAAGACGTTTCCCTGCGCGTCGAAGACACCGACAGCACTGACAGTTTCAAAGTATCCGGACGCGGCGAAATGCACCTTTCCATTCTTATCGAAACAATGCGCCGCGAAGGCTATGAGTTTGCGGTATCCACGCCCAAAGTCCTTTTCAAAAAGGAAGGCGACACTCTGCTTGAACCTATCGACAGGCTTGTCATCGACGTCCCCGGCGACTGCAACGGCTCGGTCATGGGCGCGGTCGGCGCACGTCGCGGCGATCTCGTACACATGCAGGCAATCGGCGACAGAATGCGCCTTGAATTCGATATTCCGTCGCGCGGACTTTTCGGCTTTAAGAGCGAACTTTTGACGCTTACCCGCGGCGAAGGCGTAATGAGCAGCATATTCCTTGAATATCAGCCGTATAAGGGTGATTTCCCCCGCCGTAAAACGGGAAGCCTTATCGCTTTTGAAACGGGCGAGGCGGTTACTTACGGATTGTTCAACGCGCAAGAAAGGGGCGTCCTTTTCGTCTCCGCAGGCGAACAAGTGTACGAAGGCGAGGTCATCGGCTATCCCCCGACGCTCGGCGATATTACCGTCAACGTCTGCAAGAAAAAACATCTGACGAACACCCGCGCGTCTGGCAGCGACGACGCGTTGCGCCTTATCCCCGTCAAAAAACTTTCCCTTGAAGAGTGTCTTGAATTCATCGCCGACGATGAGTTGTTGGAAGTCACTCCCAAGAGTTTACGCATCAGAAAACGCATCTTAAACCACGAGTTGCGTATGAAAGCGCGTTTCGCAAACGCATAATCAAAAATGGTATATCTCTTTTTCGGCATCTGCATAATCGCGGCGACTTTCTGCCTCGGCTTCCGGTCGCTCAATAAAAACTTCTGGGGGCTCGTCGCAAAATATATCGCGTCGCTATCGTTTCTGATAATCGGAATTGCCGCATTCGCAAAAAACCCCGCCTGCAACATGAACTACTTCGTTCCGCTGTTTCTCGGGCTTATCTTGTGCCATGCCGGCGACGCTTTCCTTGGCGTTAAGGAACTTACTCCGACGTACAGAAAACGCCTTATCCCCATCGGTTTATTCGCGTTCCTTCTCGGCCACGTCGCCTTTTCAACGGCGTTCAACCTGACAAGCGGTTTTTATTTCGTGACGGCAATCGTAGCGGCGGTCGCGGCAATACTAACGTTTGGCGGCTCGTACGTCTTTAAGTTTGAAATTCCGCTGTGGATGCGCATACTTATCACCCTTTACTCCTTTACGGTAACGTTTACGGCGGTGTCCGCATGTTATCTGTACGCGGTGCAAAAGACCGTCGGCGGGCTACTTGCGATGATCGGCGCGCTTTTCCTGCTGTTCAGCGACACGTGTCTGTCGTTCGTGTACTTCAAAGAATGGCGCGCAAACCGCACTTTGTCCGTTCTGGAACTCGCGACCTATTTCGCAGGACAGGCTTTAATCGCATTGTCGATAATGTATGTGTGAAAAAACAGTTGCAAATTTCAAAAAATATTATATAATATAGCAGTACGGCAAAAACCGCCGTATTACCGGGGTGTAGCGCAGATGGTAGCGCGCATGGTTCGGGACCATGAGGCCGTGGGTTCAAATCCCGTCACTCCGACCATAAAAAACACACACGCGTTGTTTGCGTTGTGTGTTTTTTATTTGCCCGCAATAAGGGATTTGAACGATGTTGTAAATTGAAATTCTTTGTGCAATTTGATTTGAACGAAAATAAAAAGACGAGCGGTCGCCCGCTCGTCCATCCTGATAATGGCATTTCAGCCAAGGACTTATTAAAGTCTTTATTAAATATATTATAGATATTTTATTAAGTCAACCATAAAACCTTATATTTTTGCAATGAAAAACCCACGGCTTGCCGTGGGCTTTATAAAGTATTTAAGATTATTGTTGCGGTTGAGGTTCGGAAGGCTGCACCATATTTCCGTATTTCACGCGGTCTGCAACCTCATACAGAAGTTTCGGGTTGTCGGACATAATGCAGTCCGCGCCGTTTTTAATGAGCGTTTCCATCTGGCTTGCCTCGTTGATTGTCCAGAACTGGCAGGCGATGCCGTACTTGTGCGCGTAATCGATGAACGACTTGCTGCCAAGGAACGGGAACAAATTCATATAAGGAATTTGCAAAACGTTGTATTTCACCGTGCCGAGGTCGCGGTTCATAAGGTAACTCAAAAAGATTTTCAGAACTTCGAGAATACCTGCGGAGCGGTTGATTTTGCCGTTGTACACGTTGGCGTTGAGATAATCGAAGTAATCGCTGATATCGCCGTTGAACGTGCCGACAACAACTTTGTCGAACATATTATACTTTTCCATAAGCGCGCAAAGTTGTTCCGCCGCGTATTTGCCGACCGAGCCTTTGTCCTTGATTTCAATGATATAGCGATATTGTTTGCCCGCATTTTCCGCCGCGACAATAACTTCTTCCAGCGTAACGACGCGTAAATCGTTTGCATCGACGCCGTCCGGCAAAGCGTTCAGGTCTTTGTAAATACGCTTATCTTCAACCTGGACGCTGCCCCTTTCGTACGGGAACCAGTATCCGAAGTTCAGCTCTTTGATTTCTGCAAGGTCTTTGTCGCGCGGCAACACGCCTTCTCTGCCCCAGACTTCGACGCTGTTTGTGGTGCGGTCAAAATTTTCGTCGTGAAGAAGGATAAGCTCGTTATCTTTCGTCAGGTGCAGGTCGAATTCCAGAATATCGACGTCGTAACCTTCGTTCATACTGTTCAGACAGGTTTTGATTGCCTGCATCGTGTTTTCGGGATCCTGTACGCCGCCTGCGCGGTGGGCCGAACGCAAAAGCCCCGTCGTGTTGTAAACTATGTACGGATTATCGTTGTTGGTTTTCGCATACGAAACGCTGTCGCCTGTCGTTGTGACGTTCCCGCCGGGCGCGGTCAATGCAAACGCCGTTACCGAAAGAGCGACGACAAGCACTGCGATAATCGAAAATGCCGTAATCTTAAATATTGACTTTTTCATAACGTTTACTCCCTTTGTATATAAGTGTTAATTGTTTTACAAATTGAATTTTTTTACCACTTCGTCTTTCATCGCGGCAAGGTCTTTTTCCGCCGAATCGAAGGAATCTTCTTTCGTGGCAAGATAGATTTTGAGTTTCGGCTCCGTACCGCTCGGGCGGACGCACATCCAGCAGTCGTTTTCAAGCGTGTAAAGCAGGACGTTGGACTTCGGCAAAGTGATTTTTTCCTTTGTTCCGTCGCATTTCGTCGTAACGCCCGTAAGGTAATCGCTGAGCGCAAGGACTTTTTTGCCCTGAACCGACGAAATATCGCTTGTGCGGATATCGTTCATAATCTTGTTCATTTTGTCCATGGCGTCGATGCCGGTGAAGCCGAACGAGAATGCCCTTTCAAGGAAATATCCGTATTCCTTATAAATCTTTTGCAGCCTGTCGTAAACGCTCGAACCTTCGTTTTCTTCAAAGCAGGCAAGCTCCGCAAAGAGCATCGAGGCGACGACGGCGTCCTTATCGCGGGCGTGCGTGCCCGACAAACAGCCGTAACTTTCCTCAAAGCCGAACATAAAAGTATATTCGTGAGTCTGTTCCCACTCTTTTATTTTTTCGCCGATGAACTTGAACCCCGTCAACACGTCGAACACGGTCGCGCCGTAATCTTTTGCGACGACGTTTGCAAGCCTTGTCGTAACGATGGTTTTGACGACGGCGGCGTTTTTCGGAAGCGTTCCTTTGTCGCGGTTGCGCCTTAATATATAATCCATAATAAGAACGCCCGTCTGGTTTCCGTTCAGAAGGACGAACTCGCCCTTGTCGTTTCGTACCGCAACACCCATTCTGTCGCAGTCGGGATCGGTGCCGATAACAACGGCGGCGTTGACCTTTTTCGCAAGCGCGACAGCCATCGACAGCGCGTCGGCTTCCTCGGGATTCGGCACGCGCACCGTCGAAAAGTCGGGATCGGGGTTGACCTGCTCGGGAACGGTAACGACCGGCATACCCATTCTTTCAAGCATTGTCGTGACGGGCATATAGCCGCTGCCGTGAATGGGGGTGTAAACGATTTTCATTTTGTCGCGCTGCGCTCTTACGGCGTCTTCGGACAACATAAGTTTTTCGATTGCCGCAAAATAACGCTCGTCCAGGGATTTCCCGATGACGGTGATATTTTCGTACGTTTTGCCGTCGGCGTTTCTTATGTCGCTTTCGGTAATTCCTATTTTTTTATACGGCGCGAAATAATCCTTTTCTTCTTCGATAAACTTCACGACGACCGCCGTGTCTTCGGGCGACATCTGCGCGCCGTCTTCGCCGTAAACCTTGTATCCGTTGTAAATTTTGGGGTTGTGCGACGCGGTAATCATAATGCCCGCAACCGCGTTCAGATTGCGGATTGCAAAACTGCAAACGGGCACGGGGCGTACGTTTTCAAAAAGGTATACGCGTATGCCGAAAGAATTCAGGACTTCCGCCGAAACAATCGCAAACTCCGTCGAAAAACGCCTTGTGTCATAGGACACCACGACGCCGCGACGCATCGCGTCTTCGCCCCTGCCGATAATATACCTTGCAAGTCCCTTCGTCGCACGGGCAACCGTGTACACGTTCATTCTGTTAATGCCTGCGCCGAGAACGCCGCGCATACCCGCCGTTCCGAATTCGAGTTCCGCCCCGAAACGGTCTTTTTGTGCGTTTAAGTCATCGGAAATCGCCGATAATTCTGCCTTTTCGTCGGCTGTCAATGCGCCTGAAACAAGCCAGTTTTTGTAGATATCTCTGTAATCCATAGCCTTTTTGCGATTTTTAATCAAGTTGTCAACAATAAAATCACCCGATGTGGATAACTTTGTGGATAACTTGCCCCTATTGATATTTTACTGCATTAGTATTATATATGATAATGGGAGTAAAGTCAAATTATCCCGCAAATTGATTTTCTTTATTGTTATCGTCCGCCGCTTTTTTGGTACCGCGCGCCACGACTTTTTGTTGCGATTTATAAAAGTCTTTCCGGATTTCCCTGCGGAACACGCATTCCCCGTTCATATATTTTTCCATTATTCCGCGGCTTATCACGCCGTCCGCCCCCTCGGCAAGCACAAGTTCCTCGCCGACGTTCATCGTGTCGTCGTCAATATATTTCACGTCCCGCGGCGCGCTTCCCGTGATTTCCGACACAAGCCGCACTTCATAGTTCAACGGGCTTCCGTATATTTCAACGTACAATTCGTCGTCTTTAACGTACGACTTGACGTATATCGGATACCTTCCGTCGTTTGCAAACTTAAAGTCGGTCATCGACGACACCATCGCGTCGAAACTTGCCGGCACGTATTTTACGGGGAGCGAGTGGCGCGATACGCCGATTATCGTCAGATCCGCATACAGCACGGCGTTGTATAAAGTCGTCGATACCTGACATACGCCCCCGCCGATGCCGCCCTGAAATTTGCCGTCTACGATGACCGGAGCTTCCAGAAATCCGTTGTCAAGTGTCCTTGCCCCGATTCTTTCGTTGAACGAAAAAACTTCGCCGGGGTTTACCGTCGCACCGTTAAGTTTTTTCGCGGCAAGCCCGACGTTCGACTTTCTTGCGTCCGAGCTTCTTTTGAACGCCGTCGAAAACTTTCCGCGAAGAAGGGTGTTTTCGCGCAAATCTTTTTCGGTGATTTCGGGATACAGTACGTCGTACGAAACGCTTACTACGCTTTGCGCGCCGATTACGTTTTTCACGACGTCTTTGATAAGTTTATCAAGATCCGCCTTGCGCCCCGTTTTCTCGGGGACGTATTCAAACGTTTTTTCACCGTCCGGGTTGAACGTTACGCGGGCGTTTTCGGGCGGCAAGTATTTTTCGTTCGCCAGGTTTTCAAGCGAGCGAAGAAGCGACGGAAAGGTTTTCAAAAGCGCGTCCTTTTCGGAATAACCTTGCCTTAAAAGCCCCGTCAGTCGCTTTTCGACGTTGAACCCGAACAGCCGCTTTAACGGCGGAATACCGTCGCCGTCGGCTGAAAAAGTTTCGTCAAAACATATCTCCGCCCCGTCCACAACGATGACTCGCATCTGCGTTTTCGGCTTTGCCGCAACACTTACCGCGCATAAAAAAAGCAGTACGACCAAAATAATTCTTACCTTTGCCATACCGCTATTATGTGTATATATTAAGTTTTTACTTTTGGATAAGGTTTTTTCGGAATATTTTTGCAATCGCATTATCTTTCAACAAGGTGTCCGTTCCCGGCGATGCGTCGCACGTCATAAACTGCGCTTTTGACCAAACAATCGTCGCAAACGACAATTATTTGTCTTTTGCTTGTTTATTCCTTTTCCCCAAAAGTACAAGTATCTTTTGGGGACCCCAATTATGCTCCTCAGAATGACATAAATAAAAACCCGCTCTAAAATGGCGGGGTTAACAGTTTACTAATACTCCCCTAAAACGGCGAGAATTTGATGAGATTGTGTTTTTCTCGGCGGGTTCTGAAAAATCCAGTGTACTTGGCGTACACGATTTTTCGGGTTCCGCCGAAAAAGCAAAATATCGCAAATTATCGCCGTTTTACAGACCGAGTTTTTTGAGAGAGCGCATGTCTACCCTAGTACAATCGTACGTCGGCGATACGTAAAGGTTCGCGTCGTGCAGGTCCGTGCCTGCGGTCGTGATGAGATTGTACTTTGCGGCAAGGCTCAAAAACCTTTTCGTATCCGTTTCGTTGAAGGTGGAATAATAACATTCAAGCCCGTCAAGGCCGTACGGCACCAGCCCCGCGACAAGAAGTTCCAACTTGTCTTTCGGGATATACACAGGGTGTGCGACAACCGCAACGCCGCCGTATTTTTTGATGAGTTTCACGCCGTCCATCGGGCGGAGTCGGTAGCCCGGAATGTACGCTTTTTTGCCGGAGCCCAAGTATTGATAAAAGGCGTCGGACACCGTTTTTGCAAGCCCTTGTTTTACCATTTCTTTGGCGACGTGGACGCGGCCGAGATTTGCGTTTTCAAAGTCGAGCGCGCTGTCGTCGAAAGGCACGTTAAGGTCGTGCAGTTTATCGACGGTCTTATTTATTCTTTGACGTCTTAAATCCTTGACGTTTTCAAGTTCCTGCACAAAATCAATGTTTTTGTAGTCAAAATTGTATCCTAAAATATGGATTTCGCAAACACTATAACACGAAAGTTCGATCCCGGGGAGCACTTTCAAGCCGTATTTTTCGCCGGCGCGGATTGCCTCGTCAATGCCCGAAACGTTGTCGTGATCGGTAAGCGACATGGCTTCGATGCCGTCGTCGCGCTGGATTTTCACGACCTCTTCCGGCGTGAACACACCGTCGCTTTTAACGCTGTGCGTATGCAAATTTACTTTCATAATTCCCCCTCGGAAAGTTCCGCCGCGATACCTTCGTCGTCGGTGGTAACCTTGTCAAGTCGTTTCTGGATATATTCGGTACGCTTGCCGGCGCGCTCGATTTCCGTCGTGACTTCGCCCAGCTTTTTCTGCGTTTTTTCAAGGATCTGACAGAAGGTTTCAAAGTCCTTTTTGAACGCGCCCAAAAGTTTGTAAATCTCGCTTGAACGCTTTTCGATCTGCACCGTCCTGAACCCCATTTGCAAGCTGTTCAGAAGCGCGGCGAGCGTCGTAGGCCCCGCAAGAATTATGCGCTGATTGTTCAGAAGTTCGTCGGAAAGCCCGCGGATTTGCATGGCTTCGGCAAACAGCCCCTCGATGGGCAGATACAGTATCGCGAAATCGGTGGTTTTCGGCACGCGGATATATTTGCTCTTTATGCTGATTGCTTCGGCGCGGAGTCTGACGGCAAGCGCCTGTTTGGCTTCCTTAATCTGCACTTCGTTTTGCGCGTCAAGGACGTGCTGATAGGTTTCGAGCGGGAATTTCGCGTCGATGGGCAGCATAACTTTGTCGCTGGTTTTCCCGGGAAGATTGATGACGAAATCCACGCGGTCGGCGTTTTCCGACTTGGTAAGCGCGACGTTTTTGTCGTATTGCTCGGGCGTCAGAAGTTGCGACAGCAAGTTATCGAGCGCCATTTCGCCCCAGGTGCCGCGCGTTTTCACGTTGGACAAAACCCTTTTAAGGTCGGACATTCCGCTTGTAAGGGTTTGCATTTCGCCAAAGCCTTTCGTGATTGCGTCGATTCTTTCGGACACCATCTGGAAAGATTTCTGAAAGCGTTGTTCCAGATTTTCGTTCAGTTTTTCGTCGACGGTCGCGCGCATTTTGTCAAGCTGCTTTTCGTTGCTTTCGTTAAGTTCTTTCAGGGAGTTTTTGAGTTCCGTCGTGAGTGTCGCAAAGCCTTCGTAAACGTTCGTCTGCAACCTTTCGGTTCGCTCTTCTTCCTTTCTTACGGTGTCAAGAATGGCGGTCTGGTTTGCGTTCAGCGCGTTTTGAATGGACGTGTTTTGAAGCCCCATCGCGCTCAGCACGTTTTCCCTGGTGGTTTGCCCGTCGCGTGCGATTTCGCCCTTGATGACGTCGACGGTCGCCTGCCCGATTTCGACGGACGAGTCGTTCTTTTTCTTTCCGCCACGAATCGTAAGCGCAAGCACCGCAATAAGAAGTACGACGGCGACGACGCCCAGAACGAGTGCGACTATACTAATTGCTTCCATAGTTTAATCCCCTTAAATATTGAAGTTGCGATTCCCGCGTGCGACAGTCTTCGTGCAGGACGGCGTGTTCCAGAATTTTACGCATCGCCCAGGCGCGCTTGTCCTCGGGAATTTTCGTGCCGACAAGGTCATTGCCGTCGACTTTCAAATCGGAATAAGCAAGCGGAGTGCCGTCGGTCAGCATCTCGCGATAAATCTTATTGATTTTTTCGGCGGACACCGACGTTGCCGACGCGTCGCCTTGGGACGCTTTTGCGTCCGCCCTTTTCAGCGCGATTATATCGTTGATAATTTCAAGGTTGTCGACAACGAACATTCTGATTTTTTTCTCGCTTGTCAGCCCGTCGATGTCGTACATGTGCGTGTCGATAAGCCGCAGAATTTTGTTCACGTCCCTGTTCGACATTTTCAGCCCGTCGCGGCCGAGAATTTTTTTGGCGATTTCCTGTCCCGTTTTGGCGTGCATATGCATATTGCCGTACTTTTGCACCGAAAGCGGTTTGCCGACGTCGTGCAGAAGCCCCGCAAGACGTAAATCGGGCGGGCAATAACACACGGTTTCGATAAGATGGTTGAACACGTCGTAAACGTGAAAGTCGGGACGTTGTTCCATACCCTTTGCGGCGGAAATGCCGGGCAGAATGTATTCGAGCGCGCCGATTTCGTCAAGCACGCGAAGTGCTTTTACTTCGCTGTCTTTCGTCCTGTCCGACGGGTATTTTCTGTCCGCGCGCAAAATTTTCAAAAATTCCTCGCGCTTTCTTTCGCCCGAAATATCTTTCAGAAGATGCACTGATTTTTTTGCGCCGTCAAGGGTTTCTTCGTCGATGTCGAAGCCGAGTTCCGCGGCGATTCTTACCATACGCAAAATACGCAGACCGTCCTCGGAAAAAACCTTTTCGGGCGATTGCGTCGTCCTTAAAACGTGCTTGTACAAATCGGGAATTCCGCCGGTGTAATCGACGTATTCCGCCGTGTCGATGCTGTAATATATGGCGTTTACCGTAAAATCGCGGCGCAGCGTGTCCTTTTCGATGTCGCGCGTGAAAATTACGTCCGACGGCGTATGCGCGCCCGAATTTACGGGATAACTGTCAATGCGGAAAGTCGTGTATTCCGCCTGAAAACGTCTGTCTTCGCGGCTCAGAATTTTGACCGTGCCCAGTTTTTTGTTGAAATCTTTTAAGAAAAATTCCGTGTTGGAAAGCGCGGTCGCAAGCTCCTGCACGGTGTATTCCGCCGCAAGGTCGACGTCGCTCACGGGAAGTTCCAATAAAGAATTCCTGACGTAACCGCCGACGATGTAAAGCGACGGCAGATAATACGACAGAATTTTCAGTTTTCTCGGAAGTTTGATATCCATTTTTTATTTGTTTTCGTAAACCCACGGCGCAAGTACGCAAACGTCTTTCAGCGCGCGGTAGTCTTCGTTGTAGTCGAGCCCGTATCCGATGACGAATTCGTTGGGAATTTCAAAAAGTTTATAGTCGGGAACAAGGTCGACCTTTCTGCGCGCGGGTTTATCGAGAAGCGTGCAGATTTTAAGCGATTCGGGCTCGCGGCTCAGAAACACCTTTTTAAGGTAATTGAGAGTGATGCCCGTGTCCACGATATCTTCGACGATGATTACGTTTTTGCCCGCAATCGGCGTCGAGCAGTCTTTGATAAACTTGACTTCGCCCGTCGAGACCGTGCCTTCGCCGTAACTCGAAACCGCGATGAAGTCAACCTGCGCGTTGACGTCGTATTCGCTGATTTCCCTGACAAGGTCGGCGAAAAACATAAACGCCCCGCGTAAAACGCAAATGAACAGAACGTCTTTGCCCTTATAGTCGTCGCCGATTTTTTTCGCGACTTCTTTCAGTCTGTTTCTGACATCTTCGTTCGTGATTAAAACCTTTTCAATTTCTTTGCCGTACATTTAATTGTCCTCCGATGTAATTTCGAAAATATATTCGGGTTTTGTGATTTCGTTGATTTTTACCTTGTCGGAAATTTCCGTGCCGACGACGATAAGTACGTCTTTACCGATTGCAACAAGGGGAATTTCGTCCCTTTCTCTTTTGGGGATTTTTTTGTCGGTGAAATAATCGCCGAGTTTTTTCGTGCCGCCTGAAAACTTTGTGAAAACGTCGCCGTCTTCACGCGTGCGGATTACCGCGCCCGCGGGTATTTTCGACAGGTCGAAAGTAAGCGTTTTTACGCCGTCCTTGCTTTTCGCGGTTTTGTCGATTATCACGGTTTTGTCCAAAAACGCGACTTTACCCGTCGCAAACGGCGTTGTAAAGGCTTGTTTCTGCTTGGATTTTGAAAAAACGATCTTGTCGTATTCTTTCGTGACGACGACGCCGTAAGGCATATCGACGCTTGCGCCGTTTTCTTTTTGTAACAAATCGAGAATGATGAGGACGTGCTTTTCTTCCACGTCCTTTTCAACGCCGAGCGCCGAAAACGCATTCCTTATCGCACGCTTCAAAAGGAAAACGGGCGGGTTTTTCACGTCGATTCCGACGCTATCCTTCGAGATTTCAAGGGGCAGATCGAGCGTACTTAAAAACTCTTCCGTGTCGGCGGCAATACGCGAAAGTCTGTTGAGGCTTCCCGTCGCGTCGCCGGCGCGGTTCAGAAGTGGCATAATTTCATTGCGTATTAAATTTCGGGTTTTGTCGTTTTCGAAATTGCTTTCGTCCACGACGTACGGCACGTCGTATTTTTTTTGGAAGTCGAGTATTTCTTCCTTCGACACGTCAAGGAGCGGACGGACGTATCCGCGCGTTTCCTTTTGCATGCCCGAAAGCCCTTTTATGCCCGTGCCGCGGATTATACGCATCAATACCGTTTCCGCCTGATCGTCCTCGTGATGAGCGAGAAATACCTTGTCACAATCGCCGTCGATAAGCAGTTTTTGGAAAACGCCGTACCTTAAAACCCTTGCGGCTTCTTCTTCCGTCTCGCCAAACTCTTTCGCGCGGCGCAATGAATCAACCTTGAACGTGCGGCACTCTATGCCGTGCGAACGTGCGAAATCCGCAACGAATCTGCTGTCGTTTTCGGACGACTGCCCCCTTATTCCGTGTTCGATATTAACAATAAAAAATGAAAAATCCGTCGATTTTTTCGCTTCGATAAGAGCGCGCAAAAGCACCATCGAGTCAACTCCCCCGCTGACGCCGACGGCAATTCTTTGATTTTTCGCTGCCTCCGAAACGTTTTGGATAATCCTTTCTTTCACGAATAAAATTATACTATCATCCGCGTTAAAAAACAATAATTTTATTAAATATATATTATTAAATGCGCGAAAAGATTTTGACCGTCAAAACCGTCGCGTCGTCGCTTGCCCCGTTTTTCACGGCCGCATCGAGTATTTTCGACGACAAAACTTCGGGATTTATCCGCCTTTCTTCGTCAAGAATTTCCGCGATTTCGCCGCCTGTCGTAACGTCGGTAACGCCGTCGGACAGCAACACCGCAACGTCGTTTTCGGACAATACGCGACGGGTGACGAAAGGCTGCACGTTTTCGACCACGCCCATCGGGAGCGCGTTTCCTTCAATAATTTCCGGCTCGTCACCGTTTTTAATCACCGTGAAAGTCGCGCCGAGTTTAATGAAGTTTACCGCGCCCGTGTTAAGGTTCAGCACCATAATATCGACCGCGCTGAACCCGTCGCCCGTGGCGTGCCGCGTCAGTATTTTGTTGGACACTTCCATCACGACATCTTCCGAAAACCCCGCTTCAAAGAAGTTTTCGATTGTCTTAACTGCTCTTTCTGACAAATCGTTTGCATTTTTGCCGCTGCCCATTCCGTCGCCGACGGCAAACAAAACGCGGTTTTTCGACATGCGCTTGACAAGTATCACGTCGCCTGAAACGTCGTTGCCCCTGCGGCTTTTTCCCGCACTGCCGTAAACGAAATCGTATCGCGGCGCGGGCGACAACACTATCCCCGCGTATCCATCGGTCGCGTCGCTTTCGTGCGTTTTTTTAAGGCGCACTTTCATAATGCGCGACACTTCTTCGACAATCGCTTTTTTGTCGGCGTCTTCTTTTTTGACGACAAGCGTTACGTCAACGTCGGATTGCTCGCCGCACACCAGAACTTCTTTGCAATCGACGCCGCGCCTTGTGAGTTCGTCGGAAATTCGTCTTTCCCTTCGCCCGTCGAAAGACAGCGGCCGCTTAAACTCGTCCCCAAGGTTGTCAAGGACTTCCGCGACGCCGCCCATTTCCGCGGCAAGGAGAGCGCGGTTTTTGTCGGCTTCTTCCGCCTGTTCGCCCGCGCACTCGATTTTAATAAGTCGATCGTTCACCGCGCCGATAAGTCCGTTGAGTTTTTTGCATCTGCTTGTAATAAACGGCGGCATATCGATTATCGTGGCTTTGCCCTTTTTCATCGACGTTTCCACGACGCCGTTAAGTATTACGCCGGTATCTCCGCCAAGCGAGCGGAAACAGTTGTTCGCGTTCTCGCATCTTCCGCAAAAATTCGACGCGACGTCGTATGCGACCGCTTCCGGGGATACTTCGGTTTTCCCGCCCGACTCCGCCGACAAAAGGTTTTTCATATCCTCAAAAACACCGGCAAGCGAATACAGCCGTATCGACGTTTCCCGACGGTTTTTGTTAACGACGGATTTCCCGACCGCCGTGTAACTTATTCCCGACGACGACAACATAGTTTTGTATTTTCTTGGGACAAGTACGTATGAAAACGCGCCGACGAATATCGAGATCGCGTTGACGTAACCGTATCCCGAAAACGTGTCGAGAAAGAAAAGCGAGAAAGTGAACGCGACGGTCAGTGCGAACGCGCACGCCGCCTCGGGCAGATTTTTGAACGCGGCGGCAACGCCTGCGGTAATCATTATCACGGCGAAAACGCCCGAAGAACCCCCTTGAAGGCTTGCCCCGAGAGCAACCGAAAGCCCCGTAACGAGCGCGCCCTGAACGCCTTGAAACGCATACGCCGAAAGCATCAGACAAAACGCGAAAAACGGATATAGCAGGTTGAAATTCCTAATTTTTATCGTAAATAACGACAGCGAAAGCATTCCGACTGCGACGATAAGCGATATCCTTTCGTCGACGGTCAGACGATACCGAAGTCCCCTGACGGCGACGGCGTTCAGCGCGGTCATCAGCACGTAAGCCGCGACAAGCGTTATCACCGACGACAAAATCGGCGCGTATATTTCGCCGTTTACCATAGAAAACGCAACGCGCGGCACGCTCGACAAAAGCGTAACGATAAGCGCGGTCGTCCTGTGCATCGGACGGTTTAATTTGTGATATACGAAATACGCCGCGATAAACAGCACCGCGGGCGTTACCGCGACGACAAGCCCGACGTACGAGAAATCTTTCAGTAAACACGCCGCAAGATACATCGGTGCAAGCAATATAACGTTCCGCCGTGAAAACACCAGCGCGGAAAACACCGCAAGTCCGAGCGGTCGCAGTCCGCCCGCGGCTTCCGCGTTTTCAAAAAGCAACAAAATTACAAGGTCGCAAAAATATCTTATAATATCGTTGCGCCTAAGCGAAATCCTTTTCATATTAAAAACGCTACACCGTCCCGCGCGCAAAAAAATTCCGGCGCACGAAAATATACGTCGGAATTAACTTAAAAATATCGAGTTTTGTCGGATTAAAGTTTCTTTGCGGAAACAAGTTTTTTCGCGTCTTTTTTGGCGACAAGGATAACCCGACCGACCATCGACTGCGTTTTCACGACGCCTATGTCGCGGCTGTCCTGCGAAACCGCACGATTGTCGCCCAGCACAAACATTTCGCCGTCGCCCACCGTCCACTCGTCGGTAACGCTGCGCGGAAACGTGTTGCCGAGGGCGTAACTTTCGTCAAGTTCTTTCCCGTTCAGATAAACTTTCCCGTCCGAAATTCTTACGGTATCACCGGAAACGCCGATGACGCGTTTTATCCATTGTTCGGTTTTTCCTCCGCTTTCGTGCATGAAGACGACGATGTCACCGCGGCGCGCTTTTTTGGTTCTCAGAAGAAGAGCCTTATCGCCAAGCGTGTCCTGCCGTCCGAAAAACAGAACGTCGAACGCGGTATCCTGTCGTATGACGTCGAAGTGCGAGGAATTGTATTCGGCGTCGTCATACAGCCCGACGCTTTTCCCGCCGTACAAAGTATCGTCCATGCTCCTGCCCGAAATCCGTGTTACGTCAAACGCCGCGCCACTGATAATGCTTGCGGCGATAATGGCGCATATTATCACAATCAGGACTTGCGCTGTCGATTTTGTGCGATTAAGTTGTTTTTTTGCGATATTGTCTTCCATCAAATCCACAGAATGTTGTTGAACAAAACGTTTTCGGCGTCCTTGATTTTCATAATTTTTACAAGTCGCCAATCTTTCAGTGTTTTCCTGTCGGCGGTTTTGAAATCGGAAATTTCAAGGTTGAAACGCTGCCACTTCTTGCTTTTTTCAAGATGCAGCACCGAGGTGTATTTCGTGACGGTATTCTCCGCCGTGTACATAACGATACGGACGTTGCGCTTTTCTTCCGAATACGCTTCCAGCTGCAATATGTAGTCCTCGTTGCGTATCGACGACGTTTCCGGCGGCTTCACGTCGTAGGTGCAAAGTCTGCCTTCGGTTGTCGTGAACCCTTTGAGCCCGAGCGGCCCCGTTTTGATTTTCAACACGTCGTTGTCGACGACGGGGCTGAAATCTTCAACCGAAAACGGCACGGTCGTCATCTCGTTGTTGTAAAGGATTCTTTCCGTCGTTTTTGCGTCCTCGTCGTAATCGTTAAGGGACACTTTCGTAAGGTCCATCATCAATTCCTGAGTCGAAAGCACGATCCCGTTTTTGAGCGTAACGTTTGCAAATACAAACAAAATTTTGTTTTCTTCGGCGGGGTGCAACTCGCACAATACTTCTTCGTTATTAAGCAGCACGGGCTTTTCGCACTGTTCCCATCGTCTGAACGCGGGGGTGATTTCGTCGGTGGAATAATAAACTTCGGTTTTCGCCATATCGCCAATGTCTGTCACGCTTGCGTAAAGCCTGCCGTCGCTGACGTACGTCTTGATTCCGGGGCGAGGCAACGTTTCTTCAGTGCCTGCAACAACGCTTTTTACAAATTCTACCGCGCCCGTGAAATTCTGCAAAGAAATGCTCACGTTCGTGCCGACCGAAAACGACGAAAACTTTTTATTGTGCGGAATAAGGTTGAACAAATCGGACAGTCTGTCGATATCCGCATAAGAACTGTTCGTGCCGAGCACGCAATATACGGGACAGGTCAGCATGCGCGCGTAAGCCTGCGTCGACATACCGGCAAGATAACATTCCCACTCGTCCGAAAACTGCGTGGTGGGATTGGAATCGTATTTCGGCTTGTTGAAAAACTCCGTAAATCCGTCGGCGCCCACGGGGATAACGCACGAAACGCGCCCGTCGATGCCCGCGACTTTCCAGGCAAGTTGCCCGCCTTCGAGATTGCCGATCAGGAAAAAGTTGTTTTTGTCGACGTTGCTTTCTTCAAATGCGAGCGTTATCGCGCGGCGCACAACCTTCATCCACACAAACCAGGGCGACATATCCGCCCGGCACGGGCTGTATGCAAGTTCCTTATTCTCGGAAAAATTGCAGTACGAAAGGCTTTCGGGATATTCGGTAAAAACCTTTTTCTTGGGCGATCTTCCGGCAAAATCGACCGTGATGATATTGAACCCGGCGTCGACAATCAGATCAAAAAACGCCGTGCGCTTTATCGACGACTCCCCGCTCGGGAGATATAAAAACGTCGGCGCGACCTTGTTTTTTTGCACAACAATGTTCGCATACGCGCGAATTTTCCCGTCGGCAACCGTTTCCGCGGTGAAAGACACTTCTTTCGAAACGTATTTTTCGTTGTTTTTCACGCCGTTTACGACAACGTCCAGCGGCTCGGTCATGGGATTGTAACCTTGCCAGAGCGTCATCGGCGTCATTAACTTATATTCCATATCTGCTATTATACATTTTATTTGCGCTTATTGCAAGCAATCTTAAAAAATCGTCGTCTTTCACAAATCGCGCCCCTTTTGCATAAAATTTATCGGAGGTGCGACGATGGACGACTTTGCTTTCCCCGACGAAGAAAACCTGCTTAAAATGCAGAAAGAATACGAAAAAGTATTGGGCGGAAAAAACGTTGTTTCGTCGCTTTCGATGTCGAAAAACGGCGGCTGTCGGAACAACTATTTTTTGACGACGCTGATTTTGGCGTTGACGATAAGTCGGATTCTGTTCAGATAATCGCCGCTTGGGGACTCGTTTTTGAAATCCTTGAAACTTTTTTCGTATAACTTATCGAAAAGTTCATAAACGTCGACGCCGCGCGCTTTGCACTTCTCAAACGTCGCGACAATCTTTTTTTCGACGACTTCTTTCATCGCGGCGACGATTTTTTCGGTCAAACATTCCGGAATCTCGTCAACGGAAAAATATTTTCCTAGCCCGTCTTTTTCCGAAATACGGGCTTTTATTTCGATGTCGGCAAAGACGCTCGGCACGCCGCCGTTTACTTCCGTTTTGTATTTCGTTTTTTTGCTTGTTATCTGCAACCCGAAAATCTCGCCGTCGACGCTCACCGTTTCGCCACCCTTTTTAAGGTCGTACTTCATATAATTTATCGCGACGGTGTCGTCCTTTTCAAGAAGCATCGCGCTTTTTCCGTTTATGAACAGCGCAAGTTTCGAGTAGTCGTATTCGTAAACGTCCCCGCTTTCGCCCGAGCCTTTATCGACGTCGTTTTTGTCAATCTTTTTTGCGGATATGCTGACGACGTTCGCCACCCCCGTCCGTGACAGATACCCGTTGAAAAAGTCCTTTACGTTCGTTGAAATTATCGACGCGTCGTCGGTTGCGGAATGCAAGGTCTTTTGCATTTGAAGCGCGCTGAGAGTCGTCATAACGGGCTTTGTTTTCAAAAGTTCTGCCGCGCTGTTTTCGGCAACGGCGATTATCGCAAGTTCCGGCACGGAAAAGGTTTGCACAAGGTAATTCACGCTCGGAAAAGTTTGTTCCGTTAAAAACATATTTCCCAAAACAATAAGATTACACTGACTTAACGACACTTTTAACCCCGTTTTTTGCGAAATCTCGCCGATTGCGGCATCAAGCGTTTTCCCTGTTCCGGTAACCAAGGCAAAGCCGTCCGACTCGCCTTGTCCGCCGCCGCTTTGCGATTTCGGATTGATTATTTCGCAGGATACGGCGTATCCTTTTTCCGTCTTGTCGATGCCGAGTCCCACAACGATTGCCCGCTCCGACAACGCGGTTTCGGGCACGGCGCGCAGATAACAAAGCGCGACGGCAAAAACGATAAGGAATGCGATTATCGCCTTCTTATGATTCCGACTCACCTACAGCCTCCTTCGCCGGCGCGATTTTTGCCGACTTTCTTTTTCTGACCTCCGCATAAACGATAAGCGCGACGGGCAGGACATAGTTTGTCGCGGCAACGTACCACCTTGCGCCGCCCGTCACGAAATCAAGCATGTTTCTTATATCCTTTTTCAATATCGTCATTGCGCCGACGCCGATAACCGTAAGGACGATGACGATATTCTTTTTTCCTTTGAAAAGGCTTTTGAGCGCCTCTCCCGACGCCCAAAGATACGTCGAAATATAAATGACCGCAAGCATGAGCCACACGATTAGGCCCGTCCAGTCAAGCCTGCCCAAAACGTCCGAAAACTGATTGAACCCCGCGACTTTCACGACAAGGTTGACGACGTATTCGCTTGCGTTTCCGTAAATCGCGTTCATCAGCACGAATCCGATTATCACGAATCCCGCCGACAACCCGTACATCAACGATGTCGGATTCCGCCTTGACGGCTTAATGCTTAAAAACAATAAGGGCGCCGCATCGCCGAACCACATGAAAAACTTGTCGCCACGTTTTAACACGTCCGAAATTTCCCCGTCGATAAACGGCAGGTTTTCGGAAATATCGAGATACACTTTCAGAAAAACGAAATTCAGCGTGAATACAGTGAAAATAAGAAACGACGATATTTCCGCCGTGCGACCTATCGTTCTTATGCCCTTTGCCGCGACGTACCCCGTCGTAACGAGAAGCGCGATGACAACGCTGCCCGTGCCGATATTTTCAAAAAGGGATTCCGTCGTAAACGCCGTCGTTCCCGCCGTCGCCATAAACGTTTTCATAAAAAAGTTGACGAAAAGCATTGCCCCCGCGACCTTGTAAAACACGGTGTCTTGTATCGCTTCCTTTCCGCCCGTTGCGACGAATTTATATACGACGAAAAATTGAGCAGCGTCCAGAAGAAGATACAGTAAAAGCACGAAGAGATCGTTCGTGCCCACCGCCTGTCGCATAAGCGGCGGCAACCTCGACACCCGAAAAGTCAGACACGTCACGAACGCAAGTAGCGCGAATTGCCTTGTATAAACTAAATTCCGATTATCTGTCACGGCGAATTCTCCTTCTGTTTTTCGTCGGCACGGAATACGGCCGCTTTTCAAACGACAACAGGTTTTCCTTTGCGACGGCGTCCTTGAAATCGGCGGTTATCATCGGCGCGAACGGCGCAAGATAAGGCGAGCCGAAACTGTCCAGCCCGCACAAATACGCGATAAGCCCCATCGAAAATACGACGATGCCGAAAAGCCCCAGAATACTTCCCGTAATCAGCCCCGCTAGCCGCAAAATGCTGAAAGCGTCCACAAGGTCGGGCACGCAGTTTATGCCGATTGCCGAAATCGCAATCACCAGCACCGTCGGACTGCTTAAAAGTCCGGCGTTTACCGCCGTTTCGCCGAGAACGATTGCCCCGACGATTGAAAGCGCGGTGCCGACGTATCGCGGCATACGGATGCTTGCCTGATTCAGCACCTCGAAAAGCGCAAGGACAAACAACATTTCCATCGGCGGCGTGAAGGGTATTCCCGACACACTGTTAAGCAGGGATATGAGAAATTTCAGCGGCATCAGTTGATAATGATATTCCTGAAACGCGACGTAAAGCCCCGGCAGTAACACCGCCAAGAACGCGCCGATAATCCTGATTATTCTGAGCATCGTGGCGCGCTTGTTCTGGACGTAATAATCGTATCCGTCCTGAAAACTTTCCAGCAAAACGTAAGGATAAGTTATGACGACGGGCGTGCCGTCGATGAAAAGCGCAACCCGTCCTTCCAGAATTTTTGCGCTGACAATGTCGGGTTTTTCGGTCATTCCCGACTGATTGAAAATGCTGCCCGCATGCTCGCAGACAAACCGCGACACGTATTCCGCGCCGATTATGCCGTCGATGTTTATGGATTTGATTTTTTCGGATATTTGCAAAACAACGTCTTTATCGACAATATCGTCAATGTAAACCATCATAACTGTTGTATTTCCGTATTTTCCGACGGTGAATTTTTTCACTTTCAGTCGCGGCGATTTTATGCGACGTCTGACCAGCGACACGTTTGTTTTGATTTCTTCGGTGAATCCTTCGCGCGGGCCTTTGATTACGGTTTCGGTGGGCGGCTCCGCAACGGCACGGTGCGGGTAGTTCCGAAGCGAGATTTCGTAAAGTTTCTCCGCCCCGTCAAGCGCAAGCACCAGATCGCCGTTTGCGACGGTTTGTCCCGCCGCGGTTTCTTCGATTTCCTTGATTTCTTCGCCATAGGGAAGTTTCTTTACGTCTGCAATACCAACCCCTGCCCACTTCATTGAAAGCAAGGGTTTCACAACGCTTTGTTCCAGCAGTAATTTGTCGCTCATTCCGTCGACGTAAAGCAACGCGCCCGCCGCGCCGTCTGCCGAAAAATCGCGCGCGATAAAGTCGTCGGACGATACGTCGGCTTTCAGTTTTTCGATTACGTCTGCGCTCCTGATCATAATATCGTATTTTTGCCTTAATCCGAAATATAAAACCCGCGCAATAAAAAAACCGTCTTCCGACGGCTTGAAAATTTTCGTTTTTTATTTTTATTCTTCTTTTATTACCGATATGCTTACGACGCCGCTTCTTAAAACGGACACGCCGTCTTCTTTCATCACGACAAGCCCGAAGTCGTCGTCGATATCGAGAACGCGCGCCTTATACGTGCCGAATAAATCCCGGACATTTACGTCCTTCCCCGTGAGATACGATTTCTCGCGGAAGGTTTTCAGGGCGGACTTTTTGTCAAAGTTTTCATATTCGTCCCGAAGGTTTTTTACAAGCGCGCCGATATATTCCGCACGTTTGTCGGTCAAAAGATTCAACGAGCCCGCGACGCCTTTTATGTCGTCGGGGAAACCGTCGTCGGGATCTTGCAGGTTCGTGCCGATGCCGATGACTTCGCCGATGACGCTTTCGGATATTACCCTTTCCGCCAGAATCCCTGCAACCTTTTTATCGAAAAGATATACGTCGTTCACCCACTTGATAAAGGCGGGACTGCCCGAAAACTCCTCAACGGTGCGGGCGGTCGCAAGCGCGGCGATTATCGTGACGTACAGTTTTTTGTCGTCAGACGCGTGCAGAGCGACGCTGACGTACGCCCCCGTTTCGTCGGGCGAATAAAAAGATTTTCCGCTGCGCCCTTTGCCCTTCGTCTGTCTTTCGGCAACGACCGTTGCAAAGTCGCGGCAACCGTTTTTCAGCATCTCTTTCGCGACGTCGTTGGTGCTTTCGGTTTCTTTCAGGACGACGGCGCGGCTTACCCCTGCCATCGCAAGCGAAAACGACGTCTTGTCGCAAAACGACGGCTTTCTATTTTTCATTTTCCGCATTTTTCGTCAGCAATTTTTGCCGGCGTTTCCTTTCGATATATACAAGCGAGTACGGACGAAGCTTTGCGCTTTCGACGCTCTTTTCGATTGCAAGCGTGATGATGAACAGGAAAAGCAGCCCGTTGGGCGTGTAATAAAACACGTCGACCATGCCGTACAGCCAGAACACCGTATATCCGAAAAGCATAAACCACTTTTCAAGGCTGACGTTCGTAAGGAACGCGCGAAGTCTCGAAACTTCCAGATTTACCCACGCCAAAAAGCCGACGATGCCCGTTGCGGCAAGCGCCTGGAAAAACGTGGAATGATACCAATACGGCGTATATCCGTCGGATTTTCCGCCGTTGTGTCCGCCGAGATAGTAATCGAACCCGGTGCCGAAAATCGGATTTGCCTTGAAATTCTTCCAGGCGTCTTTCCACAGCGGAATACGTCCGTTTTCGTCCAGGGCTTTTCCCATAAATATGCCCAGCGAGTCGTAAATGACGTCGGCTTTCGCCATCAGAACGACGGTCGTTACCGCCATCAGCACGCCCGTCGTGATTATCATTCTGCCGCGGAATTCGCTTTTGTAAATCGCAAGGCCGAACGACGCGACAAGTCCGAACGCGCCGAAAAGTATCGCGCCACGGCTTGCCGACGCAAATATGAAAAAGTATTGCACGACGGCATAAATCAGATACAACGGCGAATATTTTCCGTTTTTCACGGCGAAATACAACGTCGCGGGCGTCATCATCGCCAGGATTATGCTGTAATTGTTCGGGCCGCCCCAGCCGAGTTCCACGTCTTTATGCACAAATCCGTCGATAACCGCCTTGAAGCCTCCGCCGCGCATCGCATAATATACGATAAGTTGCAGCACGATGACGACGCTTGACGCAAACATCAGAAATAAAAGGTGATTCAATACCCTTTTGCCGTCTTCGCCTCCCGATATCGTCGCCGAGAAAAAGACGTAACACAGCGCCAGCATCACGCACAACGCGCCGACAACCGTCGCATATAAGCCGTGCTCGGAAAAGTTCAAATACCTTTCGCCCCTTGCAATCCCCGACAGCATCGCCGTCGCGCAGAACGCAAGTATGGCAACCGTCGTCGCCGTTACCGTTTTATAACTCATAAAGCGGAAATTCGGGCGGAATCGCACAACGTTTACGACAATACCAACAACTATGAAAAGCACCGCCGCGATAAGCCCCGCCATGCCTTGAAGTTTGTGTCGGTTTGCTCCCAGTATGAACAGGAACGTCCAAAGTATCGTCGTTACCGGCAACGTGTCGCGACATAAACATAAGATTATCCCCGCAAGCACCGCCGCGATTATAAAGCCCGCAACCCAGCCACCGGTAATCCAGCATATGAATACGATTGCAAGCCATACCCAGACGAATTCCTTCGATTCAAAAATCTTTGCAGCATTTTCTTCCCTGAAAAACGATTTGATTTTATCCATGTTGTCTCTCTTTTGTGTTTTTAACAATATATCTATTATAACATATCAACCGATTAAGTCAAGGTTACGCCGCGGCAGAAAAAATCCCGACGCCGAAAAGGAAATAACGGAATTTTTTTCAAAATAAACCGCGAAAATCGTTGACAAGTCGGGTTTTGTATTATAGAATAATCGTGCTATCAAGGTAGCAACAATATTCCTCCTTAGCTCAGCGGTAGAGCATTCGGCTGTTAACCGAAGGGTCGTCTGTTCGAACCAGACAGGGGGAGCCAAAAAAACTGACTGCATTTTGCGGTCAGTTTTTTTATACTGCACCGGTGGGGTTCGGACAGACGACACGCCGCAGCATTTTTGTGCAACAAAAAGCGCACGAAGGGGTTGCCGCGTTAAGAAACAGCACAGTGCGCTGTTTTATAGCGATAGCAACGGGCATTTGCCCCGAGAGTTCGAACCGGACAATTATAACAAACAATCTTTTATTTGCAACAGCGCACATGCTGTGCTATACTTTGCTTATTCGCAAAGGAGAATAGCCTTATGTTTTATATCATAATCGGTATTATCGCATTTGTATGTTTATGCATTTGTGTTACTGCTTTTGTTTGTTCTCGTATTAAAAAACAATATCGTCAATTTGTCCTTAAAAACAGCATTTCCTTAAAACATCTTGATGAATTAAATAAAGAAAATTGTTTTTTTGATATAATAAATTTAGATGAACAACATATCTATGACAATGAAAAAATGTATGATACCATCAATTGCAGTGATTACCTAATATATCAATTACAATTTAAACAACGCGAGGCTTTAAACCAAATCGCCAACGCGGATACCAACAGGAAAAAATATGAGGATTATTGTGAAAATGTTCTTCAAATACAAAAGTTTGGTGATTTTTCCCAGCCGATTGATAAATATAACAAAAAACGTTTGTTAGCCTGCGAAGAAAAAATATTTAATCAAAACAAATTACACCCGCAAACCAGCTTTTCGATTAAAGTTGTATTGAGTCGCTCAGACATTAACGGTAGAGTTTTTGAAAGAAAAAGCGAGTCCTTCGATTCAAATCAAATAAAACAATTTATCAAAAAACTCAATAACAAAAACGGCAATTTTTATAATGACAAAACCATATGGGATTCCATATGTAAAGTTGAAAGAGGCAAAGTATCAAATAAGATGAGATTTTCGATTTATAAACGGGATGGCTACCGGTGTCGCATGTGTGGCAAAAGCGGCAACTTTGTTGATTTAGAGATAGATCACATTAAACCAATTGCCAAAGGTGGTAAAAGCACATATGACAATCTTCAAACATTGTGCCATAATTGTAATCAAAAGAAAGGGGACTCTTATTAATTATTGCAACTGATGTTACAAGTTTTTACTACGAGACATAGGATATTTTTCATCCCAATACAATTAAAATTTCACACGAAAAAGCTTTTTGCACTCTCAAAAATCAAACTCAAACGAAAAGAGCTATCCTTCCAACAACAAAAATATAAAATCCCTATGAATTCAGTTGTAATTAACTGATTGTTTTGTTATAATTATCAATACTTTACAAGACAAAACAGGTGTGTAAAATGGCAATTGAGAAAGTAAGAGCATATTTTGAACAATTCGGAATCGCCGATAGAATCAAGGAATTTCACGAGTCGAGCGCAACCGTCGAGCTTGCCGCGCACGCCCTTTGTACAGAGCCGTGCCGCATTGCGAAAACGTTGTCCTTTATGCTGGGCGACAAAGCGATTTTAATCGTTACGGCGGGCGACGCAAAAATCGACAATCACAAATATAAGTCCTTCTTCGGCGCGAAAGCCAAAATGCTGAAACCCGAGGAAGTGAACGACCTTATCGGACACGGTATCGGCGGCGTTTGCCCTTTCGGTATCAACGACGGCGTCACGGTATACCTTGACGAATCGCTGAAAAGATTTAAGACGGTTTTCCCCGCCTGCGGCAGCAGTAACAGCGCAATCGAACTCACGATTCCCGAACTTGAAAAGTACTCAAACTTTGTCGAGTGGATTGACGTTTGCAAGATATAAATTTCCGAAAACACAAAAACGACTCGCAATAGCGAGTCTTTTTTATAACTTTTTTTATGCCAGCCCGCAGGGGTTCAGTTGCAAGGCAACGCGTGCGATAGCACGCAGAATCCCTTGTGCAAATTAAAAAGACTCACGATTTCGTGAGTCTTTTTGGTGTACCATAAGGGATTCGAACCCCTGGCCTTTTGGTCCGTAGCCAAACGCTCTATCCAGCTGAGCTAATGGTACTTACTTTTTAAGCAATGGTAATTATAAGCGGTTATTTTTGATTTGTCAAATCTTTTTGCTTTATTTCAAAAATAATAACGCCTTTCGTTTTTTAATCAAATCTCGGAACAATTCTTTACGGGCGTTCGTTATTGACTTTTTGCATAGTTAAGTCTATACTTTATAACATAATGGAAAAGATCAAGTCATGGCACAGGCTGGACAACTCCGGAAAGATATATCCGTTCAACCTGAAAAGCAACATACAAAACCTGTTCAGAATATCGGCGATTATGCGCGACGACGTCGATCCCGCCGTGCTTCAAACCGCCCTGCAAAACTCGATAAAGCGATATCCGTATTTCAACGTATGTTTGCGTCGCGGGATTTTCTGGCACTATTTGGAAGAACTTGACGGAAAGCCCGAGGTCGTGCCCGATTCCGACTACTTAATCAAAGACATCGACAGCATCGAAACGTACGGATATAATTTCCGCGTGTCCTATTTCAACAACAAAATCTCAATCGACTGTTTCCACGCCCTTTGCGACGGAAACGGCTGCATGGAATTTTTCAAAACGATACTTTTCGAATACGTCCGTCTTTCAGGCGCCGACGTGGATCCCGAGGGCAAAATCAGGTTGCCCGAAAGCGAGCCTTTGCCCGCCGAAGCGGAAGACGGATTTTTGAAATACGCGCAAAAAGTGAGCATTTTCCACCTTAAAGGCGTGAAAGACCTGCAGGGCAGCAAAGCGTACACTTTCCCCGACGCCAGATTCGACTTCAAGGGAAGCGGCGTTATCGAGGGAACCGTCGACACGGCGAAACTCCTTGAACGCGCGCACGCATATCACACAACCGTTACGGCGTATTCGGCTGCCGTTCTCATAAACGCGATTTACAAGGCAAAAATCACAAAGCCCGACGGAAATCCGCCCATCGTGCTTTTCGTGCCGATAAATCTCAGAAAGCCTTTCCCGAGCCGCACTTTGCTGAACTTCTCGTTGTTCTCACGCGTGGGCGTCGACGTCAACGACGCGCCGTCGTTTGAGGAAATAATTAAGCGCGTCGAAACCCGCCTGAAAAAAGACACCGAAAAAGAAGTTTTGCAAAACAAAATCAACGTGACCGCAAAAACGGAACGTCTGTTTTTGTTCCGCATACTTCCCCTGCCCATAAAACAATTTATTTTCAAGGCGTCGGGGCTTTTCTTCGGAAACAGCAAAAAAACGATGACGTTTTCAAACATGGGCGTCGTGCAGATTCCCGACGGAATGAAAACCAAGGTCGATCAAATATCCATCATGGCGTCAACGGCAAAAACATCGCCGCGCGCGCTGACAAGCGTATCCGCACTCGACAAAACCACCTTTACTTTTGCAAGAAAACTCGTCGACACGTCTGTCGAAAAGGAATTTTTCCGTTTCCTTGCGGGCGAAGGTATGGACGTTACCGTGCGAAGTAACTATTGGGAGGAATAACGATGTATTGTAAAAATTGCGGCGTTCACGTCGACGGTATTTACGACGTCTGCCCCCTGTGCAAATCCCCGCTCGAAGGCGAGCCTGCGGAGCGCCCGTTGTATCCCGAAAAGCATATAAGAAAAAGCGGACACCCGGTAACGTTTTCAAGCGTATACCTTATCGTCGCGCTTTCAATAAACGTAATCTGCATTGCCGTCAACCTTACCGTTGCAAAAAAGTATCTTTGGTGCGTTTTTGCACTAATCCTTACTTTATACGGCTATTTTACACTTAAAACCACCGTTTTTTACAAAGGGCCGAACGGCGCAAAGGTGTTTTCGCAAACGCTGATGCTGTCCGTCATATTCATTACGGCGCAGTATATTTTCAAAACGAAAGAGTGGTGCTTTGCCTATGCGATGCCCATAACCGTCATATCGTCGCTTGCCCTGCACCTTGTTTTTGTCGGGGCTTTCCGCAAAAGAAAAGGCAAGTCGTTTTTCAGATATATGTGGATGACGTGTCTTCTTGGAATCGTTCCGGCAGCGGCAGTCATGGCGGGCGCGTGCACCGAAATAATTCTTCCGATGGTGGCGTTCGGGATATCCATGATAACGCTTATTTTCCTTGTCGCGTTCACGGGGCGCACGATATACAACGAAATCAAAAAGAAAACCCACATTTAATCAATACCGATAAGGATATAAAATAAGGACGGCATCTCGTTTGAAGTTGCCGTCCTTTTTTATGGATATTTATTTTTTCAGAAGCTTTATCCTTTCGTACAGTTCGTTTTCCAACGCCTCGATTCCCTCGCCCGTTTTTGCGCTGACCTTAAAAACCCGCGCGTTTTTATTGAGCTTTCCGACGCGTTCTTCAAACTTTTTCATATCGAAGTCGAACGCTTCGAGTGTATCGATTTTCGTGACAACAACCACGTCGCACTTTTCAAACATAAGCGGGTATTTCAGCGGCTTATCGTCGCCTTCGGGCACGGACAAAAGCATCATATTAAGGTGTGCGCCCGTGTCGAATTCCGCCGGACACACAAGGTTTCCGATGTTTTCCAGCACAATAAGATCGGTTTCCGGAAAGTCCGCCTGTTCCATCGCGTCCGTGACCATCTGCGCGTCGATATGGCACAGTCCGCCGTTGTGGATTTGCACGCTTTCGACGCCGGTGTTTTCCGCAATGCGCCTTGCGTCGACGTCGGTCTCGATATCAACGTCCATCGCGACAATCCTGATTTTGCTTTTCATATCGTTGATAAGTCTTGTGAGAAGCGTCGTTTTTCCGCTGCCCGGCGAAGACATAACGTTAATCATGAACGCGCCTTTTTTTCGGAGCGACGCGCGCAGTTCGTCCGCGACCTTGTCGTTGTTGGAAAAAATACTTTCTTTGACCGCAATAACTTTCATTTCAATCCCTCGCGCCAATTTTTATAACTGTCGAAAATCCAGTCCGCAAGCGTATCGACGCCCTCGCCCGTCTTGGACGATACGGCGAAAACTTTTGCATTCGGATTGATTTTCGCGATATATTTTTTGCATTTTTCAAGGTCGAAGTCGAAGTACTTTGCCGTGTCGGTTTTCGTGACGACGACAACGTCGCACGTCGAAAACATAAGGGTGTATTTCAGCGGTTTATCATCGCCCTCGGGAACCGCAAGAAGCGCCATTTTGAGATGAGCGCCCGTGTCGAATTCCGCCGGACACACAAGGTTTCCGATATTTTCCAGAAACACGACGTCCGCGCTTGTGCAAAACTCCTTGAAGCCCTGTCTGGACATATCCGCGTCAAGATGGCACATGCCGCCCGTGTGCAGCTGGATTGCCTCGGCGCCGGCTTCTCTTACGGTATATGCGTCCACGTCGCCGTCGATATCCGCTTCCATTACGCCGACGGCGCACCTGTCTTTAAGCGCACCGATAAGCTTAACGAGAAGCGAGGTTTTTCCGCTGCCCGGCGCAGACATCAGATTGATATAATAAACGCCCCGCGCGTTAAGTTCCGCGCGAAGTTTTTCGGCGTCGGCGTCGTTATCTTCAAGAATGCTCTTTTTCAGTTCAATCGTACTAATCGGGTCGATCATATTAAAATTCCGTTCCTTTAATTGTCGTTTTTGTCTTCCTTCTTTAATCATAATACCATATTGTTAATTATTGATCAATTTTTTCAGATCTTTTCTTTATTTTGGTTCTATTTTGGGACGATTTGGTCGCCCGCGAGTCCGACGCCGTATTTTCAGGCAAAGACAAGGCCCGCGAACGGGTTAATACTTTATGTCTAAGCCGCGAGCGTAACGCAGTATTTGTCAAAAATACGACGTCTTGACCACGGTTCGTATTGTTCTTGTCTGGCATGCTTTGATTGAGAAATCAAAAAACATTCAGGAGCAAAATTATGGAAAGCGAAAAAAAAGCAGCGCGAGTCGAAATCTTTTTTATGCGTCCTGAATCGTCAGCCCTTTCTCTTCATCATATAAAAACGACTGTCTTCACAGTCATTTTGGTACTCCCGTGTATCAGCGAGCCTGCCGAGCGTACGGGAATCGGGACGACGGAACGCCGTCCTTCGATTTCAAGTCGGGATAGCAAAAGCAGACACTTCTGTGTCTGCTTTTTGGTACTCCCGACGGGAATCGAACCCATAACTAACCCTTAGGAGTCCAAGCCAAATGCCCAAATTATATGCAAAATGCCCCTTTTTATTCATTTTTATGCGTTTTATGCAGTATTTTTCATCCATTTTGCATAATATATTGCTGTTTAAATGGTGATTTTTATGCCTTTTTGTAGGCTCAAAAACAGAAACATTACCAAAATATTACCAATTTTCGCAAAAAATCGGATATCCGCGGCATATCGAAACCCCAGTATTTACAAGGGGAAAATAGATATTTGCATTTTTGAGTGCTCAAAATTTTTGCCGAAATTTTTTAGAAGTTTTATCTCTATTTTGGATAGTTGTATAAAATGTATACTCCACTTTTTATAGCCTTTCGTTGTGTCTTTTGTAGCATAAGTCAGCGAGAATATCAACAGCACGAAAAAATAGCACTTTAACATTTTATATTGAAGAACTGAGTCAAGCCGATTGTGAGTTTAGCTCTTTTTATTTACGACACTATTTTTTCTCAAAAATATTTGGTCGTTGATCTTCTCCATTGCAACAAAATCTTCATTTCAATGCATTTCGACTTATGATAGGAAGCTAAGCCTATATCCTATACGTATTACATTAAAAGCTATCTTGCTTAAATCTTGCCCAACATCTTACTTGAAATACCGTTGATTCTTACTTTTGGGTTTGTCGGGCAAAGTCATTCTTATAAGTCCGTTTTCAATAGCCGGGTTTAGATAACTGTTTCTCAAGGTTTCTTTAGACTTTATTCCCAGTCGCTCCATAATTTCATTGGCGGATAGCGGAATATCAGGCTCCATAACGTCCAACAATCTATTGACTTGTTCGGAAATATTTTCTGATTCTTGTTTTACTCCGGCAATCACTTCATCAAGAACTTCGTCTATCATCTTGAGCATAAATTCAACAAAAGCATTCGAGTTTCCTTCCTGATGGCATCTCGCTATTGTTTCATAATACTCAGTCTGGTATTTTTGAATCTGTGATTCAATCGGAATATATTCAAACAACGGATTCCATTTTGTAAGTAGCACGTTTTGCCAAAGTCTGACAGTTCTGCCGTTTCCGTCGCTGAAGGGATGAATGAAAACAAATTCATAATGGAATACGCAAGACTTTATCAATATGTGTGTATCACTATCATTTTTGAGCCAGTCAAACAAATCGTGCATGAGCGACGGCACAAGATTTTCCGGCGGGGCAACAAAGATGACTTTTTCTCCGTCGAATACTCCTTCGCCATGGTTTCTGTACTTGCCGGCATCATTCTCAATAAGGTATGTCAAAATCGAGTGTGCTTTAAGCAAGTCCGATTCGCGATATCCATCGAACTCGTTTATCATATTATAGGCTTTATAAGCATTCTTGACCTCTTGTATCTCTTTTTGAGGTCCTATAACCGGCTTGCCTGCAATAACGTCTCTTACTTGATTGAGAGACAATGAATTAGCCTCGATAACCAATGATGAATGAATGGATCTAATTTTATTATTCCGCCTTAGTGTTGGCATACGTTTTAAGGAATTAAACGTAGTAATCTGACCTAATTTCTCTGTAATGGAAATGGTTTTAGAAAGCATATAGTTAGAAATTGAAAAAGGCGGTTTGTACATAATTGATTCTCCTTTCAAATCTGAAATTATTATACCATAATTACCGATGAAAATCAATCATCTTGCTTAAATCTTGCTTAAAATGTTGCACAAAAGGTTATTAACTCGATTCCTCCATTTGTCTTTTCAAATACGACATCTCGACAAGTCTCCAAGTTTTCTAAAGTTTACTTTATGGATAGTGATTTTTGATTTTTTGCAAAAACAGTGTCGATAAAATAAGTTTTTTGCCGATTTCTTTACATTTTTATAGCAGAGTAAGAACAAAAGTAAAGATAAATAAGACGGCAAGTAAAGATTTCATATTTTATTGCCTTTCGTCCGGTGTTTGTAGCACAAGTCAGCGGCGATAGCAACCGCCGTGAAAAATAGCACTTAAAATTTGAATATAAACTTACAAGGTCAAGCTCGAAATGGTTCGGCTTTTTTATTTTACAGCACTATTTTTCACTAAAAAGGATTTGTGGTTGCTATTGCCCATTGCAACCATATTCGCATAAAGAATGAGTTTCGACTTGTACTACCACTCCCTTGCCGAACGGCAATATCAAATAAAAAGGAGTTAGAAAAATGATTGAACTCAACAAAATTGCATTCATTGATGAAGATGGTTTTGATTTCAATGACGGTGAAAGCCTTATCAGATTTGATACTGTTGCTTATTACCCAGACAGAAACGAAATCATTTATGCAATCACCAACAACGGAAAGATTTCCGTTATCACTTACGACGTATTTGAAGATGACAAAGGTCATTATATCGAATACGGAAACATGCTTATCAAGATTTACATATCGGAGGATTGACAATGGGAAACATCAGTATTGTTATCGGATCTTGGGGATCTTACAACGAATGCAACGAAAGAGCCTTAGGCTCTAATTGGCTTGATTTATCGGACTATAACGATTGGGAAGAAATCGTTGAAGAACTCAAACGAGAAGGCTTTGAACTTGACGGTATAGACGAAGAATTGTTTATACAAGACATCGAAGGTATATATGACCGTTCTGTCAATTGGGATTATATGAATCCCGAAAACCTATTCAACACGCTTTACGAATCGGGCGTACTTACCAACGACTACAAATACAAAGAACTTTGCGCTTTCCTTGAAGTTAAGAACTATGACGATTTTGAAGAACTTGTAAAAAACCGCGGTGAGAATTGGGACGATAACGTCAATCTTTGGAGCGGCTTTTCTTGGGAAGATTACGGAAAAGAAATGCTGGACTGTTGCGGATATAACATCCCTGAATATTTATTAGACTTTTTTGACCTTGAACGCTACGGCAGATACTGTGGTGATTGCAACGTTTACGAATGCGAAAACGGCTTAATTGAAATTTATTAAAAGGAGAATTACCCATGAACATAACCATTGAAGAAAAGAAACAAAAAGCACTTGAACTGATGAAGAAATTGGACATTTACAAGCCATACATCAAAGGCTTTGAAAAAGACAACGAGGTTTGCTTTTTTGAAGGCTTTGGCGGATTTTGGGCTTATCAAGAGCCTGAACTAATGGAAAAGATAAAGACATTCGAGAAGGAACACAACTGCCTCGTATATGCGGTAACCCACGAATACTTGGAGTTTGGCGAATGTTACGACTTTCTCTATATCCCCGACTACAAAGAAGATTGGGATTTCGTTCTCGAGCATCAAGGCAATATGTACTTTGCCCTTGCTTACGTTTGGAACAAAGACTGTGAATGGTGCTCGGAATTCGGCACGATCGGAATCCGCTCATTCGGTGGCGGTATTAAACGCGTTGCGTAACAAAAAACATAAAGGAATTATTACTATGGGATTAGACCAATATTTGAGAGCAAGAACAAACACAATAGAACAAAAATCGTCTCGCGGGGCTTGTGGCGGAATGTTTCCCATCGCACCTGCCGACAAAGGAACAACTGAAATCGGATACTGGCGTAAAGCGTATGCCGTTTCGGATTATCTTAGGCAAGTCCTTGAAATATACGATGACTTCAATCTTGAAGATAAGGAAGTGCCTTATAACAAGGTGCTTGAAATTATCAACTACGCAAACGAACAGATTGATAGAAAAGCATTTGAAGATGAATACGAATTAAGCGACTGGCAAGACACCGTTGAGGCGTTTACGAAAGCAAAGCAAATTTTAGAAAAAGATCCCGACGCGGAAATTTATTATTTGGAGTGGTATTGATATGAAACCGATAGAAGTAAAAGCACATCTTAACTCAATGGACGGAAAGACGGGCCGGGCAATATTGCTCGGTCCTAATTATTTATTTGCAAGACCTATAACCAACTCTTACGTTTTCAAGATTGGAAGCCAACTTTGCACGGGCATTATGAACTGGTTTGTCGGAGAATACTACGTGGACGACAAATACGGAATCGTGGACGAGAGAAACGAAAATTACGACATCTACAAAAAATATATCAAGGAGAACAGCAATGGCAACGATTAAGGACTTGGAAAAATACATTGGTTATGAGTTTTCTTCCGGTTGCTACACGGGAGATGACTACAAAAGTTTTCAAACGAAATACATCAACTTCTTGCGTTCTATATGCAAGCAAAATCATTGGCAGCTTGTGAACGTCGGACGCAATCATTACTGCTTTTCGGCATTTATCAAGAGTGCGGAAAACAAGTGCGTTTATGTTTCAATAAGCGACGTTAGGTTTTTCACCAACGAATGGTACAGCAACATTTTGATACGTACAGCCAAGAACGAGCAAGACTATTACGGCGGATTCAACCACCGCACAACACTCAAAGAACTTGAGATGAAAGCAATGGAACTTCTTGAAGATTTTCCGTTTTAGGAGGCAATATGGAACTCAATTTGACTGCACAAAACAAGCAAGAAGAATTGATACTCAATTACTTGCAAAACAACGCGAGCGAAACTCTTGCAGACAAGATAAACAACGGCACTCCGTTTGAGAAAGACGGTAAGCCCTTGCTCAACAAAAAGACGCTTTCGGGCTTTATGAAATACGCATGCGATGAGGCACGAAAACTTGCCGAGAAAGGTGCTAATTCTGCTTGTATTGACGACGCTACCGTTTACGGTTGGGTGATACATTATTTCGAGGAAGAAAGCATTGAAGGAACGCTTTACACAATAGACGGTGCGGAATACAAACCCACCGTTAAACGTGTCGAATCCAACGCGGTTAAAGCAAAACCCGAACCCAAAAAGCAAGAGAACATTCAATTCTCATTTTTTGACAATTTGACAGAACAAGCAGTTAAAGAACACGAAACAGACAATTCAAGTGTCGATACGGACAAAAATGAAGTTATTGAACAAAACGGAAACGATGAGCAAACACCCGTTGCAAGCAATACTCCAAACGGAACTTTCTTTGAGAAATATCAGGCTTTGCAACAACAAAACCCCGCCTACGTTATCGCTTACAGACTCGGTGACTTCTACGAGATTTTGGGAGAAAAAGCGGTTGAAATTGCAAGAGAAATCGACCTTACTTTGACAAGCCGAGATTGTGGTTTACAAGAGCGTGTGCCATTGGTTGGATTCCCTTATCATGCTGCCGAAATCTACTTCAATAAAGTTTCCGTCCACCACGATATTTTGGTTGTTGAAAACAACGGACAAACACGGATTATCTCGAAAACAAACCCCGAACGTCAGCGCATCGTTGACGTTGAAACGGGCGAGATTTTAAGTGATGAAAACACAAAAGTCGATAATGCCGTTTATGACAAATTATTTGACATTTTCGGAAACACACTGGAGGTAAAATAATATGAAAATCGAAAAAATCAAACCTATACCAAAATACATCAGAGAGAAAATACGCCAATACGACAATAAGTTTTACAACGGCACTTATGCAAGAAACCACTTCTATTCTTACCTTACAAAAAACGACGGCGAGCTTGTCAAAGTAACCGTTCCGGTCAAGGTCAAGAAAGGCGTTTGGTATTGCAAACAAGTTGCGGTGCACGGTGTTCACTCGGACAAATGCTTTGTGAAAGACATGTATTACACCAACATTGGCGGATATTCTGTTGGCTGGCATGCCGAGGGATTGACGTCATATAAGCCTTGGTACGAATACAGCGAATGGGGTTGGACGGTTGACAATTTGTACGATCCCTATGCCCCGATAATCAACCGCGAATATATCCTTGAACACTTCCCGGAATACAAATTCAGCGCAATAGACAAATTCACGGGGATTGACGTTTTCAAATACTTACGTCTTTACGAACAGTATCCGCAAATCGAATATCTCACCAAACTCGGATTGCATAATCTCGCGATGTCAAAACAAATATTAAAGTTGTGTGGACAAGATAAGCGTTTTAGAAAATGGCTTGCGCAAAACAGAAACACGTTAAACAAGTCTTCTCTGTATATCCCCGTTGTTTTGCAGGCGTACAAAAAGAATCGCAACGTGCTTGAGTTGCAGTCGTATTACAAAGCAAAACTCTCTATGGACAAAGACCAAACCGTGGCTCCTTTGAGAGACGCGTTCAAGCGCGAGCGAGAAAAACTATATCACTACTTGTCCAAACAAAACACCAATACGCACAGTTATCTTGACTATTGGAATGCGTGCAACTATTTAGGACTGAATATGACCGACGAAAAAAATCGTTACCCTCACGATTTCAAGCGATGGCATGATATACGCATTGACGAATACCACACGATGATGGCAATGGACGACGAGCAAAAGCGTGACTATTTTTATAAAAAGTTCGCAGCGGTTGCCGAGAAGTATTTGGGCTTGCAATATGATAGAAAATCCGACTATATTGCAATCATTGCCCTATCTCCAAGCGACCTTGTGAGAGAAGGTCAAATCCTTGAACATTGCGTAGGCAGAATGAACTATGACCAAAAGTTTGTGCGCGAAGAATCTCTTATCTTCTTTATCCGCACAAAAGACGCTCCAAACACACCGCTTGTAACGGTGGAATACTCACCTTCTCGCAAGAAGATACTTCAATGTTACGGAAAGAACGACAGCACCCCAAACGACAACATCCTTGAGTTTGTAAACAAAAAATGGCTGCCGTTTGCAAATAGACAAATCAAAAAACTTGCTGCATAAAGGAGAAAACACTATGGCAAATTATTACAGAATCACCGCATATCACAAAGAAAAAGACATCTCAATCATTATGGATTCCTACGGTCTCTTTGAAAAGAAATGGCAGTTTTCTGCCGACCTTATTCGCCGTGGCTTTGATATTATCGAAGTTTCCGACAATACACAATTCCTTGACGGAAATATATCTCGTCTAACCGAAGAAACGGACAAGTACGTTCTTCGTGCCAATGTAAAAGGAAAACCGGAATACATAAACAAAACCATTAATGGTATAACGTACAAAGCAATACAGGTTGGAGATAAATATTATATTCCACAAAAATAAGGTTATTAAGAATTGAAAGCCGGGAGTTAAACTCTCGGCTTTCAGGATAATTGTTATTCATTTACATTAATTCATACATTTCCGACGAAAGAATTGATAATACAAAATCTTTAGTTTCTCCGATATTATTTCCGCTTAATGATTTTAATTTTATATATTCTTTTTCAATATCAACTCCAACAATTTCACCAATCCATCCATCACGCTTGCGCCGTATTTGCTTTCCTATATAACCTTCATATATTGTTAAACCGGCCTTTTCATTTGAATTACCTCGTTCTTCCAAATCAGCATTTTTAACAGTAGGAACACTCTCATCTTCAACCTCATTTGCCAATTTGATTAAAGATTGAATTTCGGCAAAATGAACTTGTGTGAACCAAATATTGATACCACCAATATTTACGACAACTTGATTTGAGGAAAGGACATCATTTTCGCTAATCTCCAAAATTTTATCCTTGATTTTTTCATCAAAACTCTCTATTCCGTTGCGAAGTTTTGCATATTCAGCATGGCAGTTAGGACACAAACATAAGTTCATGGGATCTAATTCCGTTTCGGTTTTCTTAAATAATTGTCCAATTTCAATATTCGAACTTGCCTCATGACAAATTTGGCAAGCATATTTATATATGCCGTCATATCTATACATATTTAACAGATAGGCACGTGCCTCTTTGGGCTTGTTGCTTATCCGTATTCGCCTTACTTTAAAGTCATATTTTACAGGATTAGCAAAACACAGCATTTCTGCAGCATGCTTTTTTAATGCCTCCCAATTCTTCACTTTCACAACAGGGAATGGATAATTGTCTTGTATTGGAGTATTTTCGGTATTTATCGTTTCAGTTGGAATATATTTTATCAATTCAGAAGACGATATGCCAAAGCGTTGTTTTAATTCATTTTCAAAAAAAGCATCAAGTTGTTTTTGGGGAACATTTTTTCTTAAATCATCCGCCTCATCCAATGCTGTTTTTTTAAAATTTAGCAGCTCATAAATACAGGATTCTGCATTTATTCTGCCGTAAATAGACGTGCTCATATCATGCTTGGAAATGGCTTTTGGTGAAACTAACTCCATTCCTTCAGAGAATATCCATTTCCCATTCCATTGAAAATGAGTTAACCCTCGGAGAATTTTTATGATTTCGCTTGTTTCATTCTCTAAATTAGGTGTTCCACCGCCGATATATACTGAGCCAGATAGTTTTTTCTCGTTCTCAATTAATAATGTTATAATTGCCTTGGACTTTATTATTGAGTCTTTTGCGTTAGGATGTGCAGAAATATATATCAACACTTCTTTGATTTTATCGAACGTTAATTTCCACTTAAAAACGCCATCTGTCCACCATCTTGGTTGTCTTCCCGGTGCACCAGTAAAATACTCTCCTTCTATAATATTGTCATATAAAATAATAGACTCTCGGATTCCTAATTGACATAACATATCAACATCAATTCCATGTGCATTATAAAAATCCATATCGGCAAAAAATACGTCATTAATGATATTCTTAAAATACAGTTCTAAATTGACACCCGTTTTGGTAATTGGAACATAGATTTTTTTGTTATATGGATTTCTGAATTTTCCGTCGATACATTTTAGAACAAAGTATTCGTTAATTACTCGTTGAACCTCTGTTCGATAATCCTCATATTTCAGATATCTAATAAGAAACTTTATATCAAAAATATGTTGTTCTTCGTCATATTCATAATATCCTTGATATCTTTTTTCTATATCTTTAATATAGAATTCATATTCATTTGGCTTTTGCAACTGTAGAATATTGTCAAAGAAATGCTTGCATTTTGAATATAAATTTTCGTCCACAAAATTGATTTCTTTACTAACAATTTTATCAGAAGGTAAAAAGATATTATGAATATATTGCTTATTTTCGGTTTTTCTATAAGGAGCAACGAATTTACCTGTTGATGTTTTTACAATGTTTGCAGTCAATAAATTGCTCTCATTTCTTGCTTTCGTAAACGCAGCAGGAGCATTTTCCAAAATTGAATATAATTCAATCAGCCAGTCATCATTTCGATGCTCTAAAAAATGAGGATTGTTTAAGAAAAAGATTCCCAAACCCTCGGGACGAACAACACTTATTTTTAACTCGTTGACAAAATAATTGTACACATGCTTATACTCATTGTTTGTCTCCGTTAATGACGTGGATAACCAATGATAGGCGTTTCCATCTGCAATTAACTCTGTTAGCAAATCATCTGTAAACAAGTTTGCAATTCTTTCTTGTCGAGCTATTTTTGAGCGTTTAGAAGAAGTATACTCACCACTTCTGCAAGGAATTATGTCACAATTAGATAAAAGTGATTTTACCATTTCATAAACTGGATAGAAAAGCCTATAGTTATAAAATGCCGTTACGTTTAATGGCAAAACTTTTATAAAACTCATATTGAGTTTTTTTGTTTCTTTGAGTTCAAATAGACTTTCTCTCAATAATTGTGCCGTTTCTTTTGCCAAGGAAATATTATCTTCGTCATCTGCAGGAATACTGCTTCTGTTAGGAGTGGTTCTATAAGGTCCTTGTACAATAAAGCCCAGTTTGCTTTCTGTTTCCGTTGGAAAATATACGGAAACATAGGGTGTTTGCGGAGTTTTACATTCATATGAACCGTCTTCTTTAATTTGCACGGGAAATGCAATATCTACCGTTCTATTAGATAGATTATTGAGCACTTTGGAAAATTTTAAGTAAGAAATTTCTTCAATTTTTTCTTCTTTTTCTGTTTTCTTATCTGACAAGCCAATAGCAGATATTAACGAACAATGATCATTTATTATCTTTTTGTCTAAAAGATATTCTCCTTCTATTGTTTTTTCAGTTAGACAAATTTTATATTCAATGATCTCCAAATTCTTCATAAACAATAAAGTTGTTATTCCAAGATTCTGCAACTTTAATGACAATGTATTGTTCAATTCATCTATGTTTTTAAAACCGGAGAAAGATCGTCCTACCGTATATGGAAATACAAATTTTGTGGTAATAGTTTTGCTTAATTCTTGCGCTTCAATATCAACAGGACTTGTAAAATCAACTATTTCAACAGCAAAAGGAACGGCATCACCATAATCGCCATAATAATTGTTGGGTTGACTATATAATTTTACGGTATCACATATTCCAAAAACAGATTTGAATCCTACTCCGAATTCTCCAATCTGATTCAAATTGTCAACTTTATCCGATTTGCCGATATCACAAATTCCCTGCAAGTTTTCGGCAGTAAAAGGCTTGCCGTTATGCATAACTTCCAATCTGTCTGGATATTGAATAAAAGTAATGCAGGTGGCCTGTGCGTCTTCAGCGTTTTGCAGTAATTCATAGACAAAGTGAGAACGATCTGTATATAACTGAATTATGCGTTCAAGAGCACGTCTAAGCATCCCGTCTTTGTCTTGTGCTATTTTGATTTTATCAGCAATATTGCTCATTTTTATCCCCTTGTAATTTCAATAATACCATTAGCGATTAATGTTGTATGAATGTCCGCTCTGGATGTTCTGTCGTTAATCTCTAATACTTTCGCATTATATTTCTCAGTAGCATTTTGCAATTCGCTTTGATACATTCTTAATATTTTTTCTTCAAATGCATCCCTTATTTTTTGCTCCAAATTACGTTTTCTGTTTCGATAATTACTGCTTATACTTTCTAATTTGTAGTTTGCAGTATTTTTTACATCATTAAGATATTTTTCTTTTTCAAATTGCCATAGAGCAATGTGTATTGAATCCAAAGGTTTCCACGTGTTTTTATCTACGGCTTGATTGTCAGTTGATGTCTCTGCCTCTTGAAGGATGTTGATCATTTCTTTTGCAATCAAATCGTTGCCACATACGGGAACGACTTTGAAAGATGTTTGTATACCGACATAAGTCCACGCGTATATAGCAAACGGATAGACACCCACAGGTAATTCATCGGAATAATATTTCAGACGTATATACGAAGTTTTATTGGTCGCAAAAAACTTTGCTGCTTGCTTTACTAACGGATGCATTGGCGTAACGAAGAATGCCTTTCTTTCTTTTGTGGCCGTTTCTGCATGAAATGTTATTTTATGTAAAGCCTCGCTACCTTTCAAATATAGTTCCCATTTTCGTTTCAACGCAGATTTTATATTTGACAATTTTCTAAAATCTTCAAGCAAAATAACGCGGGCATCTTTACCTAGTCGTATTTGTTTTAACTCAGAATTTCCAATTATGTATTGTCCTGCGCCAATCCTTTCATTCAAATAACGCTCGACTAAAGCCTGAATATTGGAAGGGGATAACCAAGGGCTTTCGGCATCTTTAATTTCTTTAGCCGTTGTATAATTCGAAAGGTCAAAACCAAACAATGCTCTTTCTTCATCCTCCAATTTTGACAATTCCTGCAAACGACGTATTTCGTTATCTGCCATTTGCTCAAGTTTTCTTCTTCTTTCTTCTATGGTTAATTCTGTGTTAACGGCTATTTGCTCAATCTGAGCACCGATAGAACCCAAAACTTCTTCGCATTCACCGACACTTTTCTCAAAAATACCAATTCTTAATAAGCAGCGATTGTAAATATCCGCATCTACAGTATCTGCGGTTATAATATTATAAATATTTACAGCCTCGCTTTCTTGTCCGCGTCTATCAATACGACCAATTCGTTGCTCTATTCTCATAGGATTCCAAGGCAAATCGTAGTTAATCATTGTGTCACAGAATTGGTAATCCAAGCCTTCAGAGCCTACTTCTGTAAACAACAGAATATCTAAAGCGTTGGGATCGTTTTTATTTAACTTAAATCTTTCTCTCAGTTCAAGACGATCATCATCTTTTACGCTTCCGTCAATTTGAGCAACCCGATAATTCAGCGCTTTTAATTTACGATGAACATATGCTAACGTATGTCTAAATGTGCTAAACAGAATAATTTTGTTGTTATCTTTTTTCTGTTTCTCATTGATGATTTTTAGGATACTATCCAATTTGGGATCATCCTCGGGTAGCCTTTCTGCCAAATCAATGACGTGCTGAGCCAATGCGGTCAATTCAGATGTTGCCTTCCCATCAATATCATACTCATCAAAATCCACTTCGGGATCGTCAATCATTTGATTGAATCGTCTATTAATCAAATCTTTTATTTGAGGAGCCAATCCGAAAATGCAGCTAGCAGCTTGTCTCTTTATAGTGCTCATCATAAAAGGAATAGAACGCACGTTGTGAAGTTTTGACAATGCCTCATACTCGAACTGCAATAACTCATCGTGAAGTTCTGATTGGATAGGCGTAAAAGACGTTTCTATGGTAAAAGAACGTCTAACACAAAAATCTTGAATATCTTTTCTTCTTGTTCTATTCAGCATAGTATTGAAACTATGTAGCGATTCAATATCTGAAACTAATTTTACGCGCTCCTCTCGAGTAATATTTTCTTTTTTCAGCCTTTGGAGAACATCTTGATAGATGGGATTTTTTGCAACAACATTTTCTCCCCATTGTGTAGACGTGACATTTTGCAACGCTTTCATTGTCCTTTCTTGCCAGCCATCGGCAGCACCTCTAACGGCATGTGAAGCGTGATAAATGTATTCGTTAGGTCTTGACATCATTCTAAACGTGTCCTTGTCCATTACTACATCAGGGCGAAGTAAATTCAACAAAGTAAATAAATCCTCGTCGCTTGTTTGTAACGGAGTTGCGGTAAGCATTACGACGGCATCTGCATGTTCGCAAAAATATCGAACGCATTTATAAGCGAATGCCTTATCTTTTTCCAAACTTCCGTTTCTAATATGGTGCGCTTCATCTATGATTACAAGGTCAAAATGCGGTGGCGGATCTAAATCTAATAGACCGTATTTTTTGCTTTTTTTAGTTTCTTCGCCGTTGTAAACTCTGCTGTCTAATATGGAATAAGGAATTATCGATTTATTAAAACGTGACGGCCATTCTTCGTCCCTGTGTGTGTCCGAAATAATTTGACGAAGTGTTGTACCATCTAGCGGAACAAATTCTTCATCAAACCTTTTCATTTCAAGTTCCCATTTGCGCTCTGCAACTAGTGGCTTAGGGCAGATAATTAAAATATTATCTAACTCATTACGGGCTTCTAATTCTTTAATAATCAAACCTGCTTCAATGGTTTTACCGACACCGACGCTATCAGCAATAAGAATCTTAGGTTCATCGGCCTTTATCATTTTTAATGCCGGTCTAAATTGATATGGAACAAAGTCAATTCTTGCCGCGTTCAGCGAATACAGATTTCCTGCCGACGGATTATTGATTTCGTAGGCAGTCAAATTGCTTTGAAATGTTTTTATGTCAATCCAAGAATATGAAAAATCGTCTTCAACTTTACCGATTTGTCCTTCGAAAAAAGTTTTGATATCACCATCAACGAAAACCTCGTATTTTTTTACTCCACCAACTTCGGATACTGAAAACACCATGCCTTTCGTGTCTGGATCTCCAATTAAAAACACCTTATCTTTTTCCGCAATTTCCCCGATGGATGAAACTTTATTTTGAATTTGTTCAGGCGCAATATGTGATTCTTCGGTAAAAACCGCAGCAAAGTTAGTGTTTTCGATTTTATCGATAAACTCTTGTATGTTTTTTGTATATTTGTTTGTTATGATTAACGATTCGAAAAAGTTTAGGATTGTATTCAAATCATTGATAACTATGTCTTTATCATGAATGGAGCCGGCACAATGGGCCCAGTTGTTTCTAACTTTCATCATTGCGCGTACGCATTCTCTATCAGAAGTAGGCAAATACGCAAAAGAGCGCATGCTATACCATGACTTATCTGCAATTCTAAGTAATGCAGATAAATCCAATTCTTCCAATTTTGATATACCGTTTTCTGCCACAGCAGCATATTGAGTGTATGATAGGTTGTCTAAAACACACTCTTTCCACCATTCATCGGACACTCGCGGAAGCATTTTATTGAGCCACGAACATAATTCTTGTGTAGCAGAAAAAAGATACTCGTTAATTTTGCTTACAACCGCTTTCTCATCCATAATTCTCTCCTAAGTTGGATTTTTAATCAAAAAATCCATATTCGTCAAATATGTGTACTAATTCATCATTGCTGGCACAATATAAAACCTTGTCTCTTACGGAACTTTTAGACATATCCAATCGGAAAGGCTTCTCATTGCCAAGTGAGTCTTTTTTCATTTTTATCAACTGAATTCTGCCCACTCCGGGATTTTGGCGAGCGTATTCGGCCATTCCTTTTGCCTTACCTAAATTGTCCGTTCTCGTAGGATCGTGCGGTTCAAGAATATCAACTATATAATCTAATCCGTATTCATCTTTTCTAATAATAAGAAAGTCGGGATACATCGGTTTTTTAACGCTGTTCATTTCGTAAGGAATACAAAGAGCCCAAGATCCGCGTGACGGATTTCTTATCCAACAAACAAAATCGTCTTGTTTTTGTTCTTCGGCGATTACCTTTTGTTCCCAGCCGTTCAGATTAATTACAGCCGTTCCCGAATTATCCACAAAGAGATGGTTGGTATATGCTATACCTTGTTGCTCTCTTGGCATTCTAATTGTTTCCGGCAAGCGGAAATTGTGCTTGCTGATAATATCTCCGTCTGAAACGATATCGTCATATTTTTTCTTGTATTTTTCAGGTAGAGATACTGTTTTACGACGGTTTTCATCGTTCAATTCATGGAATTTCTTTTTTGCATATGTGTTGAGAGAATCCATGGCGTTGGAATCTGCAGCAAACAAAATTACGTTGATTCTATTTGTTAAAATATCATCGTCATTGTAATAACGATTGCAATATGCGTTTGCGATACCTTCGTGTCCCAACTTTGCTTCTGCAAGACGGAATTGGCGTTCTATATCAGTATCGGTCGTTGAGAACAAATCGTGGATTTGATAATTGTCTATTGACGCACCGAAAACATCAAAGATTTGCGTGCTAAGTTTGAATTGTAAAACTTGTTCCGCCAGTGATTCATACATTCCGTTCTTTTTCAGAGTAACAATATAATCGTTGATTAACTCCAAGACATCGTTCATAACGTTATTGTAGATGTCCATATCGATACGTGAGAAGTACGACAAAAATCTTGCAAGTGCAAACAACGATTTCAAATAATTGGAAATCAAAACGTTGCGCACGTGATAAGTCAGCAAACCCATATCGTTTACCGCTTTCACGACACTTTGCCTATCAAACGTATGTATCTCTATATCGGCAATGCTTTTTTCAAGTTGAGGTTTTTTAACCTCTTGACGTTGTTCTTCAATGTCGCGTGAATTATTCTCGTTTGAAGTATTTACAGATGAGGTGTCAATGACGCTCTGCGTTGGTTTTGCGTCATTGGATTTATCAGTCTCGCCGGTTTCAGCATCTTCAACCTTCCTATCAAACATATCAAACCATGATATTTGATTATAGTCGGTGTTCAAGATTCTTTGTCCGTGTTGTCTTTTCGGACCGGTGCCTGTCGGCGTCAACGTGAGGGTTTCGTAGTTCGTTTCGCCCAATTCTTCCATTTCAATATCGGTAGGAATGTTTGCGCCTTCAGAACTACGCAATGCTTCCACGACGTCATAAACTGTTTTTTCGTTGAATTGGGGCAGATACAAATGAACATCGTTTAATGTTTCGTCAACTCTGATTCTCATTTGCATCGGCGTCCTTACCATTCGTCCGAGTAACTGAGCAATATATGTATAATCAACTGCGTGTCTAAAAGACATCATTGTTTCAGCTCTAGGACAATCCCATCCAGTGGAAAGAGTCTCTTTGAAAAACACCACCTTTATTCTCTTGTCATCGGCAATTCTTGACGGCTCAACATACGGAACGTCCAATCCGCAAATTTGCAATGTAGGCGTGCCTTCTCCAAATGCGTGAACAACCTGTCCCGCAACAAATCTTTCTCCTGTTCTTTCCTCAATAGCACGAATACACTCGTCAAGGTCGGTAAAAGAAATACGGTTTGAGTTGCCATTTTGCACCTGTATGACAAAAATAGGATTTATATAGGCATAGTGTTGCTCGCGACAATATTGTTCCCAATGTATCCACTTGTCTTTCCACTCATCGGCAGCAGCCTGTAGAACAGCCATATCGTTTCCTTCGACTTCGGGATAGGAAATAACTATTCTGTCCTTCAAAAGTCCGGAAGCACGGACCTCATCTGCCGTTGTCAATACATAGTGCGTTGTCGACTGAATGTTTTCGGCAAGTCGATGAAATCTTTGTGACGTTGCGGTCATACCTATAACAACGGGCATTGGAGAAAGCTTATCCGCAGGAGAACCTTTCAAAAACTTTTGCATAATGGTAGTCGCTTTTGCAAGGTCAGAACTCTTTTGTGTGCCGCGATGGGCTTCATCGATGATAAAATACAATCTATCCGCTTTTTCTTGAATGGTATTTTCCAAAGTTTCCCAGATTGTATATTGACGCATGTCGGAATGCTTTGTAAGATTACTTGATTTACCAAGTTTTTGTGTGTTCAAGAAATAGATGTGCCCATCATCTAAAATCTCCCTATCGAAAGAATCATCGCTTATTGTAACGCAACGACCAAAGCATTTGTCGGCCTTTGTTTCAATTTTTATACGAGATTGTTCGTTCAGCTGAGGAGAATCCGAAAGCCAAACAATAATGGCATCATTTTGGTCGGCATACTTTTCATCACCATAATATATAGACTCAATCAAGGCAGCCATAATGATAGTCTTACCTGCACCGGTAGGTGCGGTATAAGATACAATTTGCGGAATATGTGTTGCGTTATAAGAACTATGCGCAATATCAATGCTCTGACGCAATTTTTCTAAAGCCACCTTCTGAAAAGGGAATAATTCTATTTTCATTTGTTATCTCCTTACTGAGTTGATACGGAAATTATCAAGATAATCCCTGTAAAGTTGGTATGTGTTTTTTACATTTAAGTCTTTTATCATCTCTCTATATCCCGCATCGGAATCAGTAATGATATAGACAGTATCTATCGATTCATCTATTTGTTCTGCAAATTCCATATAAGCATTTTCATTTATCAAAACCGCCATCTTGTTTTCTTTGCAAATCAAATAATCGGGTAAACTTCCGTCAATTGAAGGACACGCTTCAATTGCTCCCGCTTTCATCCAAAGAATAGGAAGCAACTCATTAAACTGTCTGCCAAGTGCAACCGAGTTTTTATCGAGAAAACCAAGTTTGAAGAAGGCAGCGTTTGCCTTAAAACCGTCCGCCATCGGGATATCGCTGCCGATATAATTTCCTTTTAACGGTTCACCTTTTATGTTTCTGCCCTTGATGGAACAGACGGTGCGTGGCCATGTAACATAGTGTGCAATTCCGAGTTTTTCCCATTCGGGATCGCCGGGCTTGAATCCCTTTGCTTTCAAGTCTTTGGCTTCCGCTTCTGAAACTTCATTGTTTGTCACCATAATACATCTTCGATGTCCGCCGTCTTCTGCGTTTAGAAGATTTACCGCATGCATAGTTGTGCCGGAACCGGCAAAGAAGTCAACGATAAGGGCGTTTGGTTTGTTTGCAACAAAAAAGCGAATGGTATCATGTACTGCATACAGTGATTTCGGAAAGCTAAATCTTGCCTCACCAAACATCCGATTGATCATCTGTGAACCTTGGTATGTCGCATCATGAGATTCAATATTCCACTGAGAACCTGGAACGAACTCGTGCTGATAATCAGAGGAATCCACTACTACCGTATTATTGGGTCCCTCATATCCAATGACCAAAACATCTTTGTTTTCGATTTTCTGAATGCTACCGCGCTTCAAATACGAGACAGGAATGGTATTATCCTTCATTCTTCCGGTTTTTACGTATCCACTTTGGAGTCGTTGAGCTAGTTCAGCCTGTGACAATTGCCATCTTCCTTCAATTCCTGATTCTTTTATTGGCCATAGTTGGATATAGTCGTCAAACACCTCCAGAGCACTAGAGGGATGTTTGCTCAACGGTAGCAAAGCTTCGCCTGAACCTATTATTTTTGTCCCTAGTTTATTAAACTTTATCGGATAGAACAAATTTGGCGAATCGGTTCTCAAATCGCCGGTTCCGCTTCTTCTTAATTGTGACCAAACAATTCCTTTTGCTGCAGCACTGTCATTTTTACCAAGTTGCCATTCTTCATCAAGTGGCAATGGGAAAACTGTAGACGCTCCGATTTGTACTATAAACAGATATTCGTTTGTTCTGTAAAAGGAATCCTTACGGAATACACCTTTTTGAGCAATTATTGAGCTAATCATCTGAATATTTGCTTCCGGGAACATCTCCTCCAACAAGCATCCAAGATGCAAGTATTCTTTTTCGTCAATAGTTACAATCAACACAGAATCGGCGGGATTAAGCAACTTCCTCGCAATTTTCAATCGTTTTTGCATCATAGAAAGCCACTTACTGTGGCGGTATTGGTCGCTACTGTCTACATAGTCATTGTTGTATTTCCAATCCCTTGCACCCGTGTTGTATGGAGGATCAATATAAATACAATCAACTCTGCCTGCATAAAGATATTCGAGCAGTTGAAGCGCGTGATAGTTGTCCGCTTCTATAAGCGTATGCCAAAGATCGCTATCCGGAGCATTGCAAATACTATCAATCGGTTTGAGATATGGGTAAATTGGTTCTCCGAATTCAGCCACAACAACCATGTCGTCAATTGAAAAACAAGAAACTTCTTTGGTTTCTTTATGTACACATTCAACCTCATTTCCGTTGATTCTAATTACGGTGTAAACATCGGTAATCCTCACGTCTTTTTTTGCAACGTGAGAACCAACCTTAATAGGCATTTCATAAAGGGGCGTACATTCCGGTTGATGTTCCTCAAAAACCAAGCCGAATTTCTTTTGCTTGGCAAGTTTATCGACTTCTTTCGATATCCTTTCTTTTAAATTGGCATCATCAATTTGATTGATTAAATCAGTTAAAATAGACATATTCCACCTCTTACTCTTCTGTAATTTCCATAATATCGTCAAACGTACAATTCAAAGCCTTGCATATTTTTGCAAGCGTTTCCGCATTTACATTTTCATTATGATTGAGTTTGTTAAGTGTATAAGGGCTTAATCCAGCCATTTTAATCATCTGATATTTGCCTAAATCTTTATCAATTAATAGTTTCCACAGCTTCTTATAACTAATCATAAAACACCTCTAATCAGTATGCCTTAATATTATAGCACAATTTCACAAAGAAATCAATAGCGAACGAAAGGAATATCAAGAAAAGGTCCAACTTTCTACTTGAAATAATTATAACAATTTAACATGCCAATGCTTGTCATATTTGAAAAAATATTTACCTTTTTTTCTCTACCTAAAACCATTCTTCTCACCCCCAATTTCCCTTTATGAGATTACGGCGTGTGCTTGTCTTGAACAAGTGGCGTCGCTTCGCTCCGCCAGACAAGCACACGCCGATGCAACTGAACTCGACTCACTATACTCGGAAAATGAAAGCGCGTCGATGGGCGATGCTGCCGCTACACCGCTTGCAGTCATGCGCCCGTTTTTCGACTTGCGGTTTTTCATTTTTAAGCCTTGTATTACGCTTATTTTCATTCAGTTTACTTTTCGGAGTTTGCTTATTGTTTCAGCCGAAACTTCGCCAATATATTCGCCTTCATTCCAACAAGAAAAGTCGTCAAAAAGAAGCAACTTTTTATCCTCGATTCCTATTGTGGCGGCAACGTCTTTGTCCATAATATCGGATATGAAAAACTGCGGTAGCCCTTTTGAGTACACGAGTTTTTCCCCAGTCTTTTCAAGGTACTTGATAATGTACTGCATCATCTCTCCGAGATCAAGTTTTGAGTTGATCGCAACGAAGTCACTTCTACCGAAACGAGAGTTAAAGTCTATGTTTTGATATGTTATCTGCCGTTTGTGTGTATTTAGGTTATAATCTTCGATCGGCACAAGTTCTCTCATCGTGCCCTCCGGGATATAAAATATACCGTGAAAGTGCAACCTGTTTTTCTCCGGCGACCGCTCCCAAACGCCTATATATTTCCAGCCTTTTCTGTAACACAAATTGCGAAGATAGTTTTTCAATTTTCGCCGAAAAGTCTCCTCGGTATGCAAGGCAGAATCATACGTAAAAGTGCAAAAATAGTTGAAGTTTTGCAGGTTGATTTTTCGCCACATCCGCACTTTTCTTGCAATCAAATTCCGCTGTTTTCGTTGAAGGTTTTTTACAACGTATTCCTCGGCTTGTTCGTCTGTTTCAAAGTATGGCAGCATCTCCTTTTTGATATAATTTTTGCGCATGCCTTTTGGCATACTTTGGCTTTGAAGATACAGCTCCTCAAAGTATTCTTTTTTGGTAACGGAGCGTTTTGACGGCTCCGAAACTTTGGGTTGCTCTACGGCTAAATCTTTGGATTCGCTTGCTTCTTCATAAGTCGCTTCAGGTTCAGCTGTGGGGAAGGATTCACTTGCCCTTTTATCCTTTTCTTCAACGACAATGATTTCTTCGGGCGGAGTAATCCTTGGTTTTGTCTTTCTGGTCGTATGCGGAATCGCTATGTAATGCGAGCCGTCGCAATAGACCTTTGCCTCTTGATATGGCATATACACCTCCTTGTGCTTGACAAGAGATACCGATTGCCATTCTATTCATTGTCCGCAGAACTTTCTTTTGAATCGGTATTCTTGTATAATGCGTTAATGAAATAACTGTTCTGCATTTTCAATTCGTCAACCGTCGCTTTTTCTGTTTCGTATTCAAGGTAATCTTCCAAACCAACACCGGTTTTCCTTGCAAGGTCATTGAAATAGTCCGAGAAACAGTCCGTCGAGAATCTCCGACTATAAATCTTTTTGTTCATAACGTAATACTTCTTCTTTTCCGCTTTCCCGTCCATAGTGCCGCGCTCCTTTTCGATATTTGAGATACTGAATCCGTAGGTGTTGTATATCTTCACGTTCCGCCTATATATCGCTGCTGTAATTTGTTTGAGCAAGTAAATGAATAGGGTGTTATCCCCTCGAATAAACCTGAAGTTATAATAGAGTTTCATAAACCGTCCAAACAGCCATTCGTTTACCATATCCTCGATTGTAAAGAACGGAAGCGCAAGACGCTTATTGCCAGAAGACACGATATGAACTATGTCACAGAGATCTCTTGCGTCCGCTCCCCACGACGCCGGGCGTTGCTCATCGGCAAAGACTTTCACAAAAGGATAGTTGTCAACTGTTGCACTATGGCGACACATTTTAAGCCAAAAGTTGAACAAGTCGTTCTTTTGATTGGTTTCTTCCGTGCCCTTCTTGACTTCTTTCAGTTCCAGATTGTTGCCGCGTTCCTTGCCAACCTCGGTAATCGACACAACGCCAAACTCAAAACTTCCTGCGTTCGGATTGTTTTCAATCACCTTTTTCCCAAGTCGCAAAACATCGAAGTCTAAAATGTGAGCGTGGCGAGACGGACGTTCTTCCTTTCTGAAGAAATCATTGGACCACATGGGAAAGTTGCCCTCGTCTATCATCAAATTATCTTCGCGGATTGAATAGTTGGACACCAACAAGCTGCTTTGGATAACGTAGATGAAATAGAGTTGCGCATAGGTCGAAAGCACGTCGAATATGTAACTTGTCCTTAGTCCGTCTGTGTAGTAAAGTCCATACCTGCAACTGTCATATCCAAAGAGTTGCCAAGCATCGTTGTGGTGCTTTTCGTATCTTTGCCGTTTCAAATTCACCCACTCTTTTATGGTGGCGAGATTGTAAACAACACCGTGTTCCATACACTTTCTAAGCTCCATTTCAAAAGCAATCCATCCGAAGTTGGGAAACTTCATATCCGTCTTTTGCAACTTGTCATAGGCAACGGAACGGAACATAACTTCTTGCGAAAGAGCCATATCCGTAATGATTGTGGTCTTCTTTTTACCCATACTTCCGCACGTCATCGAAACAATGGGCAGGTCGTTTATAAAACCTCTGTTGGACATCTCCATTCGTCTGAGTTTTGCAAGCGCGAGATTTTTTCTCCAATGCTCGAAACCAAGCCACGCAACGATACAAATTGCCCAAAAGGGGACATATCTTACTATCACCTGCAAGTCCATAACCACCTTGACAAATTGCACGTATAACGAGCCGAAATCAAAGGTCACAGCAAAGTAAAAATAGTAGGCGAAAAAGGCGATTATTATGCTTGCGATATTGAGATTGAAAGCCCACAAAACAAGCCAAACAATCCATATTGCAGAATGCTGTTTCACATACTCATAATACTGCTTCAAAAAGTCTCGTATCGGCACGTAAGAATAGCGGATTATCCTCTTAAAGATTTTCAGTGGAAGGGTGTCTTGGTTGTGCTTTGTATTTGGCTTATTATAGAAGGTTTTGACCAACATAAACAATGCCAGCAAACAAGGCAAAATCAGCAATATTATCTTTGAAAAACCGCCTGCCTTTTCACCCGTGAATTTGAGCCATGCAAGGAAGTTTTCTTTGCTGGCGAAGGTTTTCCAAAAGACTATGAAATTTGCCTTGAACGTCTCAAAATTCTCGGGCAATAACAAGTCCCATTTAATCACCTTAGAGAACTCGGAAACAGCAGGCTTTTCGCTTGTCGGCAAGTCGAATATTTTACAAAAATAGTATTTTATACTTCCAAATAGGTCGGTTAAAGCCTCGATACCGCGTAAATATGACAATCTGAAGACGAACGCTCCAAGCAAAACAAACGCCACGGTAAGAGCTATTGTGAGCGCAATATTAAGTCGTTTTTGCCATCTCATATAGTACCTCCGAAATCGCATTTTCGGGCGGTATTTGCTTTGCCGTATAAACGATATAACTGACCGCCAAAATGGCTATGAATAGCGATAAAATCGCCAAGATTCTTTTTAGTGTTTTCATATTGAAAATCTCCTGTTTTTTATAGATAAAAATAACGCCGACGATCCATACGATTCGCCGGCGTCTTTTCGTTAGATTTTACTTTCCGCCTGTGTTCCACCGGTCGGCAAATTCTTTTCTGACACGCTTCTCGGCACGCCGTCGTTTAGTGGATTTTACAGCCGCCGAAATACCTTTGAACGGCAGCGAAATTATCCATACGACTGCTTGAAGAACATACGACAAAATCGGGGCTAAAATAATCAACAAAAGGATGAGCAAAAGCAGGAATAAAAGATTTTTTCCCCGCTTGTTCAAACTTATGTCAATGTCCGTTTCGTTGGACGGATCTTTGCTGCCCGATTGCTTGTTGTCTATAACGCCCAAGTTGTAGGTTATCCCGTCTGTTTCAAACTTCAATCGAAGTATGGTTACGTCTCCCACAATGGTGGAAAAAGTTCCGTAAGAGCCTTGTCCCGACCAGAGCGAATAGTCCGTTTCCGCAAAACGAAGAACCCATTTTTTGCTTTGAAGTTCAGCTAGTGCAGAATCCGTCAATTTCGATGAAATCTTTACGTCGATTATCGCACCCGAAAAGATTTGCTCGCGATCTTCGCTTTTTATAAAGTCATCAACCGTCTGGATTCTATCCCATTTATACGTTCCCGCAAACCAACCGCTGCCGGTATGTTCGACTTTATCGGTGTATTTGAGATAAGCATATTTGTCGGCTTTCTTGCCGAACGTTTCGTTTTCTCCGACAAATGCCGCCCACGATGAAGAATATTCCTGCGTTGTGTAATACACGTCGGCTTCAAGAAGTTTGTCCATAGGCTTATTTGTGTTGAACGCTACGAAATGGCTGTCGCATGCGCCTACATACAGTTTGAACCCGTCGGGATAGCGGACAAAACCTACAAACTTATCCGTTACGACAATGGTTTCTATGTCCACGCAATTCACATACGGTTTGCCGTTTATCGTTCCAAAAGAATATTGCTTCGAAACATCGTAATTCACTTCGGTTATGGTATTGCCGCCGCTTGCTTGTTTGTCGATACTCTCGTCGAACGGGCGGTAAATGGAACTGATAGCGTAATATCTTACGGCATCCGTTTTCACGGCCAAATTCTCGACTTTGTACTTGTAAAACACTCCGCTGGAGTTGAGATACTCCAACTTATAGTTTGTAAAACTTATTGAGTCGTTAATTGTGGTCGAGATATTGATTGAGGACGCTCTCAAGTTTTTGTCCTTACCGCTTGGCTGATAGACGTACACAAACAGTTCTTTGTCAACGCTCTCGGCGAGTTGAATGATTTTCAACGAATAATCGGTTGCGCTCGCGGGGTAATGGCCCGCGTCAAAAGATTTGTCCTTTTTCAAATCGTCCAAAACGCCCGAGTAGGTTTCGCTTTCCTGAGCATAAGCAATGACGGGCGTCTGCACCGTGAAGTACACAGTGCAGAACACCATAATGAAAGCGAGCAGAAAAGCGATCCCTCTCGTTCTCATTATTTTCGTCATAGCTCGATCACCGCCTTGTCGAGCGTTACTCCGCTTACGCTAATGGACAATCCAAAATGCAAATTTACGCTTGATTTCCCATCATACGACGTCAATACGAGTGTGAACATGTCGGGGTAGCCCTTTCCTGTGCAATCGCTGATTTCCGAATCAGGATACAATGCCTTCAAAATGTCGGTCAAACCGCCTTTTGGCATAAGTTTTAAGGACTTTTCGGTCTTTTCGACCACAAACCCTTCCGCCAAATTCGTTTCGTCCGACAAATAGTGCATTTCCCCGTCAACGACAAACTCCAAATTGCCTTCCGCATTTTTGTTGGGAACAATTTTATAAGAAAAGTCTTTCGTTTCTTCCTTATTAAACGCCCCAAAGGTGTATTTGACGTCAACTGACATAGGACTTTCCGGAGTCAAAACGTATCCGCCGGACGAGTTCATAACATCCTTGCCGTTTACGGTTGCATAAAACGTCTTAAATTCACTTTCAAAACCGTCTGTGAAATGTGCGCAAACGCCGATAGCCACTACAATAACCATTACGATGAGTATGTAGGATACAATCCTGCCTGCGTTGCTTTTCTTCATACGTCACCCCTTATATGTAAAGGGTATCGTTTGAAAGAGAAACGCCGTTAACTCCCGAAGTCGTGCGAACACAAAGAGTTTTGGTAAGACCGGTGTTTTGCTCGGTAACAGTCACAAGAACGTAAGGCAACCTGTTGTCCTGGTATCTCAAGAACGTTGACCTTGCGCCACCGCCACGGCCATAAGAGGCACCTTGTGTGGACGAATAAACGTCTTCTGCTATCACCTTCAACTTGCCGTTTTCAATCAAAAACTTGTTGTAAAACGCATAACTGCTTTGAACCTGCATGAAAGTGTAGATGTATTGATCCGAGTCCCAAAGGTCTGCAACGCACACTTCTTGCTCAACCTCACTTGTTCCGGTGATTGTACCGTTTGAGTCAAAAGTCTCTCGTTTAAGAACAAGTTTGCCATAAGAAACGCCCGAAATCTTATAGTTTGGGGTGAATCCTTTGCCGACTACACCGAAATCGTTGTCAAAATTGATGTCGAACAAGTATGTCTCACCGCTTTTCACTTCAACAATATCAACGTTCCATGCGTCATCGTGTTTGACTGTCGCACCTGTTACGATGATATCCATCTCGGAAGGATTGCCGACGTAGATAACCTTGCATTGCGCCGTGAAACCGCCGTCTCTCGTCTTTACGGTGATGACAATCTCCGCTCCATCAAACGCTTTTTTGCAAACCACGGTTGCGGTTGCACTGCCGTCGGAATCGGGAGTAACGGTGACATAATCTGTGACGGTTTTGTCGTTGTTCGTTTCTTGATCAACCCATGCGACAGACCAATCTACTGCTTTGTTTTCTGCCTCAATAGGTGTAACTGTTGCGGTGAGTCTTATAGACACCGTGTGGCCGGGGTTTGCTTCGCGCGGTGTGGAAGACGCGGCAAACAACAATTTTGCGGGCATATTGTATGCAGTGGCAACGCTGTCGTTTACAATCAAAGAACCATCTTCAAGTTCAACAACGGACGCAGGGTTTTTGTTTGCCTTGTCAGCCCTTACCGCAATCAAGATTGATGCGACTACACCTGCCATAAGCACGATAATGAGTGAGAACGCCACAATCCATTTGATGGTATCGGAGCGTTTGTGTTGATTAAATTCTTGATACATAATCTTTTCTCCTTTTTTAGATTTGATGTAAAAAACTACGGCACACTTAGGCAAACCGTAGCCTTTTACGGGAATTATGCTTTATCTCAAAAGCATATTGAGGAAGGTCTTGTCCGAAGTCCTTGCGGGCTTTACGGGACATTCATACACTTCGCCGTCTTCGTCATAAGAACGAACAGCATAGGTGTTGCCCTTGACAATGTTTCCGTCCGCGCCTTTCATTTCAAATGGCTTCACCACAAGTTCTGCTTGCATTGCATCTCCGAATACGACGTCAAGAACGTTGTAACCGCCTTTGTCGGTATCTTTGTTGGGTGGGACGATTTGGATGCGAATATCTTTGCCTCGGACTACGCCTTTGATGAAATAACCGAAATAGGTTTTGCCATTGCTTTCAAAGGTTTCGCGTTCAACCATAATGTTATTAGCCATGCTTTTTCACCTCCTTATTTCTTCTTCCCGACGGTACGGGAAATCACTTTTGCCTCGGCTTTGGTCTTGCCTTCACCAAGAGCCTTTTTGTACTTGTAAAGTCCTGCGTGGTCGCCTTGCGCCTGAAGATAACCGGAGCGAAGACCTGCTTCGTAATCGGTCAACTGTTTACCTTCTTTGGGGCCATGTTCATGGACTTTGTTCTTTCTTTCGGATGCGTAACTCTTCGCACGTTTGGAAGGCACGCTCCATCTACGTTCAGCTTTTGCTGCCATTGTAAATCTCCTTTACCCGTATAGCCGTTGGTGCAGCTTTAGAATGATTTTCGTTGCCCGTAATGCCGTTGGCTCAGCGTGAAAAATGTAGATATTAAGTTGTAATTTGATGCTTACCAATCGGCTCAATGAAACACCTCGTTTCGTGCGACTTTGTTTGGAAGGTGGCCACCTTTATCTCTCGAAAAGTCCAAAACGAAAATGTCGATTTTGTTTGTCCGAATAGGCTTGCACACGATTGTATCCATATAGCATAAATTTGCTAAAATGGCAGTTTAGTTGTCCACAATTAACACTTTAAGTGTATGTTATGGATAGTTTTACAAAATCTCAGTCTATATACGACCTGATGTAAGCACTTGCTTTTACCCTTTTGCCATCGACGTTTACTCTGCTTGAGAAAGCTTCGTCGAAGAGTCTGTCTCTGAACTTCGTGCGTGCAAAATAGGTGTCGGTGCTTATGGTATAAGCTTCCAAATTTTTGTCGCGCGAAAGCGAGAGCTTTTGCTTTACGATATATTCTTCAGTGCGATACACGTTGTCCGCATTCTGCAAGAAATCTATCGGCTCGAGATCATCGAAATATATTGCTTCCATTGACTTTTCTCCTTTGCCCGTAACCTTGATAGCACAGTGTTTTTTTATAACGAACTCTGCAGATACTCTTGCAGCAGTCTGTTTTGGTTTTTGATAGACTCTCTTGTAAGGTGCCAATCTTCGGCTATAACAGCCTGCGAGTTGTTGTACACGTACAACGAAAGATAGAGAGCAAGCATCTTTGCCGGAGCGTTTTCCATAGCCTTGTTGTACCTGTTCACCTTCTCAATAATCGCCAACGGTTTGACCGTATCCGCGCTTTTGTCGAACATCTCTTTCATGCTGTAGTAGTAACGAATCTCTCTGAGATCTGCCTGTATTTCTTGACGTGTCATCATCTTATTTGCCTCCTGTTTGTTTCCCGAATTTTTTGATTATCGATTGCAAAGTTTTCTTATCTGCGTCGTTGCAAGTTGAGTACAACCGTTTCAATAGTTCTTCTTGCGCATCGGAGAGATATGTTTTTCCAAGATAATAGTCTTCTTGAACATAAACTCCGCCGTTGTTGCCTACAGAAGTATAGATTGGATAGGAAAGTGAAAGTTCCAAAACGTCGTTTTGTATGGTTTGTCTTGACACTCCGAATTCAAACGCTAAATTCGCCATCTTTTCATAGCGTCTTTCGCATAACAACTCTAAAAGCGCCTGCCGACGTTCTAATGCTTTCACTTTCTCACCTCCTTTGCCTTCGTTGGCTCTATTCTCGCAATCAAATGTCAAGGTTTATTTGACATTCGAAAAACTTTTTTAATTTTTTGTCGGGGTGATATAGAAAAACGCCCTGACAAACAGTAGTTCAAAATTGGAACTATCTGCTCGCCAAGGCGTTTATGTCCTTGCTCTGACACCCGAAGGTGTTTCACGAACACTTAACTATATGGTATTTAGAAAGGATTTATCAGGAACACTATTTCAGTTGGACCTTTCTGTGCCGTATAATCGAATATAAAATTGTCAATTGCTTGCTACAACTTTTAAGTTGATTTCCTTTCTGGTGTGACGTTTGCTGAAGATCACGGCTTTGCACGTGTCGCACTTGATTCTCAAACTACCGTCATCACCCTTAAAACCAATGATTTTTCTTCCACAATTCGGACAAAAAAGACTCACTGGCGCAAGGTTTGAAGATTCCACTTGTATCATCCTCCTTTTCCCAAGATACATGAAGAATTGTATTTAGCCCACTGCTTTGATAGGGGTGGGAAGTCCCGTATCGCAGGAAGACTATCTTCTGCACCCAAATATGAATAGTCACTCTAAGGCGGGGCGTGTCTTAGTCGGCAACTATGCAAATTTCATAAATATCATCATAATAGATTTGAGAATCTCCCACTCTCAACCAATGATAAACTTGATTAGTTTTGGTGACGATACCTTCTTTTAGAAGGTAATGACCGTTTTTATAGTATTTTAGTTTGATTTCCGTGCCGCGCCTTATTCTGCAAAGCACCGCAGATATTTCTTCTTTGCTTTCTTCGGACAACTCTATTTTTTCAATCCGAGAACGTCTTTCTATACGACTTTGAATTTCTTCACTCAAGCCTTTCAAAGCGTCAAAAGGCAAAAACTGTGCCGCGCGATTTAAGTCATCGTTTCTATTCGCCATTATGTCCCCCGATTAATTTGTTTCTTGTGATTTGAGTCGCGCCTTCTTGCAGGTCGAACGCCCGAAGCATAGCGTTTTTGCCAAATCTATCCTTGATTTCCAGCACGGCATTTTCAAGTTTACGCTCTCTTTCAAGTGCCTCGACATCGGTGAAAAGGTCATATCCTTCTGCCGATTCGTCCGCAAGCCCCGAAAAGCAAATGCCTAGTCTTCTTATCGGAACATCTTTGGATATGGTTTCATAGTACAACCTATCCACATACTCTTTGACAACGGAATATACGTTTGTGCTGTTTGCCATTTTCATAGTTCCGCCGGACTGCGGGATAACATCCTTTGAGTATCCGACGAAGATACCGACGTGACTTGCTATAAGATGCTCTCTTATCAGCCTTTGGCAACCCGTTAATGCCATTTCCTGAATTACAACATGCGCTTTGTCATAATCGTAATCGCTAAATAGAATTTGAGAGTTGGAAATGGATTTTGACTTGCTCTTATAACTTTTTATTTCGGCAATGGTACAAGACTCTCTCCCGTTTGCGTGGTCTATAAGGATTTTGGCGTTCTTACCAAAATTCCTATACAACAAATCTTCGGGCGCATGCGCAATACCTTTCATAGTATATATGCCGTATCTTGCAAGCCTATTTGCCGTACCTTTCGCTATATTCCAAAAGTCGGTTATAGGAGTATGTTCCCAAAGCGTTTCCTTGAAAGATTCTTCCGTCAGTTCACCTATATGATCCTTGCAATGTTTTGCCGTTATATCGAGTGCGATTTTGGCAAGAAACAGATTGGTTCCTATACCACAAGTTGCCGGGATATGAGTTCTGATTGCAATTTCGTCAATGATTTTCTTTGCAAGTTGCTTTGGCGTGAGATTATAGACGGACAAGTAGTTCGTAACGTCTATAAATGCCTCATCTATGGAATATTGATGAATATCTTCTTCGGAAAAATAGTCAAGGTAAATCTCAAATATGTCGGCACAATACTTAATATAAAGGCTCATGCGCGGGAGCGCGACAATATACTTGATGTTTTGCGGAATCTCAAACAGCCTGCAACGATTTTTCACTCCCAATGCTTTCATCTTTGGGGATATTGCAAGGGTAATCGCACCTTTACCGCGAGATTCGTCTGCAACAACGAGATTGGTTTCAAACGGACTTAACCCACGCTCGGCACATTCTACAGAAGCGTAGAACGACTTCATATCAATGCACAAGTATGTCCGTTGTTTTTCCATATCTCTCCTTATTCCAAATCTTTCAGCACCTTTACGGCTATCCCTTGAATTGCTATATCGTCAAAAAACATATCTTCCATTTTGTCGTTTTCGGGATGGAGTCTTATCTTTTTGCGTTTGTTGTCCAAATAGTAGCGTTTGAGCGTTGCCTCGTTCCCGATAAGCGCAACGACGATTTGCCCTATCTCTGCAGTTTCCTGCTGGCGAACAATAACCAAATCACCGTCGTTAATCCCTGCGTTTATCATGCTATCGCCCTTTGCTCTCAAAATGAAGAACTTGCCCGATCCCAACAACTCTTTTGAAAAAGTTACATAGGATTCTATATTTTCTTCAGCAAGTATCGGTCCGCCACAAGCAATCTCGCCAACGATAGGTAAACGATTGTTATTGCATATAGTATTCGCAATTTCTTTTGTTTGCAAATCACCGAATTTGCCCTTTTTGTCAATCTCGCCGCGCTTGATAAGTTCATCCACGTATCTGTACGTCTGTGTCGTTGACAAACCAACTGCGTTCGCTATTTGTTGAAGGCTCGGATATGTTCCTTCTTGAAAATAACAATCGTTGATGAGCGTCAATATTGCCGACAATGTTTGTTCGTTTTTGCTGCGCATAAGGACTCCTTTTTGTTCTAAGCGGAAAATGTTTTTCATTTAGGATAATTCAATTATATTGTTACGCAATAAGAAAGTCAATGATTTTTCGGTGGGAATTTTAGGAAAAAATGCGTGGTGTCCCGTTATTGGTACAACCATGTTCAAAATGAAAAAATCAATGGTTTTATGTTGTCTTTCAACAGTGGATGCTCATTTGTTTGTTCGTCGCCTAAAAAAATAGATATTTTCACTTAACTCTATATAAAAGTATTATCTACCAATTTAAAAACCGCAACCACTATCGGTTGCGGCAAGTTGAAATTCAATTCCGTTTATTCTTTTCGTTTTCTACAAAACCTAGCATGTATAAAAATGCAGGAGCGGGGATCCTATAAATACGTTTCCCATCATATTTTTGTTCTCCATAATCCGTTGCTCGTTTTGTTATTACAAGGTTTGGATACTTTTCATTTGCAAATTCAACTATAGCATCTGTCTCTGCTATTTTTGATTGCTCGCGATATTTTACTTCGATCATAATTGGCGAAAACTTTTCAGAAGTCACAACTATGTCAATTTCTTTATTTTTACCACCTCCGCGATAGTATCCAACAGATGCTGCATCATCATAATAAAATGCCTTTATATGTTTATATACTGCAGTTTCTGCAACAATGCCTAATTCGTCGGGCTGGTCCGTTATGTCATCTTTCATCAGAACAGCATTACGCATGGCGGCATCTGCTATATATATTTTGTCTTGTGATTTTAATACTTGTTTAGAGCCTAAACCCACCAAATGACTTATATAAATTAGGTTTGCACTCTCCAAATATCCAATGTACTTCTCTATGGTGTTTCTACTTATTCCTTCCATCTCCTTTGATATGGTTTGTACATTGATTATGTTTGATGAATTGTAACAAAGATATAAAAAGATTTTTTCTATATCATTTATATTCCTTATACCATATATGGACGGCAAATCTCTTTTAAGCGCTTTATCTACAATATCCTCTCTGAGCGTTCGCTGAGCATAAATATCATCGGAACTCAATGCCAACTCAGGGAAACCACCGACTTGTAAATATCGTATGAAATGCACTTGGAGCATAGATAACTTGTTGAAAATATCTGTTTGTTCCTGCTGAGAACGCAAATACATTTGGGTTGGTTTTATATTAGCGGGTAAATTTGGAACCTTAATATTTAAGAGTTCGCAATACTCAAAAAATGATAGCGTTGGAACATGTACTATCTTCCAGCGTCCAAGCCCGCTTTCCGATATTTTGTCTGAAATCATCGGGCTTGCAGAGCCGGTTGCAACAATTTTAATGTTTGGATTTGTGTCATATAAAATCTTTAACCAATTATTCCAGTCAGACGTGTATTGAATTTCATCAAAAAAACAATAACTTTTTTCATCTGCGGAAACATTTGTTCTATATACATCCATAACTTTATCTATTGAACAAAGTTTTAATAACGGATGATCAAATGATACAAACAAAATATTCTTCGGTGAAACGCCGTTTTCAAGCAACATGTTTATAAGCTGATACATAACAGTTGTTTTCCCCGTTCTTCTTGCTCCGCACAGTATAACCGTTCTTCGAATATCAGGATGCATGAGAACATGCTCTGCTTCATAGAAAGCAAATCTTCGCATTGGTTTATCAAACTCTTTTTTCATTATACCTGTTTGCCACCACGGGTTATACGAAAAGAGAAGATTCAAAATATTCTCGGTATTAACCAGGCTCATTACATCACCTCAAAATTTGATAACTCAATTGTATCGTGAATTATCAGCCTTGTCAACAATTTTGAAATATTATGTACATATTATTGTCATTATAGTGATAATCTTTTGAACATATAAGTCTTTTTTTGTAAAATATTGTAAAGGCTTGGTGGGGAATTGTCTTTCGACAGCGGATGATAATCGGGGCTTTGACTTTTGCAACGCTCGATAAAAAATAGTCAGACAGAAATGATACAGGACTTTGAAACACCACAAAACCTTTATGTTTTTGCAACCTGCTATACAATTCAAAGAAAATATCCTATCCAATTTTTTATCTCGTCGCTTTGCTTTTTCATTGCAAAAGTCGTCTGCCCCGATTACATCGTTTTGTGTCGAAAGACAAAACAAATCAAACGCAAGGCAAGAACAATGGATGTTACCTTTATGTGCTTTTCCCACAAGAAAATACCTTTGAATCCACCTTAATTTGGATATTTTTATACCTAAATTTCTCTAAAAGTTGGATTTAATGTACTCACGCTCAAAAGATATTTCGTGCTATCGTCAATGTAGAAGTTAGCAACCAATTAAGAAATCAAGGGTTGAAAACGTCAAATCTAAAAAAGGAGGAACAAGGCAAATGTTAAGAAGCATTAAAAAAGCATTCGATATAATCAAAGCCGAAGACGCAGAAACCGCCATTACCGTTCACACTATCCGAACTTGGTGTAAACAAGGCAAAATTAAGTGTCTGACTGCCGGCAACAAGGTTCTTGTTGATATGCAAAGCCTCTTAGATTATATCGCTATCAAAGAAGAAAAATAGGAGGTAAAAAATGGCACACATTGACGTTACAAAAAACAAAAATGGTAGATTGCAAGCAAAAATCATGTTTTATGGCAAAGACGCCGTAACTCAAAAGACAAAGTTGTTATCACGCAGGATTTATAACGATGACAACCTTACGGAAGCGAAGTTCCGCAGATATGCAGAGAAAGTTGCTATTCAACTCGAAGAACAATATAAGCAAGAGTATGTCGAAGGAACTTCCGCTATCCGTAATAACGTCGTTACGTTCTCGGAACTGTGCGACGAATGGAAAGCAAACGTTCTTCAAACGCTTTCAAGAAACTACTATTCGAGGATTTGCGAAGTACAAAAGCGATTTAACGCATACCTTGAAGAAGTACAGTTGGCTCACAGACCTATATCGGATATCAAGGTAAGAGATGTTCAATTGTTTCTAAACCGCTTTATGCAGCCCAAAGCCGAATTATCCAAGACGGTAAGTCTTATTAAGCCGTTGCCGAAAAAGGTTAATTTTCGGGAACTTGCTCGCGAAGGCATAATAACAAGGAATACTTCGTACTTGATGAACAATGACAATGCAAAAATCTCAGTTGAAAAAGCTCAAGCCATTTGTGAAAAGTACAATCTCGATTTTTATGAGTATTTCGACCAAAAGGCGGAAGTAAAAAAATATGCCGTTGAAACTATCAAAGGCTACCGACGAGTTCTGAGAACTTTGTTCAATGAAGCGGTACGCTATGAGTGGATAACAAAAAACCCGGTTTCTGCTACGAAAATTACCGCAAACAATAACAATACTTCTCTCAAACCTATAACTGAAAAAGAAGTATTCTCTATCCAAGAGTCAAAGGCATTTTTGAAAGCGTTACAGAACGTGCCAGAAGAATTCATTTTTCGCAAGATTTGTGTCAAGTTTATGTTGCTTACAGGCGTAAGAACGTGCGAATTGCACGGTTTGAAATGGTCTGATATAGACTTACACAATAAGAAAGTCAAAATCGCAAGAAACAGGTTATACACAAAAGAATTCGGCATATACGAGAAAGAAACAAAATCTAAAACTTCAGAGAGAGAAATCCCTTTGACGGACGATCTCGTGGAAGATTTGAAAAAATATATGGATTGGTTCAGGATTGCCGACGATGAATTTGACAACAAATTAGACGAATACTATTTTGCGGTTAATATTTATCGTCAGCCCGAAGGCATAAGCAGTACGGGGCAATGGCTAAAGAAATTTGAGAAGAAAAATGGTTTCAAACAGGTTTCTTGCCACGGATTACGACATACATATTGCAGCCTACTGCTCGCCCAGAATGTTCCGATACAAACCGTAAGCAAATATATGGGACACAGCGACTCCACAATAACACTACAAGTTTACAGCCACTTTATCCCGGACACAAAAGAACGAGTGGTAAACGCACTTAATAATCTTATGGACGATTGAGAGAAATCTCGGTCGTCTTTTTTTTGGAGGAAATATGTATATTCCACGATTAAGAAGAATACCCGACGTGGTAAAGGAAATGAGAGAATCCGATCCCGAATCGGTGATAACCTACGCCCTAATTATAGGGTTAATCAAACAAAAGAAAATCACTGCAATGAAATACGGAAATGCTTGGCTCGTTAACCTTGACGAGCTATATTTTTACTTTCGAGGGAACAAAAAATGAAAAACCTAATTACTTCCGGTAAGTTGCTAAAAATGTTTCTTGCCGAAGATGCAAACACAATTATTCGTCGACCAAACTGCCGAAAGTTTTGCCTTGACAATGACATATTTATGGAAATACACGAAAAGGCTTGGTTAATAGACATTGAAAACTTTATGAGAAAAGTCAACCCAAAATCAATGAGCGAACATTACGAAGTGCCACGTCTGAGAAATCTTCGTTACTGTGTAAATAGTTGGAACAAGCGTTATAAAAGGTGGCAAATTGATAAGCACGACATAGAATATCTGATAAAAAACGAAAAGATTTTTAGTTTCAAACACGGTAACAGATGGGTGTTAAACTACGACGAAGTGCTAAAAGAACTCAAGATTTACGTCAAAACCTACAAAGGTCACCCGAATGCAAAGAAAAACCGCAAAAAAATAGAATTGGTAATGTAATTGGTAATGCGCTTTGTCACGTTCATCTTCTCTCGCTTTCTATATATTGTGTCGCATAAAAAGAAAAACCACAATATATTGTGGTTTGTGGCGCACTCACCGGGAATCGAACCCAGAGCTAACCCTTAGGAGTCGATTCTGAGCCGCCAAATTGCTCTAAAATAGGCAATTTTCTTGCAAATCGCGCACTTTTGTGTGTATTTTTCGTCTCTTTTGCCCTGTTTTTTATGTTTCAAACATCAATTTTCATATCTTTTAGCAATTTCTATGCCAAAACCTATGCCAAAACTATGCCTTGTGGAAAATAAGGGTTGGAGTTATCCGTCTTTGTAAGTGCCGAGCTTTTAAGCTCTGTAACTATCACAGACTGAGAGAAAACACCGACTCTATTCATGAATATCAAGGACGTTCAGAATTCTTTTGAATGTGTCTTGACCATCAAGGCAAGTATCTCTTAGCCAGCCCTTTTCTTGATTCCAGTTTGCGAGCCCGCGATAATAGAAAGACTTTTTGGAATCTTCTATAATAAACGGAATTATATTAAATCTAAGGCACTCTTTCAAAACAATCAACCTGCCGACTCTGCCGTTTCCGTCTTGGAACGGGTGAATATATTCGAAGTCCGCATGAAGCTCAATAATATCATCGATGGTTATATCACTTTTAGAATTAAAATTCGTAACGAGTTTATCCATCGCTTTATGGACTTCGCTCGGCTTGCAAGTTTCCCTTCCTCCGACGGTATTTGCTCGCTTTTTATAATCTCCAACGGCAAACCAATCGAGAGATGAATCCTTGGTTCCTTGTTTCAATAGCAAATGAAGATGCTTGATAATATTTTCGCTCAAAGGCTCTAATGCCTTATCGATCACATAATCGATTGCGCGAAAGTGATTGCTTGTTTCAATAATATCATCAACAGGGATTCCATCGCCGACGTCAATCGTTCTTGTTTCGAAAATTAACCTCGTTTGATCTTCCGTAAGTTTAGAACCTTCGATGTGATTAGAGTTATAAGTCATTCTGACCTGTAATTCATGATAAAGTCCGCCTGAAATCTTAGCTTCTTTTTCTTCACGCAAAATTTGCAGAATGTGATTATCGCAAACTTCTCTGAACAAATCGTCAGGATTGCAATGCAAGAAATCCGCTATCTTAACAAGCACATTATTGGCAATTTTCTCGCCCTTTGATATTTTAGCAATAGTTCTGGATGAAATACCGAGTTGAGTAGTTAAGCCAGACTTAGTTAAATCTAATTCCTTGAGTTTATTTTCTAATGGCTTATAAGAATACATAGCTACCTCCTTATTTCTTTACTTATTATACCACAATAAAAGCAAAAAGTAAAGATATTCAAGACAAAAAGTAAAGGCTTCATGTTTTATTGCCTTTCGTTGTTGCTTTTGTAGAACAGGTCAGCGGTAATAGCAACTACCGCGAAAAATAGTACTAAAAACTTTTATGTTTACTGATTGAGTCAGAATCGAAAGAGTTTGGCTCTTTTTATTTACGACACTATTTTTTCTCAAAAGTGTTTGGTCGTTGATATTCCCCATTACAACATAATTTACATTTCAAATGCGTTTCGACTTATGCTACCTTGCACCTGCCGAAAGGCAAAATAAAATATGGAGGTATTCCAAAAAAAATGAAAAAAGTTGTTTACTCAATCAAAAAAGTCAGAGGCAACTCTGACGACAAGATTTCCGATCTAGTAACGAAGAAGGAACGTTGCTAATATCCATAATCGAGCAACAGAATTTGTAAATGCTGAACTTATTTATAATTGAAAAGATATGAAAAATCGCCTGCCAAGATGTTTTGGCAGGCGATTTTACTTTTACTTGATTTCAGT